>Ga0182015_10002227_pt1 | contig 23998 bp, 18 predicted proteins | sample 712P3MmetaG_FD_120478 | JGI IMG/M metagenome (GOLD analysis project Ga0182015, IMG submission 120478) | Permafrost microbial communities from Stordalen Mire, Sweden - 712P3M metaG | ecosystem: Environmental > Terrestrial > Soil > Wetlands > Permafrost | place: Sweden: Stordalen | collected...
CTCAGCTTGCAATTCTCCAGCACCCGCTTCACTTCCTCCGCGGCATAGCTCGGCCCCAGGCACATGTCATTCAAGGCCGGGCGCTTTTTCTGCCCAAACACGCTGTTCCATACGTAGAACACCGCGCCGAGAGCCGTTCCAGAATTGCCCGCGGCAGGCTGCACGAACACCTGCTTGGATCGTTCCAGCGCAGTGATGAGCAACGCGTTCATCCCCAGACCGCCGGCCACACAAAGCCTCTCCCCGGATCCCGCCATGCGCAGCACGACGCCTTCGATGGCGCGTTGCAATCCCGCCGCGAGCGGCGCGCGTAGGGTTTCGGGAATCTCTTCGCCGCCTTCCAGATCGAGCCGCGCGTAGAACTTTTCGCTGAACCCGCCTTGGCTCAGGCGGTCCGAGTCGAAGAAGCCGCGATTGATGCACGGCCACTCGCTCCCGCCCAGAATCTCCTCGAACAGCGGCAGAAACTGCTCGCCGGAATCGGCCGTGGAGAGCCACTGCACTTTGTGTTCGTCGGAGCCGGCATTGAATCCCAGCAGTTCCGTCACGCGGCTGTACAGATCGCCCAATGAGTCCGGATAATAGAGATCCTTCTCCAAGTGCAGTTGATTCCCCGAAGCCCGCCAGCGCGCGGCCGAGCGAAAATCTCCGTCCCGGTCCAGCGTCAACACGGTGGCATCATCGAACGGCGATGGATAGTACGCCGACGCCGCATGCGCCGCGTGATGCTCCACCATCACCACTTGGGCGCTGGGAAATCGCGATCGCAGAGTCAGATGAATCTCTTGCGCAAATGGGCGCACCAGGGCGACGCAATTCACATCCGCGGGCGTCAGGCGAGCCACCTGCAGCGTCGTCGCGATGGCTGCTTCCGGCAAAACGCCGGGTGATTCCTGCCGCGCCACCTTGCTCTCTTCCACCGCCGCTAGCAATTCGCCGTCCTTCAGCACAGCGCACGCGGCGTCCTTGAGAATGCCGCCTAAACCGAGAATAATCATTTGGACGTCTTCTCAGACTTCTTCTCAATCTTGGCCCACGTGTCGCGCAGCGCCACCGTGCGATTGAACACTAGCTTGTCCGGCTTCGTGTCCGGATCCACTGAAAAGTAGCCGAGCCGCTCAAACTGGAAGCTCGATCCCGCCGCCGCTCCGCGCAAACTCGGCTCCAGCTTCGCGCCGCTCAGCACCTCCAGCGATTGCGGATTCAGATTCGCGGTGAACTCCTGCCCTTCGTCCACCTGGTTCGGATCTTCGCGCGTGAACAACGTGTCGTACAAGCGAACTTCGGCGTCAATCGCATGTTCGGCCGACACCCAATGAATGGTCGACTTCACCTTTCGGCCGTCCGGTGCATTGCCACCGCGCGTCGCGGGATCGTAGGTGCAGTGAATCTCCGTCACCCGCCCGCTCGCGTCCTTCAGCACGCTCCTGCAAGTCACGAAATAGCCGTATCGCAGCCGCACCTCGCGTCCCGGCGCGAGCCGGAAATATTGCTTGGGCGGATCCTCGCGAAAATCATCCTGTTCGATGTACAGCACGCGCGAAAATGGCACCTTGCGGCTACCCATGCTCTCGTCTTCCGGATTGTTGACCGCGTCCATCTGCTCGACCTCTTGGCCAATCTGACCTTCCGGATAGTTATCGATCACCAGGCGCAGCGGTCGCAGCACCGCCATCACCCGCGCCGCGCGTTTGTTCAAATCCTCGCGTAGGAAGTATTCCAATAATCCCAGCTCGGTGGTGCCGTTTGTTTTGGAAACACCCACGCGACGGCAAAAGTTCCGGATCGCTTCCGGCGTATAGCCGCGCCGCCGCAGCCCGGAAATGGTGGGCATGCGCGGATCGTCCCATCCTTGCACCAGTTTGTTTTGCACCAGCGTCAGCAGTTTGCGCTTGCTCAGCAGCGTGTACGTGAGGTTCAGCCGGTCGAATTCGATCTGCCGCGGATGGTAGATGCCGAGCTGCTCCAGGTACCAGTCGTACAGCGGCCGGTGATCTTCAAACTCCAACGTGCAAATCGAGTGGGTAATACTCTCGATCGAATCCGATTCGCCATGCGCGAAATCGTACATCGGGTAAATGCACCACTGCTTGCCGGTGCGATGGTGCTCGGCGTGCGAAATCCGATAGATGATCGGATCGCGCAGGTTCAAATTCGGCGACGCCATGTCGATTTTGGCCCGTAGGGTCCGTGCTCCATCCGGAAACTCGCCCGCCTTCATCCGCGCGAATAGATCCAAGTTGTCTTCCACCGATCGTCCGCGATAGGGGCTCTCCTGGCCAGCCTCTGTCAACGTCCCGCGCTGTTGACGCACCTGCTCGGGAGTCAAATCGCAAACGTACGCCTGACCGGCTTTGATCAACTGCACCGCCCATTCATAGAGCTGTCCGAAATAATCGGACGCGTAGAACAGCCGGTTTTCCCAATCGCCGCCCAGCCACTTCACATCTTCGATGATCGAGTCAACGTACTCGGTCTCTTCCCTGGAAGGATTCGTATCGTCGAACCGCAAGTTGCATTTGCCGCCGAACTCCCGCGCCAGCCCGAAATTCAACTGGATCGATTTCGCATGGCCGATATGCAAGTACCCGTTCGGCTCCGGCGGAAAGCGTGTATGCACGCGTCCCCCGTATTTGTTGGTCTTCAAATCATCCAGGATGATGTCGCGGATGAAGTTGGAAGGGGCCGTCTCCGGCGTTGTCGTTTCGCCGGTGTCAGCCTCGCTCGGTCGTGGATGCATGATCTCCTTGCAGCATTTCAATTGCTTTTTCGATACGCTTCAAACATGTCTCGCGCCCCAAGACTTCGAGAGTTTCAAAAAGCGGTGGAGCATTCTTCCGCCCGCACACCGCCACGCGAATCGGCTGGAACATCTGCCCCACCTTGATCTTCAATTGCTCCGCGCCACCCCGCAGCGCTGCTTCCAAACCGGCATGACTGAAGACCGCTTCCTGCAAAATGTTCCGCGCGGCCTGCAACACACCGAGCGCCATCGCTCTGTCTCCCTTTTGCGGGACTAGCTCGGCCGGATCGTAGGGCGCCAATTCGTCCACAAAAAAGAAGTCCGCCATGGACGCCACATCGCGCAGAGTCTTGATGCGCTCTTGCACCAGCGGAGCAACGCGCAACATCTTGCCCGGGTCCGCGCGCAGCCCGGCCGCGCAAGCAAACGGCAGCATCTGTCGGGCCAGCTCCTCCACCGGCAGCGTGCGGATCAGCTCGGCGTTCAGCCACATCGCTTTCGGGTCGATGGGATCTTCATCCGTGAAATTCACCACGGCGTTGTGCCGGTGAATCCCATCGAACGAAAACGCAAGGATCAACTCCTCACGCGTCAGCTGCTCCCGATTGTCTTTCGGCGACCATCCCAGCAAACACAAGAAATTGATATACGCGTGCGGCAGAAAGCCCGCGTCGCGATACGTGGTCACGCTCACCACCGGTCCATGCTTGCGCTTCGACAGCTTCGATCCATCCGGCGCGATCAGCAGTGGCAGATGCGCGAACTGCGGCGGCTTGGCCCCCAGTGCTTCAAAAATCAGAACGTGCTTGAACGTATTGGTCAGATGATCCTGGCCGCGAATAATGTGGCTGATGCGCAAATCCAGATCGTCGGCGCAGGATGCCAGGTGATACGTCGGCACTCCGTTGCTGCGCAGTAGCGCGAAGTCCTCGATGTCCGCCGCCAGTTTCGATTGCTCGCCATAAACCGCATCCTGAAACTCCACCGCGAGCGAGCCCTCCCGAGGCACGCGAAATCGCAACACAAACGGCTCGCCCGCATCCGCGCGGCGCTGGCTCTCCTCGGCCGATAGCTCTCGCATCCCTGGATTGCAAAGCCATCCCGCGCCTGCGTGCTCTTTCTCCTCTGCCGTGGCCGCCGGCGTGAAATCGCGATACGCCAGCCCTCGCTCGAAAATCGCCCACGCCATCTGGCGATGCAAGTCTCCACGCTGCGACTGATAGTACTCCTCGTCCCAATCCAAATCCAGCCATTTCAGCCCATCAAAGATCGAATCGAGCGAAGCCTGCGTATTGCGGTCGACGTCCGTATCATCGATGCGCAGAATCATCGTCCCGCGATTGCGGCGCGCATACAGCCAATTGAAGATGAACGTCCGCGCGCTTCCAATGTGCAGATAACCGGTGGGCGACGGGGCAAAACGGACACGCAGCATGAGATTTCAGGATACAGGAGCAGCGCCGCCAACGACCACTCTGCGGAACAATTCGGCGAATTCCGGAATAGAAAGCTGCTCCGCCCGCTTGCTCGTTTCAGGAATCGAGTCAAGGATGGCTCGCTCATAGCTTGCCAACAAATTATTGCGAATTGTTTTGCGCTTATGGCGGAAACACCGGCCCACGAAATCGAGAAACGCCTCGCGATCCAGGGCGGGGAACTCGGATGCATTGTCGGGTATCAGCTTCGGCATCAGCCGCACCACCGCCGAATCCACTTTGGGCGGTGGACGAAACGCGGCGGCCGGCACACTGAACAGCAGCTCGGCCGTACTCAACAACTGCGTCTGGACGCTGAGGAAGCCGTAGTCGCGCGTGCCTGGGTGAGCCGTCAGCCGATCGGCCACTTCTTTTTGCACCAGGAATACCGCGCGAGTTAACTGACCTCCCAGCTTCAAGGTCCCCTCCAGAATTGGCGACGTGATGTAATACGGGACGTTTCCAGCCACCGCGACCTCGCCCCATTGCGCCAAATCGGCTTTCAAGACGTCGGCCTCCACCAGCGTGAGCCGCGGCTCGTCGCGGAATTTCGCACGCAGATACTGCACCAGCACTGGATCGATTTCGATCGCCACCACGCGTTCCGCCCTCGCCAGCAGATGCGACGTCAGCGCCCCGCGCCCCGGCCCAATCTCCACCACCGTGCCGGTCTTTTCAGGAGATCCGCCGGGACAGGCGGCCTCCGCGATCCGCTCCAGAATCGCTTGCCGCACCAGAAAATGTTGGCCCAGCCGTCTTCCCAAGCTTAGCCCCGAGCGTCCGAATCCAACGCCCGCCTCGTGATCGCGTCCAAGTGCAAACGCGCGCAATCGATATGCGGAAAATCGGTGTTGCCGTCGTTGAACACCAGTGCAAGGTCTGTCCCAGCCAGGATCACGGCCTCGACGCCGTCGCGTTCGATCAACAAATGCGCCAGCCGGGTTAGGCTATCGCGCTGTTCCGGCGAGCCCGCGCCCGCGCTGACCAGTTGCATGTAGATTTGATGAATGAATTCGATCTCGACCGCCGCCGGCGCCACCACATCCACGCCTCGCAACAGTCCGAACAATCCCGACTCGACCGTGTAACGTGTCCCGAACAACGCAACGCGCCGCCAACCCCCCGCCGTAATCTCCCCCTGCAGCTCCTCCACCAGATTCACAATCGGGAGCCGCGAAAGCTTCTGCAACTCCGCGATGCAAATGTGCGGCGTGACAGCGGGTATCACTGCGAAGTCTGCTCCGGCGCCCGCCAGGTGGCCGATCAAGCCCGACAGATATTCCGCCAGCCCGCCCAGATCGCCCGCCTGCACAGCGCCCAGCGCACGATTCATGTCGGCATGCGCCATCACCAGATTCAGCACTCGTCCCCGCGCGGCGTGCGCCTTGGCCAGCTCCTGATAGTAGTGCACCGTCGCGCCGACGCCCAGCCCGCCAATCAGACCGATGCACCGCCCCAGGATCGCATCGCTCATCGCAGTCGCATCAACCGCCGATCTTCAGCAGCTCCACCTCGAAAATCAACGTCGCGCCACCAGGAATCACCGGCGGACTTCCCCGATCCCCATACGCGATGCTCGCCGGACACACCAGCTCCGATTTCCCGCCCACCTTCATCTTCTGCACGCCTTCCGTCCAGCACGGAATCACTTGGCCGAGCGGAAATTGCGCCGGCTCATTGCGCTTGTAGGAGCTGTCGAATTCGGTTCCATCCGGCAGCGTGCCCCGATAGTTGACCGTCACCGTGTCGCTGGCCTTTGGAGATTCGCCCGAGCCCGCCCGCAGCTCGCGATAGACCAGGCCGCTAGGGGTCCGCACCGCGCCCGGCTGCGCAGCCGCCTTGTCCAGATAGGCCTTGGGATCGCTCGCGCCCGAGCTCGCGCTCGGCTCCGATTCCGTTGACTTCGATGAACATCCAGCCAAAACAACCGCCAGCAAAAACAGTAATGGACGCATATGAAACAGCGTAGCAGGCGCCAATGAATCGTACTAGAAGTACCTGGAACTTTAACGGCAATTCGTTTTATCGAATGATTGACGGGCGTGGGTATTCCATCGTACTCTGTACTGACTCAACAAGATTCAGCTTTAACGGGGTGATCAAGTGACCCGTCCGCACGCACCTGTCTTAACACGCCTATCCTGGCTTGCTCCTTTGATTTTCTGCACTCTGGCTTTCAGCCAAAACGCCGCCCTCCGTGTCACGGAACCGGCGCCATCCAAGGACGGGACCATCGTCACCAGTGAGCCTGCGCTCACTCTCAAGGGAACTCTGTCCTGGACAGGTGGAGACAAGCGGGTGATGTGGCAGAGCAATCGCGGCTTCAGCGATCTGGCCACCGTCAGGTTAGCGGATGATGGCAAGACCATTCTTTGGAGCTCCTCGGCGCCGGTTCCCCTGCGTCTGGGCGTTAACCATGTGCGGATCAAAGCGCTGGGCCAATCCCGCGCGGCGACGTCTGTGAACATCTACTACGCGCCGCGATCGCCGCTGCCTAAGACAGTGCTAAAAACGACAACCTTTCATGGAAAACAGATCACCTACGAGGTGAGAGACGGGTTGGCGATTTATCAGGACGACATCATCCTCGGCAAGGCTGCGGACGTGGCTGCGGCCGCGGCTGCGGGCCCCCTGGCCGCCAAGAGCACCAAGGGGCTGCACTCAGATGCATTGACGATGACACCCGGTGTTGCGGGCTCTGGCGCACTGTGGCCCGAGGTGAGCGGCATGGTCCAGATCCCGTATGTGATTACGAATAACAACAACGCTCAAAACAACTCGAACATCAGCGCGGCCATCACCGAAGCCAATAAACAACTGGGAAATATTCAGTGGGTGCTGGCCCCCGCCGATAATCTCCCCGCCAACTACGTGAATTTCGATTTCAATTCGCCTAACTCGAACGGCACCTGCGAGGCCTCGGTGGGAATGATAGGAGGCGAACAATATATTGGCGGGGCGATCAACTGCACCACCTCAACGATCATGCACGAGATGGGGCATGCGATGGGCCTGTACCATGAGCAGTCGCGCGCCGATCGCAACACGTACGTGAATTACCTGGAACAGAACATCGACAAGCCCAACCACGCCAATTTCGACATCATTGAAGATAGCGTTGGTTCTGGCCTCTACAACTACGCCTCCATCATGGAATACGGCCCGTTCACGTTCAACAAGGACGGTGTCTCGCCAACCCTGGAGACGATTCCGCCTGGGATGGTGCTCAGCATCACCACGCTGGCCCAATACACCACCGGCGACCTGGACGGACTCGAGCGCCTCTACGGATACACACCGACGTCCATCACCGTGGACACCAATCCCACCGGATTGCAGGTCATAGTGGACGGCGCGGCCCCGTGCACGGCTCCCTGTGTCTTTACAACCTGGGCGACCGGTTCCTCGCACACGTTAAGCATCCCGACGGCCAATCAAACGCTGCAGACGCTCGGCAGTCAGAACTATATTTTCGGCCGGTGGAACGCAGGATTGGCGAATGTCCAAACTGTCACGGTGGTGAACGCACTCGGCGATGGCACTCCGTATCGTCCCACCACATTCCCTTCGATCACCAACTATCTCGCCAGTTTTATTCCCGTCCACCCGTACAGTCCGGCGATCGCTCCCAGCAACGACGCCACCATCACAGCTTCGCCATTGCCGAACAGCAGCCTCCTGGTCAACGGCGCGCCAACCTATCTGGACCGCCAGTTAATTACACTCACGGTGAATCCGAGTAGCGGGAACAATTTTTACGACTGGTACCCCTCACCGTTTATCAACATATATACAAATCCCGTCACCGTGTACCTGACTGACGATCTTGATTCGACAACGACCAGCGCTAACACGGTTTCCGATGCGGTGACCACCATCCTGGCGACTTCGCCGGACCTTGCCGCGGGCGGCCTTGCCCCGAGCAGTTTCCCGGGATTCGCACTCACCGTAACGGATGGACTTGGGAACGTGACTCAGCCGAGCACTGCGAGGAATTTTGACGCTTCCATCGACGGCGCGGGGTTCGCTTCCGGAGAGAAACTAACCATTACTACCGCGGCGTCCGAATCACCGGTGACCACCAATATCAGCTACACGTTCAGTGACTGGACGGGAGCGGGCACCCCCAGTGGGAATTCTCTCAGTGTGACCGTGCCGGCTGGTACCGGCATAAGCACATCTACCGCGAACTTCACGCCTAGCTTCCGTTCCATCCTGGCTCCCGCAATAGGAACCGCGACGACCTGCCCGGGTAGTCCCGACGGTAACGAGCTCACGGTGACATCCTCACCGCTTGGGACAACCCTCGGAGACAACGAGACATACGGCAACATAGACTCGTCTTTCAACGACGGCACGGTTACGTTCACGGCGGGGACGAGCACCAGCGGACTGAGCTTCGTCGGGTGGTCGCTGGATTTGGCCGCCGGAGGGACAACCAACCCGTATCCGTACTCGCTGACGGGGCAAGTGCTGGGGACGGCTAATTTCAATCTCAGCGGGATCACGGCTCCACTTTCGATTACGAGCATTTCCACTCCCACCTTCACCAGTGGGACCGCGACACTCACGATTAACGGTACGGGATTCGCGACCTTGACGAGCCCTCCGACGCTGTACACCTACTTCGGCCCCATGGGTTTGTACCGAACGAATACGTCCATTAGTTCAACGCAACTGACGATGGATCTTAATGCCGGCGATATCCCGACCGCGGGTTATTACCAGCTTACTGTCCTGAACGCGGCTGCTTCGGGCTGCAACCCCAGCGCGAGTGTAGTTTTCCCGGTCACCAACTCCACTGGCCCGGCCGTGCTCGGAATCACCAGTTCGCACACTGGTAACTTCGCCCAGGGCCAACAGAACGCGACGTACACTCTTTTGGTCACCAACACGGGGAACGGTCCGACCGTCGATCCAGTGACGGTGACGGAGACCGTACCATCCGGCGAAACGTTGGTCTCGATGTCGGGATCAGCATGGACTTGTAATTTGACCCCCACTGCTACCTGCACGCAATCGACCGCATTGGGCGCCGGGATGAGTTACGGAGCCATCACCGTGACCGTCGACGTTGCGGCGAATGCGACGTCGCCACAAGTCAATACCGTGAGCGTTTTCACGGCAACCGGTGGCGGAGCGTCCACGGCGACCGCGACCGATCCCACCACCATCAGTTCTTATCAGCCGCCCACTATCGCCAAGGCGTTCAATCCGACCTCGATCACTTCCGGAGGATCTTCTACAGTCACGCTCACCTTGACCAACAGCAACACCTCGGCTCTGACGGGCGGCGCGTTCACCGACACGCTGGCGAACATGAGCGCGGCGGGCGGAGCGGTGGGAGGCACTTGCTCAGGAACCACTCCGACCAGCTTGACCGCGGGCACCACTGCTCTGAGCTTCAGCGGGATCACCATTCCGGCCAGCGGCAATTGCACCGTGACCTTCAGCGTCACCAGCACCACAACCGGCCCCAATCCCAACACCACTTCGGGCGTCAGCACCACGCAAAGTGGGCCCGCCGGCACGGCCAGCAATACCGCCGATCTGACGGTGACGGCGCTGGCGACTCCGACCATCGCGAAAGCTTTCAGTCCGACCTCGATTGCACCCGGCGGTAGCTCCGTGGTGACCCTGACTTTGACGAACAGCAACACTATCGCTCTGAGCGGTGGCGCGTTCACCGACACGCTCTCGAAGATGACCGCGCTGGGCGGAGCCGTGGGCGGCACCTGCGTGGGAACCAGTCCGTCCAGCTTGACCGCGGGCGCCACTTCGCTGAGCTTCAGCGCGATCACCATCCCGGCTAGCGGCAATTGCACCGTGACGTTCAGCGTCACCAGCACCACAACCGGGACCAATCCCAACACCACTTCGGGCGTGAAGACCACGCAAACGCCGACTGCCGGCACGGCCAGCAATACTGCCGATCTGACGGTGACGGCGCTGGCGGCTCCGACTATCGCGAAGGCTTTCAGTCCGGCCTCGATTCCATCGGGCGGATCTTCCACCGTCACATTGACCTTGACCAACAGCAACACCTCGGCGCTGACGGGCGGCGCATTCACCGACACGCTGGCGAAGATGAGCGCGGTGGGCGGAGCGGTGGGCGGCACCTGCACTGGAACCACGCCGGCCACGTTGACCGCGGGCGCGACCGCCCTGAGCTTCACCGCGATTAACATCCCGGCCAGCGGCAGTTGCACGGTGACGTTCAGCGTCACCAGCACCACAACGGGGGCGAATCCCAACACTACTTCGGGCGTGAAGACGACGCAAACGCCGACCGCCGGCACGGCTAGCAATACCGCCGATCTGACGGTGACGGCGCTGGCGGCTCCGACCATAGCCAAGGCGTTCAATCCGACATCGATTGAATCCAGCGCGCCGTCGACGGTAACGCTGACCTTGTCAAACAGCAACACCTCGGCGCTGACGGGCGGCGCGTTCACCGACACGCTGTCGAAGATGAGCGCGGTAGGCGGCGCGGTGGGCGGCACCTGCACTGGAACTACGCCGGCCACCTTGACCGCGGGCAAGACCGCCCTGAGCTTCACCGCGATTAACATCCCGGCCAGCGGCAGTTGCACGGTGACGTTTAGCGTCACCAGCACGACGGCGGGTTCGCTGCCCAACACCACTTCCGGCGTGAAGACGACGCAAACACCGACGGCGGGTGCTGCCAGCAATACCGCCGACCTGACGGTGACGGTCTCACCGACTATCACCAAGGCGTTCAGTTCCACCTCGATTGCATCCGGCGGATCCTCCACCGTGACGCTGACCTTGAAAAACGGCAACACCACGGCGCTGACGGGCGGCGCATTCACCGATACGCTGGTCAATATGAGCGCGCTGGGTGGCGCAGTGGCAGGCACTTGCGTGGGAACCACTCCGTCCACTTTGACCGCGGGTGTGACGGCGCTGAGCTTCACTGGGATCACCATTCCCAAAAGCAGCAGTTGCACGGTGACGTTCAAGGTCACCAGCACCACCGTGGGCTCGCTGCCCAACACCACTTCGGGCGTGACTACGACGCAAACGCCGACTGCCGGTACTGCCAGCAATACCGCGATTCTTGACGTGGGCGCGGCGACCATCGCCAAGGCGTTCAGTCCGACATCGATCGCACCCGGCGGAGCCTCCACCGTTACGCTGACCTTGAAAAACACCGACACCGCGGCGCTGACCGGTGGAGCTTTCACCGATACGCTCGCGAAGATGAGCGCGGTGGGTGGAGCGGTGGGAGGCACGTGCGTGGGAACCACTCCGTCCACTTTGACCGCGGGTGTGACGGCGCTGAGCTTCACTGGGATCACCATTCCAGCCAGCAGCAGTTGCACGGTGACATTCAGCGTCACCAGCACCACCGTGGGCTCGCTGCCCAACGTGACTTCCGGCGTGAAGACGACGCAAACGCCGACTGCGGGCGCGGCCAGCAACACCGCGACGCTCGACGTGGGCGCACCGACCATTGCCAAGGCCTTCAATCCGACCTCGATTCAATCCGGCGGGAGCTCCGTGGTGACCCTGACTCTGACCAACGCCAATGCCACAGCAATGACGGCAGGAGCATTCACCGACACGCTTTCGAAGATGAGCGCGGTGGGCGGAGCGGTGGGAGGCACCTGCGTGGGAACCACTCCGTCATCGCTGACGGCCGGGGCAACGTCGCTGAGTTTCACCGCGATCACCATTCCAGCCAGCGGCAGTTGTACGGTGACGTTCAGCGTCACGAGTTCGACGGCAGGTACGCTGCCCAACACCACTTCGGGCGTGAAGACGACACAAACGACGACGGCGGGGCTGGCGAGCAATACCGCCGATCTGACGGTGTTTGCGGCGCCTACCATCACCAAGGCCTTCAGTCCGACCTCGATCACGTCCGGCGGATCTTCGACGGTGACGCTGACCTTGAAAAACACCGACACCACGGCGCTGACCGGCGGCGCCTTCACGGACACGCTGGTGAACATGAGCGCGGCGGGCGGAGCGGTGGGAGGCACCTGTGTTGGAACCGCACCGGCAACTTTGACCGCGGGCGTGACCGCGCTGAGCTTCACCGGGATCACGATTCCAAAAAGCAGCAGTTGCACGGTGACGTTCAGCGTCACCAGCACCGCAACCGGCGCCAATCCCAACACCACTTCAGGCGTGACCACCACGCAAACGCCGACGGCCGGCGCAGTTAGCAACACCGTCGATCTGACGGTGGAGACGTAGCGCCCACCATCGCCAGGGCATGCGCCCGATGTCATTGACGTACGGGCTGGTGGCGAGCAAGGCGAAGCTGGACGTGGTGGTCATCGACAGGGCCGAAAAAGTCCCCACCGATAACTGATATCGGCCACCCGTGGCGCGCTTCGTTTAGGAATTCCCGCGGTTTTGGGCCCCGGATGTGCCGGCGTCCGAAATCCGCCGTAACTCCACTGTAGTAAACTAGTTATCAGTGGCCTCTCCGTCCAATCGTCGCAATTTTCTCCGCATCTTCAGCACTGCCGCAACTGGCATTACAGTGGTTCCGCGCGCTCTCTTGAAGAAAGCGCAGGCGGAGGCCGTTCCCGGTCCCTTGGCCGTTACCAAACTCACCGACACTTTCCTGCTGATCACTGGCGCGGGCGCCAACGTCCTGGCCGTCCTGGGGCCCGACGGCGTTCTGATGGTCGATGGCGGCTCTCCCGAGCATTCCGCCGAGTTGCTCAAGCTGGTCGCCGGGCTCTCTGGTGGTAAACCGGTACATGTGCTCTTCAACACCTGCTGGGACACCGACCACACCGGCTCGAACGACACCCTCGGCAAAGCCGGCGCCAAAATCATCGCGCACGAAAACACTAAGCTCTGGCTCGGCGCTGAGTTCGATTCCCGCTGGCGGAAGCGCACCTACGAACCGCGTCCCAAGGCCGCGCTCCCCAATCAGACCTTCTATAGCGGGACCAAGAAAATGACCTTCGGCGCCGAGTCCGTCGAATACGGGTACATGATGCAGGCGCACACCGATGGCGACATGTACGTGTACTTCCCGAGCCCCAATATTCTGATGGCCGGAGGAGTGGCTGGCGGAAACTGCTACCCGGTTCTCGACTTCGACACCGGCGGATGGTTTGGCCCACTTGACCGGGGCGGCGATGCGCGTTATACCGATTCACCTGTTCCAACCGGCATCGTCGGGGCGCAAAGGACGCTGCTCAAAGTAACCAACGCGGCCACGCGCATCGTCCCTGGAGATGGGCCTTTGATGACGCGCGCCGACCTCGAAGCTGAAAGCGAAATGCTGGCCGCCGTCAGGGACCGGCTGATCAAGCTGATCCGCATGGGCTACGGTCCCAACGAAATGGTTGACGCCAAGCCGACGCAGGAGTTCGACGCCAAATACGGCAATCCGGAGCAGTTCATCCGAAACGCGTATATGGGGCTGTGGGGGCACGTTCACGAGCTGGGTGGAATCGTTTAATGCGCCACTGGTTCAAAGCTATACCCTTTGCGTTCGCCGCTCTCGCGTCTGGAGCGTCACCGGCGGCCTCCGTTTCCGCACAGCGTGCGCTTCTCGATCATTATTGCGTCACCTGTCACAACCAAAAAGCCAAAACCGCGAGCATCACTTTCGACACCATGGATCTCTCGCAGGTGGGCAAGGACGCCGCCGTGTGGGAGCGAGCCGTACGCAAATTGCGCGGAGGGATGATGCCGCCGCCTGGCATGCCGCGGCCCGACGCGGCTGCCGTGAACTCGTTCCTCACATTTCTCGAAACGTCGCTCGATCAGGCCGCGCTGGCTTCTCCCAATCCCGGAACCGTGTCGCTGCACCGTTTGAATCGCGCCGAATACCAGAATGCAATGCAGGATATTCTCGGTGTGGATGTGGACGCCGCCGCTCTGCTTCCCAGGGACGACATCAGCAACGGGCTCGACAACATCGCGAATGTTCTCAAGGTTTCGCCGTCGTTCCTGGATCAATACATCTCTGCCGCGCGTGAAGTTAGCCGTCTCGCGATCTCGTATCCGCCACCCACTGAACCCGTAAGAGCGGTCCTGCACGGCGAGCCGGCCGACCCCGAGGGATTGCCGTTAGGCACGCAGGGCGGGATCGCGGTGAAGCATCTGTTCCCTTTCGACGGCGACTATATTTTCAACACCGCTGGTCCGGATTCCATTCTCACCATTGACGGACTTCCCGTTTCCACCAACGGCGGCTTTGTGCACTTGAAAGCGGGAGTGCATGAGCTGGGTTTGACATCGCCAGCGCACAGTTTTGCCGAGCCCGAGGGTATGCTGCAGTCGTTCATTCCCGGCCGCGCGTTTCCCGGCTATGGTTTCCCGCCGGGCGGCGCGGGTCCTGGTGGACGAAGGGCGCCATCGGGGCCGAGCATCGAGGTCATCGGGCCTTATCATACGACGGGCAAGCCGGTGGAAACAGAAAGCCGCGCGCGGATTTTTGTGTGCAAGCCGCCCAGTGAGAGCGAAGAGGCCTCTTGCGCAAATAGGATTCTATCCGAGGTCGCGCAACGGGCGTTCCGCCGGCCCGTGACGGCCAAAGATCTGGCTGCGCCCATGGTCTTCTTCAAAGAAGGACGAGCGAACTCAGGCAATTTCGATGGCGGAATTCAGAACGGCATTATTGCTATCCTGGCCAGCCCCAAGTTCCTCTATCGGGCCGAGCCACCGCCGGTGGGTCTCGCGCCGGGAACGAATTATCGCCTCAGCGATCTGGAACTCGCGTCGCGTCTCTCCTTCTTCCTGTGGAGCACCGTTCCCGATGACGAACTGCTGGCCATCGCCCAGCAGGGCAAGCTGAAAGACCCGAGGGTCTTCGAGCAGCAGGTCCGGCGAATGCTCGCCAGCGAGAGATCGCGCTCCCTGGTGACGAATTTCGCCTCGGAATGGTTGAAGCTTCGCGACATCGACACCATCGATCCCGATCCGTTTGTTTATCCCAACTTCGATCTCAGCCTGCGCGCGGCCTTCCGGCGGGAACTTGAGTTGTTCGTCGACAGCATCCAGCGCGAGGATCGAAGCGTCCTGGATCTATTAACGGCCAACTACACCTTTGTCAACGAGCGCCTGGCGCTGCACTACGGCATCCCCAACGTGCGCGGCCAGGAATTCCGGCGCGTCATTCTGCCCGATTCGAATCGCTACGGTTTATTCGGCAAAGGCGCGGTCTTAATGGTGACCTCGTACGCGAACCGCACCTCTGTGGTGTTGCGCGGCAATTATATTCTGGAAAACATCATCGGCACGCCGCCATCGCCGCCTCCGCCCAACGTCCCCGCGTTTAAGGAAAACAAGGAAGGCGAAAAGCCGCACACGGTGCGCGAGACCATGGAACTGCATCGCGCCAATCCAACCTGCAACGCCTGTCACGGGATCATCGATCCGCTGGGATTCGCGCTCGAAAATTTCGACACCATTGGCGCCTGGCGCGACAAGGACCGTTATACGCGGACCGCCATCGACGCATCCGGCAAGCTGGTGGATGGTACTGTGGTCAACGGACCGGACGACCTGCGCAAAGCCCTGATGTCGCGTCACGACGAGTTCGTCCAAACCCTGACCGAAAAGTTCTTAATGTATGCGCTCGGCCGCGACTTGTCGCCCTACGATATGCCCGTTGTTCGCAAGATTGTGCGCGATGCCGCGCGCGACAACTACCGTTTTTCGTCCATTGTGATGGGAATCGCCCAGAGCGCGCCGTTCCAGATGGAAAGAACGCCGGAGGAGGCCCCGAAACCACTTCAGGTTGCGGCGGCGCAGCATTAAAAGGAATCAGAGGGAGATTGGACCATGTTCATCACCAAGAAACACCTCGAGCGCCGCACGTTCTTGCGCGGCATGGGCGCCACGCTCGCTTTGCCTCTGCTGGATGCCATGATTCCCGCGCGTACCGCCCTGGCGCAGACCGCGGCCACTCCTACTCCGCACATGGGGTTCATCTATTTCCCGCACGGCGCCATCATGGAGCACTGGACGCCGAAGACGGAAGGAAGCACTTTCGATCTCCCCACCATTCTCACGCCGCTCGCGCCCTTTCAGAAACAGTTGACCGTAGTCAGCGGCTTGGAGAACAAGCCAGCCATCAGCCCGGCGGTACACGCCATCACGCCTGGAACGTGGCTGAACTGCGTGCATCCTCGCGCGAGTCAGGATCCCTTTTGCGGTCCGACCATCGACCAGATCGCTGCGGCTCACATCGGACAGGACACACCGCTGCCGTCGATCGAGATAGCGATTGAAGGGCGCGGCGGAGGCGGTTCCTGCGATCGGGACTTTGGCTGCAGCTACTCGGGCACCATTTCGTTCCGCACGCCCACGACGCCGCTTCCCATGGAGACAGAGCCGCGCAAGCTGTTCCAGCGGCTGTTCGGCCAGGGCGATACCACTGTTGAGCGCAAGGTGCTCGGGAAGCAATATGCGAGCATTCTGGATTTGGTTTCCTCCGAAGCCACTGATTTGCAGCGCACCTTGGGTCCGCAGGACCGGGCGATGCTCGCCGACTATCTGGATACCATTCGCGAAGTCGAGCGGCGCATACAGAAGATGGAAGCGCACGATCTGTCGCACGTCAGCGTGCCCAATGCGCCTGCCGGAACGCCGCCGCTGTTCGAACAGCACATCAATCTGATGTTCGATCTGACCGCGCTGGCTTATCAGGCCAACATGACGCGAGTCTTCAGCATGATGATGGCGGCCGAGGTCAGCAATCTGACCTACAACCAGATCGGCGTTCCCGACGCATTCCATCCGCTGTCTCATCACAACAACGAGCAGGCCAAGATGGACCGCCTGGTGAAAATTCAGACCTATCACACCGGTATCCTCGCGAAGTTCCTGACGAAACTCCAGGCCATGCCGGACGGAGACGGCAACATGCTGGACCACTCCCTGATTCTCTACGGCAGCAACATGAGCAACAGCAATATGCACAACCATTACCCACTGCCGACCGCCCTGGTGGGCGGATGGAAGACCGTCAAAGGCGGCCAGCACTTGAAGTATCCCGACCAGACACCGCTCGCGAATATGCTGCTGACGGTGCTCGATCGCGCGGGTGTTCCCCTCGATCACTTCGGCGACAGTTCCGGCAAGTTCGCGGAGGTTTAGGATGCTCGCGAAATTCTTCCTTACGGCCACGGCTCTGTGCGGGTCCGCGATTGCCGCAACTTCGGGCGGCGAGCTTTCGTTAATCGACGCCGCCAAAGCTGACAAGCAGCAAGCGGCGCTTGCATGGATCGATCAGCACGTCAACGTGAATGCGGCCGCGCCCGATGGCGCCACGGCGCTGATTTGGGCCGCGCATAATAGCGACGTCGAATTGGTGGAACGTCTATTGAAAGCCGGCGCCGACGCAAAAGCTCGAAACCGGTTTAGCGCGACGCCGATGTCTGAAGCCGCCTTCACCGGCAACGTTGCCATCATCGAAGCGTTGCTGAAGGCGGGCGCCGATCCCGAGTCCCCCGGCGCGGACGGTCAAACGGCTTTGATGATCGTCGCTCGTACCAGCAACGTCGCGGCCGCGCGCGTTCTGATCGAACATGGCGCTCACGTCAATGCCACAGAGAACCAGAAGGAACAGACTGCGCTCATGTGGGCTTCCGCCGAAAGCCAGCCCGCCATGGTGCGCGAGTTGATCGCGCATGGTGCCGACGTTAACGCACGCGAGCAAGTCAACCAAGATCTGGCGCAGGTCAGTTCCGAACCGCGCGCCCAGCACCTGTCCTACGGCGGATTGACGCCGATGCTCTACGCCACGCGCGAAGGCTGCTTCACGTGCGTGCAAGCCTTGGTGGATGGCGGCGCCAAGTTGAACATGACGGATCCCGAGGGAGTCACTCCGCTGATTGAGGCCATCACCAACGCGCATTTCGATACGGCGAAATATCTGATCGGCAAGGGCGCGAATGTGGACAAATGGGATTGGTGGGGCCGCAGCCCGCTCTATTGCGCCGTGGATATGAACACGATTCCGCACGGCGGAAGAGCGGATGGGCCGTCGCTCGATGAGACCACGCCCTTGCAAATCATCGAGCAGCTCTTGAACGCCGGAGCGAATCCCAATCTGCAATTGAAGCTGCTGCCGCCGTACCGCAACGTCGGCGCTGACCGCGGGGTCGACATTATGCTGAGCATCGGAGTGACGCCGCTGCTGCGTGCCGCCAAAGCTTTGGACGCTCCCGCGATTAAATTGCTGCTGGAACATGGCGCATTGGTCAATCTTCCAAATAATCGCGGCATTACGCCGACCATGGCAGCCGCTGGAGTTGGCTCCGTGGATGCCGATACTCGAGGAGTGTATACAACTCCCGACGTGCAACAAAGGTCGCTGGCGTCGCTCGAACTTCTTCTCGCGGCGGCTGGCGAGATCAACGCTACGGAGAGCCGTGGCCAAACACCGCTACATGGCGCGGCATTCTGGGGCTGGAATGATGTCGTGCAATTCCTGGTGGACCATCACGCGAATCTAAACGCGAAGGACCTAAAAGGAATGACTCCGGTTGATTCCGCCATGGGCCGCGCCGGCGGCAACAGCCGCGGCGGCCAGCGCATCGACGTTCACGAAGATACCGCCGCGCTGCTCAAGAAGCTGGGCGCGACCGCGGCTAAGTAGGTTCAGAGCCTCGAAGTAAAGTTACTTGTGCATCGGCTTGGCGTTGAACTCTTCATCCGTTACCGCATCGCCCCAGGTGATTCCGCCGCGGCTGGTGTTGAACTGCGTGCCGCCTTCCTTGGGTGAGGCGCCATGCCAGTGCACAACTCCGGGCGGACAGTAGTGCGTTTCTCCCGCGCGCATTTCCACCACCGGCCCGCCTTTCTCCTGATAGAGGCCGACGCCATCCTCGACTAAAATCACTTGACCGCCTTCGTGGCTGTGCCATTTGGTCCGCGCGCCGGGCCCGAAGTAGAAGCGCACGGAATTGCCTTGCGAGTTTTCCTTGAGGGGCTTGACCTTTCCGCCGGTGAAGTTGGGATTGGGTTTGTCTTGCGAATACGCGATCGCGCAAGCAGACAACAAAATCGCAAGCTTTAGTTTTTGTTTCATTCGATCAGCCTCTGGTTATCCTCTAAGATACTTGTTGAAGAAATCGAGCGTCCGGCTCCACGCTAGCTTGGCGGCGGCTTCATCGTAACGCGGCGTGGTGTCGTTGTGGAAGCCGTGATTGACTCCGTCATAGACGTACGCCGTGTAGGTGACGTGATTGGCCTTGAGCGCCTCTTCATAGGCCGGCCATCCGCCGTTGATGCGCGTGTCCAAGCCCGCGTAGTTCAACAACAGCGGCGCTTTGATCTTGGCCACGTCCGCGGCCGGTGGCTGCGCACCGTAGAAGGGAACCGCGGCGGCAAGATCCGATCCCAGGCGCACGGCGAGCTGATTGGCGATGCCTCCGCCGAAACAAAATCCCACCACGCCGATTTTGCCGGTGCAATCCGGCCGCGCTTTCAGCCATCTGGCGGACGCCACGAAATCCTCGGACATTTTTGCCTTATCCACTTGTCCGAAAACTTGCGCGCCCTTTTCGTCGTCGCCAGGATAGCCGCCCGCGCTGGTGAGTCCATCCGGAGCGAAGGCGATGAAGTTGGCCGTTCCCAAGCGCCGCGCCACATCCTCAATGTACGGATTCAATCCGCGATTCTCGTGAACCACCAAAACTCCGGGCTGCTTTCCGCCGCCGGCGGGACGAACCAGGTAGCCTTTGATGCTGCCGTTGCCTTGGGGAGATGGCACGGTCACATATTCGGTCTTGATGCGTTTGTCGTCTTGAGGAACCTGCTGGGCCCAAGCATAGTTGGGGCGGAGGCTTTCCCAAATCGCGATCGCGGTCAGGCCGCCGGTGGCGAATTTCTTTGCGCCATCGAGGAATTCGCGGCGCGGGATGTCGCCGTGAACGTAGCGATCGAAGAGGTCGAGTAATTCCTGCGGGTAGTCGGAGGCTTTGTTGCGTTCGCCGTTAAGTTCCATGGGACGTGGCTCCTTTTCCTGGCAAAGGATATCACATCCCGGGGCTGGCGATTCGGATTAGGACGCCATCACTTCCGTGAATACCTTGCGGAACTTGGCCATCTCGGCGTCCGTGCCGATCGAGACGCGCAGCATGGTGTTGAGAGGCGGGAAGGGACGGCCGGTGGCGACGCCTTTCGCGAGCATCGACGCCTGCACCTGCTTGACATCGCGCCCGGTCTCGATCATCACGAAGTTAGCTTGCGGCGGAATAAATTTGATCTTCTTCTCGCTCATCCAGGCGCACAGCTCGTTGCGAGTATGAACGATCTTGGCTTTGCGCTCCTCAAGCATCTTCGGCCCGAGATCGATCGCCGCCAGAACCGCGCGGACACTTACGATGCTGATCACGTTGTTGCGGTACGGCTCCATGCGCTTGATCAGATCGGGACGGCCGGCGATGTATCCGACGCGCAGGCCCGCCATGCCGTAGATCTTCGAAAACGTGCGGCAGACGACGACGTTCTTACCTTCCTTCACGTAGCGAAAGGCGCTGGAGGCTTCGGGCGAAGTGGCGTAGTGCAGGTAGGCTTCGTCCACCAACACGTTGGTGTTCTTCGGAAGATTCGCCACCAACCATGCCATGTCGTCGCTGGTGGTGATGCTGGACGTGGGATTGTTGGGACTGCAGACGTAAATGAGGCCGCCGCCGGCCTTGTCCGCTTCGGCCGCGAGACGGCGTACATCCGGCGCCATTTTGGAATCGAGCGGCGTCTCAATCACAGCGTGACCCTTGTATTTGGCGAGCTCGGGCGCGGCTTCGTAGGTCGGGACCGGATAGATGAGGGGAATGGTAGGCGAAGTGAAAGCTTCGATGGCGGCGTGCAGCACCTCGCTCGAGCCCGCGCCTACCAGGATCTGGTCGGCAGTGAAACCTTCGCTCGCGGCGAGCTTGGAGTAGAAGGCGGGGAATTCCTGGTAGTGGTAACGGTTCGACTCGCCGATGACGCGCGCCATTGCGTCGATCGAAGCCTGGGGCGGGCCTTCCGGGAACTCGTTTCCGTTGATCCAAACCGTGTCGGCGGGTGCTGCGCCCGGAACCGAAGCGCGTTGTGCGAACGCAGCCTCGGTGAGGCCAGCCGCGATCATTCCTGCAAAAGCTCGTCTAGAAAACATCGTGTGCTCCTATCCCTGATTTCAGTGTCAAGTTTATGCAGGCGACGGTGGCTGCGTTAAGTCGGACTGGGAGCGAGTGAGGCGGATCGGCCATGGACCCGGTTCGCACTGTAAAACTACCAAGGAGTGCGGCCTCTCTTGGAGGTAAGAATAGCACAGCATACAGCTCCACGTGCGGCGCGTATCAGATCGCGACCAACTAAAATATGAGCATGACTTCAGAGCGCACATTGTTTGTGACGGGAGCTTCCGGACACCTCGGCCGGAGGGTTGTGGAACTCCTCTTAGAGAAGGAAGCGGGCAAGATTGTGGCCGGGACACGCAAGCCCGAGAAGCTGGCGGATCTGGCCGCGCGGGGTGTCACTGTGCGCCAGGCGGACTTCGACGATCCGAAGGAGTTGGAGACAGCGCTGGCGGGAGTGGATCGGGTGTTGATCATCAGTACCGATGCGATTGATCGGCCGGGAAGGAGGCTGGCGCAGCACAAGGCGGCGGTGGCTGCGGCTGCGAGTGCGGGAGTAAAGCACGCGGTCTATACGTCGATGCCGAATCCGGAGACGTCGCCGGTGGTATTCGCGCCGGATCATCTGGGCACCGAGCAGGCGCTTAAAGCTAGCGGGATGAGCTGGACGATCCTGCGGGACTGCTGGTACACGGATTACCTGATTCCTACGCTCGCGCCGGCGGTGGCATCGGGCCAACTGATCGCCGCGACGGGGGAGGGAGGCGCTCCGTATGTGACGCGCGAAGACTGTGCTCAGGGCGCGGCGGCGGCGCTGGCATCGGCAGATACCAGCAACCGGACGTGGAACATTACCGGGCCCGCAGTGGTCACCTGGGCGGAGCTCGCGAAGCTGGCGGGCGAGTTAACGGGGCACGCCGTGACGTATGTTCCGGTAGACGCAGCGGAGCGCACGGCGCAGTTGATCGCGGCCGGGACGCCCGAGCCGATCGCGAAGATGCTGGTATCCGGGCAGCTCGCGATTGCTCACGGGAAGATGGGAACGGCGACAACGGCGGTGAAAGAGCTGACCGGGCGGGAGCCAGTGAGCGTTCGCGAGTTCTTGTCAGCGCGCCGCGCGGCGCTGACGCCGGCGGCGCAGACGGTGGGGCGGTGATTGTCCTGTCAGTAGTTCAATATTGCATGTGATATCATTCGACATGTAGACTGGATGCGGCTGGTTCTCGATACCGATGTCGTCATAGCAGCTGTGCGCAGCGATCGAGGCGCATCGAGGCAGCTACTCTTGGCGGCATTTGACGGGCGCATCGAAATGTTGGTTTCAGTTTCATTAGTTCTGGAATACGAGGCAGTGCTAACTCGTCCGCAGTTGCTGAAGGACGTGGCGATGACCATCGGAGAGGTCGGGACCCTCCTCGACGCCATCTTGTCAATGGCAGTTCCCGTCGAGATGCGGTTTCTGTGGAGGCCGCAATTGAAGGATCCTTCGGATGAGATGGTGCTGGAAACAGCGGTTAACGGCAGTGCCGATTATCTTGCGACGTTCAATCTCCGGCATCTGCGCGAAGCCGCGGGTCTTTTCGGGATTAGAGCGGCCGTGCCAGGACAAATTTGGCGAAAAATCAGGAGCGAATATGAGAAAGAGTAATGTAGCGCTTCGTCTGCAACCGTCGTTGTTCGAGGAGGCCAAGCGCGTTGCTGAGTCCGAAGGCGTAGCGTTGAACCAATTGATTAATGTTGCAGTGGCGGAGAAACTCTCCGCGCTCCGAACCGACGAATATTTTCGCGTCCGAGCCGCGCGTGGCGACGTGGCCAGAGCGAGGCGCATCTTAAAGCGGACCGGACGGGGAAAGCCGCCTGTTCCAGGTGACGAGATCGTGTGAGCAGACATCAAAAGGTCACTTATCGAGTGGAGCGAGGAATCGCGCGCATTGGGCTAAATCGGCCGGAGCGGCGCAACGCACTCGATCAGGAGCTGCTGACAGAACTTCGGGAAGCGCTACGTGCTTCCGCAACGGACGAGAGTGTTGGCGTGGTCTTGGTTACGGGCGAGGGCAAAGACTTCTGCTCCGGCATGGATCTGCGCACTTTTGCGGACGACGCGTCCGGCGACCTCGCGAAGTTTCAGGCGGAAGCGCGCAACATGGCCGGGCTGCTGCTCGATATGCGGCGCCATCCACGGCCTATCGTCGCGGCGGTGCAGGGGCGGGCGCTGGGCGGCGGCTGCGGAATTGCAACAGCGGCCGATATCGTTCTTGCCTCGGATTCCGCGCAGTTCGGATATCCGGAGATCAACATCGGATTTGTGCCCGCGATCGTGATGGCGATTTTGCGGCGGTTGGTGTCAGAGAAGCGGGCGTTTGAGCTGATCGCGACGGGGGAGACCATCTCCGCCCAGACCGCGCTGGAGTTTGGAATGATCAATCGCGTGTTCGGCGCGGAGGCATTCGAGCGCGAAGTGGAGGAGTTTGTGGCGAATCTGGCATCCAAGTCCACTGCGGCGTTGACGCTCGCGAAGGAATTGTTTTATCGCACGGACGCGATGCAGTTCGCAGCCGCCATCGAAGCTGGCGCCGAAGTGAACGCTGTCGCGCGCACCACCGACGATTTCAAGCGCGGGATCGAGAAGTTTCTCAAGAAGACCTGACCAAAAACACCGCGACCTCCGAGAGGAGGTTCGGGAGAATCCTTATTTGCCGGGCGCCTTC
>Ga0182015_10002228_pt1 | contig 23996 bp, 24 predicted proteins | sample 712P3MmetaG_FD_120478 | JGI IMG/M metagenome (GOLD analysis project Ga0182015, IMG submission 120478) | Permafrost microbial communities from Stordalen Mire, Sweden - 712P3M metaG | ecosystem: Environmental > Terrestrial > Soil > Wetlands > Permafrost | place: Sweden: Stordalen | collected...
AGACATGATTTCGGTCAGGCCGTGGTCGTGATTGCCTTCGACCCACACCACTTCGACGTTACGCTTGGGATTCGAAAGCTTGCGGATGAAGCTGAGAAACTTCCAGTGCCCTTTTTTCAGGCGCCCGAAATTGAGGTCAGCAAAAATATCACCCAGCAGAATGAGACGGCGATATCTATTTTCCCGGAGAACGCGCAGCGCCTCGCGGGCGCGGCTCATCTCCGCGCCGAGATGCAGATCAGAAAGGATCAGCGTGTCATAGCTCGTCCAAGCGATGCTCGGCGAAGCGATGATCTGCTGTGTCATGACCTGCGACGCCACGACTCTATTGTTGCGGAAGAATGTTACCGGGTGATGAATTGGGTAATTATTGAGGAGGTGGAGGTAACCTGTCAGTTACCTCTCTGCAAACAGCTAAGAGTTGCAGAATCTGCCCTGACGTTCTGGCTTCAGAATGTTCAGTGGGTCGGGGGAACGTATTCGGCTGGACGCGCGGATCCCTCGCCGAAGAAAAACTGCTCCATCTGTTTTACGATGACTTCCTGATCCTGCTTGCGAGCCGGGTTCAGACGATATTCGTTCAGCAACATTTTGCAGTGTTCCATCCACTGGCCCCAAGCCTGTTGCGAGATCTGTTCATAGATCTTCTTCCCTAAGTCGCTGTCGAACGGCGGCTCCGGCAGCCCCGGCAGTTCCTGCTTCAACTTCGCGCAAAAGACTTTGTGATCTGACATAAATTTCTTCTGAAATTATCGCACAGTGCGTCGTCGCTTCACTGATTGCTCGCCGAAGGCGTGGCCGCGATGGATGGATTTCGGCATGAGTTCTCGGACGCGCAGAGCACGCTCTTCACCGAAATCGCTCGACGCAGTGATATTTTCATTGACAAATTACCTACGAATGGCAATATCTTGTGGTAGGACAGCCGCTCATACAAGAAGTTGGGTGGCCCGGGCATCAAGGTGCCCAGAAGAACCTTGGGAGAACAAATCGTTCAAACGGAGGAGACACTTCATGGCAACCAAGAAGAAAGCCGCCAAGAAAAAGAAACACTAAGCGGAAGGACGCTCGTACAGAAATTCCCCCAAAGCCTCTCCGGAGAAGCACCTCTTGAGAGGTTTTTCCATTCTCAAAGCGCTTTCAGGACGACCACTGTGTACTTTTGGGGGGTTGTCCCGCAGCGCGGCTCGTGCTAGAAACGCGTATATACAGGAGTACGAAATCGGCCTCCATGAGCCTGCCCAAGAGAACGCCGAAAAAAGCGCAGCGCAACGCCGAAATCATTATTCCGGATAAGCTTTACTTCCGCATCGGTGAAGTCGCCGATCTGTGCAGCCTGCCCGCCTACGTGCTTCGATTCTGGGAAACCGAATTTCCGCAGCTCAAGCCCGTCAAAAGCGGCACCGGGCAGCGCATGTATCGCAAGCGCGATGTGGAGTCGGTCGTGAAGATTAAGAGACTCCTTTACGACGACGGCTTCACGATCGCCGGAGCCCGGGGTCAGTTGCGCGAAGAGACTAAGTCCGAGCGGAAGCAGACAGCGCTCCCTTTTCCGGCGAATTCTTCCACGAATATGGCGCACCTGCGGCACGAACTGAAGCAGATCCTGCACATTCTTTCCGCGCGTCACTAACCCGGTACGCCTCGCGAAACATTGAACGCAAGGAAAACGGCACGCAAGGAAAACGCGGGCCGTGAAGCCCGCGTGCACTCTTTCTAAATCTATTCGCAAATCAATTCCCGTCTTACGCCGATTCCCGCAGCGGCTCGGCTTCAACCAGGGGTGCGTCGACGAGGTGTTCGCTCAGGAACCAGACCTGGAGTTCGCCGGGACGAAGCACATCGCTCACCACGAGATCGTTGGTTCCGTCGTCCCCGAGTTTGTCGGCCCGCTCGGCGAGCTCGTGGCAATGGCTGAGGATGACCTGATGCGCGTCCAGCAGCCGAGACAGTTGTACCGGAACCTCTTCGCGGCCCTTGGGTGGACGCGGAATACGGGTCAATTCGGCGACATCGTGAGCCATGGCGATGCTGATTCCGCCGAGAAGCTGGATTCGTTCCGCGATCGTGTCGACGATCTCGTTCTGTTCTCCATAATGCTTATCGAACAGAAGATGCAGTTGATAGAAGGTGGCGCCGGACACCTGCCAATGCGACTTCTTGTAGAGGTCGCGAAGGGTGATGGTGTCGGCCAGGAGCTGGTTCAACTGTTCGGTCATTTCCAGCCGCACCGCTTCTTCCAATTGCAACGGCATGGTGGCGGTCACGGTGCCAAATGCCTGAAGTTCGCGGGCGGATTGGGAATAGTGGGGTTGCGCTGAAGCTTTGTGCGAATTGCTGGAGATTGGTTTCTTGGCCATGAAGTTCTCCTGGGACAACGAATTTGGGGCAAACCAGAAAAGGAAGAAATCGTCAGGATGGAGTTGTCTGCTTCCGGATCCGGTTCTGGTTGCCTGTTGTCTTGGATGCCGACCGCCGGGAAACGGACTCCACCTTCCTGAGCGGAAACTCCAGAGAATGCCAACCGGGGACGAGAATGGTTGCTTGACAGCCTCTTCCCCACTCAGTCGGCTGCGCTGCGCCGTACGCTGTGCACTTCATCCAGCAGATCAACTCGCGGCGGTCCCTTGACCCCCGCGCTCGCCATCTTGGACTTAAGTTCGTCCGAAGCGAGAAAGACGCGCGCCTTCTCCAGACTCTCCCATTCAAACAGAAGCGTGAGGATGTTTACATTGCCGGCATCGCGGAAAACACGGCAACTCAGCTCGCCGTTCTTGCGCCGCCAGTCGAGGTTGGAATCGAACACCGCCTTCCACGCCGCATAGTCGGCGACTTCGTGGTGGACGATAACGTTGATCATGATTGGGCGCTCCTTTCACCGTCAAAGGGTGCTCCAAACGCAGGAAAAATACAACGGCGAGCGGCATCAGGGAGCTGAGTCACGCAAATAAAATGGTCGGGACGGCGAGATTTGAACTCGCGACCCCTTGCACCCCAAGCAAGTGCGCTACCAGGCTGCGCTAAAGCCCGGCATTTACGTGATTCCTACCAAATCTGCGCACTTGCTTCGGAGGAATCATGTTGCCGCGTTTTGAGCAGTTCATCCGTGAACGTCAGTTCTTGCACAACGTCACTCCCGCAACAATCGAATGGTATCGGCACTCGCTGGCGTGGATGCCCAATGAGACCCCATCTGCCGACGAACTAAAAACTGTTGTGCTCAAGATGCGAGAGAAAGGCCGGAAAGCAACCGGCTGCAACTCCGTAATCCGTGCCATCAACGCCTATCTGCATTGGAGCACTGCCGGTGACACGAAGTGCAGCCCCGGCTGCCAGCATTCGCGTATTCCGGCACTCAAGGAGCCGCAGAATGTTCTACCGTCATTCCCAGCTCAACAAATCCGGCTGCTTGTGAGGTGGAAACCGAAGGGAAAGTATCAGCGGCGGTTGCACCAAATCATCTTGTTCCTAATTGACACGGGCGCACGAATCTCCGAGGCACTTGGGTTGAGAGTGCGAGACGTGGACCTCGATAACATGTTGGTCACGTTGGACGGCAAAGGCAGAAAGCAGCGCGTTGTTCCATTCTCGTTGGAACTGCGAAAGGTTTTGTTCCGCTACATCTCCGACTACCAGCGCAAACCGGAATCGCTGCTACTGGCAACGCGCAACGAGACGATGTTGGGCAGGCGTGTGATGCTGCGAGATGTGAAACGCCTGTGCAAGCGGCTTGGCTTTGACCCTCCAGCAAGGACGCTACACGCATTCCGGCATACGTTCGCAGTTAACTATTTGCGCAAAGGCGGCTCTGTGTTCCATCTGCAAAAGGTGCTCGGCCATTCAACCCTGGAGATGACGCGGAGGTATGCGAACCTAGTCACGGCGGACTTGCAGGCGGTTCACCAGAGGATTAGCCTTCTCGCAGCATGAAGAAGACGGTGAAGGCGTTCTTATGGGTTGCGGCGGCCTTGCTGGCATTGCTATGGTTTGTTCGTTCCACCAAGAATACGTTTGACGATGGCTATGGAAGCGGTCTTTTGCTGATGATTGCTCTCGTTTTCTTCAATCATCTAACGCGAACCATCCCTAAAGATAACCCTTTCAAAAGACTCAGTTGGTTTGGTCTGTTAGTGTTGGCATTTTTCGGTATTCATGGGAAGAAGAATTTTAGTGAGGGCTTCTCCGCTGGAGTCATCATCAGTCTTGGGGTGTGGATTCTTTACCCGGTTGCCCATAATGCCCTCGATGCGTATTTGGTGGCCAAGGAGGCACGAAAAACCCCGGAGCAGCGTCAGGCGGAGGAGCTAGCCCGGCAGTCCCGACTGAAGGCCTATTTCGCTAAACGAGATAATAAGGAGAAACATGCGAATCAACGAAGAGAAGGCCCTGGAGAAGTTCAAAGCTGAGGGTTGGACCGGCCTTAGAAATGGATGGCCGGATTACCTATTAGTCCGTCTTGGCCCCGACGGCAAGATGGAATTTATGGGTCTGGAAGTGAAATGCGGGCACGATTCGCTGAGCGACCATCAGCTAGCGATGCAAACCGCGTTGATCGCGGCAGGCATCAAGACAGTTGTCGGCTGAGGGTGAACTGGATTTTCCTTCGTTTTAAGGCCATTTTTCACGCATTAGAGCGGTTTTAAGCGATAGTTAGGAGCGAATGGTACTCCAGCATGGCCTAAAACGTCCTAGAGCTTCCTACGGTGGTCTATTCTGAACACAGTGTAAAATTTACACGATTTGGGATTTATTCTTGTGTATGTAAAAAAAACATCGGCGGAGGGCTATAAGTCTTACTATAGCAACATTTTACGGACACCCCCTTAGCTAAATCCGTACTAATGCGTTTGTTTTCAATGACTTACCACATTAGAAGTTGAATTGTATTCGTGTTTGTTTCGCCATTACTACTATTACACTAGGCCACGGTCCGCTATGTGCTTTGTCTTCATTGGTTTTGGTCCAGTGGCAGGCGCGGCATAAGCCTTGCAGATTGCTCTTGATGAAGTAACCGGCATATTTATCATAGGGATAGAGACCGCTCTGACTGGCTTGCATTATCGATATGGCTGCAGGGACAATATGGTCAATGATCTCGGTTAAGGCGGTGTGGCAGCGACAGCAAAACGGCTCCCTTATTAAAAAGCCATCTTGACCCACCCACACAACACTACGAAGAACGAAGTTCGCAGTAGTGGTGGGTGGAGTGGGACTCGTCACCACCACCAATAACTCATTCCCTATACGGTGGTGGTGGACGCTGTTTTGTCAAAGTGGGAAAACACCCCATGTTTTAAGGCAAAAGTGGGACAAAATATATGCGTTTACTGACTTTAAAGGACTTAGCTCTTTTTAGCTGCCGAGGACGTAACTCCAGTCCCCGTTAGCTCCGCTCGCTTGCTCCCAGTCACCCGGAGGTGCCACGATGGACAGCTTTGTGCCGGAATTTATTCACCTCGCTGCACAAGGTCATGTTTCGGTTTGCAGTGACCTTCTCTCCGGGCTTGCGTTCCGCTGTGGCGTTCTTGACTTGGATAACGGCTTGCTCAAAGATGCTCGGCCTCGGCGCTAATGCGAAGCCGCGCGGCTTTGACCGCCTCGTTTCTGTTCATCGTGTTCAAGCGGAGTCATCATACTAAAACCTGATACAGCGACGGGTGGCAATACGAATGAGCCGGTTTCTGTATGCGGTCCCCGTGATCCGCCAGCACCTTGTCCACGCCGTCCGAATCGAATGCCTGAATGTGGCTGTGGGCGGGTTGTGGCACCGGGAGGGCAGCTTTACGACTCCCGCCCAAGTTTAATGATCCGTGTCAGGAACTCCGAGTATTCGGTCAGCAGCTCAAACTCGGCACCCGTGAGTTTGTCGAAATGGATCATCCCGTCATTTTTGACCACCGTTTTTCGCAGTATCGCTCCAGCATTGAACTTGTAAAAATCCCCACCCGTAATCTTTCGGTATGACATTTCGATGGCCCCCCCGGACCTGAAGCGATAATGCCATCCAATTTCGCTCGGCACAATAGGTCTTTAATCACATTCTTCTGGTTACCGACGTGCCTGTAAGTGCCCTGTAATCATAGGTATAAAGCCATTTAGCAACGTCACTTTAGCGCGTCCATTTAGCGAATCCCGCGCCCGCTATCCTATTGCATCGAATTAAGTTGTTGACACCATGAATTAGATTGTGGAAAAGTCAATTCAGTTGGGGAGGATAACATGGTTACCGCCGCACCGAGTGCCCGAGCAAAGACTTTGAAAGCGACGTTGAACGACATGAGCAAAGCCGCGAAGATTCACCGGAAGTTTTCCGCAGGTCGGCCCATGAACGAACTGCAAACCGCGCGGGAGGCCCTCTGGATTGCAAAGGCGTTCGATCAGCAACTTAAGGCCGAGATGGCGGAGCAGGGATTGCAGCCGGACGATACGCGCGTTCTCCTCTGTTACATGACTCCCGATCTTGCCATCCTGTCCACCCTGGCATTCAAAGCCGGGCGGGAGGAAGAAATTTATTCGGTGCTAACCGGCCCCGGAAAGTGCGCCGTCATGGTGGGCTTGATCTTCGGCATTCACGAGCGAGACCCGAAGGTTACGTCAAAGCCAAAGTTTAAAGACCCGGACGGCGTTTGGCTTCTTGGACAAAAGGCATTCTTGAACACAGAGATAGTCCGTTCGGCCTTGTTACAGAGAATAGTGCAAGAGGGTGATTCGCTTCAGATTTGAGTAGGTGGAAAACGATGGCCCCGGAGGGTGCAACCTCCGAGGCCGGGTTAGCTCAATCGGTCACGCGCTAACGCAACACGGTCTCGCCATTTTTTATTTGTACCACAGAGAGGGTCACCATGAACGCCGAGGAACAAATAATCAGCACGTCGCAAGTAGTGATGGCACTTTTGTTTTCGCGCTGCCCGCGCGGCGGGTTTGATGCGGACCTTTTCCCCACCAACGCCCCGCCTCCAAACCACGAGGAGCTTGTGAAGCGGGGCGCGGTTTACGTCGCAACCTTCGCTTATCGGGATGGGCAGATTTTCGCGTTCCCTGTGGACCCGCAGGACAATCTCTGTCGTTTGATTGCGGCTGAGACGCTGCCCTGCTTCCAGCGATACATAGCTGGGCGGTTCGGCACCGCAGAGCCGGTGACAAATGACAGTGCGGATTGGCTCACGCGGTTACACGCGCTGGAGGACCCAAGGGCGTGAGTCGCACGAGAAAGCGACCGCGCACCAAGGTGCGCAAAGTTTAATCCCGATGGTTGCGGTTGAAGTTCTCAAGCCATCGGAGGCGAGGCGGGCGCGGCCATCTACCGTGCCCGTCTCCAAAAAGTTTTATGAGTTGCCCGGTTTCGCTGGCCGGGTGCGTTCTCGCTAACTCACGCGCTGGGTACCCGAAGCCTACGCGAGAACAGATCGGGCCGGAAGCCAACGAACCGCTGCTTGTATAGCCCGGAGATTCGGCGGACGGAGCAACAAAAATCCGACCTAAGGGTCATGAAAACAGAAAAGGAATTTTTTTATGCGATTACAGGATTTGATGCGATCACGAGCAGAGGCTCAGACTCGCTTGGAAAACCAAGTGAGTTTGGCCGAGAAGCATTCCAGCGGAAACATGCCGTCGTACCTACCCGGCGCAATGGCTGAGGTTCAGCGGGAGATTGCTGACCTTGACCAGAAAATCAGGGCTGTCCAAGCCAGCCCCAACAACTCAATCGGTCGTATGGTGTCACCGCAGGGAATGATTCTCACGGACGGTGTGCCTCATGGTGAAAGATTCCGGCCACGGGCTTTCAGTCACGAGTACCGAGCGGACCTCCTCACCATGATTCAAAGCAACGGCAAAAAGGTGAGCGAGTCTTTGCTTGACCATGCGGACAGCGTAGGCGGTTATCGTTTCGGCCAGTTAGTCCGGGAGCTGGAGCGGGCGGGGAGACCCGCTCCACATTTCAACTTTTGCCTACGCGGTAACGCGGGGCATTTGCGGGAGACATACATCCGCCGTCAGACGGCTTGCTTCGGCCCCGCAACCCCTTCGCGTTGTTGGGGAGATCAGCCGGAGCAAGGACTCTGACAATCGGGGCCGCTCTGTTGAGCGGGAGGCTTGGCCGGGCGGCCCTACATTTTCTCGGCATGGCAGGCATGGCGAGGCGCGGCATGGCGTGGCGAGGCGAGGCGCGGCGGGGCAGGCAAGGGCAAGGCTCGGACTGGCAGGGCGAGGCAAGGCAACGCGGGGAGGGCATGTGCGACTGGTTATAAGTTTGGACTTACCGAATGAGTTAGCGGCTTCGCTGGAGCAGGAAGCCGTGCGTTGCAACATGTCCGTGGAAGGCATGGCAGCGGAATTTGTAGAGATAGAACTTGCGGCACGAAGACTGCCGTTTGTTGATGTATCGCCGCACGGCGGGCGGCACAGTGTTTGGCCCTCCGGCTCCGGCGAAGAGTAGTCATTCAAAATTTTGCAGTAAGAAAAGAGCCTCCCCGTGGCCCAACCTGTTTGGAGTTTATCCGTAGACCTACAGACCAAGACAGCCACTTTCCAAAGCGGTATGTCCGACGCGGCCAAGGCGGCCCGTGGTGCGTTCAATGACGTAAAGGCCGGTGCGGATGAGATGGCCTCCGGCGTGGAGAACGCCTCCGCGCGTACCGAATACTCCATGACGGAAGCCCGCCACGGCGTAATGATGTTGGGTGAGGAGTTCGGCGTCCACCTCCCGCGCGGCCTCACAACCTTTATAGCTTCCCTCGGCCCAATAGGCGCGGCAATGGAAGCGGCCTTTCCATTCCTGGCCATCATCTTGGGCGCAACCCTCCTGATTGAGCATCTCGTAAAGGTTGGCGAAGCCGCTGAGAAAGCCGCTGAGGCCGGGCACAAACTTGATGATGACATGACCCTCGGCGTCAACCACGCTAAAGAGGCGCTGATTGACGCCGCGATAGAGGCTCGCAAGTTGGCGGGGGAACCGGCTTGGGACCTAATAGCGAAAAAACTGAAGCTACAAGATGTGGACAGGGGCATTGAAAACCTGCACCGCTTGGACGCGGCACTAACTGAGCTGGCGAAGCCCCACGGTGCTACCTCTAACTGGAATCCCTTCAACTGGCTTGACCACAGCGACGAACTCGCATCCAAAATTAAATCTCTTCAAGCGGACATGCAGGGTAAGAGCGAAACCGACCAAGCCGGGGTACTGGCAGGCAGACTCGCGTCACAGTCGAAAATCCTGGAGCAGATGCGGGGCCAGTCCGATGTGTCCGCTGCGCAGCTCCAGAACGAAGAGGCGTATGTCGCATGGCTGCGGCAGGCGACAACGGAGATTCAAACCCAAGTCGAAGCCGCGAAGCAGCGGGAAGCAAACAAGGTCACAAAAGACACGCAGGATCGGGTCAAGAAGGCTGAGGAAGAACAAACCCGGCTGTATGAAGCCCAACAGCGCGGCCTGTCTCAGCGTCAACGGGCTGAGGAAGAGTATTACAAGAAGGGACAGGAAGCCGCCAAGAAGGCACTTGAGGACAAGCTCAAGCTGGAGGATGAGGAAGCCCGTGCCACTGAATCCGTGACCAAGGCTTTCTTGGATGGAGAGAAAGAGAAAGCACGGATTGGTGAGGAACTCGGCAAGGAGGAAGCCGAACACACAAAAAAGATGGCCTCCCTCGAATTGCAGGCGGAGGAAACTAAGACTAAAGACTTGGTAGAGCTCCACAAGAATCGCAGTGCGCAGATTCTCGCGGAACAGATAGCCGGTGAGGATGCAGCATATGCGGCACAGCTACGCGGCTATGAGACCGAGATAGGGTCTCTGGACAAGAACGGGAAGGATTACGAGGTCCATCTCCGGCAGCTCCAAGACCGGGAGATAGAACTCACCAAGGAACACGAAAACAAACTCGCAGCCATCAAAGAACAGGCAGCCGAGGAACAGAGCAAGGGCGTGATAGCTGCCTACAGCAAAATGTCTAACACCATCTCGGCAGACTTGACCAAAACTTTGATGGGTCAAGAGTCATGGGCCAAGATGAGTATTCAATTAGGCAAGGAAGTGGCCTCGGGGGTGATCGAGAATGCGCTGAAAATAGCAATGGCCGAGGATAAGACCAAAGGACCTCAAGCTGCCCACGCCGCGCGTAGTGCCTATCTGGCCGGTCAGCATTTCCCGTTCCCTATTGACCTTGTGGCCGCACCTACCCTTGCGGCGGCTGCCTTCGCTGCCGTTATGGCGTTTGAGCAAGGCGGCATTGTGCCCGGCGTGGAACGTGGGGACGTAGTTCAAGCTCGGCTGACACCGGGTGAGGCCGTGATACCCAAGGCCATGACGGAGAACCTAACCCATGCTGCCCGATTCGGCACCGGGGACCAGCGGCCCGCTGCACCCGCTCCGAATTATCACTATCACAATCACATCCATGCCGTTGATGGCCCCAGCGTGGAGCGGCTGTTGGACGAACACGGGGATAAGTTCGCACAGAAATTCCACGATCACGTGAGAAGGGGTCACTAGAAGGGGTTACACGATGATTGACCCAATTGATGAACTAATCGAATACCGCAAACCACATGGCGTGAGTCCGACGTTGCGCCGGGTCCATCGTTTTCACAAAGCCAACCGGCAAGTCCTCGATTTCCTGATTCAGGAATTGACTGAGGTGCGCGATAGCGGATGGCCTAAGACTTCGCTTGGCAGCCTTTGGCACCATGCGCGTTGGGTGCTCACGCAAAAGTACCGTGCGCCCGGCGAGACCTTTGTGATGAGTAACAATCTCTTTCCTCACTACGAGCGAATCATCATCATTCTGCATCCCGAGTTTAACGGCTTCTATGAAATGGCAAAGAGCCAAGCGGACGCGGACCTGGGGACGATGTTGGAGCCGGTTACAAAGCCGGGGCACGTTCGCCGGTTGCTGTGGGCCGATGGTACGCGGATTGAGAACGGTTGGCGGCCTACAACGCCGCATGAGCCTAAACCAGTTTTGCGCCGTGAGCGGGTCCGCCGCAAACCGCCTGTGTCTGCGGGTCCTCCAGAGTTGCTGCGAGAGCAATAGGTCTCCCCCGTGTCCGGGTGAATGCTCCCCGCGCCCGCCGCTTTTTGAGATGCGCGGGTGCTTACCATTGAGCGGGAAGACGCGCCAATTGCGGGCGGCGTTGTGAAGCGCGATTTCCAGCTAACGCACTTAGCTCGGGAGTGGGCCGGGCGGCTTCCCTTACGCAACTTTGTGTTTCCGTCCAAGATGATTCTCGAAATCCTCGATAGGAACCACCTTATCGCACCTCCTGCATAAAACAACTACGTGGACCGGCATACCGTGTTGTAGTCCTGATGGGCACTCTTCGATGTCGGCCCGTCCAAACCAGACCAAACCGCATTCTTGGCATTGAAAGAAGCCACTCTCCTCGGCATCCCGAATCAGATGTTCGGGTGAGAACACTTTAAGATTTGTCATTAGCGTGCGACCTTTTTTTCCTCGTAAAAAACCATTGCACTGATTGCTCACCTGCCTTAGTATTTCCGGCTGGTAAGGAATCACCGTAAGTGGCTGATTAGAAAATGGTCGGGACGGCGAGATTTGAACTCGCGACCCCTTGCACCCCAAGCAAGTGCGCTACCAGGCTGCGCTACGTCCCGATGCAATCCGCTGCCGAGGATGAATAGTGACAGCGTGGGGTTCGACCTTCAGATTCTACACCAGTCGTCAGGCACTGGCGAGGTCGCTGTGATTCTCCGCAAGCCGGATCCTCTGCGGCGTTTACGGCAACCCCAAACTTCCGTACGACCTCGGATACGTCACGATTCCCCACGGCAGCTTGAATCCTTCGATGGTCTGGAGCTTCTTGTACGAACTGGCGTCAATCACAACCACATTGTTCGATCGACCACAGGCCAGGAGGATTTTGGAATCGTCCGGCGTAAATGTGAAGTGCCAGCACCTCTTATCCGTGGGCACTTCAGCGAGAAGTTGGAGAGAATCCGCCGAAAACACCTGGAGCTTGCCGGCCAGCGCCGCTGAAACGAAAATACGCTTGCCGGCGCGGTCGAACGTTAGTCCGTAGGGCTTCGCTGCTGTCGGCACAGACTTGATTACTTTGAAATTCTGATCCATCGTGAGCAAGGTGCCGGACGTTTCCATCGTCACGGCGTACCCGTTACCCTGTGGAGAAACTTTCACGCCGCGCGGACGGATTCCGTAGGCTTTCAGATCGATGTCGCGCAGATGCGCACCGGTAGCCTCGTCGAACACGCCAATGGTCTCCTGCGATTCGTTCGCTACCAGCATCAGCTTTCCGTCGCGCGAAAATTCCACGCCTTCGGTTTCTTGGCCTGCCGTAGAAACCGGACCCGCCGCCCAATCTCCGACATGGAAGGAGGCGATCTGAGCGGGTGGCCCATTTTCGTCATCGCTGTCACTGGCCGCCTTCGGCGCTCCCGGAGGTCTGCCCTGCGAAGCGGGTTCGAAAGTCGCGAAAAGCCGGTCGCCAGAGGGATTGATCTTGACGAATTCGGGGTTGTCTCCGATATGCATTCGTTTGACCAAGCTCAGGCCCGACGTATCGAAGACCGTTACATCTCTTGTGTTTTTGTTGGATGTGATGAGGTATTTCCCGTCGTAGGTCACGGCGAGCCCTCTCGGCGCTACATCTTTCGGCTCGACCCGGCGGATCACCTTCAGCGTGCTGAGGTCGAGCACGCTGATCCCGCCCTCTTCTTCGCTTACGTAAGCAACATTGGTCGGAACTTTCTGAGATTGCGTCCACAGAAGCGTCGCCGACAGAGCGACTACGAGGGGCGCCGACAACCAATACCTGATTTTTCTTGGACCCATTACACATCCTTTCTCGATGCCGCCTACAGGACGATTCTAAATGGATTCCCGATGCTCACAGCTAACGAGTTGTGCAAGGTGATGAAATCGACTCTAGAAGATGGTGGTGAGGCGCAGGTTAACGCTCCGCGATGGTCCGATGGCGTTGCCGGAGAACAGGCCGCCGAAGTCGATCACGTCAACGACGTTGGTAAGGTTCTCTCCGTCGATCTGAAACCGCATCTTCACCCGGTCCGAATTGTAAACATCCGCGCCCGCCGAGGCATTGACCTGGAAAGAAGGATCGATACGCCCGCGCGCGAAGTTGATGCGATCGATCACCTGTTGACCATATTCGGCGAGCGCCGCTTGTTCAGTGCCATCGAAATCAAACGGCAGACCGGTGTCATATTGAATTCCGCCCGCGATCCAGAAGCGCGGGTGCACCTGGTAGCGAAGGCGTCCGCGAAGGCTGTGGCGCTGGTCCTGCGAATCGGGGAAGTGGCCCGAGAGCGGGGGACACGTAACCCCGTTCGGTTGACTGACACAGGTGTTGCTCACGCCGATCAAGAGGCCGCCTGTAACCGGGAACCAGGCGTTGCCGACGATGTAGGATTCGCTGATGAAGCCGGAGAAACGCTTCCAGTGCGGGAGTTCAAGTTTGGCTTCCGCACCATAGAGGATGGCCTTTTCGAATGCGATGGGAAAGCTGATGCTGGTGTTGAGAATCTGGTCGTCGTCGGCGTAGTTGTTGACGGCGCGGCGGAAAACGTTAGCGTCGAAGCGGAATTGGCCGAAAAAGCCCTTGGTGGCGCCCCATTCGAAATAGTTGCCGTGAGAGGGTTGCACCGGCAGGCGAAGGATATTGGGTTCGAAGGACTGCACCTGGTTGGAGCTGGAGAGCAGGATGTTCTCGAACGACGGGGTTTGAAAGATGCGGTCGTAGGAGAAGTGGACCATCAAACTCGCCTTGGAAAAATAATGAGCCACTGCGAAACGGGGGCTGACGGTGTTTTGATTGAGCAGTAACTGGTAGTGGTCCCAGCGCAAGCCGGCGTTGATGGTCCAGTTGCCGAAGTGAATCAGGTCCTGAACGTAGGCGGCCTGCTCGAGGTCCGGACGCCTGCCGGCGAACGCGAAAGTAGTCTCGGTGCCCGGGTCGAAGGGATAACTGGAGGAATAATTCGGGTTGGCGCTGATGGCATCGTTGTAGTTTTCGTGAAGGAAGGTGTTGTCGGATTCAATGCCGGCTTTCCATTCCTGATGGCCGTGGTGAATGGAGATCGAGCTGTTGAAATAAGCTTCCTTAAAGTCATTATGCTGGAAAACAATGATGGGCCACGAATAGGGATTGGAATAGAAGTCGTTGGAGTTGTCGCGCCCCATGCCGCGGACGTCGATGAGAACGTTGGGCGAGAAAATGTGCTGATAGGAAGCGCTGCCCATCGTTTCAAAATTGTCGGCGGTCTGAAGTTGGGAAGGTGTTCCCGGCGGAGGCGCGGGTTCACAGGTACCGGGCGTATACCCCGGTGGGCAGACATCGGGTAGCAGTTGCGGATCTTCTTGCACCAGTTCGTTTGGAATTTCATAACGCGCAAGCTCATGACTGACGATAAACCGCAAGCGATCTTTCGGCGTCAGGTTGCGCTCGTAGTTGACCGAAAAATCTCCCAGCGTACCCGCGTTGGTGAAGTTTTCCGGAACCACGGGATTGAGATAGTGGTCCGTCCTGCTGCCACTGGCGCTGGCGCCGAAGATATTCTTCCCCCAGACGTATTGCCCCTCCACCGCAGCGGCGGCCGAATCAAAGCTGCCGCCAGAGAGCACCACTTGCCCGTGGAAACCGGGCTGGGAGTCCTGCAGCGTGTTGACTTCGACCACGCCACCCATTTTTCGGCCGTATTCCGCCGGAATGCCTCCGGTGTAGATGCTTAACGACTGTATGTCGTCGGCGTCCATTGCCGGTCCAAAGCTGGGAGAGCGATTGTCAGTGAGCGGAATGCCATCGACTACGAACTGTGTCTGATATTCCGATCCGCGCGGATGCAGCACGGCATTACCTTCGTAGAGCCAGCCGGGCTGCGAATTTACCAAATCCTGCAGAGAACGGCCCGGGATGGAGCTGAGCCGGGTTTGGATATCGTCCGATCCTACATGGTTGACGGCACCAGGCTGATCGGGGTCGATCAATGTGCTGGCCGCACTCACGTTTGCGGACTGTTTCACTGTGGGCAGCAGAAGTTGAATCGCGTATTCGGTCGGAAACAAGGAATGAATATTGACAGATTGAGATATCTCGGCAAACCCAGGCTGGGAGATTTCGAGCTGATAGATGCCATAAGGCAAGCGCTGCACATCCAGCTTACCCTGATCGTTAGTCGTCAGAGTATTTCGATACTGATTCGCCTCACTTGTGATCTTAACTGTTGTTTTCACTGCCAACCCGGCCGGGTCGGTTACTTTAAGGCGTAATTCGCCGCTGTTGCTTTGGCAGAAGAGTGGCAAAGCACACAAGAAAAAAATAGCTGCAAATCTCGTCATGAAGAATCGGGCCTCTTTGAGTTTAGCGGTTAACTGCGGAGCGACTGACAGGCTTTTCCGTCGCAGGTGGTTACCTTCGGTAGGAAATAGCGCCCGTTTCTCCCTGTAATTGGATATTCCGCTTGCCGCCGTTTCGTTCAGTGCTTTTTTGATCCTTGATCTTTGGGCCGTCTGTGGGGGAGGACTGCTTCAAAAACTCTGAACAGAAAAGCAGATGGAGGAATATATATTTATGTAGGACTCATTCGCATGTCTTCCACCGATTTGTTCGACCAGCTGCCCTTCCCGATCGGCGCTGACGCTGTCCTTTCGGCGAAGCCCTCGGAGATCGAGCGCGAGGTCATGAGCCTCTTCGAACAGTTTCGCAATCCTCTTCTCCGCTATGCGCTCTCGTTTGGCATCCCCGTGCACGACGCGGAAGAAATCATCCAGGACGTGTTTCTTTCCCTACCTCCAATTACGCAAATCTCGGAAAAACCTTCGCGGCTGGATCTTCCGGGTCGCGCACAATCTCGCGCTGAAGCAGCGCTATGCGAACCAAAGATCGCTCGACAGGATGGCGTCCGGCGGGACGAAGGCGGAAAACCAGTTTGACCTATCGCCGAACCCTGAAGAGCACCTTTCGTCCGCTCAAAGACGCGCGCGCCTGCTGGCCGTTGTTCACGCTCTCCCGGAAGTGGATCAGGGCTGCCTCTGGCTGCGCGCCGAGGGTCTTCGCTACCGGGAAATAGCGTCCGTGCTCGGCATTTCGTTGGGAGCCGTATCGATATCGCTGACACGGTCACTCGCACGGTTGATTCGTGCAGAGGCGAGATAGCGCCATGCCCAAAGAAGATTTTCGCCTTTCGGACCCGCACCTCACGGATGAAGAACTGCTCCTGGCTGCGGACGGCGAACTCCCAACCCGTCGAGCCGCTCAAGTTCAGTTTCACCTCGCCGCCTGCTGGGATTGCCGCGCTCGTATGGCGGAGGTCGAAGGCACCATTGCCGATTTCGCGCGCGCTCATCGTCAGACTCTCGATCCCCAATTGCCACCCATCGCCGGCCCACGTGCCTTGTTGCGGGCTCAACTGGCCCAACGGGTCTCCGAGCCTCAGGCTGGTTCATGGCGGCGGGTATTCCAGTTCAAGGCGGCCGTGTTCAACTCGGGCACGCGAGCGGCAGGGTTCGTTGGCGTGACGCTTTTCATTGCCCTGATAGTGGGCCGGCTTCTATTTCTGCATTCCATGCCGCGCCCGGCAAACTCAGTCGTTGGTTCACTCGAACGCGCTTCACTCGAGCGTGGGGCGGAACCCAACCACAGCCTTACACCAGGTGCTACGCGGAGAGTGGCGATCAGCGACGTTTGCGCAAGGGCCCACGAGGAAGTAGTTGCAGATGTATCAACCTCGTTACGCCAAGAGGTCTTTCAGGAGTACGGAATCGTGAATCCTCGTGCGGACGACTATGAGATCGACTACCTGATTGCCCCGGGACTCGGTGGTGCGGAAGACATCCAAAATCTTTGGCCAGAGCCCTATACGTCGCAAACGTGGAATGCGCGCGTCAAGGATGCCCTGGAAGAACGCCTTCACGAACTGGTCTGCACGGGTAAGCTCGATTTGCCAACGGCTCAGCGCGACATTGCAACCGACTGGATTGCAGCTTACAAAAAGTATTTCCATACCGACCGGCCTCTTGCCCTGCGCTCGGATCTGATGCAGTTGCGAGAAACTCATCGTGCCGTCGGAGATTAAAGGCTCCATACTCGCTAAACGGCAATGATCAGTTGTCAATCTCGCCTTCCTTCGCGTACTCTGCCGCGATGGGAATTCGAACTCTGTCCGCCTTATCATTGGTCTGCGCCTCGTTGCTGTCCTCTCCTGCGATTCTGTGTTCCGCCCAAAGTTCCGGGCAAGGTTCCGCGACGGCGGCTCAGGGTTTCTCGCTGGAACAGGTAATGAGTTCACCATTTCCGACGAATCTCGTCGCCGACCAGCCAGGGACTGACCATGTCGGCCGCATCGCCTGGGTATTTGCGGCCAAGGGAGCGCGCAACGTGTGGGTTGCGGACGCGCCAAATTTTGAAGCGCGCCAGGTCACGCACTACACGGGCGACGACGGCATGCCGATTGCCGCGTTGAAACTGACGCCCAACGGACGGACCGTCGTCTATGCGCGGGGCAGTGAGGCCAACGGCGCGGGAGAAATTGCCGACCCGACCAGCGGGGTCGAAAAGCGCGTGCAGCAGGTGTGGGCGGCGGATGTAGACAAGGGCGAGCCTCGCCTGCTCGGCGACATGGGCTGCGATGAGGAAGGATGCGAAGACATCCAGATATCGCCGAGCGGTGAGTTTGCGGTGTGGTCGGCGAAGAAGCAAATCTGGATTGCGCCCATTTCCGGTGGCAGCGATGCCAAGGCCAAAGCGCTCACTTTCGCGCGCGGCAACAACGGGGAGCCGAAGTGGTCGCCCGACGGAAAGAAGATTGCCTTCGTCAGCGATCGCGGCGATCACAGCTTTGTCGTCATTTACGAATTCGGCCGTGGAACACTGCGCTATGTGTCGCCCAGCGCCGACCGCGATCTGTTCCCGCGCTGGTCGCCCGACGGGAGCCAGCTCGCCTTCGTGCGTCTGGTGGGCAAGCAGATGAAGAAGCCGCTGATCCCGCGGTTGCCGTTGCCCTGGTCCGTATGGGTCTATGACGTCGCCGGCGATTCCGCGCGTGAGATATGGAAGAGCGGTCCGGCGCTGGATGATTCGCTGCCCGAGTTGACCGAAGACGGGTCGTTCCAATTTGCCGCCGCGAATCGCATCGTCTTCTCTTCCGAACAGGACGGATGGAACCACCTCTATTCCGTCGCGACAAACGGTGGCCCCGCCACGCTGCTGACGCCAGGGAAATTTGAGACCGAAGATGTCGCGCTGAGTTCAGATAAGACTTCCGTCATCTATTCTTCAAATCAGGCTGGCAGTGACCCTGGGGATGTTGATCGGCGTCATCTGTGGCGCGTCGCTGTTGCAGGCGGCACGCCGGAAGCCCTGACCCACGGCGAGACCATGGAGTGGACGCCGCTCGAAATCGCGGGGAAGGTTGTCTGCCTGGGTTCCACCGCCACGACTCCGGCAATGCCATATGTAGTCACAACCCAGGGCCGCGAGATGATCGCGAAGGCCGCGCTGCCGGCAGACTTTCCCTCATCCCAACTGGTCACACCAAAACAGGTGATCTTCAAAGCCGCCGATGGCTGGGAAATACACGGGCAATTATTCGAGCCGAAGCAGACTGGCCCGCGCCCCGCGCTGATCTTTATTCATGGTGGATCAATCCGCCAAATGATGCTCGGTTTCCACTACATGGACTACTACCACAACGCTTACGCGATGAATCAATATCTGGCGAGCCGGGGATATGTGGTGCTGTCGGTCAATTATCGGACCGGCATTATGTATGGGCGGCACTTTCGCCAACCGAAAGATGGTGGGCCGCGCGGCGGCGCCGAGTACAAAGATATTGTGGCGGCAGGGAAATATCTGCAGACCTTGCCGAATGTGGATGCCAAAAGAATCGGGTTGTGGGGCGGATCCTACGGCGGTTACCTTACTGCGATGGGGCTCGCACACGACTCCGATATGTTCGCGGCCGGGGTCGATTTGCATGGCGTGCATGACTGGTCGGACTTCAAGTCAGAAATCCCGGCGGATGCGCCCGATCATGACGCCTTCGTCAAGCTGGCGTTCGAGTCGTCACCGAACGCAGCGATTGGAACCTGGAAGTCGCCGGTGCTGCTCATCCAGGGGGATGACGATCGCAATGTTCCGTTCTCACAGACCGTCGATCTGTTGCAGCGCCTGCGCGCCCAAAAAGTGCACGTCGAGGAACTGATCTTCCCCGACGAGATCCATGGATTTCTGCTGTGGAAGAGCTGGATTCGGGCCTATGGCGCGACCGAGGAATTCTTTGGCAGGGAACTAAAGTGAGAATGCTTCCCGTATCCGCTCCCACGTCACGTCCAGGGTCTCGGGCAACACTCTCGTTTCGCCAACAACGCTGAGAAAATTCGCGTCCGCGACCCAGCGCGGCAGGATATGCATGTGGATGTGTCCGGCCACGCCGGCACCCGCGGCTTTTCCTATATTCATGCCGAGATTGATGCCGTCAGGCCGATAGAGAGAGCGCAGAACCGTCTCCATGCGCTGGGTCAGGGCCATCATCTCGTGGGCGGCATCGGCGGGAAGCTTGTCTAATTCACCCAGGTGCGCGTACGGGACGATCATGACATGGCCGTTGGTGTACGGGTATGTATTGAGAATGACGTAGCAATATGCCCCGCGGTGGACGATGCGCGCCTGCTGGTCGCTTTCTTTGGGAGCATCGCAGAATATGCAGCCCGGCGTCAGTGTGGCGCCAGAGACATACGCGTAACGCCACGGAGTCCAGAGATGATCCATGGGGGGAGGGTAGCAGAAGCAGCCAACGCGAGGCCATTGCCCACTGTCTGCCAGCTGCGCAGGGGCATGGTAACGGTTACCATTCCAAAACAGGACAAAAAGCGCGGGAATGTCACGAGTGTATGAAATTTTGGGCCGTCGCCCGAAATCGGGCTCTTTCGCGTTTGACACTGTTCCAAAGCGGTTGCTATAGTCGAAGAGTCCCTATTGGACGAGGTTTCGAACCAGCTGGAATTGTCCTAGGGTCGTCCGCCAGGTCGGCCTCAACGCAACCTAAAGACCACGCCAGCCGTCCGCTATGCCACGTCCCTCAGGAGTCGAGCCCCAACGCGTCGACACCCAGGCTATGAACTTGTTCGACGACAGCAACGCCCGTAACCTTGAATCCAGCATCGAAACCATGACACCTGCACACGACAATCACACCGGCGGCTCGGTTGTAGTAGACGCGCCCGAGCTCGCGCAACCCTCATCCGCGGAACCACTGGCTTCCGCCCCCGACGTTCGCGAAAACGACGTTCGCGAAAACAACTCTCGCGAAAACGACTCTCGTCCACACGAGGCTCTTCAGAACGACACCTCTGGGAATTCCGCGCACGAGAATGCCGCGGCTAGCAGCGACGATTTCGCCGCCGCTCTCCAGAACTTCGAGACTGAAACCGAGGAAGCGGTTGGCGAAGACCACGTGATTAAAGGAACCGTGGTGAAACTCACCGCGACCCATGTCGTGGTCGATATCGGGGCGAAATCCGAAGGCATGGTGCCGATTGCCGAAATTCTCGATCACGAGGGCAAGCCGAAGTTCGAGCCCGGCGCCGAGATCGATGTGATGCGGGAGAAGGGCGAAACCGAAGAGGGCTACGTCAACCTCTCGCACCTCAAGGCGCAGCGACTGCGCTCGTGGGATGAAATTGAGCGCGCTTACAACGAAAAGAAGCCGATCAAGGGCATCGTCGTGGAGCGCATCAAGGGCGGGCTGACCATCGACATTCAGGGCGCGCGCGCCTTCCTGCCGGGCTCGCAAGTGGACCTGCGTCCGATCCGGAATCTGGATGGGATGAAGGGCCAGACGATGGAAGTCGCGATCATTAAGCTCAACAAGAAGCGCGGCAACATCGTAGTCTCGCGCAAGCAGCTTCTCGAAGAAGAGCAGAATGAAAAGCGCGGCAAAACGCTCGAGCACCTGCAGGAAGGCAGCGTCCTCACCGGCATCGTTAAGAACCTGACCGAATATGGCGCGTTTGTCGACATGGGTGGAATTGACGGGCTGCTGCACATTACCGACATGTCGTGGGGTCGTCTGACGCATCCGCGCGACCTGGTCAACGTCGGCGACCAGATTCAGGTTAAGGTCCTGAAGTACGACAAAGATAAGCAGCGGGTCTCGCTGGGCTTCAAGCAGCTCACGCCGGATCCGTGGCTGGATGCGGAGCACCGTTATCCCGTGGGCGCGCACGTCCACGGCCGGGTGATCAGCGTCACCGACTACGGCGCTTTTGTGGAACTCGAGCAGGGCATCGAAGGCCTCGTCCACGTAAGCGAAATGACTTGGTCGAAGCGGATGAAGCATCCGTCGAAGCTGGTCAACGTCAACGACGAGGTGGATTGCGTCGTCCTGAGTGTGAACCCGACCGAGCGCCGGATCTCCCTCGGCATGCGGCAGCTCGCCTCCAACCCCTGGGACACACTGCACGACAAATATCCCGTGGGTGCGACCGTCGAGGGCAGGGTCCGCAATCTGACCGAGTTTGGCGCTTTCATTGAAATTGAAGACGGAATCGACGGCCTGGTGCACGTCAGCAACCTGAGCTGGACCACCCGCGTGAAGCATCCTTCCGAAGTGTTGAAGAAGGGTGACAAGGTCAAGGCCGTCATCCTCGCCATTGAACCGGATAAGCGGCGCCTTTCGCTCGGCGTCAAACAGATGCAGCCCGACGTTTGGGATTCATTCTTTGCGCAGCACCGCGTAGGCGACATTGTGCATGGCAGGGTTCTGCGCGTGGCGAACTTCGGCGCATTTGTTGAGATTGCCGAGGGCATTGAAGGGCTGTGTCACAACTCGGAAGCCGTTGATGCCAATGGACAGCCGATGCATCTCGAACCAGGAGGCGAGTTCGACTTCAAGGTCATCAAGATGAATCAGGAAGAGAAAAAAGTCGGCCTGAGCATCCGGGCGGTCGGTGAAGAAGCCTCGCGGCAGGAAGTCGAGTCCTATAAGCACCCGACGTCGTCTTCCTCCACTAGCACAACCATTGGCGACTTGATCTCCTGGAAACGGGCCGGCGGCGACAGCAACTAGCTTCTGCGCGCGCACATCCGAAAAGGCCACCCTACCGGTGGCCTTTTTCTTGTCTGCGTGAGTCCTGATCGAAACCCGTTTCATCCAACCCAGCATGAATTTGGAACTGGATGGAAAGCATGCACTGGTTACGGGATCAACGGCGGGAATCGGATACGCGATCGCGGAAGCCCTGGCGCGGGAGGGCGCACGGGTCGTTGTGAATGGGCGGACCAAAAAGCGGGTGGAGCAAGCGCTCACGTCGATTCGAGCCGCGCATCCGCAGGCCAAGGCGGAGGGTCTTGCCGCAGATCTTGGAAGCGCCGACGGAGTCCGTGTCGCAGTCGAACAACTCGCCGATGTTGATATCCTCGTTAACAACCTTGGAATTTTCGATCCAAAGCCGTTCGAGCAAATTCCTGACGAGGAGTGGTTTCGCTTTTTCGAAGTAAATGTCATGAGCGGCGTGCGCTTGAGTCGGCACTATCTGCCCGGAATGAAGAAGCGGAACTGGGGGCGCATTGTCTTCATTTCGAGCGAATCCGCGGTGCAGGTTCCGGCCGAGATGATTCACTATGGCATGACGAAAACAGCGCAACTCTCAATTTCACGTGGCTTGGCGGAGACAACCGCAGGCACGGGCGTCACGGTGAACTCAGTGTTGCCGGGGCCCACGGATTCTGAAGGCGTGAACGAATTTGTCGATCGCCTCGCGGCCTCTTCGAAACAGACCAAGGCGGAAGTTGAGGCGGAATTCTTTCGTAGCGTGCGCCCCAGTTCTTTGTTGCGGCGCTTCGCCCGTCCTCATGAAGTGGCGGACTTGGTGGCGTTTGTCTGCAGTCCGCTGTCATCGGCGACAAATGGCGCCGCGCTCAGAGCGGATGGTGGTGTTGTACGCTCGATTGTGTGAGCGGCTGGAACCCCGAGCAGATCCGACAGCCCAGTGCGAGCCTTCAGTAATGCCGTGGAGCCAACCAGACGCATTGGCCCCGCGGAGAGTCTTAGTTGGTTTCGGATTTGGCGTTGATTTTCAAACTGATGTAAATCTGCTGACGATCGTCAAATTGGCTAACCGTCTTGGTGTGGCTCTTGCGATTGTTGAACTGCGCATAGACTTCGTAGTCGATGCTGGGCTGGAGTGCCGGAAAACGGTAGGCTCCGTCCGGGCCAACGATATAAGTCTTCACCGACCGGGTGTGAGTATTGGTCAGGTACACGACCGCGTTGGGCAAAGGATTGTCGCCGCCGTCCAGCACCTTCCCGGTGAGTAGGCGGGTCTTGTCTTCCTGCTTCGAATCGCGGCCAAACAACTGGGCGGGAAGCGACGGCGGGAAGACCGACGCCCACAAGATAACCAGCAGCCCCGCTGCGATGATCGCCTTCTTCATAAATCCATTGTCGCCGATTTTTCGACCACACGGCTACTGTCACCAGTCTAAATGAAGACTGATGTCAGAGCGCTCGTCACTGTCGATGTGAACGGTTACTTCGGAGCCCGGCTTCAGCTTCTTGCCTGAGGGCAGCTTGTAGCCCTTCACGTCGGCCCAGACGATGTAGTCGGCCTTGCCGGCAGGCACTCGCTGCGCGAACTCGCCGGAGTGATTGGAATAGACCTCCCAACGGGGTTTGGTGTCGTCGACCCTCCGGATCTTCACCGTGACCCCGTAAAGCGCGTGTCCGTCGGGGTCCCAGACCGTTCCGAAGATCAGAGCGTAAGGCTTTGGCTTCTCGGGCTCACTACCCCGAGCGCTCAGCGGGACTAGCAGAGACGCCAGAAACAACACTGACGCAGCCATTGCGACCAGGCTCCGAAACACTGGGGACGCGCAAAAGTCTTCAGTCCTCGTCCTCATCCTCCTCGTCGGCGCCTTCTTCTTCGTCCTCATCTTCAATCTCGTCTTCGCCCACTATCTTCAGTTCAACCGGATTCACCGTGACCACCTCGAAGTCCGTTCCGCACTCC
>Ga0182015_10002229_pt1 | contig 23982 bp, 22 predicted proteins | sample 712P3MmetaG_FD_120478 | JGI IMG/M metagenome (GOLD analysis project Ga0182015, IMG submission 120478) | Permafrost microbial communities from Stordalen Mire, Sweden - 712P3M metaG | ecosystem: Environmental > Terrestrial > Soil > Wetlands > Permafrost | place: Sweden: Stordalen | collected...
GGATCTCCTGGCCTCGGCCTCGACCGACCCCAGCCGCGCCCCGGCCTCGACGCGGGCGACGCCGCCCTCGACCGAGAGGATGCGGTCGAGCCGGGAGAGGTCGATCACGACCCCCCCGTAGAGCGGCACGCACTGGCCGTAGTTTCCGGTGCCGGCGCCCCGCGCGACAACCGGCACCCGCGCGCGGCAGCAGGCGGCCACGACCGAGCGGAGCTCGTCAACGCCGGCGGGGCGCACCGCCATGTCCGCGCGCTTGTCGTCCAGCTGGCGCCTGAGCACCGGCGAGTACCAGTAGAAGTCCTTCGAGAGGGTCTCGAGCATGTCGCCGGACTCAACCAGGTTCGCCGCCCCGACCAGGGCGCGCAGCTCCGACTTAAGTTCGTCCATGCGGGCAGGCATCTTGGGCAGGCAGCAAGAATGCTGCCATCGCGACAGGCGTCGCAAGCCCTGATGGAGTCTTGCGGCACCGCCAGGCGGCCCATAGCGTGCTCCCGCAGTCCTCAAAACATCGGCATGCTTCTTCTCAAGAGGGCCCGCGTGCCCGCCGCCGTCCTTCCCCCCGCCCTTGCCAGCCCGGCGGCGGACCCACTGGAGCCGTCGGTCGACTGCGACGTCGGGATCGAGGGGGCGAAGATCGCCTCGGTCACCCGCTCGGCGGGCGCGCCGCGCGAGGCGAACGGGGTGGACCTGGACGGCGCGCTTGTCTTCCCGGGATTCGTCGACGCCCACGTCCACCTCGACAAGGCCCACACGTGGGACCGCGCCCCGAACCGGAGCGGCACATTCCAGGAGGCGCTGGACACGCTTGGCAGGGACAAGGCGAACTGGACGCGGGACGACCTCCTGCGGAGGGCGGGCTTCGCCCTGCGCTGCGCCTGGGAGCACGGCACCCGGGTCGTCCGGACGCATGTCGATACGTGGCTTCCCTGGGGCGAGGAGAACCACGCGGCCATGCAGGAGCTCCGGGAGGCGTGGGACGGGAGGATAACGCTCCAGACCGTCCCCCTCACGGGAATAGCCAACTATTCCGGGGGCGACGGCGACAAGGTCGCCGACCTGGCCCTCAAGTACGGCGCGTGCGCCCTCGGCGGCTGGTCCCCGATGTCGCCGGAGCTGCCGCGCCAGCTGGATCGCCTCCTGGCGATAGCCGCCGACCGCGGCGTCGGGCTCGACCTCCACGTCGACGAGAACGGCAACCCGGCCGAGGAGGTGCTTCGCACTCTGGCCGAGGCGGTCCTGCGCAACCGTTTCGCGAATCCCGTCGTCTGCGGGCATTGCTGCAGCCTGTCCGTCCAGGCGCCGGAGCGGCAGAGGTCGACGATCGCGCTCGCACGGGAGGCGGGGATCCGCGTCGTCTCGCTTCCCCTCTGCAACCTCTACCTCCAGGACCGGCGCGGGGCCGCATTCCCGCGGACGCCCCAGTGGAGGGGGCTCACCCTCGTGCACGACCTCATGGACGCCGGAATTCCCGTCGCCTGTGCAAGCGACAACGTCCGCGACGCGTTCCATGCGTTCGGGGACCTCGACGCGTCGGAGGTCTATATACAGGCGGTGAAGCTCGCGCACCTGGACTCCCGGCTCGGCGAGTCCGTGAAGGTCGTCACCTCGACGGCGGCCGAGATCGTCGGGCTGCCGGGCGCGTTCCGCATCGCCCCCGGGGCGCCGGCGCACCTCGTCGTCTTCCCGGCGCGATCCTTCAGCGAATTCCTGAGCCGCCAGGGATCGGGGCGCCGCCTCGTCGACGGCGAGAACATCCGCGAGGCGAGGCCGCCGGGCTTCGACGAGCTCCGCTGACCGGCCCCTCCTCCGCACTTCCAGCCAGTCCCCCCCATCCCATGCAACTCAGACTCTGCAAGATCGCCGTCACGTCGCTCCCGGCCGTGTTCCTCCTCCTCGTCGTGTTCAACAACCTGACGGACCCCAACTCCAACTACCAGTTTGTCCGGCATGTGCTCAGCATGGACACGACATTCCCGGGAAACGCGGGCATGTACCGGGCAATCCGCACGCCGTTGCTCCACAAGGCGTTCTACGCCTCGGTCATCGGCTGGGAGGCGCTCTGCTGCGGCCTGATCGGCGCCGGGTCGCTCAGGCTCTGGAAGGCGCGCCATTCGCGGGCGGTCGAATGGAAGAAGGCGAAGGGCCTCGCGTCCGTCGGGCTCACCCTGGGCCTCGTCCAGTGGTATTTCGCCTTCATGACGGTCGGCGGCGAATGGTTCCTCATGTGGCAGTCTAAGATATGGAACGGCCAGGACGCCGCCTTCCGGCTCTTCACGTTCATGGGCCTGACGCTGCTTTTCCTCAATCAGTCCGACGACTGACGGCAGACGTCCAGCACCCACGACACCACCGGGCTCTGCGGGCGGTTGATGACGACCTGCAGGCCGGTCGTCATCCCTGACGGGAGGGGCACCGGGATCGTGAGGACAGGAAGCGCGCCCAGGCTCGCGGGAGTCGTCAGCCCCATCATGCGCAGGCGGTTCGCCTGGGTGCAGTCCGCCTTGCCCAGCGCCGGAAAGGGCGACGCCGGCATGATCAGGTAGTCGTAGGTCAGGAAGAACTTGGTCCAGGCGAGCTTGATCGCCTCGTAGCTGGGCTCGACGGCGGCGACCTGGGCCTGCGAGATCCCGCGGGCGCGGTCGAGGCGCTCCTGCAGGAGGGGTCCGTAGCGCCCGCGGTGCTTCTCGGCCCACTTCCTGTGGATTTTCCAGGTCTCGAGCCCCGCGAGGACCCCGTAGATCTCGGCTGCGGGCGCAAACTTGTCCAGGAGCTCGGCCCTCGTGGTGGCGTCCGCCGGCCGGGTCAGCTCCCCGGCCGCCTCGCGGCAGGCGGCGGCAACTTCGGGCTCGAGGCCGGGCATCTCCAGATAGCAGCCGCTCGGGGTCCGGTCGCTCGTCCTCAGGCCGACGAGCGCCCCGATGGCGGAGCGCATGTCCGAGGCCGTCCGCGTGAACCAGCCCGCCGTGTCGAAGCTTGGCGCAAGAGGGACGGCGTCGGCGATCCATGCCTCGCCCGGGACGCCCCGGTAGCCGAAGACCCCGCAGAACGCAGCCGGGACCCGGATGGAGCCTCCCGTGTCCGTTCCGACCGCGAGGGGGACGATGCCCGCGGCCACGGCGGCAGCGGAGCCGCTGCTCGATCCGCCCGAGGTTCGTCCCGGGAAGCGGGGATGCTCGCAGTCGCCGTAATGGGCGTTCTCGCCGGTCAGCCCCCATGCGAACTCAAAGAGCTGCGTCTTTCCGGACAATACCGCCCCGGCTCCCCGCAGGTCGCGCACGAGGGTCGAATCGCCCCCCGGGGCCGGCCTCACCTCCGGCAGGAACGAGGAGCCCGCGAAGGTGGGCATTCCCTTCACGTCGAAGAGGTCCTTGAGGAGGTAGGGAATGCCGCGAAGGGCTCCCCCGCGGGGAGCGGCGGCAAAACCCGCCGCGAGCGCCGACTCGTCGAGCAGCGCGGCGATTGCCGCGCTGCGTTGGGCGGCAGGCAGATACGCCTCCACCCGCCGCCGGACCTCGCGCGCGGCGGCTTCGGGCGTCATGTGCTGCCAGTCGCCAAAGGTCACGGCCGGAATCGTTGGTCATTTTGTCGCAAATCGCAACCAGTGCGTGCATTACCCGCGTGCAGCCAAGGCGGTCAACTTCAGCAGGTGCCGACTATATTGGACTTGTCTAATTACTGTGTTGACTCCGCATTGCTCCAGCGCCTGGCTTCGCGCCCCCGCCCCCGGATCGCGTGAGCGCCTCCCCATCCGTCAAACCGCAGTTCAGCGTGATCCGCTTCACGAGGCGGATCGCCGCGCAGTGCCGGCAAGCTGGGGGCCCCATGCCCGACTGGGTCGTCTGCGACGCGATCGCCAATGGAAGCCGGCACCCGGTCAGGCCGCGCGGAGCCCGGGGAGGAAAGGTCATGAGGTTCGAAAAGAGCTTTCCGGGAGGGCCGGACGAGGCGGCGGTCACCGTGCGCGTGCTCGGCGAGGTGACCCGAAATGCCTGCTTCGCGGTGCGGCTGATCGCGCCCCTCCCGCCACGCGAAAAAAACTGGGACAATTCCCAATTTTTGAATCGCGCCGCTTCAAAATGAATGCGTCAACAAGGGCCCCCCTTAAAGCCATGTCAAAATCCGCCCCCGCCAAAGCCTCCGAGACAAAAACCGCCGCCTCCCCGACCGCTCACGTCCGAGAGAAGAACATCGAGCTCGCACTCTCGTCGATCGCGAAGGAATTCGGCGAGGGCTCGATCATGCGTCTCGGCAGCAATGCCAAGATGAAGGTCGAAACCTTGTCGACCGGGTCCTTGGCGATAGACCTTGCGCTTGGCGTCGGAGGGCTGCCTCTCGGAAGAATTGCCGAGGTATATGGTCCAGAATCGTCGGGTAAGACGACCTTTTGCTTGAGCGTAATTGCCGAGTGCCAGCGAAGGGGTGGCTTGGCGGCGTTTATCGATGTAGAGCACGCGCTTGATCCGAAATATGCCCGAATCGTTGGCGTCAAACTCGACGATCTTCTTGTATCTCAGCCCGACAGCGGCGAGGACGCCCTTAACATTATGGAGACATTGATCCGCTCCAACAGCATCGATGTTATCGTGCTAGACTCCGTGGCTGCGCTGATAACGAAAGCCGAACTCGACGGACAGATGGGAGATATGACGATGGGTAGTCAGGCGAGGCTCATGTCCCAGGCCATGCGACGGCTCACGTCCGTTGTTAGCAAAACGAAGTGCGTCTGCATATTCACAAACCAAATACGGGAAAAGATAGGCGTTATGTTTGGAAATCCAGAAACGACGTCGGGTGGCCGCGCACTGAAGTTTTTCTCGTCGATCCGCATCGACATCCGCCGCAAGGACCAGATCAAGACGCCGGACGGAAAAGTCATCGGCAACCGCACCAAGATCAAAGTAGTGAAGAACAAGGTCGCGCCGCCCTTCACCGAAGTGGAGTTCGACATCATGTACAACGAGGGGATCTCCGCGTCCGGCTCACTTCTCGACCTCGGGCTCGAGCACCATATCCTGGAAAAGAAGGGCGCCTGGATCACCTACCTCGGGGAACTCGTGGGCCAGGGCCGGGACGCCGCTAAGCAGACGCTCCGGGAAAGGCCGGAGTTGGCCGAGAAGATCACGAAGGCCATCCTGGAAAAGGTGACCGTGACCGGCGGGACGGTGGTTACGGGTGAGAGCGCGGCTTGACGTCCTCCCGGCCTTAAAGGGCCGGGATTCCCGCCTGACGCCGTGAGAGACGGCGAAGGCGAGCGGGTTCGCGTTTCAACGGTTCCCGTGAGCCTCGGCGCGCAGACACGGCCAGTCCGGCCGCCAGGATATTCTTGGCTGCTACGATGTCCGCATGGCCGAGGTAACCGCAAGCGACGCACTGGAAGCGGTCGCGGGCGGCCCGGTTAGCGGTGCAAACATGCCCGCATTGGGGGCATGTTTGGGATGTGAAGGCCGCGGGCACCTTGACCAATTCTGCGCCCAGCCAACTGAGCTTGTAGCCCAATTGACGGACGGTTTCCGCGTGGCCCTGTTCCAGCAGGGAGCGATTGAGTCTGGCCTTTGCCGCTACGTTTCTGCCCGGCGATTCGTCGGAACCCCGGCCTGAGCGGCTGAGGGAACGCAGGGCCAGGTCCTCGACGACAACAAGACCGTGGTTTTTGGCCATTCGTGTCGTCAGCTTGTGCCGGAAGTCATTCACCCTATCGGATATCCGCCTCCTTAAAACCAAAAGCCTGCACCTAGCGCGGGCATTGCGGCGCGATCCGCCTTCCGTCCGGGAGAGCCGGCGCGCCAACATGCCGAGGCGCCGCTCCTCGAACTCAGTTGCGACAGGCAGGTGGATGAGTTGCCCGTCGGAGGTTGCAATAGATACGGCGACACCGCCATCTATCCCGATTGAGGGAGCCTTTTTCTTCGCCGGAGCGATCGCTTCCTGCTCGACCTGAATGGCCACATGCCACTGGAGGCCATCGAACCTAACGGTGGTATTCTTGATCACCCCTTCAACCTTTCGGGAAAGCCGAGCCTTGACCCATCCGAGCTTTGGCAGCCAGACGCAGCGTCCGTTGACCTCGACACCCTGGGGCCAGCGGATTCCGGGGGAAGGGCCCGAGCGCCTCTTGTGCGAAGGGTAGCTCGCGCGACCCTCGAAAAAGTTGACGAAGGCCCGGTCCAGGTCCCGCAACACTTCATCCCGGCCTTAAACGGCCGGGTTTTTGCGCCACCGGACGATAAAGCCGATCGCGCCCAGGAGCGCGCCCGCGAGCAATCTGTGCCCCAGCGGCGTCGGGTGCACGCGGTCGCCGGCGATGGCCGCATAGTCGGTTGAGGCAAGGGCCTTGTCCAAGGCAGCCTGGACGTCGACAAAGATGGCCCCGTGCCTGCCGGCGATGCGTTTCGCGATCGCTCCGTACTCGTCCATGCGGCTTCGCAGGGGATCGGTCCGCGCCGCCTGCACGTAGTACGGCGATAGGATGACGAGCCCCTTCAGCCGTGGGAGCGTGCGGCTGATCAACCGGTCGTAGACCCGCTCAAACTCGTCCGGCATGACGGCCGCCGAGGCATCCACGCCGTCGAACTGCCGCCAGACGTCGTTAATCCCTATCATTACAGAGAGCCAGTCGGGCCGGAGGGCGAGGACATCCGTGTCCCACCGCGAGGAGAGATCCCGGATCGTGTTCCCACTGATCCCCATGTTGGAAATCCGGATTGCAGGCGATACGTCGCCAGCTGCGAGCGCGGAGTCCACCACGGCGACGTAGCCATGCCCGAGGGCGGCATGGGAGCCCGCGCCCACCGGCCGTGCCCGGTCGCAGTCCGTCACGGAGTCACCGATGAACAGCAGGCGGCTTCCAGGTTCAATCTTCACGAAATCGATATTCAGGAGGTGTTTCCGGGGGTCAATTCGGCTCGGGTAATTCTTGCTAATAAATCCGTAGATGGAAAATCTCGCTAACGCCGATTTTCCCCCCTTCGCGACAGGTTGAGGCAGCCCCTTGCGGGAAAACGCCGGCCCCGGCTCCCCAAAAACCGAATCCAATGAAGATCACCCGCCTCCTGTCCGCAGCGTGCATTGCCATATTGGCGACCGGAAGCCTCGCCCTTGCCGACACCCCGGTTGGCCCCGGCCTCCCGATCTCCCCGGTCCCTCCGGGCGCCGCCCTCCGGGCCGCGACGGTCAGGGTCATCGTTGCCCCGGACCACCGCGACTGGACCTACAGGCTCGGCGAGCCCGTCCGGTTCGCCGTCTCGGTGACGGCGGACAACGAGCCCATCGACAACATGAGCGTGACCTACACGGTCGGGCCCGACATGTATCCCGGCGAGAAAAAGACGCTGGCGCTCCCGCCATCAGGGATCGTCATCGATGCGGGCTCGATGGCGGTGCCCGGGTTCCTGCGCTGCATCGTGACGTGCGACGTGGCAGGGCACACCTACCGGGGCCTGGCGACCGCCGCCTTCGCGCCGGGAGACATCAAGTACACGCAGGTCGAGCCGCCTGATTTCGACGCATTCTGGAACAAGGGTAAGGCCGAGCTCGCTCAGGTGCCGATGGACGCCCGGATGACGCTCATGCCCGAGGCGTGCACCTCCACGGTCGACGTCTACCACGTGAGCTTCCGCACCGCCGGCCCCAAGGGGCCCATCGGCGCGCGCATCTACGGCATCTACTGCGAACCCAGGGCCCCCGGCCAGTATCCCGCGATCCTCAAGGTCCCGGGCGCCGGCGTGCGCCCGTATTTTGGCGACCCCGAGCTGGCCGCAAAGGGGGCCATCGTCCTCGAGATCGGCGTGCACGGGATACCGGTCAACATGGCCAAGGAGGTCTACGACGAGCTGCAGATGGGGGCGCTCAACGGGTACTGGCTCTTCAATTTCGACGACAAGGAGCACTACTACTACCGCAGGATCTACCTGGGCTGCATCCGCGCGAACGATTTCCTGACTTCGCGGACGAAATGGGATGCAAAGAATCTCGTCGTCATGGGCGCAAGCCAGGGAGGTCAGCTGACGATCGTGACGGCGGCTCTCGATTCCCGGGTGACAGGCCTCTCCGCCACCCATCCCGCATTCTGCGACGTGTCCGCCGAGCTCAATGGGCGGGCGGGCGGCTGGCCCCACCCTTTCAAGGCGGAGCCCGACGGGTCCCCTTCCGCGCAGGCGACACCGGCGAAGATCGCGACGGCGACCTACTATGACACCGTCAACTTCGCTCGCAGGGTGCGGGTGCCGGGCTACTACAACTGGGGCTACAACGACGAGACGTGCCCGCCGACCGCGGCCTACGCCGCCTACAATGCGATCACCGCGCCCAAGACGCTCGGGTTGACACTGGAGCTCGGCCACAGCTACACGCCCGAGCAGTACGACGCGATCGCCGGCTGGATCACGAATTTCCTGGGGATCAAGTAGGCAACGCTGGATGAGAGTCCTCCCGCTCGCCTCGTCGCCTTGGAAGTTCCGGGACTGTTCCGGCTCCGCGTGGCGGGCGGCCACGGTCCCGGGATGCGTGCACACGGACCTGCGGAGGGCCCGCGCGATCCCGGACCCCTTCCGCGGCATGAACGAGGCGGGGCTGCAGTGGATCGACGAGCGCGACTGGGAATACTCGGCTGAGTTCACGGTCGGCGCCGGGCTCCTGGGCGAGGAGGTCGTGGATCTCGTGGCCGACGGCCTCGACACGATTGCCACCGTGCGCCTGAACGGCGCCGTGGTCGCCCGGAGTGAGAACATGTTCATCGGCCACCGCTGGGACGTGGGGCGCCTCCTCAGGCGGGGCCGCAACACGCTCAGCATCCGTTTTGCGAGCGCCACCCGCTACATCCGGACCCACCGCAGGGAGCATACGCCGCGCGACATCAATGATCCCGTCGGACGCTGCACGGTGATCCGCAAGGAGCAGTGCCAGTTCGGCTGGGACTGGGGGCCGAGGTATGTGACCGCGGGGATCTGGCGCGACATCCGGCTCGAGGGATGGAGCGGCAACCGGCTGGCCGGGGTCGCCGTCACCCAGCACCACGCCAGGAACGGCGAGGTGACGCTCTCGCTTGCCCCCGACCTCGCCAGGCGCGCCGGGGGCGCGAGGTGCCGGTGGCGGATTTCGGGGGTACCCGGGGCCGCGGCGTCCGGCGTTGGCCGAAGGATCCGGATACCGAAGCCGAAGCTCTGGTGGCCGAGCGGCCAGGGCGCGCAGCCCCTGTACTCCCTTGAGGTCGAGGTGGTGGGCTCCGGCGGGAGCGTGATCGGCACCTGGTCCCGGAAAATCGGCCTGAGGACCATCGAACTCGACCGGCACAGGGACAAATGGGGCGAGTCGTTCCAGTTTCTCATCAATGGGCGGCCGGTCTTCGCGAAGGGGGCCAACTGGATTCCGGTGAACGTGTTTGTCGCCGGGCTCGGCCGCGAGGACTACGCGCGCGATTTGCGGGCGGCTGTCGCGGCCAACATGAACATGGTGAGGGTCTGGGGCGGAGGCATCTACGAGTCGGAGGACTTCTACGACCTCTGCGACGAGCTCGGGCTCCTGGTCTGGCAGGATTTCATGTTCGCCTGCACGCTCTATCCGGGCGACGCGGCGTTCATCGCTAGCTCGCGCGCGGAGGCGGAGCACCAGGTCAGGCGGCTGCGGCACAGGGCGAGCCTCGCCCTCTGGTGCGGGAACAACGAGATCTGGGGCATCAATTGGCACGAGCTCGTCGACCCGAAGAAAAAGCGGTTGCGCGCCAACTATGAGCGCCTGTTCCACCGCGCGCTTCCCGCGGTCGTGGAAAAACTGGGGGGCGGCACGCCCTACTGGCCGTCCTCCCCGTGGCGCGGGGACGAGGATGCGGGCCATGCCGCCGGCGAGGCGCGCGGCGACTCCCACTACTGGGACGTCTGGCACGGACGCAATCCCGTCAAGGACTATGAGAAATGGAACTTCAGGTTCGCCTCCGAGTACGGGATGCAGAGTTACAACTCCTCCGCCACGCAGGCGACCTTCTGCCCGCCCGGGGACCGCAACATCTTCGGCTCCGCGATGGAGACCCACCAGAAGAACAAGGGTGGAAACCAGGTGATACTGGACTACGTGTCGCGCCGGTACCGGTTCCCAAGGGACCAGGACTCGCTGATCTATCTCTCCCAGCTGAACCAGGTGCACTGCATACAGACCGGCGCGGCCCACTACAGGAGGCTGATGCCCCGCTGCATGGGCTCCCTCTACTGGCAGCTGAATGACTGCTGGCCCGTCGCATCGTGGAGCTCGATCGAGTTCACGGGTAGGTGGCGGGCCCTGCACCACGCGGCCCGCCGGTTCTACGCCCCGGCGTTCGTGAGCGCCCACGTTCCCGGTGACGAGGTCTTCGGGATCAACAACTACAGGCATTCCACGGTCCGTCTCGTGCACGTCCATACCAGCTACGACGCTCCCAAGGCGTCCAAGGGCGTCGTCCGCTGGGACCTCTTCCACCTTGACGGAAGGGTGCTGCTGAGCGGCAGGAAGCGCGTCATCCTGCGGCCGATGACGAGCGTCCGGCAGGCGACGCTCGACCTGTCCGCCCCCCTCGCGAGCTTCGGGCGCGAGAATCTCTACCTGCGCGTCGCGCTCGACGTCGCCGGCAGGCGGGCCAGCGAGGACACGGTCTTTCTCACCATTCCGCGATTCATGGAACTGCCAAGGACACGGACGACCGCGGTGGTCCGCGCAAAGGGGCCCGGACAGGCGGAGGTCTCCTTCACGTCGCCCGTCTTCCAGCACAAGTTCGAGTTCGACTTCGCAGGGCGCCGTTTCGCCTGCAGCGACAACTTCTTCGACCTTTTCCCGGGTGAGACGAAGCGGGTCGACGTCACCTTCCCCGGGGGCGTCACGGCCGCCGACATGAGGAAGTCGCTCGTCCACCGATCCCTCGCGGACACATACTGGGCCCCGCCATGACGAAGACGACCCCATCAGGAGCGACGATCGCGCTCGGCGTCCTGCTCCTCGCCTACGCGGTCCTCCTCTTTATCCTGATTGGCGCGGTGCCCGGGGGTTCCGACAACTCGGGATACTTCAACGAGGCCCGCCTGTTCGCGCGCGGGAGGATCCATACGCCCATGCGCACGCTGGCCGGGCTTCCCGCGGTCGAGATCCCCTTTCTCTATGTGCCGCTGGGATTCAAGCCCTCGGCGGGGGCGGACGGGACGATGGTCCCGACCTACCCTTCGGGCCTGCCGCTCCTCCTCGTGGCTGCGGCGAAGGTGGCCGGCTGGCAGCACGCGGGCGACATGCTGCTCCTCATCCACTCGCTGGCAGGCATCGCCCTCATCTTTGCGCTCGGCCGGATATGCGGCCTGCCCGGTTCGTGGTCCCTTGCGGGAGCGGCGGTCCTCGCCGCGAGCCCGCTTTATCTTTTCACGTCGCTCCAGGCGCTGAGCGATGTGCCGGCGACCGTGTGGGCGGCGGCGGCCGTGGTCGCGGCCATGAAGGCCAGGGAGCGCGCGGGATGGGCGCTCGCGTCGGGCCTCTGCATCGCCGTTGGATTCCTGATCAGGCCGACCAACTTCCTGGTCGCCGCGCCGGTCCTCATCGCGGTGGGCGCCTCCCCACGCCGCATGGCGCTCGTGGCGCTTGGAACAGTCCCCGGCATCGCCGTCTGGATGGCCATAAACCATCTCGCCTATGGCCTCCCGCTCCAGAGCGGATACGGCGCCATCGGGAACGAGTTTCATGCGGCGATGATCCCAGGCACCCTCGGATACTACGTGCGCTGGCTCCCGCTCCTCCTGAGCCCGGTCGTCCTCCTCGCCCCGTTCATAGTCGTCTTTCCCCGATCGCTGCCCCGCATCGCGGCCATCCTCGCCTCATGGGCTGCGGCGTTCATCATCTTTTACGCCCCCTACCGATGGACCCATGAGCAGTGGTGGTTTCTCAGGTTTCTCCTGCCGGCGGCGCCCGCCCTGATTGTCGCGGGGTTGGTCGTCTCATTCCACTGGCTCGATCTGGTCAGGGACCGGATCCCGGGCACTTTCGCAAGGATCCTTCCGTGCCTGCTGCTCGTCGCCGCCATCGGCATCGAGGTGCGCCAGACCGGCCCGCTCAGGGAGGCGTGGGCCATCGGCCACGGCGAGAGGAAGTACGGCCGAGTCTGCGTCTGGCTCAACGCGCACGTTCCGGCGAACTCCGCGGTCGTCACGTCTCAGGCGAGCGGCGCGCTGTTCTATTTCACGCACTTCACGCTCCTGCGCTTCGAGGAGATGAGCCCCGCGGTCTCCCAGCGGATCCTCGACTCCCTTCGCTCGGAGGGCCGGCCCCTCTATGCGGTCCTCTTCCCATTCGAGGAAGGCACGATCAAGAAGCTGCCGGGAAAATGGACCCATGTCGTTTCGGTCGACGATGTCTCCATCTGGCGCTGCTCCTGGGGCGATCCCGCAAGGTAGCCCGGGACGAGGCCCGGTCGCCTCAGCCCGCCGCCGCGCGCCGCCTGAGCTGCCCGCAGGCGGCGTCGATGTCCCTGCCCCGCGGCCTGCGAAAATGCGCGACGACGTTCCGGCTCCGGAGCACCTCGGCAAAGGCGATGGAGGCCTCGTCGGTTGAAGCCTCGTAGACAACGCCGCGCAGGCTGAGCCCGGTCGGGTTGTAGCGAAGGAGATTCACGTGCATCCGGCGGCTGCCGACCAAATCGGCAAGCTGGAGCGCCTGGCCGGCGGAATCGTTAACGCCCCGCAACAGGCAGTACTGGATCGTCACGGGCCTCGCAGTTCGCGCCTGGTAGCGGTCCGCGGCCGCGAGGATCTCGTCGACCTTGAACCTGCGGCCCACCGGCAGGAGCTGCTCCCTCGTCGCGTCATCCGGCGCGTGCAGCGAGACCGCGAGATGCACATTGAGGCCGGATTCCGCAAGCGTGTCGATCCCCGGGACGATGCCGACTGTGGACACTGTCACCTGGCGCCAGCCAAGCGCGCCAACCTCATTGCCCGCGATCCGTCTTATTGCCGCCATGACCGCGTCCAGGTTCAGCATCGGTTCTCCCATGCCCATGAAGACGAGCGTCTGCAGCCGCCGGCCCGCGGAGCGCGCCTCGCGGCGGAGGGCGAGGAACTGCTCCACGATTTCGCCGGCGGTCAGGTTCCGCTCATATCCGGTCTTTGTCGTCGCGCAGAAGTCGCAGCCCATCGCGCACCCGACCTGCGTTGAGACGCAACCCGCCGCCCGGTCATCGCGGAAGTCCGGCATCATGACGGCCTCGACGGTCCTTCCGTCGCCGAGCCTGATGAGAAGCTTGCAGGTCCCGTCGCCCGCCTCCTGGCGCGCCACGGGCGCCGATCCCGGGCCGGGCTCGGCGTTCCTGAGGCGGTCGGACAGCTGTCGCGGAAGGATGAGGTCGCCGAGGGGATCCAGGCATTCCTGCGCATAGTGCGCCCGGAGCACCAACGCCGCATGCGACGCCTTGAAGCCCCAGCCGGCGAACTCCCGCTGGAGCTCCCCAAGGCTGTAGTCCGAAAGAGGGCGCATGCCCGATTTGCGCAGCACTTCGGGCAAACGCCAAGCCCGGACGCACGGGCGGCACGCCGGCGCGCAGGGGCCCCCGGCAGCCTTGGCGCTTGAGTCCGGCGCCCGCCGGGAGTTGGTTGGGCGCGCATGTCGCCAAGCACGGACACGATCGCCGCCCTAGCGACCCCCTCGGGGACGGCGGCGCTGGCGACTATTCGTATCAGTGGTCCCGATACATACAGGCTTTCGTCGCAGCTGTTCGGCGCGGCCCCCCGGCTCCGCTCGGCCACCCACGGCGACTACGTGGGCCGCGAGGGCTCGATCCTCGACGACGTCGTCGCTACGCGGTACGCGGCCCCCCACTCCTACACGGGAGAGGATTCGCTCGAGATCTCCTGCCATGGAAGCCCCCTCATCGTGCACAGGATCCTCGTCGACCTCCTGGCACGCGGCTGCCGGGCCGCCGGGCCCGGCGAGTTCACGCAGAGGGCGTTTCTGAACGGCCGCATGGACCTCAGCCAGGCCGAGGCTGTGATGGACGTCATAAGCGCCAGGAGTGACCGCGCCCTCGCAGCGGCGCAGCAGGTGCTGCGCGGCGCGCTCGGCCGGCATCTGGCAAAGCTCGTGGAAGGCGTCGTCGCCGCGCTCTCGACTGTCGAGGCCTACATTGATTTTCCCGAGGAGGACCTTCCCCTTGAGGACAGGAAGCGGCTCGAGGAGCGGATCGCGGAGGTGCTGAGGGGGACGGAGCAGCTCCTCGCCACCGAGCGGACCGGTGCGTATCTGCGCGAGGGGATGGCGACGGTCATCCTCGGGGCGCCGAATGCCGGGAAGAGCTCCCTCATGAACAGGATCGTCGGGACCGAGCGCGCCATCGTCAGCCCGGAGCCCGGGACGACGCGTGACTTCATCGAGGAGGTCGCGCGGGTGGGCCCGCACGGCCTGCGCCTGGTCGACACGGCGGGATTGAACCCCGACGCCGCGGGAATTGAGAGCGTCGGGATTGGGAAGACGCTCGAGAGGGCGGCGGGGGCGGACCTTTACATGCTGGTCCTCGACGCGACGCGCCCTGCCCCGCCGCTGCCCGATGCGCTTGGCGGCCGTATCACCCCTTCCAATACACTGGTCGTCGTCAACAAGGTCGACCTGCTTGCCGAAGGCGGAAGGCCGGTCCCCTCAATCCTCCCCGGTTTTCAGTCGGTCCGCGTTTCGGCGCTCACAGGGGATGGAATGGACTCCCTGCTCGACGGGCTTTCCCGGATGGCCGACGGCCTCCAGCAGACATTTGGCGACGAGCGGATCACGATCAACGTGCGACACTCCCATTTTCTCGTGGAAGCTCGGGCATGCCTCCAGTCGGCCCTGGCAAAGGTGGCGACCAACGGACCCGGCGAACTCCTGGCGAGTGATCTCCGGGGCGCGATGGGCGCCTTGGGTGAGATTTTCGGCAAGGTGGACAACGAGCGCGTGCTCGATCAATTGTTTGCATCCTTCTGCATCGGGAAATGACGGGATAGCGGCGGATTGGCGGCCGGTCCCCGACAGGCCCCGGATGTCAGATGATGTTACAACTCATTGTCTACAAATATCATATGCTATGATGTGATCGTGTGCGGCGCCGGACATGCGGGCGTCGAGGCGGCGCTCGCCGCGTCGCGGATGGGCGCCTCAACCCTGCTCCTGACGGGCAACATCGACACGATCGCCCAGATGAGCTGCAACCCGGCGATTGGCGGTCAGGCCAAGGGACAAATTGTTCGCGAGATCGATGCCCTCGGTGGCGAGATGGCGATCAACACCGATGTGACCGGGATCCAGTTCAGGCTGCTTAATGAGTCCAAGGGGCCCGCCGTTCAGTCCCCCCGCGCCCAATGCGACAAGAAGGCTTATCAGTTCAGACTGAAGCATACTCTCGAGCTTCAGCCTAATCTCACCCTCTTCCAGGCAACCGTGACCGGACTGATCCACGACAAGGGATCGATTGTCGGATGCCGGACCAACTTGGACATCGATTTCAAGGGGCGCGCCGTGATCGTGACGACAGGCACGTTCCTGAGGGGCCTCATGCATATCGGGCAGAACAAGAATGAGGGAGGTCGCCTGGGCGATTTCAGCTCGAAGACGCTCTCGGCAAGCCTGATGGAGATGGGCGTCGAGCTCAAGCGCCTGAAGACGGGTACTCCCCCACGCATATTAGGCCGTAGCATTAACTTCGGAAAGATGCAGGAGCAGAAAGGGGACGCGCACCCCACCCTTTTCTCCTTTCACGACACCCGGGATCCCGAGGATTTGTTCCACGTGGAACATTCCGGCGAGACTCGCATCGGATGGGTCCCCGGATCATCCCAGGTCTCCTGCTGGATGACCCATACGACCGACTCAACAGCCGAGATCGTTCGAGCCAACCTCCATAAATCCGCAATGTATAATGGCGAGATCGAGGGAGTCGGCCCCAGATACTGCCCAAGCATCGAGGACAAGTTCGTCCGGTTCGCGGACAAGCCGCGCCATCTGCTGTTCCTGGAACCGGAAGGACGAACGACGAATGAATACTACGTCAACGGCCTATCGACCTCTTTGCCGTTCGATGTGCAGCTCGACATGGTTCATAGCATTCCGGGACTCGAGGAAGCGGTGCTCCTGAGGCCAGCCTATGCCGTCGAATATGATTTCGCGCCGCCTACCCAGCTTCTGCCTTCCCTTGAATCCAAGCGGATCGAAAACCTCTTCCTGGCCGGGCAGATCAACGGTACGTCCGGATATGAAGAGGCCGCAGGCCAGGGACTCGTCGCGGGGGTGAATGCAGTGAACAAGGTCCGCGGTGCGGCGCCGATGGTCCTGGGCCGCCACGAATCCTATATTGGAGTCCTGATCGATGACCTGGTGACACGCGGGACGGATGAGCCATACCGCATGTTTACCAGCAGGGCAGAGTACAGGCTGCTCCTGAATCACGGGAGCGCCGAGCTCCGGCTTGCCCATCATTCCAGCGATTATAAGCTAATCAGCCAGAGCCGCTTAGGCCGTATTCACGACAAAGCATCAAGCATTGGGAAGTGGGTTCAGTTTTTGGAGACAACTCGTTCCAAAGAAGGCACTTGGGCTGAATATATTCGCAGGGGAGGGGAGAGGAACGGCCTTCCGGATGATTTCCTTCGGGAAAAGCCTGAGGTTCGTCATGAAGTGTTGTACCGTATTGCCTATCATGGATATCTGGAACGCGAGCAGCGGGAGGTCGAACGGCTTAGGCATGTGGAGAAAATCCGCATTCCGCTCGAATTCGACTATGCAGCGCTGCCTGGCCTGCGGCGCGAGAGCGCATTGAAACTTACTCATATTAAGCCACTTACGCTCGGGCAGGCCAGCCGAATGAGCGGCGTGAACCCCACGGACATCAGCCTGCTCATGGTGGCCATTGAGGCGGGCAGGGAAGGGGATTCGGTTGCTTGAGGCCGAGCCGTCCCGCGGAGCGTGACTCCGTTGTCAGCAAGAGGCGCCAGGATTTGCGCCAGGAGCTGGCGAAGATCATCCATTCCGGGGACCATTTTGTCTGGGAAGTCGGCAGCGGCCACGGTCATTTCCTCACCGCCTTCGCCAAGGGAAATCCGGACGACACCTGCATCGGGATAGACATCACGTCCGACCGGATCGTGCGGGCGGACCGGAAGCGAGAGCGCGCAAGGCTCGAAAACCTGCGTTTCGTCAGGGCTGATGCGGACGACTTCCTGGCCGTCATGCCGGAAACGGCCAGGTTCATCTCGATCTTCATCCTTTTCCCGGATCCGTGGCCGAAAAGGCGCCACCACAAGAACCGCGTCGTCAAAGCGGAATTCCTCACGGCAGCGGCGGCGAAGGCGGTGAAGGGGGCGCCCCTTTATTTCAGGACCGACCATGAACCCTATTTCCGTGCAGTCTGCGACCTCGTCGCCACGCACGCGGATTGGGCGGAGGAAACGGTGGATTCATGGCCATTCGAGGAACCGACCGTTTTCCAAAAGCGCGCCGAGCGCCATTTTTCACTCGTTGCGACGCGACGATGAGCTAAAAAATCGGCATGAGAAGGAACGTCGCCATCCTCGTGTTTGATGAAGTCGAGGTGCTCGACTTCGCGGGCCCGTTCGAGGTGTTCGCCGTGACTGATGAGCTGCGCTCCCACTCCGTGTTCAACGTCGTCACGGTCGCGCCGATGCCCGGCACCGTCCGGGCGCGCAACGGGCTGAAGGTCGTCCCGGACCACGCGATCGAGACCTGCCCGCCCCCCCATATACTGGTCATCCCGGGCGGCTTCGGGACGCGTGCCCTCCTGCGTAATCCCGTAGTCATCGAATGGATACAGAATAGGGCTCGCTCCGCGGAAATCATCATGAGCGTCTGCACGGGAGCGCTCGTGCTGGCGAAGGCGGGGTTGCTCGACGGCCTGCGTGTCACGACCCACCACGACCTCGTCGAGACGCTGCGCACCATGGCCCCGGGGGCCATCGTCGACGCGAGCGCGCGGTTCCACGACAACGGCGCGGTCGTCACCTCGGCCGGGATCTCGGCCGGCATCGACTGCTCCCTTCACATCGTCGCGCGCGTCGTCGGGGACGAGGCTGCGTCAGCCACGGCCGCCTACATGGAATATGAACGGCGGCGCTGAAGCGGCCGCCGGGGGGGGCGCCGCGCCCTCGCGCGGCGCCTATGTCCTGGCCTTCGCAGCCATCTACCTGATCTGGGGGAGCACCTACCTGGGGATCCGGGTCGCGGTGGAGACCATGCCCCCGTTCCTCATGGCCGGAATGCGCTTCGCCGTGGCCGGTTCCCTCGTATTCGGGTACCTCCGCCTCAGGGGCGCGCCCTGGCCCACGCGCAGGCAGTGGCGCGACCAGGCCATCATAGGGATCTTTCTCCTTCTCGGGGGAAACGCCGTTGTCTCCTGGTGCGAGGAGCGGACACCCTCCGGGATCACCTCGCTTATGATCGGCGCGGGACCCCTCGTCGTCGTTCTCTTTGACTGGGTTCGGCCGGGAGGAAAGCGGCCGACGGTCGGCCTGGCGCTCGGGGTGGCGGTCGGGATAGCCGGGATAGCCCTCCTTCTTGGGCCGGACGCCATCCCGCAGGGCTACCGGCCCCCCGCGATCGACATCATCGCCCTCTTCGCCTCGACCATAAGTTGGTGGACGGGATCATTTTACAGCAAGCACATCGCTGCCGGGACATCGCTCATCATGGCCTCGGCTATGCAGATGATCTGCGGTAGCGCGTGCATGTTGCTGACAGGCTTGCTCTTGGGGGAGGGGAGCTCATTTCACATGGCCTCGATAAGCACCCATTCGTGGGAGGCGTTCGCCTATCTCGTGGTGGCGGGCTCGATAGTCGCCTTCCCCGTGTACGTATGGCTCCTGGAGCATTGCACCCCGGCAAAGGTGTCGACCTATGCCTACGTGAACCCGGTTGTCGCCGTCGTCCTGGGCTGGCTCGTCCTCGGCGAGCCGCTCAACCCGCGCATGCTCCTTGCCGCGGCCATCATCGTCGGGGCGGTGGCCATCATCACGATCGGGAGGGCGCGGACCGCGGCCAAGCCGTGAAAGCCCGACGCCGGGGTATTCGCTCCGAGTTTTTAAAGTTTCGGTTGTTGACGGAGAGAGGGGCCCTTGCCTACGACTAAGCGTTTCCAGAGCTTCCAGCCGTCGGAATGAACCATGTCTCGGGTCACTAAACTTGCACTCATCCTTGCGTCCCTTTCAACCGGGGTGCCGGCCTATGCCGCCGAGGGATCGGGCGTGGAAACCTCGGCCCAGGCGCTGTTCAGGATAGGCTCCCTTCCCGTGACCAACAGCATGGTCACGAGCTGGGTCGTGGCCCTTCTGCTTATCATAGTCATCCGGCTTGCGATCGGGCGCCCAAAGCTGATCCCCGGCCGCGGCCAGGCGATTGTCGAGAGCCTGGTCCAGGGGATCTACGACCTCACCTCCCCGATAGTCGGACCCAAGGTCGCGAAACCCACCTTTCCCCTCCTTATCTGTCTCTTCACCTTCATCCTGATACAGAACTGGAGCGGCCTCCTTCCCGGTGTCGGGACGATCTACATGCTCGACCACACCTCCGGCGGATGGACGGAGCTCATCCGGCCCGCCAACGCGGACCTGAACGGCACGCTAGCGCTGTCCCTGGTCGCCATAGGCTGCTGGTTTTACTTCATCATGCGCTATGCGGGGCCGGCGGTCGTCCTCAAGGACATCTTCGGCAACAAGGCGGACAAGAGCGAGGTCCCGGCAGTCATCTATTACCCCCTCTTCATCGTCTTCTTCCTCATTGGCATCATCGAGATCGTCTCGATCGCGTTCAGGCCGATTTCGCTTTCCCTGCGGCTCTTCGGCAACGTTTTCGGCGGCGAGAGCCTGATGCATGCGATGAGCGGCATGCAGAAGTGGGGGCTCCCTGCCCCGTTCTACGTGCTCGAACTCCTCATCGGCTTTGTCCAGGCCTTCGTCTTCACGCTGCTCGTGAGCGTCTACATCGGCCTTATCTGCAACCACGGCGACGACCACCACGAGGAGCACAAGGAAGCCGCGCACTGACCATCCCTTTTCCGCCGGGACCGTGCCCAGAGCGCGGACGGCGGCAATCCACCAAAAAAAAGTACCAACATGACATCAGTAATCGCTGAAATGACAGGAAGCATCCAGGGCGGTCTCGGCTGCCTTGGCGCCGCGATCGGCGTAGGCCTCGTCGGCTTCAAGGCCGCCGAGGCGGTCGGCCGCAACCCGGGGGCTTCCACGAAGATCCTGGTCCAGGCCGTCATCGGAATGGCCCTTGCCGAAGCGGTCGCGTTCTACGCGCTCTTCATTAAGTAAGACCCTCCGAACAACCGCGCCGGCGCCATGCGCCGGCGCGGTCCCCTTAAAAAACGACCTCCATGCTCTCCCACCTGCTCATACTCGCCCAGACGGCGGCCCCCGAGGCCGCACCGGCAGCAAGCGGCATCAGCAAGATCACGCAGGAATTCGGCATCAGCTGGCCCTTCATCCTGGCCCAGATCCTGAATTTCTCGATCGTCGCCTTCCTGCTCTGGAAATTCGCCTTCAAGCCCGTCCTCGCGACGCTTGACGAGCGGCAGAAGAGGATCGCCTCCGGCCTGCAGTACGCCGACGAGATGAAGGCCAAGCTCGAGGCCATGCAGCAGGAGAGCGTCGCGAGCGCCAAGAGGTCGCAGGCCGACGCCTCCAAGGTCATAGACGAGGCGCGCAAGGCCGCGAAGGACTTCCTCGACAAGCAGACGCAAGAAGCCGCGGCCAAGGCCAGCGACATGCTGGTGAAGGCGCAGCAGGTGATCGAGCTCGAGAAGAAGAAGATGCTCGCCGAGGCCCGCACCGAGATCGCGCGCCTGGTCGTCACGACGACGCAGCAGGTTCTTTCCAGGGAGCTCTCCGACGCCGACCGCAACCGGTACACCGAGTCCGCCGCACGAGAGCTCAACAGCGCCTGACACGGATGGCCTCCCCCGCAAAATCCGCACAGCAGTTCGCCCGCCAGCTCTTCACGATGAGCGTGGTTGACGGCGCGGTCTCGGCCGACCGCGTGGCCGGCGTCCTGGAATACGTCGAGAAGCACGGCGTCGCCAACCCGGTGATGGTCCTCAAGGCCTACCAGCGGCTGATCGCCATGGAGCTCGCAAAGGGGCTCGCACTCGTCGAGCACGCGGGCGCGGTCAATGACGCGATGCTCGCCTCGATCGCAGCCGCGATGACCAGGAGGTACGGCAGGCCGGTCACGGCCAGCGCGAGGGCCAACCCGGCACTCCTCGCCGGCATCCGCGTCCACGTGGGCGACGACATCTACGAATCCTCCGTCGCCGGGCAGCTCGCGGCACTGGCCGCCTCGGTCTGACACATGACACCTTAACACACCCGTCCAGAAATTCCCATGAGCACCGTCCTCGAACAAATCGAACAGCAGATCGCCAAGCTATCCAGCAAGTCGGTCAAGAAGAACACCGGCAACATACGCACGGTCGCCGACGGCGTCGCGAAGATCGACGGGCTCTCGGACGTGATGTACAACGAGATGGTGCAGTTCCCGGGCGGCGCGATCGGGATCGCCCTCAACCTCGAGGAGGACGAGGTCGGCTGCGTCGTCCTCGGCGACGTCTCCCAGCTGAAGGAGGGCGACGAGGTCACGACGACCGGCAGGCTCCTCTCCGTCCCGGTCGGCAGGGGTCTCCTCGGCCGCACGGTCGACGCGCTCGGCAACCCGGTCGACGGCAAGGGGCCGCTCGACTCCAAGGAAACCTACCCGGTCGAGAAGATCGCCCCGGGCATCATCGTCCGCAAGTCGGTCTCCCAGCCCCTCTTCACCGGCATCATGGCCATCGACTCGATGATCCCGATCGGCCGCGGGCAGCGCGAGCTGATCATCGGCGACCGGGGCACCGGCAAGACGACCATCACGATCGACACGATCATCAACCAGGCGAAGATCAACAAGGTCGGGCTCGCGTCCGGTGACGGCAATTTCCGGCCGGTGTACTCGATCTACGTCGCCGTCGGGCAGAAGCAGTCGAACATCGTGCGCACGATCTCGGCCCTCGAGGCGGCCGGCGCGCTCGAGTTCACCATCATAGTCGCCGCTCCCGCCGCCGACAACCCCGCGAACCAGTACCTCGCGCCCTACTCCGGCGCGTCGATGGGCGAGTGGTTCATGGAAAACGGCATGGACGCCCTGATCGTGTACGACGACCTCTCCAAGCACGCCGTCGCCTACCGGCAGATCTCCCTGATCCTGAAGCGCCCCTCGGGCCGCGAGGCGTACCCGGGCGACGTGTTCTACCTCCACAGCCGCCTCCTCGAGCGCGCGGCACGCCTCGACGGGAAGGGCTCGCTCACGGCCCTCCCCATCATCGAGACGCTGGCCGGCGACGTGTCGGCCTACATCCCGACGAACGTGATCTCGATCACGGACGGGCAGATCTTCCTCGAGACCGACCTCTTCAACCAGGGCATCCGCCCGGCGGTCTCGGTCGGCCTCTCGGTCTCCCGCGTCGGCTCGGCCGCCCAGATCAAGGCGACGAAGCAGGTCGGCGGAAAGCTGAAGGGCGAGCTGGCCCAGTTCCGCGAGTTGGCCGCGTTCGCGCAGTTCGGGTCGGACCTGGACGCCAAGACGAAGGCCCAGCTGGACCGCGGCGGCCGCATCGTCGAGCTGTTCAAGCAGCCGGCCTTCTCGCCGCTTCCGATCGAGCTCCAGGTCGCCGTGCTCTTCGCGATGCAGAAGGGATTCTTCGAGGCGGTGGACCTGAAGAAGGTCGTCGACGCGGCGGCGTCCCTGAAAGCCTTCTTCACCACCCGCAAGGACGCGCTCCTGGCCGAGATTCGCACCAAGGCGGCCCTCGACAAGGACCTGGAGGCCAAGCTCCAGGCCGCATGCGAGGAATGGAAGCCCACCTTCAACGCCTGAGATCACCGACCAGACCCTGACGGAAAATCCCGATGGCCAGCACACGCGACATCCGCCGACGAATCAGGTCGGTCAAGAACACCCGCCAGATCACCAAGGCGATGGAGCTGGTCGCCGCGTCGAAGATGAAGAAGGCGCAGCAGCTCGCCCTCGGCGGCCTCCCGTACGCCAACCTCCTCGCCGACGTCCTCGCCGCGCTTTCCAAGGGGATCGAGGAGTCGTCGCATCCCTTCCTCACCCAGCGCGAGGTCAGGAACCGCGGGATCCTCCTCATATCGACCGACAAGGGCCTCTGCGGTCCGCTGAATGCGAACCTCTTCAAGATCGTCACGGATATCCGCGTCCCCGCGAAGTTCTACTCGATGGGCCGGAAGGGCACCCAGTTCCTGGCCCGCACGAAGAGGGCGGTGGTCGCAGATTTCCAGGTCCACGACCGAGTTCCCTTCTCCGAGGTCAAGGTGGCCGCGGAGTTCATGGTTAAGCAGTACCTCGCGGGTGACATCGACACGATAGAGGTGATCTATTCCCGGTTCAAGAACACGCTTGTCCAGGAGCCGATCCTGCGGCCGGTCCTCCCGCTGAAGAACCTGAAGGAATTCCTGGACAGCCTGGCGAGGGACCGGGGCGTGTCGAGGGATCCGCATGACGACGACCGCGAGGTCCTCTTCGAGCCCAGCGTGCACGAGGTCCTGAACGCGCTCCTGCCGTTCTATGTCGACCACCAGGTCCACCAGCTCGCGCTTTCCGCGAAGGCCTCGGAGCACAGCGCCCGGATGGTCGCGATGAAGACCGCCAAGGACAACGCGACCGAGCTCCTCGGCGACCTCACGCTGGAATACAACAAGGCCCGCCAGGCCGCCATCACGCAGGAGATCCTCGAGATCGCCGCGGCCCAGTTCAGCGCGGCCTGAGCCCGCAGCCCCTCTCAAGAGAAAACCCACCCGACTTCGACACAATGAATACAGGAAAAATCGTCCAAGTGATCGGCCCCGTGGTCGACGTCCAATTCGCCGAGCACGCGATCCCGCCGATCTACCAGGCGCTCACCATCGACTTCACGGTGTCGGGAAAGCAGGAGCACCTGACGCTCGAGATCCAGCAGCA
>Ga0182015_10002230_pt1 | contig 23973 bp, 20 predicted proteins | sample 712P3MmetaG_FD_120478 | JGI IMG/M metagenome (GOLD analysis project Ga0182015, IMG submission 120478) | Permafrost microbial communities from Stordalen Mire, Sweden - 712P3M metaG | ecosystem: Environmental > Terrestrial > Soil > Wetlands > Permafrost | place: Sweden: Stordalen | collected...
CAGGAGACTTTCATGAAAACCCAAATCACCCAGCAGCTCGCAGCCCTCGGCATGGCTTTGTTGATGAATGGCGCAATCGCTGGAGGCATTGCCTATTTATTCAGCGCCCAAGTCGCCAACGCCCAGTCGGTCGCCGTCCAGCTGGCAGCTGTCTGATCCGGTTTCGGATACAGGCGTTCTGCTAGATTAGCGTGCTACATGGCCCCTACACAGGGTCGGCCGCACCGAGCATGGGAATGGACCCTAATTGGAACGACAATCAGCCGATCTATCGCCAGCTGCGCGATCGAATGGTCGCTCTGATTCTCGAGGGCGCGCTGAAGGAGGGCGATCCGTTGCCCTCCGTGCGCGCCGTGGCCGCGGATTACCGGCTGAATCCGCTGACCGTGCTCAAGGGCTATCAGCAGTTGGTCGACGAACGCCTGGTGGAAAAACGCCGCGGCCGCGGGATGTACGTAAGCGAGGGCGCGCGCAAGCTGTTGCTTGCGGGCGAGCGCAACCGGTTCCTGCACGATGAATGGCCTGGCATTCTGGCGGTCATCAACCGTCTGGGATTCTCATCCGAAGAGCTCTTTGCCCAGGAGCCTGCCCTGACCCACCCCGCGCCTGCCGCCCGCAGCGGCGAAACGAGCGATAAGTGAGCCCCGCCATGTCTCCTCTCATCCAGGCGCGCGACCTCTCCAAGAAATTCGGATCGCATGTTGCCCTCGACCATATCAACTTCGCCGTTCAGCCGGGACGAATCGTCGGCCTGATCGGCCCGAACGGCGCCGGCAAGACCACGGCACTGCGTGCGGTGCTCGGCCTGACCTCCTATGACGGCGCGCTCGATGTGCTGGGACGCGAGCCGTTCCGGGAGCGCGCCGCGCTGATGCGCGAAGCAAGCTTCATCGCCGACGTCGCGGTACTGCCCTCGTGGCTCTCGGTGGAGCACGCGATCGAGTTCGTCGCCGGGGTGCACCCTAAGTTTCGGCCCGAGCGTGCTCGCGCGCTCCTTGCCAAGACCGACATTGCGGGCCACCGCCGCATGCGCGAGCTGTCGAAGGGCATGAAAACCATGGTTCACCTGGCGCTCACCATGGCGATCGACGCGCGGCTCCTGGTCCTCGACGAGCCGACGCTCGGCCTCGACATCCTGGCGCGGCGCGAATTCTACGACGCCCTGGTCAACGACTACATGGACGAGACGCGCACCATCCTCATCACCACGCACCAGGTCGAAGAGATCGAAAACCTCCTGACTGACGTGCTGTTCATCGACAAGGGGCGCATCGTCCTCGACTGTTCGATGGATGACATCGCCGCCCGCTATGCCGCGATCGCCGTCAGCGAGGACGAGCTCGCCGCCGCCCGCGCCGAACAGCCGTTTCATGAGCGCCCCATGCTCGGCAAGCGGATCCTGTATTTCGAGCGCCCTAATTTCGAGAGGCTCGCCGCGTTCGGCGACGTGTCGACGCCCAGCGTCGCCGATCTTTTCGTCGCCAAGCTCTCCCGGGGTGTGAACGCATGAATACCTACGTGTGGTTGGTGAAGAGGGAATTCTGGGAGAACCGGGCCATCTGGATCATCCCAGCCGCAATCGTCGTGCTGCTCACGCTCGCCGCGCTGTTCGGCACGATAGAGGCCACATTCTTCGATTCGGCCGAGCGGACCCGGTCGATGGCGGGCATGATGTTCCTGGCGTTCGGCGCACTGTTTTTCGCCGCGATGTCGCTCTACTCGTACTGGTACCTGCTCGACTGCCTGTATACGGATCGAAAGGACCGCAGCGTGCTGTTCTGGAAGTCTTTGCCCATCTCGGACACCGCAACGGTACTGTCCAAACTCTTTCTCGCCCTCGTCGCCATTCCGATCGTGTATTTCGTCGCCGCCGATGTGGCGAGCCTGCTGGCGGCTTTCGTACTCTCCGTGCGCGCGCACTCGCTCTTGGGCAACTCACTCTGGCACCCTGATGTCTGGCTGCAACTGCAGGCGGTATGGCTTTACGTCATCGTGACGACGGCCATCTGGTTTCTGCCGGTCACAGGCTGGCTGCTGTTGATCTCCGCATGGGCCAAGCGGGCGGTAATCTTGTGGTCGGTGTTGCCGCCGCTCGCCGTGATCCTGGCGGAGCGGCTGTTCATCGGCACTCATGTGATTTTGCGTCTCATCGGCGTCCGGCTGCTCGGGTATCCCTACCGCGCGTTCGACGCTTCCGGCTACGATGCGAACTGGGCCAATGGCTCATCCCCGGGTCTTCCCCTCGGACAGCCGAGCGCATGGCGCATGCTCGATCCCTGGCACTTCCTCACGAGCCCGTCCACGTGGATCGGTGCGCTTTTCGGAGCCCTCCTGATCGCCGCCGCCATTCAGCTGCGCGCACGAAGAGCGGACTACTAACGCGGCCCGCGGCACCCGCGTGCGGCGCCGCGCTTGGGATTCATCGGCGAGACGTGCAAAATAGACCTTCGCCACGCATGATCCCGAAGGAGCCGTCGAATGTACAAAACCAAAATCGATCTGTCGGAGAAAATTCGCCGCAACGTCGTCGTCATATTGAATGAGCGGTTGAGCGATGCGATCGACTTGCAAAGCCAGGTGAAGCAGGCGCACTGGAACGTCAAGGGCCCGCACTTCATCGCACTGCACGAGCTGTTCGACAAAATTTCCGATGCCGTTCTGGACCAGATCGACGAGATCGCGGAGCGCATCACCACCCTCGGCGGGACGGCCGAAGGAACCGTGGCGGTCGCCGCCAAGCGCAGCAAGCTCAAGAACTACCCCTTGAGCATCACCGCCGGCAAGGATCACCTGTTTTACCTGTCGACCCAGCTATCCGTCTTCGGCAAGGCGGTCAGGGCGGGCATCGACGAGACCGCAGAACAGGGGGATGCGGATACGGCGGATTTGTTCACCGGCATATCCAGAGAGATCGACAAGTATCTATGGTTCCTCGAGGCTCATCTCCAAGACAAGGCCTGACGCAAGACAAGGCCTTATGCGTCCGGCCGGCTACTCCAGGAGATGCGAGAAGTAGCTGTTGCACAGGCGATTGAGCGGATCCGTGCGCTGGCGCAGCGCCCGGAACAGCTTGGCGCGCTCGCCGAAGGCCTTGCTGACATGCTCCGGCTTCAAGGCGCGCGACTGATTGAACGTCGGCACGCCGCCCAAGGCGGATGCGAAATCGTTGAAGTCGATCAGGAACTCGTCCCATCCGCGATCGCCCGTCGAGGAGGGCTCGAGCGTGAACATGGGCCCGCCGAAGCTCACGCTGAACAGGGAATTGCGGTCCTGGTGCAGGCGGCTTGCGCCGTTCACCACGTTGCAGCGGTACCCGTGCTGCTTGTAGTAGGACTTGCAGAAGGCGAAGTACTCGGCGAGAAGTTTCGGAAAGCCGGCCTGCGGAAATCCCCACAAAGTGTACGTGAAGCGCGACTTCCAGGCCTCCTGCGGAAAGTCCCGAATCCATTCATGCGCATGCAAAACGACGTTGCGCGCGGCGCGGTCCAACGTGACCCGGAGCGCCCGCTGTACGCCCGACACGACGGCGCCCGCCACGCCCGGCGCGGCGAGCACGCTTCCCACGGTCGAGCCGAAGGCCGGCAGGACGTTGCGCATCACCGATTTCTTGATCTGCCAGATGCCGGCCCGGTTCAAGTCGGCGGTCTCATCCAGCGTTCGATGCTCCACCGTGATCTGATCTTTGAACGGTGAGATGTGCAGCCGCAGGGCGCCCGGAGCGGCCACGATCCGGGAGTAGCGCGCGCCGAACTCCTTGAGCGTCAGCGCTTCGTAGTCGATCTTGACCGGAGTGAGCGGCTGCACCTTGAGCACCACCTCGTGCACGACCCCCAACAGGCCGAAGCTCGAGCAAAGCACCCGCTTCAAGTCCGCGTTGCGCTCGGTGATGGTCATCTGCTTGCCTTGCGGCGTGATCAGCTTGAGCTCGGTCACGAGCGAAGAGAGCTGGGCGACGCCGTTTTCATACGAGGCTTGCGGCAGTGTGGTCACGGCGGCAGCGCCCACGGTCATATGCCCCATCTCGGGCGTCAGCTCGAGTTCCTGGCCGCGCTCGGCGAGCGCACGTGCCAGCGTGCCGATGCGCACGCCGGCCTGCGCACGCACCTCGTTTTCGCCGAATTCCAGGATCTTGTCGAGCGCGCTCAAATTGACCGTGGTGCCGCCGTCGCCGCCGACGCAGCGGGTCTGCGAATAGTCTCCGCCGACGATGCGCACCGGCGTCGGGAATTGCTTGGCATTCAAGAGCAGCGCCGGGATGTCTTCTGCGCGCCGTGCGCGCAGCACGAGCCGCGGCCGCCGATATAGCCCGGACGCCGATGTGTCCGCCCCCGCGCCCGAACGATTCACTTTTATAACCATGTGCCCCCCGGACCATACTTAAACGAGCAAAGACCTTGCTCAAGGGGCATCGAAACCGAGGGGGGCGCCGACGCGCACCGCGCGTCGTGGAAAACTGGCGACCCCGCTATCGTCAGGCTTCATGGAAGCCCCTTAGACCGGTGGTTTTGCGTCCCCGCCTTTCGGCGGGTTTGCCCTTGAACAGCGCCCTCACTATGAGAGCAGAGGGGGCAAGATGTAAAGTATTTTTTATCCCATTAAGAGCAAAGTCTCGGCATGCTCCACGGCTTCGGGCGTGCCGCACACCACGACCACGTCGCCCACCTTGAAAACCGTATCTGCGGCGGGCTCCCGGCCGACGATGCCCTCGCGCCGCACCGCGCTGACGGCCGCTTTGGAGCCTCTCCCGGCGAGTTCCGCGATGCTTTTGCCGACCGCCCAAGCATGAGGAGGCAGGATGACGCTGTGAAGCTCTTCACGGAATGCGTGATTGTCATCCGGAATCGCCGCCCCCGCGTCGCGAAAATATTGCCGCAGCATCCCGTAGCGATGGTTGCGTATGTCGTTCACGGTCCGGATCACCCGTGAGACGGGCAATTTCAGGAGCAGCAGCAGGTGCGACAGCAGCATCAGGCTGGCCTCGAAGGTTTCCGGCACCACTTCGGTGGCCCCGGCGGCTTGGAGCTCGTCCAGCCTCGCATCGTCCTGCGTCCGCACCAGAATTGGCACATCGCCGCGCAGCGCGCGCACCGAGCGCAAGATCCTGAGCGACACCGCGGGGCTCGCGAACGTGACGACGACGCAGCTCGCCCGCGACAACCCGACGTTCTGCAGCACCTCGATCTGCCCCGCATCGCCGTACATGACCGGATCGCCGGCCTGGCGCCCAGAGCGGATGCGCTGCGGGTCGAGATCGAGCGCAATGTACTCGAACCCCGTCTGTTCCAGAACTCGCGCGATGTTCTGACCGACTCTGCCGAAACCGCAGATCACCACGTGGTCTCGCTCCGCCAGCGCGCGCGTCGTCTCGGCCTCGCGCATCGCCTCGGTGTACCGCGGCCCCGATTCGCGCAAAATCGCGCGCGTGATCCGACGGTTGTGGCGAATCAACAGCGGCGAGGCCAGCATGGAGAGCACCGTGGCGGCGAGCAGCGGCTGAACCAATGCTGGATCCGCGAGGCTGCGGCGGAGCAGGAGGGTGAGCAATGCGAAGCCGAACTCGCCGCCCTGGCTCACGACCACGCCGACACGCAGCGACTTGAACCAGCTCTTGGTCGCAGGCTCGGCGGCGACGGTCACGACGGCGGCCTTGAGCGCCACCATGGCGATGAGGATCGCGGTCACCAGCGGGAGCGTACGAAGCAGCAGCCGCACATCGAGCAGCATTCCCACGGTGATGAAGAACAAACCCAGGAATATCTCGCGATAGGAGCGGATGGTGGCCTCGATCTGATGCCGGAATTCGGTTTCCGCCAGCATCATGCCCGCGAGGAAGGCGCCCAGCGCGAGCGACAGCCCGGCCGCCTCCGTAGCCCATGCGGAGGCGAGCACCGCGAGCAGCACCGCCAGCGAGAACAATTCCGCCGACCGGAATCCCGCTATTGCGATGAACAGCGGCCGCAACACCCAGCGTCCCGCGGCGAGAACCAGCAGGAGCGCCGCCGCGGCGATGCCGATGGCGGCAACGACGTGCGAGGCGGCCGCGCCCCCGCCGCCCGCGGCCAGCGGCGAGAGCAGACCGAGGAACAGCGGGAAGCTCAGGTCCTGAAACAGACAGATCGCGACGGCGAGGCGGCCGTGCGTACGGTTGTTCTCGGATTGTTCCGTCAGCTGCGAGATAATGATGGCGGTGGAGGACATGGCGACCGCACCGCCGATGACGACGGCGGCGGGGGGAGCGACGGCGAAAGCCCAGATCGCGATCGCAGCGACCACGGCGGTGGTCACGACCACCTGGGCGCCGCCGACGCCGAGCACCTCCCAGCGCATCGCCAAAAGACGCGGCAGGGAAAACTCGAGTCCCAGGGTGAACACCAGAAACACGACGCCGAAATCCGCGAGCAGCCGCGTCGTCTCGTTGTCGGTCACCACACCGAGCGCATGCGGTCCCAAGAGCATGCCCACGGCGAGATAGCCCAAGATTGCGGGCATGGCGAGTTTGCGCACGCCCGCGACCACTCCCACCGCGGCGGTGAGCAAAATCAAGATTTCCGAAAGTGGACCTCGATGCATGGATGACCGAAGGTTAGTCGAATCCCTGGGAGCTTCCCTCGCCTGATAGCATATATGCATGACCCTATTGGCGCTCCACCGGGATGGCGCGGATTGGCGGCTCGAGCTTCACGGCGATTGGTCGCTCAAGGGGCTCGCGCAAATCGATGCCGAGCTCAAGTCGCTGCCCGGACCCATCACGGGGCGACTGACCTGCGATTGGTCCGGCGCGGAGCATCCCGGATTGGGGCCGGTATGGGCGCTGCTGACGCGCCTCGCGTATCTGGGCAGCGAGGAGCTTCAGATCCGGCACGAAGGTCATCCGCCGCACACGGTCGAGCTGTTGCGAAAATTGAACCTCGAGCTCTGCACGGCTCACGGCAAGCGCGCGATCGCGCTGCGGAGTCACGAAGGCGCGGTTGCGAGGCTCGGACGATGGACCGTCGTGCAGGGAACGGAAGCACGGCGCGTGCTCGGATTCTTCGGCCGCATCGCCACGGTCCTCGGAGCCGGATTGTCGCGTCCGCGCGCGCTGCGATTTCCTTCCATCGTGCGCCACCTCCACGAGACCGGCGTCACCGCCATCCCGATCGTGTCCCTGATCGCATTCCTCATCAGCGTGGTGGTCGCCTATCTCGGCGCACAGCAGCTGTCCCGCTTCGGCGCGACCATCTTCGTCGTCGACCTCGTGACCATTGCGGTCCTTCGGGAGATGGGCGTGCTCTTGACCGCGATCATCGTCGCGGGCCGCTCCGGGAGCGCGTTCGCCGCCGAGATCGGCGTCATGCAGCTCAACGAGGAAACGGATGCGCTGCGTGCCATGGGGTTGAACCCTATCGAGCTTCTGGTCGTGCCGCGGGTGCTCGCGCTGATGATCGCCCTGCCGCTGCTCACCGTCGTCGCCGATGCGATGGGGCTGGCCGGCGGAGGGCTCCTCTCGCTCGTCCAGCTGCATATCCCGCCGGCGCAGTTCCTGATCCGGTTGCGCGAGGCGCTCAGCCCCACCACGTTCTGGTCCGGCCTGGTGAAAGCGCCGGTATTCGCATTGCTGATCGGCGTGGTGGGATCGTACCGCGGCATGCAGGTGCGCGAGTCCGCGCGCGAGCTCGGGCGCCTGACGACCATGGCCGTCGTGCAGTCGATTTTTCTGGTGATTCTCGCCGACGCCCTATTCGCAATCCTGTTCGTGCAGATCGATTTCTGAGATGGCCGCATCCACCGACAGCGCCGAGATCGCCGAGAGCCCCATCATCCGTGTGCGCGGCCTCGTCTCCCGATTCGGCGCGCAAATCGTGCACGACGGCCTGAGCTTCGAGGTGCGCCCCAACGAGATCATGGGAATCGCCGGGGGTTCCGGTACCGGCAAGTCGGTGCTGCTTCGTACCATTCTCGGATTGCGCCGCCCGCAGGCGGGCACGATCGAGGTATACGGGCGGAACATCGACGAGCTCACTCCGCCGGAGCGCCTCGCCATGGTCAAGAGCTACGGCGTGACATTCCAGAACGGAGCGCTCATCAGTTCGCTCACCGTGGGAGAGAACATTCAGCTGCCGCTGCGCGAATCCTATTCGATGCCGGAGGATGTGCTGGACGAGCTGGTGCAGCTCAATCTCAGCCTCGTGGGGCTCGCGCCGGACGCCGGCGCGAAGTATCCCGCGCAGCTATCGGGCGGCATGGTGAAGCGCGCGGCGCTCGCGCGCGCGCTCAGCCTGGAGCCCAAACTGCTGTTCCTCGATGAGCCGACCTCCGGGCTCGATCCGATTTCCGCCTCGGACTTCGATGCGCTACTGTTGTATCTTCATGCTGAGCTGAAGCTCACGGTAGTCATGATCACCCACGACCTCGACAGCCTGTTCAGAACCTGCGACCGAGTGAGCGTCATCGTCGAGGGCCGCATGACCACCGATACGCTGCCGGGTATCCTGCGAAATACCGATCCCTGGATCCACGAGTACTTTCATGGGCCGCGGGCTCGGGCGGCCGAGCGCGCCGAGGCCGTCATGGATGGCGGCCATGGATAGAGACACGAATTACGTCGTGGTCGGCGCATTCGTGCTGCTCGTGATCGGCATGGCGGTATCGTTCGTGTACTGGTACACCGACCAGAAAGACAAGCGCACCTATCACCGCTATGAAATCTACTACCAAGGCACCGTGAGCGGACTCACCGCCGGAAGCCCGGTGCGCTACCTCGGCGTCGACGTGGGCAAGGTCGTGCGCATCATGCTCGAGCCCAGGGACCGCAAGCGCGTGGAAGTGGTCGCGGACATCGATGCGAACGCCCCGATCGACGCCCGCACGCAGGCGCTGCTCAGCCTGCAGGGGGTGACCGGATTGCTGTTCATCGACCTCGAGGAGGATCCGCAGTCGACCGCCACCGGGCCGATGCCGAAAGGAGAGCGCTATCCGGTGATCCGCTCCGCCCCCTCGGATATCGCCGTACTGCTACGGCGGCTGCCCGACCTCGCGAACCACGCCATCGAATTGGTCGACCACATGGACCAGGTGTTCAGCGAGGCAAACGTTCGTGCGTTCACGGCGACTCTCGAGAATTTGCGGCTGGCGAGCGAGCGGTCGCCGGCGCTCCTCAAGGAGATCGGGGCCATGGTGGCCGATATCCGGCATGCCTCGGACGACGTGGACAGCGCCGCCGCCGATCTTCGAAGGGTCACGAACTCCGCCGCGCCGGACCTCGAAGCAACGCTCGCCAACGTTCGGCGCATGACCGACAGTCTGGCGCTCACGTCGGACCGTCTGAATGATTTCGTCTCGCATAACGAGCCCGGTCTCTCTCGCTTCACCAACCAGAGCCTCCCCGAGCTCGAGCGTCTGCTGCGCGAGAGCCGCGATGCCGCCCGCGATTTCCGAGAGCTGGCCCGCTCCCTGAAGGAAGATCCGTCCAAAGTGCTCTACCAGCCGAACGATCGCGGCGTGGAAGTGCCCCGATGAGCCCCGTTCGTCGTGCCGCGCCGTTGGCGTTGACTTTGGCGCTGTCACTGTCGGGCTGCGGCTCGCTCTTCAAGAACAAGGAGCCGCCGCAATCGGTGTATTTGTTGGCCGTCGCGCCCGTTGCCGAAGGCGCGGCGATGTCGGCCGACCTCACGATTCTGCGCCCGCGGGTGCGGCCGGGCCTCGATACGACGCTGATCGCGGCGCTCTATCCGGATCGACGCCTGGACCATTTCGCCGGGGCGCGCTGGAGCGGCCCGCTGGATGAGGTGGTGGAGGATCTCGCCATTCAGGCGTTTCGCGCCGATGCCCACGCGCAAAGCGTTCACGCGGACGTCGCGGCGTTCGGCACGGGCTACTGGCTCGAGATCGATGTGGCGGACTTCCAGGCAGAGTACGGCGGTGGGGGGTCTGACGGCGGGTCGGGTCCTCCGGCGGTGCACGTGCACCTGGTGGCGCGGCTCGGAGCCTCGGGCGATCGGCATGTACTCGCGCAGTTCGAGGCGGAGGTGCGCGAGCCGGCGGCGGATAACCGATTGACCGCCATCGTCGATGCCTACAATCGGGCGGTCAGCGCCGCGCTCGGCACGATCGTGGCGGAGACCAGGCAAGCGCTAAGCCGCAGCTAGCACGCCTGATGGCGTGAGGATCAATACGCGGCGAGCCCGGCCGCCTGCAGCACCCGGTAACTCCAGAAGCCCGGTGTGTCCCCAGGCGGCAGCGACGTGTCGGGCACGGAGGCCGACCACTCTGCCTCGAAGGCGCTCGTGAAGGCATGAGCGGCGGCCGCCCGGTCTTGAAGCCTGAAGTCGACGGCGGCGCTGAGATTCAGGTCGTCGAGACTCAGCCGCGTGAAATCGGCCGCGCCCAGATTGACCGAAAGCTCCCGGCCATGCCGAGCAATCAATATGGAAGAAATCGCCGCGCCGTCAGGGAGCCAACGTATCTCGATGTGATCCGCTGCCCCGCGCCGGAGCTCGTCGGCCACCGTCCGGTTGGGCGACGCGGCCGGGTCGAGCAACAATCGAATCCGGACCCCCCTCTTGGCTGCGCTCAACGCGGCATTCACCAGGGACCGGTCACTGAGCGCCGGCGTCGCGATGCGGATCTCGTCGCCATCCGTGGCTGTCGAAAGGGCATCCAGCAGAGCCCCTCGGATCGCACCCTCGGTGAGAAACCGCGCATCGATCGAGCCTAGCCCTAAGCTCGTCGGCGGCGGTGCGGCGGGCAGCCGATCATCGTCCGTGGACCAGGCGGCGATCTTGAGCTCGCTCGCCGCCATGTCGCGAGCGACGCCGCCGGCGATCGCGACGGCGATGTTTCCGCCGGCAGCCGCAGGCACCAAGCCGACCCAGCCTCCCGAACCGTCGTCGGCCACCAAGACCTCCCGCCGGTCCGCCTTGTAGTTCGATCGCCGGAGGGATGCTCGAATACCCGCGCGCGGCGCCGTCTCCTCGTATGGGTCGCTCCACCACCCGATGCTCATGCGCCAAAGCGCGGAATACCACGGGAGCGGATCGCGCAAGCGGCCGAGTCGGGTGCGAGCGACGATGATCCCGACTCGCTCGAGCGAATCGAGATAGTGAGCCGGCGTGCCGCCGTAGATCTCGGGAAGCGGGTCTGCGAGCACGACTATCTTGACGTTGGGACGCTGACGCTTCCGGATCAGCAGGTGCTGTCCGGTATCGCGTGCGAGAGGCGCTTGATCGAGAATGATCAACTGGTCCGCGCGGTCGATCACGGCCAGCTCGCGCGCGAGAATGGCCCCGTGCCGGGCGGAATCGTCGATGACCTCGAGCTGCGACTCATCCAGCCGGGCGGTCAGTGAAACCATGCGCGTGCCTGCGGGCAGAGGCTTGACCATGTTCCAAGCCGCGATCGCGGCCCAGCAGAGGATTGCGATCAGCCCCGCAACGCGCACACGACGCACGTCAGGGATCCGCCCGGGCGGCCTCCGTTTCCTCGATCGCGGTGCCGATGTCGAGCCAGCGCGCCTCCCACTTTTCCGCGTCGTGGCCGAGCCGGGCGTACTTCTCCAGGAGTTTGTCGAGCTCCTCGCCTGCCAGGCTCGAGCCGGCTTCGTGCAGCTGGTCTTCGATCAATGTTCGCTCGGCGGCGATCGCCGCGATCTTCTTCTCGATTTGCGCGAGCTCCCGCCGCCATTGGCTTAATGGATCGGCCTTCGGCGCCTTGCGCGGCGCGGCCGCGGCGGGTTGCGAGCCGCTCTGCGCTTTGGCGCGCGCTCTCAGCCAGGATTGATAATCGTCCAGATCGCCGTCGAACACCTTGAGCTTGCCGTCGGCCGCGAGCCAGAGCGTATCCGCCACGGTCTTGATCAGGTGACGGTCGTGGGAAACGACGATCAGGCCCCCCTCGAATCCCTGCAGCGCCACGGTCAAGGCATGGCGCATCTCGATGTCCAGATGATTGGTGGGCTCATCCAACAGCAACAGATTGGGCCGCCTCGCCACGAGCAGGGCGAGCGTCAAGCGGGCTTTCTCTCCGCCCGAGAATCGGGCCACGGGCTCGAAAGCGCGGTCGCCCTGGAAGCCGAATTTTCCGAGATGATCGCGTACGCGCTGTTCATCGCCGCCTGCGTAATCCGGGCCGCCCATTTCGCGCATGTGCCAAAAGGCGTTTTCCGTCAGGCTGAGCTGTTCCATCTGTTGCTGCGCGAAATACCCGACGGCCAGGTCCGCCGCCGGCACGCGCCGGCCGGCGAGCGGTGCGGTTTCGCCCGCCAGCATTCTCGTCAACGTGGATTTGCCGGCGCCGTTGGGCCCGAGCAAGGCGATCCTGTCCTGCGGGCCGATGGACACATCGATGCCGCCGATCACGATGCGCTCTCCGTAACCGCAGGCGCCGCGTTCGATGCTGAGCAGCGGGCGCGGAGTCTTGAGCGGCGGCGCGAAGTCGAATTCGAAGGGACTGTCGACGTGGGCCGGAACGATGCGCTCCATTTTTTCCAGCATCTTGAGGCGGCTCTGCGCCTGGCGCGCCTTGGTGGCCTGGGCACGAAAGCGATTCACGAACGAGGTGATCTCGGCGATGCGCCGAGCCTGCCGGGCTTGAAGAACCTGCTGCAGGGCGAGATCCTCGCTGCGCTTTTGCTCGAAGGCGGAATAATTGCCGGCGTAGGAGCGGATGGCGCGGTTCTCGATGTGAAGCACCCGGCTGATCACCGCGTCGAGAAACTCCCGGTCGTGGGATACGATCATCAGCGTGCTCGGCGTGGCGGCGAGCCACTCCTCGAGCCAAACGATTGCGTCGAGGTCCAGATGATTGGTGGGCTCGTCCAAGAGCAGCAGGTCCGCCCGCGAATTGAGCGCGCGCGCCATGCTGAGCCGTACCCGCCATCCGCCGGAGAATTCGGCGACCGTGCGCTCGTGCTGAGATGTCTCGAAACCCAATCCGTGCATGATCGAGGCGGCGCGCGCGCGGGCGCGGTAGCCATCGATGGCATCGAGCGCCGAATAGAGCTCGGCGAGCTCCATCGCGGCATCGCGCCGCTCGGCCTCTTCGATGGCGGCGGTCACCCGGCGAAATTCCGTGTCGCCGTCCAGGACGAATTCGATGGCGGGACGGTCGAGTGCGGAGACTTCCTGTTCCAGATGGGCAATCTTCAGCGCCGCGGGGAGCTCGATGTCGCCGCCATCGGGAGCCAGCTCGCCGAAAATGGCCGCGAATAAACTCGACTTGCCGGTGCCGTTGGCGCCGGTCAGCCCGATGCGGTCGCCGCGGAACACGGTGAAATTCACCCGTTCGAACAGCGGTTCCGCGCCGCGCCGCAGCGTGAGGTCCCGCGCCGACAGCATCAGCGCTGGGCGTTGGCCTGATTGAGCGCCGTCACCGGTGCGCAAAGCGCCCCGTGGTGGCAAGCGCCATGGGTCTGATTCGCCATGATCGCCAGCAGCTTCCCCGCGTCCATGGGCTCGCCGAACAGCCGGCCCTGCGCGTAGAAACAGCCGTGTTTGCGCAGGAATTCAAGTTGCTCCGAGTTCTCCACGCCTTCCGCGATGACCTCGAGATCGAGGCTCTTGCCCATCTCGATGATGGTACGGACCAGCGCCGCATCGTTGGTATCGACGGCCACGTCGCGCACGAAGGATTGGTCGATCTTGAGCGTGCCGATGGGGAACTGTTGCAAAGCGGAGAGGGAGGAATAGCCGGTGCCGAAGTCGTCGATCGCAAGATGCAGCCCCATGGCGTAGAGCTCCTTCAGAAGACCGATGGTGCGCTTCGGGTCCGTCATCAAAGTGGTCTCGGTCACCTCGAGCTCGAAGCAGGTCGGCGACAGTGCGTATTTCGCGAACACGTTCCGGCATCGCGAAATGAAATTGGACTGCTTCAACTGCCGCAGCGACAGGTTGATGGCGATGCGGCCCGGCTGGGCAATGGTGCCTTGCCACTCACGGTAGTCGGCACACACCCGGTTCATCACCCAATCGCCGATTTGCCAAATGAGGCTGGTTTCCTCGGCGAGCGGAATGAACTGCGACGGCGAGATGTCGCCATGGCCCGGCAGCCGCCAGCGCAACAGCGCCTCGGCCCCCACCACACGGCCGCTGCGCAGGTCGACCTTCGGCTGGTACAAAATCACGAGCTCGTCACGCTCCAGCGCGCGGCGCAGCTTGCTCTTCAGCATCAAGCGCTCGACCGCGGCCGCATTCATCTGGGGCACATAGAATGCCCAGGTATTTCCGCCGTTCTGTTTCGAGTGGTACATGGCGGCGTCGGCGTTGCGGATGAGGTCGATCACGTTCTCCGCATCGTAGGGAGAGATGGCGATGCCGACGCTGGCGGTGAGGTACACCTCCTGCTGGTTCACGTAGAAGGCGCGACTGATCTCGTCGAGGAGCGTGCGCGCCAGCGAGCTCAAGCCCGCGCGGTTGTCGGCATCGATCGGCAGCTCATCGATGAACATGGCGAATTCGTCGCCTGCCAGGCGTCCGATGACCGTGTCCTTGGAGAGCGCGCGGGTGAGCCGCTCGCTCAGGATCTCGAGCGTACGGTCGCCGGCCGAGTGGCCGAACGTGTCGTTGACCTCCTTGAATCTGTCCAGATCGAGGTAGAGCAGCGCGAGCGAGCGCTGGTTGCGCCTCGAGCGCGCGATGGCCTGTTGCAGCAGATGCTGAAACTGCATGCGATTCGGCATCTTGGTCAGCGTGTCGTAGCGCGCGAGGTAGCGGATGCGGCGCTCCGCACGCTTGCGCTCGGTGATGTTGCGCGCAACGTAGATGTCGCCCTCGAACAGCGGGTCGGCCGAGGCGATCGCAGAGGCGGCCATGGACACCGGGATGGTCTGCCCGCTGGCGGTGCGGAGCACCGTCTCGCGCGCCTCCATGGCTGCGGCCGACCTGCCGTCGGCAGCGCTCGAGGGGTTGAAATTGCTGCGATGCGGCTCATCGATGAAGCTGACCAGCGTTTTTCCCGTCAGCTCATCCTCGGAATAGCCGAGCAACGCCTGCGTGGCCTGATTGCAGCTCTTGATGAGGCCGTCGGGCGAGGTGACGATCACCGCATCGCTCAGGCTGTTGAGCACCGTGTCCAGGTAATTTTTGGTGATGGTTGTTTCGCTGAGCTTCTGCCGCATTCGTTCGAGTGCGAGCTGCAGCTCACCGATCTCGTCGCGCCGCGCAACGGGCAACGGACTCGTATAATCGCCCTCGCCAATGCGGTCCGCCGAGCGAATCAAGGCCGAGATGGGCCTTGCGAGCTGGCGCGCCACGAACCAGGCGCCGAGCAGGCCCAACGCCACCAGGGGCAGCGTGACGCGCGCGAGAAATCCCTGCATGCGCTTGATCTGGCTGCCTTGCTGGTGTTCGAGTTGGGCGTGCAGGCCCGCCAGGGTTTCCTGCATCTTCGAGCGGCTGAACCAGATCTTGAGAGTGCCGCCGCCGCGGGCACCCTGCGCCGTCATTACCGGCGGTATCGGCGTCGTCAAAACCAAAGGATCCAGCGTCGCGGGTCCCATCCGGGCGGCGCTATCGGTCTCGCCGGCGTCCTGCGGATTCTCGCCGCCGAACACCACGGTTCCGCGGGCGTCCCGCACCTCGACGCGCTCCACGTCCCGCTCATCCAACAGGCGCCCCGCGGTGGGCGCGATCGCGGCACCATTGCGGGCGGCGAGCGCCGGGGCGAGGAGTGCGCCGGTCATCTCCCCGACGCTGTTCGCACGGATCTCGAGGTCGTTTTGGAGCTTCTGTTCGACGGTCGAGTAAGTCAGCCGGGAGATATCCGTGGTATCGATCCGGTGCTCGTAGTACGCCACCCCGCCGACCAACAGAGACAGCCCCGCCCCCACCCCAAGCGCGACCAGTAAATACTTGGATTTGAGGCTCTGCGGCATTGAGGGATGATACTCGTTCATACCCCGTCCCATAAGGGGCGGATATAATTGGTGGCTTATGACCGTGAACCTGCGCGTAGACATCTTTTCCGACACCGTGTGTCCCTGGTGCTATCTCGGCAAGCGCCGCTTTGAGCTTGCGCTTGCCGCGCGCCCGCACTACGAGCCGCGCATCGATTGGCGTCCGTTCGAATTGAATCCGGACCTGCCGTGGGAGGGTGTGGAGCGCGCCGCGTACATGGCGGCCAAGTTCGGCGATATGTCCAAGATCGAGGAGAGCCAAGCCGCGCTCGTGAGCCTCGGCAGGGCGATCGGTCTCGAGTTCCGTTTCGATTTGATCGAGCGAATACCCAATACCCGCCGCTCGCACATTTTGATCGCTCACGCGGCGCGCCAGGGCCTCGCGAGCGAAGTGATGGAACGGATCATGCAGGCCTATTTCGAGGAGGGGCGCAACATCGGCGATGTGGATGAGCTGGTGCGCCTCGGGGTCGAAGCCGGCCTCGGGGAGCGCGAGGCCCGCGCCGCGGTGGTTTTGCGCGAAGGCCAGGACGGCGTGGTCGCGGCGGAGCGCCATGCGACCGTGCTCGGCATCACCGGAGTTCCCGCCTTTATTTTCGACCGGCAGTATTCGGTTTCCGGGGCCCAGGAAATCGCCACGTTCATCCAGGTGATCGATCAGGTGGTCGATTTCGCGGCCACCCGCGAAATCGCCTCGTGACGCCGGCGGAGCTCACCGGGCAGGCGCGTACCCATATCGTCGATGTTCCGGAACCGCCATGCGCGCTGCATGGCCATGCCGTCGCCGCCTTTCTGCAAATGCGTCGGGCCGCTGCCGCCGCCGGCTACGATCTCGTTGCTCTCAGCAGTTTCCGCGATTTTGCGCGGCAGCTCTCGATCTGGAACCGCAAATGGAGCGGCGCCATGCCGCTGAACGACCCCGCGGGGAGGGTCCTCGACCCGGCCCGCCTATCCGCGGCCGAGCGCGTCGACGCCATCCTTCACTGGTCCGCCCTGCCGGGCGCGAGCCGCCACCACTGGGGAACCGACCTCGATCTCATCGATCGGCGCGCGCTGCCGCCGGGATACCGGGTTCAGCTGATTCCCGCGGAGTACGGGCCTGCCGGCCCGTTCGCGCCCCTCGCCGGGTGGCTGGAGGCGAACGCCGCCCGCTTCGGCTTCTTTCGCCCCTTCCGCGGGATTCTCTCCGGCGTCCAGCCCGAGCCCTGGCATTTCAGCTTCGCCCCGGTCGCCGAGTCCGCCCGCCGCCGCCTCACCCCTGCGCTGCTACGCGAGGCGCTGGAGTTTTCCGACTTAGCCGGGAAGGAAGCCGTGTTACCGAGGATAGAAGAGCTTCACGCGCGCTACGTGGCGAACATCGACTGGCCCTGACACCGCGGCGACGGCGAGGTGAGGGATGGCTAAACGCCGTCCGCCTTCGCTCAACAGAATCAGAAGGTTGAAGGCCCGCTCAGGCCCAGAGCGCCTTCAGCCGGTTCACCATCAACCCGCGCACCTGGCCGAGCTGATTTTCCTCGGACGTGAACAGCGGGGGATTCCGGCGCAGCATGCGCCAGCGTTCCGCGCGCAGAATGCGCTGCAGATACTCGAGATTGCGATCGATGGCCTCGAGGTAGGGGTTCTTGCCCTCGAACAGCGGCTCGAGCAACTGATACGCGCGCTCGAACTCCCCATCGAGCCTCAAGCTTCGGGTCTCCCGGACGAACCTCGGGGTCTGACGCAGCAGATCGAGACCGGAGCTGTAGCGAACCTGCATGGTGCCGTCGCTACCGGGAGCGGCGGCGACCCCGCCGAGCACGAACTCCGGGTAGAGCCGGTCCCGGCACTTCTCCAGGTAGCACCGGTCCGCCATCTGCGCGATCAAATCGGCGGTCCCCAGCATGTGCCCGAGCTTCCTGTCCCGGCTGTCGGAGAGCTGAATCTGACTGAGCTTGATCTCGTAGCCGGTGAAGTGGACGATCCGCGTGGAAATGGGAATCCAGGCATCCATGCCGATACTCGGCAGGAATCTCGCCAGGAATCGGGCGCTGCGGGTGACATGGTAAAGCGTGAATTCGGCTCCGTTTCGGTGCCGCCGGTCGTCGAATTCGCGGATGTAGCCCGCGTCATGAAACAGCGAGGTGACCAGCGACATGACGGCCCGCTCGGCGCCCACTCGGTGATGGGGCTCGACGGTGGATTCGTAGCCCACCAACAGGCGCGCCATCGCCAAGGTCATGTCGAGCGAGTGCTGCCGGTCATGATAGACGGTGTCGACGCCGAAATATCCCGGCATGCGGCCCGCGAACAGGCGGTCGAATTCCTCGAAAGCAACGGCGACGCGGTCGTAGGACTCGCCGGGCCAGCCGATCGCAAAGAGCTCGCGCACCGCTTGTGCGACGGCGGCGGTCGAGCTCACTTGGATGGAATTGGTGACGTCGTAGTCGTTACGGCGAAGGTCGTACATCCGTGCAAGTGTAAGCCCGGTGTGATGGCGCCGCCATGTGCGTGGTTCTCATTGATATGTCAAAGCCGGGCCTTTTTCAGTACACCTTGAGGCCGCCAAACTTGCGTCTTATGCGCCGGGCCAGGGTGGCATACCCCAGCCAGAATCCAAGGGCCGCCACGCCGAGCATCGCCATCGCCGCCGCCCCCGCGCCGATCGATCGGGGCGCCGCCCGTGGGGCTGCCCCGTCCGTCGGACGAGGCTCCGCGCGTGCCGCCAGAGCCGCGTTCAATTCCGACTGCTTCTCGGCGAGCTCTTGCTGCAGGCGGTCGAGTTCGCTCCGCGCCGCCGCCTCGGCAAGTGCCGGGGTCGTCGCGTGGCTGCGGTCGAGTTCCTCCTCGAGCTGCTTGACCCGCACGGTCGCAGGGACCTGGGTGGTCAGGAAGGTGCTCTTGACCCACCCCGTGATCCCGTCGTTGAGGCGCACCTGGGTGTAGTCCGCGCTGGTGTCGATCGTCTCGACGCTCGCACCGGAATGCAGGGTCGCCAAGCGCTGACCCTGTTGATTCTGTTCCGAGTAGACGTTGAGGACGAGCTCGTCGGTCACGTAGGCCGTGGCCGCCCAGCCGCTCGCAGCCACCAGCAGCATCGCTGCCGCGGCGAGCCGTTGCACGCCGCGCCGTCTCACGCGGCGATGCCGGTCCGCTTGAGGAGGGGCCGCACGTCCGGCGGCCGGCCGCGGAAGCGCACGAAGGCGTCCATCGCGTCCAAGCTCCCGCCGCGCGCCAATATGGAGTCGACGAAGCGGCCCGCCGTGGCGGAGTCGAATATACCGGCCTCCTCGAACGCCTCGAAAGCGTCCGCCGCGAGCACTTCCGCCCACTTGTAGCTGTAGTAGCCCGCGGCGTAGCCGCCCGCGAAGATATGGGCGAAGCTCGCCGGCATGCGATTGAAGGGCGCGGCCGGCGCGACCGCCACCCGCTGCCGGACGCGCTCGAGCGTTTCGGCCACGCGGCCGCCGGCGCCTGAGTCGAAGTAGGCGTGCAGCTCGAAATCGAAGCTCGCGAGCTCGATTTGCCGCAACGTGTCGAGTGCCGCGTTGAACGTGCGCGTACCCAAAAGACGCTGCAGCACATCGGCGGGAAGAGGCTCACCCGTCTTCACGTGGGCGGAGATCAGCGGCAAGACTTCGGGCCGCCAGACGAAATTCTCCATGAATTGACTCGGCAATTCGACGGCATCCCACGCGACGCCGTTGATCCCGGCGATGCTGGGATACGCGACCCGGGTGAGCATGTGATGCAGGCCGTGTCCGAACTCGTGAAACAGGGTCGTGACCTCGTCGTGCGTCAGCTGCGACGGCGCATTGCCGAGCGGAGCGGTGAAATTGCATACGAGCTGCGCCACTGGAATGGCATTGCCCGAGGGCAGCGATTTCGCGGCGACGCACTCGTCCATCCAGGCCCCACTGCGCTTCTCGACGCGCGAATAGGGATCGAGATAGAAGCCCGCGACGATGCGCCCTGCGGCGTCGGCCAGGTCGTAGTAGCGCACGCTCGGGTGCCAGACGCTGACGCCGGGACGCTCCCGCACACTGATGCCGTAGAGGCGCTCAGTCACCGCGAACAACCCGGACAGCACCTTGGGGAGCGGAAAATAAGGCCGCAGGGCCTCCTGGGAAACCTTGAAACGGCTTTCCTGCAGCCGCTCGCTGAAGTACGCGAGGTCCCAGGCTTCGAGCTTGCGCCCCGCGAATTCCTCGAGGTCGGAGAACTCGCGCCGCGCGGCGGGACGGCAGCGCCGCGCCAGGTCGTCGAGGAAGCCGAGCACCTGCTTGCTGCTCTTCGCCATCCGCGTCGCCAAGGCATAGTCGGCGTAATTCGCATAGCCCAAAAGCTGTGCGAGCTCGTGCCGCAGCGGCAATATCTCCTGCACGATGGGATTGTTGTCGAAGCGGCCGGCGGAGGGGCCGAGCTCCGAAGCGCGGGTGACCCAGGCTTCGTAGATGTCGCGCCTGAGGGTGCGGCTCGCGGCGCTGGTCATCACCGTCATGTAGGTCGGCTGATCGAGCTTGAACAGCCAGCCCGACTGGTTGGCTTCCCGGGCATCCTCGGCCGCCCGATCGACCGCCGTCGGCGGCAGGCCTTCGAGCTCCGATTCGTCGACGACGCGGCGCGAATAGGCGCGGGCGGCATCCAACACGTTCTCCGAGAATTTGGTGGCGAGATGGGCGAGCCGCTGCACCACCTCGCGGTAACGGGTCTTTTTCTCCGCGGGCAGGTCGACGCCGGCCAGCCGGAAATCGCGCAGGGCATTCTCGACCAGCTTGCGCTCCGGCGGCTCGAGGCGGCTGCCTTCGTTCTCGAGCACCCGTGCATAACCGGCGTGCAGCGCCGTGTTCTGGCCGAGCTCCGACGAGTAGGCGGTCAAGAGCGGCACGCATTCGTTGTATGCCTCGCGCATGGCGGGCGAATTGGCAACGGCGTTCAAGTGGCCGATCGGGCTCCATACCCGGCTCAACCGGTAGCTCAGCTCTTCCACCGGGATCACGAGCGAGGCGAACGTGGGCTCGGCCTGGGCGGTCAGCTCCGCGAGCCGGCCGCGGTTTTCGGCCAAGACCTGCTCGAGTGCTTCACGGGCGTGGGCCGCTTCGATGCGATCGAAGGCGGGCAAGGAGTCGAAGTCCAGAAGGGGGTTGGTCACGCAGGAATTCTATCAGACCCCGTGGGGGCGCTTAAGGTACGGGGAGTGCGTATATCATGCCATCCTTCGGCCCCATTCGGGGTTCCCAGTCGGTTGGAGTGATCGGTGTCCAGCGAAGCGTTCGATCTCATCAACATCGGCGGCGGCAGCGGCGGTCTCGCCTCGGCGCAGCGCGCGGCGGAATTGGGGGCGAAGACTGCAGTCATCGAATCCGGCCGGCTGGGAGGAACGTGCGTGAACGTCGGGTGCGTGCCGAAGAAGGTGATGTGGAACGCTGCCAGCGTCGCGCTCGGCCTCGCGGATGCAGCCGACTACGGTTTCGGCGTCTCGACGGGCGACCATGATTGGGGTGTCCTGAAGCGCAAGCGCGACGCTTACATCGCGCGCTTGAACGCCATCTATGCGCGAAACCTCGAGGCGAAGGGCGTCGCGCATCGTCAGGGCGCGGCGCGATTCCTCGATGCGCATACCGTCGAGGTGAACGGTGACCGGCTCTCCGCCAGGCACGTCGTCATCGCCACCGGGGGCCTGCCCATGATTCCGGCACTGCCGGGCGCGGAGCTGGGAATTACCTCGAACGGCTTCTTCGAGCTCGAGCGGCGCCCGCAACGCGTCGCGGTGATCGGTTCGGGCTACGTCGCGTGCGAGTTGGCGGGGGCATTCCACGAGCTGGGCAGCCAGACCGAGCTGTTCATACGCAAGGACCACGTACTCACGCATTTCGACGTGATGCTCGGCAAGTCATTGATGCGCGAGATGCAGGCTCAGGGAATTCCGATCCACACCGGCGTCGTGCCGGCGGCGCTCGTCGAGCGCTCGGGGACGAAGACCCTGGTGGCGGCGGACGGCCGCGAGTTCGCCGGCTTCGATTGCGTGCTATGGGCCATCGGCCGCGCCGCGAACCTCGCGGGACTCGCTCCGGATGCCGCAGGCATCGAGCGCGATGCCGATGGCTTCATCATCACCGATCAGTTTCAGAACACCAACGTCGCCGGCGTGTACGCAATCGGGGATGTCACGGGGCGGGCCGCTTTGACGCCTGTCGCGATTGCGGCCGGCCGCCGGCTCAGCGATCGATTGTTCGGCGGCAAGCCCGAACGGCATCTCAACTACGAGATGATCCCGAGCGTCGTATTCACGCATCCGCCGGTCGGCTCGGTCGGCCTGTCCGAACGGGAAGCGCGGGGGCAGTTCGGAGACGCGGTGAAGGTGTACGTGGCGGAATTCACGCCCATGTACCACGCGATGACGGCGCGCAAGACCCGCACCGACATGAAGCTCGTGTGCGTCGGGCCCACGGAGAAAATCGTTGGATGCCACATCATCGGCCTCGGCGCAGACGAGATGCTGCAGGGATTCGCGGTGGCGATTCGCATGGGCGCGACGAAGAGCGACTTCGACGATACGGTTGCCATCCATCCGACCAGCGCGGAGGAACTGGTGACGATGCGCTGAGCGCCGGCTAGCTTTGCGACAGTGCCGCGAGCACCGTCTGCGTGCTTGGCCGGATCCCGCGCCAGAGCAGGAACGATTCGGCGGCCTGCTCGACCAGCATGCCCCAGCCCTTGCTGATCCGGCCGGCGTGGTGCGCACTCGCCCAATCGGTGAACGGAGTGTGTCCGCGGCCGTAGGTCATGTCGTAGCAGACGGTGCTCTCGCCGACCAAACCGTCCGGCAACCTCGGCATCTCGCCTTGAAGGCCGGCGGAGGTGGCGTTCACGATCAAATCGTAAGCCGGCCCCTTGATCTCTCCAAAGGTGCAGCCGTCGATCTGCCCCACGTCGGAGAATTCGGCGGCGAGCTTTCGCGCCTTGTACGGGGTGCGGTTGGCGATGGTGAGCGAGCGCAGTTCGCGCTCGAGCAGCGGTCCGACCACGCCTCGCGCCGCGCCGCCGGCGCCCAAGATCAACACCCGCTTGTCGGCGAGGTCGATGTCCAGATTTCGCTCGAGATCCGTGATCAAACCTACGCCGTCGGTGTTGTCCCCGAGGAGCGTCGTATTCTCGAAGAAGGCGATGGTATTCACCGCCTGTGCCCGTGCGGCGCGCGGCGTCAGCTCATTGACCAGCTCGGCGGCCGCCTGTTTGTGCGGAAGGGTGATGTTGAGGCCCCGGACCCCGCCGGTCATCAGGCGCAAGGTCTCGCGGCGGAACTGGTCCGGGTGAATGTCGAACAGCCGATAGACCAGGTGCTGCGCGGCCGCCTTGGCGAACATCCCATGAATGAACGGCGACCAGCTGTGCTCGACGGGGTGTCCGACGACCCCGTATTGGTCGGGCTCGCCGACTTCCTGCGGCAAATTCACGACGCGAGCCACCCCGCGGCCTTCTTGGCGAAATAGGTCAAGACGCCGTCGGCGCCCGCGCGCTTGATCGACATCAGAGACTCCAGGGCCACGGCGCGCTCGTCGAGCCAGCCGTTGGCCGCCGCGGCCATGATCATGGAGTACTCACCGCTCACCTGGTAAACGAACGTCGGCATGGCGAAATGGTCCTTGACCCGCCGGACGATGTCCAGGTACGGAAGTCCAGGTTTGATCATGACCATGTCGGCGCCCTCGGCGATGTCCATGGCCACCTCCCGTAGCGCCTCGTCGGAATTGGCGGGATCCATCTGGTAGGTGTGCTTGGAGCCTCCGCCGAGCTGCTTGGCCGAGCCCACCGCTTCGCGAAACGGACCATAGAAGCTGGAGGCGTACTTGGCGGCGTAGGCAAGGATGCGGGTGTGGGTCAATCCGGCGGTCTCGAACGCCGCCCGGATGGCTCCAATCCGGCCATCCATCATGTCGGAGGGCGCGACCACGTCCGCCCCGGCATCGGCGTGGGAGCGGGCCTGCCGCACCAGCGTCTCTACCGTCAGGTCGTTCATCACGTAACCTGAGTCGTCGATCAGCCCATCCTGGCCGTGCGTCGTGAAGGGATCCAGCGCCACATCGGTGATCACGCCGAGATCAGGAAACTCCTTCTTCAGCGCCCGG
>Ga0182015_10002231_pt1 | contig 23970 bp, 29 predicted proteins | sample 712P3MmetaG_FD_120478 | JGI IMG/M metagenome (GOLD analysis project Ga0182015, IMG submission 120478) | Permafrost microbial communities from Stordalen Mire, Sweden - 712P3M metaG | ecosystem: Environmental > Terrestrial > Soil > Wetlands > Permafrost | place: Sweden: Stordalen | collected...
CTGCGGTAGTTGATCGCGACGGGCCATCCGTCGTCGGCCATCGCGCGCGCGATCGCAGCGCCGATTCCGCGTGAACCGCCGGTGACCAGCGCGCACGCGGCGGGCGGCCGAGCGTCGCTCATGTCATGCCCCACTCGACGACGCTCGCGCCCCACGTGAAGCCGGAACCGACGGCTCCCAGCAGGACGCGCATGCCGGCGCTCAGGCGCCCATCGCTGCGTGCCTGCTCGAGCGCCAGCGGGACGCTCGCCGCCGAGGTGTTGCCGACCGTGGCGATCGCGTCGACGACCTTGAGCGGATCGAGCGCGAGGCGCTGCGCGAGGCTCGTGAGGATGCGGGTGTTGGCCTGGTGATACACGTAGAGGTCGAGTTCTCCGAGCGGCAGGCCGGCGGCCTCGCTGGCGGCGATCGAAACCTCCGACAGCCGCCGGACGGCCTGCTTGAAGGTCTCGTGGCCGTCCATCGCCAGCAGTTGGGTCTCGCGATCGGCGACCACGAGGCCGGCGTGGGCGCCGTCGCTGCCGAGGATCACCGGCCCGAGCTCACCCGGAGCGCCCGCCGTGGCAACGATCGCGCCGGCGCCGTCGCCGAACAGCGCCGCCGTGTTGCGGTCGTTGGGATCGATGTGGCGCGACATGATCTCGGCGCCGATCACAAGGGCGGTCCGAGCCGCGCCGGAGGCGAGCATGGCGCGCGCTGCCGCGAGTGCAGCGAGAAAGCCCGTGCAGGCACTGCCGACGTCGAAGGCCGCCGCCCGCTGCGCGCCAAGCTCGTGGGCGACCTGCGGCGCGGCGTTGGGCATGACGGAGTCCTGGCTGCAGCTCGCGACGAGCACGAGGTCGACCTGCGCGCCGCTCACGCCCGCGTCGGCGAGCGCCGCGCGTCCGGCCGCGGCGGCGAGCTCGGCCAGCCGCGCCCCCGGCTCGGCGTACCGGCGCTCGCGGATCCCGGTGCGCCGCTCGATCCAGTCGTCCTGCACGCCGATCGACGGGCTGATCTCGGCGTTGGGAACGACGCGCGGTGGCAGCGCGCAGCCCAGGCCGACGATCCCGGCGTGCACGAGCGCGTCGGGACGCTTCCGCGAGTGCGCCTGCTCAAGCGTTGCCGACATGGTGCTCCTCGAGCGCGATCGCCTGGACGTCCTGCACATTGCGCGCAACGAGCCGCGCGAGCACCTGATCGGGGCCGACGTCGATGAAGGTGTGAGCGCCGTGCGCGGCGAGGGCGACCATCGTCTCGCGCCAGCGCACCGGCGAGGTCAGGGCAAGCGCGAGCTCGTCGCGCGGGTCGACGAACGGCCGCGCGGTCAGGCCCGAGAAGACCGTTACCGCCGGGTCGCTGAAGCTGACGCGCTGCAATGCCTCGTGAAACGGCTCCTGCGCGGCGGCCATCCATGGTGAGTGAAAGGCGCCAGTCACATCAAGGGCGAGTGAGCGCACGCCGCGCTCGCGCGCGATCCGGGCAGCCTCGCGCAGCCCCTCGCGCGGGCCGGCGAGCACGGTCTGCCCGGGGGCGTTGTCGTTGGCGACCCAGACCCCGGCGTCCGCGGCGACAGCCGCCGCCTCCTCCGGCGTGCTCTTCAGCAGCGCAAGCATGCTGCCGTCGCCGCCGTTGGCGTTCCCCGACTCGTCCATCAACGCCCCGCGCAGCACGACCAGCTCCAGCGCGTCCTCCCAGCGCAGCGCCCCTGCGGCCGCCAGCGCCGAGAGCTCGCCCAGCGAATGCCCGGCGAAGGCCACAGCCGCGACGGGATCCTCGAGCTCGAGGAAGGCGGCGAGGCTGGAGAGGAAGATCGCGGGCTGCGCGTAGCGAGTGGACTGGCCGGCCAGCTCGAAGCAGTCCTCGCCGATCAGCTCGCCGGCCAGTTGCAGTAGCTGCGGGATCGCGTCGGCGACGCGTGCCTGCGAGCGCGCCACAGACACCCCCTGGCCCGGAAAGAGGACCGCAGCACCCCGATCGACCCGCACGCCGACATCATCGCGCGTGCGACGGCGTGCATGCCCCCACGCGCGCGGATCACCCCCGCTCAGGGGGGTGCCGACCCCCCACGTGGGGGGTCGGGCGCGCCCGTCGAGCCGGATCGTCCTCGGCCCGACGGTCAATCCGTCAGGCCGGCACGATGGGCGCGCTGTACCGCATCGGCGCGGTTGCGCGCGCCGAGCTTGCGGTAGAGGCTGCTCGTGTGCTCGTGGATCGTGTGGGGCGACAGATGCAGCGCGGCGGCGATCTCGCGGTTGGTCGAACCGCGAGCGATCAGGTCCAGCACCTCGCGCTCGCGCGATGAGAGCGCCGCGGTCTCGCCGTCGCTCTGCGGCTGAAAGACGGTCATGCCGAGGCCGACCATGCGAACGGCGCTCGAGATGTCGCCGGCACCCCAGTCCTTCGGGATGAAGCCCGACGCGCCCGCCGCCTTGGCCGCGCTCGCCGAGATCTGCCCGGCGCCACTGATCAGCAGCACCTTGGTGCCGGGCGAGCGTTCGCGCAGCTGCTGACAGATCTCAGGCCCCGACTCCTCGCCGATGAACAGGTCGACGAGCGCGACGTCCGGCTTGTAGCGCTCCGCCAGCGCGTAGGCCTCTTCGCCCGAGCGCGAGCTCAGTGTGCGTTCGACCCACGGCTGGTTTCCGAGCATCAGCCGAAAGCCCCAATGCACGACGTCGTGATCGTCGACGATCAGCACGCGGAGCTTGGGGTGATCGCCGAGGGAATCGAGCGCTTCGGTGTGGACGCTCATGGCTCCTCGTAGGGCACGACGAGGCGGACCTGCCAGCGATCGGAGTCGCGTGCGCCGAACTCGAGCAGGCCGCCGGCCTGGAGCGCCTCGAAGCCGGCAACGCGCAGGCCCATTCCGGCCGGCTCGCCGCTTCCCCGTACGCCGTCGTTGGTGACCTCGAGCACGAAGGTGCCCTCGCTCATCTGGGAGCGTACGCCGACCCGCGTCGCGTCTGCATGCTTATGGGCGTTGCGGATCGCCTCCGCGAGCACCGACTGGGCGAGCGGCTCGAGCGCCGCCGGGGCCGTCACCTGCGCGCCGTCGTCCGCAGTGATGCCCAGATCGGGGTATTCGTGGCGTAGGCGTTCCACCTCCTCGGCAAGCGTCGTGCTCGTAGCGGCGACCGACCGGCCGAGCGGCCTCTGCATCGCCGCGCGCAGGTCGCCGAGAGCCAGCTGGACCTCCTCGGCGCAGCGTCGCCGCGTCTGCTCGTCAAACGGCTGCTCGCCGGAGAGCGCCAGGGACACGCCGAACAGCCGCTGCACAACTCCTTCGTGGACCTCGCGCGCGAGGTCGATCCGCCCCTCGAGCGCGACCGCCCGCTCGTGCTGCCGGGTGGCGGCGCGCGCCAGCGCCGCCAGTGCCGCCATCTTGCCGAGGATCCACAGCACCTCGCGTTCGGCCGCGGTGAGCGGCGGCCCGTCGTCACCACGGTCGCCGAGGATCGCGCCCAGCCAGCGGCCGCGGGCGGAGATCGGCGAGCAGACGACGGTGCGTGCCGCCAGCCGGGCGACGTACTCGGCCGGCAGCTGGCTCTCCAGATCCTCGGCGATCTCCAACACGCGGTCCTGCTCGAGCGCCTCGCGCGCCAGCGCCGCGGACTCGAGCGAGAAGAAGTCACCGTGGAAGAGCTCGAGATCGACGCCGTGACTGCCGGCGGCGAGAATCCGCCGGCGCGCGGAGTCGTAGCGGAAGATGACCACGCGGCGCAGGGCCGTGCAGCGCGTGATGCCGAGGCACAGCCGGCTGTAGAAATCGTCGCCGAGGCCTTCGTCCTCGCTCTGCGCGAGCACCTCGGCGAAGATCTCGATCGCGTCGGCGTGCGCGGGCGTGAGTTGCGTGGTGGCGGCCCCGGGGTCTGGCATCGATCTCGGCTGTGATTCTCGCGCATCCGCTCCTCCGGCGAGCGTAGGGTTCAGGCGCATGGAGCTTCGACACCTGCGCTACTTCCTCGCGGTGGCCGAGGAGCTGCATTTCCACCGTGCCGCCACGCGCCTGCACATCTCGCAACCGCCGCTCAGCCAGCAGATCCGCGCGCTCGAGCGTGAGCTGGGGGTGACGCTGCTCGAGCGCAACAGGCGACGCGTCACGCTGACCGCTGCCGGCGAGGGGTTCCGTGACGACACGCGAGCAATTCTCGATGCCGTCGACCGGGCCGGCGAGCGCGCGCGCAACATCGCCCGCGGCTCGCTCGGCGCGCTGTCGGTCGGCTTTGTGGGCTCGGCGATGTTCAGCCCGACGCTTCCCGGCATTCTGCGTGAGTTTCGCGCCGGGCGCCCCGAGGTCGAGCTGATGCTGCGCGAGCTGCCGACGGTCGTCCAGCTGGAGGCGCTGCTCTCGGGCGAGCTCGACGTCGGCGTGATCCGCGGCCCGGTCGCGGCGTCGCAGATAGATCCCCGGCTTGAGCTGATGACGATCCAACGCGAGCGCCTCGTGGCGGCGCTGCCCTCCGATCATCCGCTCGCCGCCCGCCGGCGCCTGCGCGCCGAGGAGCTGCGAGGCGAGACCTTCGTGATCCTCGCCCGCCGCGACGCACCAGGCCTGTTCGCGAGCCTCACCTCGGCGATGGTGGAAGGCGGAGGCGTGCCGGAGGACGTGCTTGAGGTCGCCGAGATGCAGACGATCATCAGCCTGGTAGCCGGGGGCTTCGGGGTTTCGCTCGTCCCGGCATCGGTCGGATCGGTCGACCGCAGCGGTGTGACGTTTCGCCCGATCGCGGGCCCGACGCCGACAATCGAGCTCTCAGCCGCCTGGCGCTCGGGCGCCGGCTCGCCGGTCCGCGATGCGTTCCTCGCACTCGCGCGCGCTGCTCACTCACCCGCCGCGGCACGCGCGAGGCGCGCGTCCGGAGACGGCAGCGGCTGAAGGGCCTATCCCGGTGGGGATCCTGGGTCCCGCGGTCGTGGACCGAGCGAACGCAGTGCGAAGCCTCGGCCCCGCGGCCAACGCGAGCGAGCGACGTCGGATCCGCGACGTGGCCACGGCCGCATACCCGCGTGCGACGCCCTACCGGGGTGAGGCCTGAGGGCGCGAGACGTTCCCAGGCCGACCGTGGCGTCCCCTTAAATGTGCAAGACCTCCGAGAGGAATCAAAGGGGTTCGCGGAGGCCTTGCACGGGGGGAGGAGAGGAAACCACAGGCTAGGGCGAAACCCGTGGTATGTCCAATACTCATTTTTTCTCGCTGTGAGTGCTTTTGCCACTCAGCCGTTTTCTGCGGTAGGGTCCAGCGAGAAGCCTCTCTGCAAGCGAGATGAACTGAGATCCCCGTGACAGATGATGCCCCCACCGTCCTGGTCTGCTATGACGGCTCGGACCGCGCCGCTCATGCCATCGCCGTGACCGCCAAGCTCTTCCCGGGCGCCTCTGCCCACGTACTCAACGTCTGGGAGCCGATCGAGCGGATCGTCGCCCGCTACGCGGCGCTAGGACCGTATTTCGGCGACGGCGTCGGCGACGCCGACGCCGGGCTCGAGTCGGACGCCGCCTCGGTGGCAGCGGCGGGCGCGAAGATCGCGAGCGAGGCTGGACTGAACGCGACGCCGCGCACCGCGACGCTGCGCACGTCGGTCTGGGAGGCGGTGGTCGAAGCCGCGGACGAGCTCAATGTCGATGCGATCGTGACCGGCACGCGCGGGCTGCATGGCGTTCGCGAAGTGCTCTCGAACACGCTCACGCACGCGCTGATGCAGAACAGCAGTCGTCCCGTGGTCGGCGTCCCGATGCCGACGCCGGGCAAGACCGACTGAGGATTCGACGCAGTCGCGGCGCGGGCTCAGGCGAGGACCGTCGTCCGAGGCGGCTCACGGCTGATCGAACGTCCGCACACTCCCGGGCGACGGGCGCGGGGATATTCCCGTGCGCTGCGGGCGCGGGCGCTGCGCCCGTGCGCTTAGCCCGCCGGGAATCCCCAGCCGTTCGGCCTGTGCTAGAAGTTAGGTGTCCCTAAGTTCCGGGACGCGAGCACGGAAGAGCCATGAGCTTCGGCGAAACGACCCTGCTCGGCGCGATCGCCGGCATCACCATCTACCTCGGCCTTCCGATCGGTCGCCTGCAGCGCATCGACGATCGCCTGCGAGTCGGGCTGGCGATGTTCTCCGCGGGCATCCTCGCATTCATCTTCATGGACGTGACGACGAACGCGCAGTCGATCATCGCCGCGACGCTCGGTCAGTTCAAACACGGCAGAACCGGGTTCGGGCACGTTGTCTGGCTGTTCGCTCTGCTCGCCGTCGGCTTCGTCGCCGGAACGGCAGGGATCGCCGGTGCCGAGCGGCGGATGCGCGGTCGCGTGCGCACGGCCACGCCGCCGATTGCCGGAGCGGCGGTCGGCGCGCTCGCGGCGGACGAGGGCACGCGACTCGGTGACGCGGCGCTGCTGCGCACCAACGCCCTGCGGACAGGGATGACGATCGCGTTCGCGATCGGGCTGCACAACTTCGCCGAGGGCCTGGCAATCGGCGTGTCGGCCCGGGCGGGCGCGATCGGACTCGCGACCGTGTTGATCATCGGCTTCGCCCTTCATAACGCGACCGAGGGGTTCGGCATCGTCGGACCGCTGGGGGATGTGAGGCCATCGTGGAGGTGGCTGGGAGCGGCCGGCCTGGTCGGCGGCGGGCCGACCTTCCTCGGAGCGATGCTCGGCTACCAGGTCCACTCCGGCCCGCTCGAGCTGTGCTTCTACGCCCTGGCGGGGGGAGCGATCCTTTACGTGATCGGCGAGATCTGGGCCGGCGTTCGCCGCTACAACCACCGGGAGCTCGGCCTATATCTGCTCGCCTGCGGCTTCCTGCTCGGCGTCGCCACCGACCTCGTGGTCAGCTACGGCGGCGCCTGAGCCGGACGAGCTGCGACGGCGCGCACGCACACGGGCGAGCCCAGCTGCGGCTGCTCCAATCGGGGCGCCCGGATTCGAACCGGGGACCTCACCGACCCGAACGGTGCGCGCTACCAGGCTGCGCCACGCCCCGAGGGAGGGCCGCAGTATCCCACAGCGGTGGGGTCCGCTACCGTGCGGAGCCGATGGCGCTGCTGACGGAGCTGCTGGCGGAACTCGATCGCCTGCTCGAGCCTGACACTTTTGCGGACTACTGCCCCAACGGGCTGCAGGTGCAGGGCTGCGCGGAGGTCACACACGTCGCGACCGGAGTGTCGGCGACGCTGGAGCTGTTCGAACGCGCGATCGATGCCGGCGCGCAACTGATCCTCGCCCACCACGGGCTGTTCTGGCAGGGGGACGACCCGCGTGTCATCGGCGCCCTGCACGAGCGCCTGCGGCTCCTGCTGGGGGCCGACGCCAGCCTCGCCGCCTATCACCTCCCGCTCGACGCCCACCTGGAGCTTGGCAACAACGCGCTGATCGCCGCCGGCCTCGGGCTCGCCGATCCGCAGCCCTTCGGCCGCCACGGCGAACGCGAGGTCGGCGTACGAGCTCGTTACGGCGGCGATGGGATCGCGGCCAGTGAGCTCGTCGCGCGCGTTTCGGCGCTGACCGGGCGCGCACCGCTCGCGTTCCTCGGCGGACCGCCGATGGTGCGCAGCGTCGGAATCGTGTCCGGCGGCGCCGCCCGCAGCGTCCACGAGGCGATCGCGGCGGGACTCGACGCGTTCGTGACCGGCGAGCCGGCGGAGTGGGCGAGCGCGCTTGCGCAGGAGGCGTCAATCCATTTCATCGCCGCTGGGCACTATGCCACCGAGACATTCGGCGTCAACGCGCTCGGGCAACATCTGGCCACCCGCTTCGGCGTGCGACACACCGATATCCGAGTCGACAACCCGGTGTGAGGCGGCTTTTCGAATTTCGCTTGTATCCGTCCTGGCGAAGAGGTATATCTAGTTGCGGTCACGATCACAGGAGGGACGCACCGATGGCGAATCACCTGACGCCCACGGAGCTCGCGCGCGAGGCCGGCCTGGAACGCCGCGAAGTGATCTCGAAGTGCATGGAGATGGGCGTCCCGATCTTTCAAGGTCGGATCGATAAGGCCCTGTTTCTGGAGAACCTGCGGCGCCTCACCGTTGTCCGCCAGCCGGTGGAGGCGTAGCGCATCCCTGATGCTCACGTGCCGGCCCCCCGGCACGTGAGCCCTGGGTTTTGCCTCACCCCGGCCGCCTTATGGCGCCGGCACGCACGATCGCGTTCAGCCCACCTCACGCCAGCGGGCTGCCTCGTGGCGCGCGGGCCGTCCGCCGCGCGGCCCACGCAGCCCACGCGGCCCACGCAGTCCGCGCACCGCGCCCCGAGCCGGCTCAGCTGCCGCCGGCCTGGCGAATTACCGCGCCGGTCGTCTGCTCGAAGATTCGCCGCCAGCCCTGGCTGCGCTCCTGCTCGGGCGCGAAATGCTCGAGCACGCCGCGCACGCGCTCGGCCGAGATCTCGACGCCGTGGCGGGCGCAGACCTCCTTGAGGCGGTCGTAGTCTCCGGCCAGCTTGTGGGTGACCGAGCGGAAGCCGTGCTTGGCGATCTCAATCCTCGAGGAGTAGCTCATCAGCGAGGTCTCGAACATCAGCTTGTCGTCGCGGTCGGGCTCGATCAGCACGATGTCGACACCCGGGAAGCGGGCCGCCCAACTCTCCCGCCGCTCGTGCAGGCGCTGGTGGGCGAGCAGCTTGAACGACTGGTAGGCGATCTGGGAGAAGCCGAAGTCGGAGACGCGCCCCGCCCCGCGCCCGCCCCGGCCGGGGCGCTCGCTGCTGAACGGGACGAGTGGGTTGACGACGATGATCAACGTCGCGCCGTGCGCCGCGGCGACGTCGAGATTGGTGGTCGAAACTATCCCGCCGTCGATCAGCTCGCGATCGCCGATCCGCACCGGCGCGTAGAGCACGGGCAACGCGCTCGAGGCGCTGACCGCGCGCGAGATCGGGACGTCGTCCCAACCCGGCTCGCCGAAGATGATCCGCTCGCAGCTGTCGAGGTCGGTCGCAACGATGTACAGCTCCCGCGCAAGCGTGCGGAAGTCGTCAGAGCGCTCGGGGTCGGCCAGTACCTCGCGCAGGTAGCGCTCGATCCCAGCGGTGGTGGCGAAGCCGGCGGGCAGCGAGTCAGCGAACGCGAGCAGGGCATCGACAAGGGCGCCGCCGCCGCGCGCCGTGGCGAGTTGGTAGGAGAGCTGGAGGAGATGGCGCGGCAGGCCGATCGCGCTGCGCAGCAGCCCGGACACGTTCAGCGGCAGCAGCGTTCCGGCGTCGAGGTCGCGAAACGCCGTCGGGCGCTCGCCGAGCACCACCTGCATCATCTCCTCCGAGGTCACGCCGTTGGCCGCGAGCGCCGCGACGAACGATCCCGACGAGGTTCCGAGGAAGACGTCGAACTGATTGACGGACATGTTCACCGACAGCAGGTCCAGCGCTCGCAGCGCGCCGACCGCGTAAACGCCGCCCGTCACACCGCCCCCACCGAGCACGAGCGCGACCTTCGACGCCGCCCCTCGATCAGCTGCGGGGCGCTGCGTGACCGGCTCGAGAGGAACGAGCGTGCCCATCGCTGACTGCGATTCTACGCCGAGCGCGGCACTATCCTTGGCTGCGCGTGCGAGCTCGCTCGACGATCAAGACGCTCGTTGTGGTCGCCGCTCTCGCGCTCGGTCCGGGCGCCGCCACGGCGGCGTCCAGCGGCGGCCCGACCGGCCCGGTCTCCAACGGAGGCACGACCGCGCCCAGCGGCGCGACCGGCACGACGGGGAAGACCGGCCCGACCGGCAAGAAGGGGCCCACCGGGAAGACGGGCCCGACCGGCAGGACCGGGCCCACCGGAAAGACGGGCCCGACCGGCACGACCGGCACCACCGGGCACGGTCCGCCCCTGCCGGCGGCCGAGGTCGCCCACCTGCGCACGGTGATGACCAGGGCGATGAAGCCGCTCGGGGGTCACTCCGGTGCCTACGTCGTCGATCTCGCCAACGGCGAGGTGCTGTTCGACGACGACGGTTCGGTGCCGCGCAACCCGGCGTCGGTCGAGAAGCTCTACACGCTCTCTACCGCGCTCGACCGCTTCGGACTCGAGGGGACGCTGCAGACGAGCGTCTACGGCCTCGGGACGCTCGAGCCTGGCGGGGTGTTCGTCGGCAACCTCTACCTGCACGGCGGCGGCGACCCGACGTTCGGCAGCGAAGGGTTTATCAAAGCCAACTACGGCAGCGGAACCAGCGTGCAGGCGCTCGCCGAGCTGCTCATCGCGACCACGCACATCCGCAAGGTGAAGGGATCGATCATCGGCGATGAGTCCTACTTCGACAGCCGCCGCGGCGGTCCGGCGACCAATTACGGCGTCGACCCCAACCTGGTCGGCGAGCTGAGCGCGCTTGCCTTCAACCGCGGCCTGAGCGGATCGCTCGGCTCGCCGCCGGCCTACGCCGCGTTCGAGCTTGCAGGCACGCTTCGGCACGACGGCGTGGTGGTCACCGGCCGCTCGCATGCCGGCGAGCTCCCGCCGACGGGCGCGAAGCTGCTGGTCAGCATCGACTCGCCGCCGATGACGACGCTCGTGAAGCTGACCGCGCTGCCATCCGACGACTTCTTTGCGGAGATGCTGCTGAAGGCGCTGGGGGCCCGCTTCGGCGCCGGCGGGACGACCGCCGCGGGCGCCGCGGTCGTCTCGGCGTTCCTCGCCGGACTGCATCTGACGCCCGCCGTCGTGGACGGCTCAGGACTATCGCGTGCCGACCACACGAGTCCGCTTGACGTCGTCACACTGCTGCGCGACCTCAGCCCGGGAGGAGCCGCCTCGCTGCAGGCCATCGGGGCGGTGCTGCGCGCGTCGCTCCCGGTGGTGAGCGAGAGCGGCACGCTGGCGTTTCGAATGCCCCACAGCGCGGCGTCCGGTCACTGTATGGCCAAGACCGGCACGCTCAGCGACGCCTCCGACCTCGCAGGGTGGTGCAACGGGACGTTTGCCTTCGCCTTCCTGATGAACCATGTCAACGTGACGGCAGCGCAGTCGGCGCAGGACACGATGACGATCGCGCTCGCGAAACTCAGCGTCCCAGCAGCTTGAGCAGCCCCTCCTCGTCGATCACCGCGACGCCAAGGCGCTCGGCCTTTTCGAGCTTGGAGCCGGCGCTGTCTCCCGCGACTAGGTGGTCGGTCTTTCGCGACACCGAGCTTGCGACGCGCCCGCCAGCGGTCTGGATCAGCTCGGTCGCAGCCTCGCGGGTGAGCGTCGGCAGCGTTCCGGTGAGGACGAACGTCAGCCCAGCGAGCGGTCCGTCTCCCGGTGGCGGTCCCTCCTCTTCGAAGCGCAGGCCGGCAGCGCGCAGGCGGTCGATCAGCTCGCGCTTTCCGGGTTCGGCAAGCTGTTCGGTGATCGTCGCCGCCATCTTCGGCCCGACGCCGGGCGTCTGCTCGATCTGCTCGCAGGAGGCCTCCAGCAGGGCGTCGATGGTGCGGAACTGTGCTGCCAGGTTGCGAGCGGTCACCTCGCCGACCTCCTCGATGCCGATCGCGAAGAGCACCCGGGCAAACGACCGCCTCCGGGAGGCGTCGATCGCCGCGATCAGGCGCTTGGCCGAGATCTCGGCGAAGCCGTCGAGCTCGAGCAGCTGCTCGTCGCGCAGCGCATAGAGGTCGGCAGCGCCGCGCACCAGACCGCGCTCGAGCAGCACGCCGACCTGCTTCTCGCCAAGGCCGTCGATGTCCATCGCGCCGCGCGAGACGAAATGGCGCAGCAGCTGCCACTGGCGGCCGGGGCACTCGCGGTTGGGGCACAGGGTGAACACGGCTCCCGCCGGCTTGACGGTCGGCGTCGCGCAGATCGGGCAGCGCGAGGGCACGGCCACGGGGGGGCTGCGGTCCGGGTTCTCCAACGCATGCGGCGCCGGCGACACGACCTGGGGGATCACGTCGCCGGCTCGCAGCACGATCACCTCGTCGCCCTCGCGCAGATCCTTGCGCGCGAGGTCCTCCTCGTTGTGCAACGTCGCCATGCGCACGGTCACGCCGCCGACGCGCACCGGCTCGAGCTCCGCGAAGGGGTGCAGGTCGCCGAACTTGCCGACGTTCCAGTGCACGGCCAGCAGCCGCGTCTTCGCCGTCGTCGGCGGGAACTTCCAGGCCACCGCCCAGCGCGGGTCGCGGCCGACCGAGCCCAGCCGCCGTTGCAGCTCGAAGTCCGAGACCTTCACGACCACCCCGTCGATCTCGAAGTCAAGCGCCCCGCGCCGGCGCTGCCACTCGAGGCACAGAGCGACAACCGCCTCCTCCTCGTCCGCCACCACGATCTCGTGGTTGACCGGGAAGCCGTGATCGCGCAGCCAGCCGAGCACCTCCCATTGGTCCGTCAGCTCAAGCCCCTCGACGGCGCCGACGGCGTAGGCCCACATCGAGAGCGGGCGCTCGGCGGTCAGCACCGGGTCCAGCTGGCGGATCGTGCCGGCCGCCGAGTTGCGCGGATTCATGAACGTGGACAGACCCGCGGCGGCGCGGCGCTCGTTGAGCGCCTGGAAGTCCGGCAGCGAGATGTAGATCTCGCCTCGCACCTCGAGCAGCGCCGGAGCACCCTCGATCTGGCGCGGGATCTGCGCGATCGTGCGCAGGTTGTGCGTGACGTCCTCGCCGATCTCGCCGTTGCCCCGCGTCGCGCCCCGCTCGAACACGCCGTCACGGTAGATCAGTGAAACCGCCAGGCCGTCGATCTTCGGCTCGCAGACGAAGCGGAACCGGGGATCCTCGATCCCCTCGCGGGCGAGGTGGGTGCGCATCCGGGCGACCCATGCGCGCAGCTCCTCCTCGGAGCGGACGTTGGCGAGTGAGAGCATCGGCTGGAGGTGAACGACCTTCTCGAGCCGCTCGACCGGCGCGCCGCCGGGCCGCTGGGTCTGGGAGTCCGGCGTGATCAGCTCGGGATGGGCTGCCTCGATCTCGACCAGCTCGCGGTAGATGTCGTCGTATTCCTCGTCGCCGATCTCGGGGTCGTCTTCGACGTAGTAGCGCTGCGAGTGGTGGGCGAGGAGCTCGCGAAGTTGCGCGGCCCGCGCGCCCGGATCGCCCTGATCGCTCACGATGGGAGCAGCCGCCCGAGGTCGAGTCGCTGCAGCGCCGCGATGCCCGGGCGGTCGGTCAGGTCGAAGTGCAGCGGCGTGAGCGCGATCCAGCCGTGCGCGAGCGCATCGATGTCGCTCCCGGGATCGTCCTCGTAGCCGAGTGCTGTGCCGTAGATCCAGTAGTGGCGGCCGGTCTCCTCCTCGCTGTCGAGCCGCAACTCGTCCTGATAGACGCGCTTGCCCAGATGGGTGACCGACACGCCCGCCGGTGGGCACCCTGGGACGTTGATGTTCAGAAGCGTCGCCGGCGGCAGCGGCGAGTCCACGAGCGACTCGACGAGACGCGCCACGAACGTCGCCGCGAGGTTGAAGTCGTAGTTGCCGGTCACGGTGAAGTCCAGCTCGCCGTCGCGCGACTGCTGCGAGACCGCGATCCCGGGAACACCGAGGATCAGGCCCTCGAGCGCCGCCGCGACGGTCCCCGAATAGGTGATGTCGTCCCCGAGGTTCGCGCCGTGGTTGATCCCCGAGACGACCAGGTCGACCTGGAAGCCCTCGACCAGCCCGAGGTTCGCGAGGCGCACGCAGTCGACCGGCGTGCCGTCGGTCGCGAAGCCGATACTGCCGTCGTCGAAGGGAACCTCGGTAACCCACAGCGGCCGGCGCGTCGTGATCGAGCGCGCCATCGCCGAGCGGTTGGCGTCGGGGGCGATCACCAGCAGCCTGACGTCGTCAATCGCAGCCAGCGCGGCCCGCAGCGCCTGCAGCCCGGCGGCCTCGATGCCGTCGTCGTTGGTCAGCAGGACATCGCGCACACAGCCAGGATATTCGGGCGCGCGGCCACGACGCAGCGATCGCCCGCGACGCCCTCAGGCGTAGGAGACGCGCACGAGATGGAGGCCGTGCGGCGCAGCCGTCGGGCCGGCGTCGCTGCGCGGCCGCCCCTGCAGGAGCGCCTCGAAATCCTCGATCGACCGCTGCCCGCGGGCCACCTCGAGCATCGTTCCGACCAGCACGCGGTTCATCTGGCGCAGGAAGCTGTCGGCCTCGATCCAGAACTCGAGCAGATCGCCGTGCTCCTCCCAGCGAGCCGTGATGACGTCGCGCTCGAAGCGCACGTGGCCGGTTTCTGTCGGCGTGAAGGCGGTGAAGCGATGCGTGCCGACGAGTGCGGCCGCACAGGTGCGCAGCGCGGCTACGTCGAGCCGGCCGGGCACCCAGAGCGCGCGCCCACGCTCGAAGGGTGAGCGCACCGGGCCGGCGAGGACGCGGTAGCAGTAGGTCCTGCTGCGCGCGGAGCGACGTGCATCGAACGCGGGCTCGGCCGGCTCGCACGCCAGCACCGCCACGTCGTCGGGCAGCAGGCCGTTCAGACGGCGCGGGTCGAGCGCCTCGTGGCGGTAGCTCGCGACCTGCGCCCACGCGTGCACGCCGCGATCCGTGCGCCCGGCGACGCTCAGCGGGAGCGGCTCTCCGAGGATCTGCTCGATCGCGCGCTCCACCTCCTCCTGGACCGTGCGCAGCCCCGGCTGGCGCGCCCAGCCGGCGAAATCCGTGCCGTCATAGGCGAGGGTGAGCTTGGAGTTCATCCGAGAACTCCGAGTGTGTGGCTGGCGAGCGCCGGGTCCGCGATGATCCGCCGCCGACAGAGGCGCGCGAGGGGTTCTCGGATGGACTCTTTGGTCAGGCTGGTCTGCATCGGGCGTGCACGCCGGCGGACGGCGTCTACAGATAATCCAGCGAAACGAGCACCGAGCCGACCCTCCCCCCTGCGGGCCGCGGCGGCCCGAGCGAAGCCTCCACGCCGGCGAGCGAAGCTCGCCCCCTTAAACCAGCTCGAGCAGGACCATCTCCGTCGAGTCGCTCGCGCGGGGGCCGAGCTTGAGGATGCGGGTGTAGCCGCCCGGACGCGACTGGTAGCGCGGGGCGACCACCTCGAAGAGCTGGTGGACGACGAAGGTGTCCTGGCCGAGCGCTGCGAGCGCCTGGCGGCGGGCGTGCAGATCGCCGCGCTTGGCGAGCGTGATCAGCTTCTCGAGCTCGGGCTTGACGGCCTTGGCCTTGGCCTCCGTCGTCTTGATCCGCTCGTGCTCGATGACCTCCTTGGAGAGGTTCGCGAGCAGCGCCTTGCGGTGTGCCGGGTCGCGGCTGAGCTGGTAGCGCTTGCGTTGGTGGCGCATCGGTCCGTCGCCTCAGTCCTCGCGCAGGCTCAGACCGCGAGCCTCCAGCGTCTCGATGACCTCGTCGATCGACTTCTTGCCGAAGTTCGGGATCGCGTTCAGCTCCGCCTCGGACTTCGAGATCAGGTCGCCGACGGTCTGGATGCCGGCGCGCTTGAGGCAGTTGTACGAGCGCACGCCGAGCTCGAGCTCCTCAATCAGGATCCCCCACTCCTCGCCCTGCAGGGCCAGTGGCGTCACGCCCGCGGCGCCGCCGAGCCCGCCGTCGAGCTGGCCGGCCGGACCGGCGCGCAGCTCCTCGATGCGGTCCTCGTCGGTGAAGATCGCGAGCTGCGAGATGAGCAGCTCCGCCGCCTCGCGCAGCGCCGCCTGCGGATCGACGGAGCCGTCGGTCTCGATGTCGAGCGTCAGCTTGTCGAAGTCGGTGCGCTGCCCGACACGGGCCTGCTCGACCGCGTAGGCGACGCGACGCACCGGCGAGAAGATCGAGTCGATCGGGATCACGCCGATCGGCTGGTCCGGCGACTTGTTGTCCTCGGCGGGACGGTAGCCGCGGCCGCGGCCGATCGTCAGGTACAGCTCGAGGCGCGACTTCTTGTCGAGCGTCGCGATGTGGACCTCCGGATTGAGGATCTCGACGCCGGAGGGGAGGTCGATGTCGGCGGCGGTGATGTCGCCGGGACCGGTGGCGACGAGCGCCGCCTCGATCTCGCTCGCGTCGGAGTGCATCCGGCAGACGATGCCCTTGAGGTTGAGCACGATGTCGGTGACATCCTCCTTGACCCCGCTGATCGTCGAGAACTCGTGGGCCACCCCCTCGATCCGAACGCTCGTCACCGCCGCACCGGCGAGCGAGGAGAGCAGGACGCGGCGCAGCGAGTTGCCGAACGTGTAGCCGAAACCACGATCCAGCGGCTCGATGACGAACGAGCCACGGTTGTCATCGACGGATTCGCTAGTGATCCGGGGGATTTGGAAGTCAAGCATCGGGGTCCTAACGTCGTCGTGTTCTGAAAGCTCGCAGGCCCGCCCGGGCGCCGGCCAGAGTGTGAAGAGGGGAAGCTATTTTGAGTACAGCTCGACGATGAGCTGCTCTTGCACCGGGGCCGCGACCTCGCGGCGTTCGGGCTTGCGCAGGACCTTCGCGGTGAGTCCGTCGTGATCGGCCTGCAGCCAGGCCGGCACCTGCCCGGTCAGCTCGGTCGCATCGCGGATCACCTGTTGGGCGGGGGTTCCCGCCTTGACCGCGATCACATCGCCGGGACGGACCTGGTAGGAGGGGATGTCGACGCGGCGGCCGTTGACGGTCCAGTGGCCGTGACGGACGAGCTGACGCGCCTGGCGGCGCGAGGCGGCGAAGCCGAGCCGCACGAGCACGTTGTCGAGCCGGCACTCCAGCAGCGTCAACAGGTTTTCGCCGGTGATCCCCGGCTGGCGTGAGGCCTTCTCGTAGTAGCCGCGGAACTGCTTCTCGAGCAACCCGTAGTAGCGGCGCGCCTTCTGCTTCTCGCGCAGCTGCAGGCGATACTCGCTCTGCTTCTGGCGGCCGCGGCCGTGCTCGCCCGGCGGGTAGGAGCGCCGTTCGACGCCGCACTTGTCGGTCAGGCAGCGCTCGCCCTTGAGGAAGAGCTTTTGGCCCTCGCGGCGGCACTGCTTGCATTGGGGTGATGTGTCTCTGGCCATGGGACTCTCAGACGCGCCGGCGCTTGCGCGGCCGGCACCCGTTGTGGGCCTGGGGGGTGACGTCGCGCACGCCGGTCACGTCGAGCCCGGCCGCCTGCAGCGAGCGGATCGCGGTCTCGCGTCCGGAGCCGGGGCCCTTGACGAAGACCTCGACCTTCTGCAGGCCCTGCTCGATGCCCTTGCGAGCCGCCGCGTCCGCCGTCACCTGCGCGGCGAACGGGGTGGACTTGCGCGACCCCTTGAAGCCGGCGCCGCCCGCGGACTCCCAGGCGATCACGTTGCCCTGCTGGTCGGTCAGCGACACGATCGTGTTGTTGAACGACGTCTTGATGTGCGCCTGGCCAACCGGGATGTTCTTCTTGACCTTGCGGCGGCCGCGGGCGGGGCGTCTCGGAGCCGGCATTACTTCTTACCAGCCTTCTTCTTGCCCGCGACCTGCATGCGACGGGGACCCTTGCGCGTGCGTGCGTTGGTCTTCGTGTTCTGGCCGCGCACGGGCAGGCCGCGGCGGTGGCGGATGCCGCGGTAGCAGCCGATCTCGGTCAGCCGCTTGATGTCCTGCGAGCGCTCGCGCCGCAGGTCGCCCTCGACCGTGAGCTCCTGGTCGATGGCGTCGCGGAGCTTGCCGACCTCCTCCTCAGTGAGGTCGCGCACGTAGGTGTCCGCGGAAACGCCGCTGCCCGTGAGCAGCTTGTTCGCGGTCGGGCGGCCGATCCCGTAGATGTAGGTCAGGCCGATCTCGACGCGCTTGTTCAGCGGCAGGTTGACGCCGGCGATGCGTGCCATCGCGCTAGCCCTGCCGCTGCTTGTGGCGCGGGTTCTTGGTGCAGATCACGTGAACGACACCGTGTCGGCGAACAATCTTGCACTTCTCGCACATCGGCTTGACCGACGGTCGTACCTTCATGGTCCCTTTCGGATGGATCCGGACGGGGCGGCTCTGGCAGCCGGGGCGGCTGCCGCTACCTCCCGCGGATTACGCACGGACGAACCCGGGTCAGCCGACCCGAGCGCGACCGCGGATGTTACCAAGTGCGGGCTCCTCGCCGTCGGGACGGTGCCACGGCGTCAGCACGCGCGGCCCATCCGCCGTGATCGCGACGGTGAACTCGAAGTGCGCGGTGAGCGAACCGTCCTCTGAGTAGATCGACCAGCCGTCATCGCCGAGGCGCACGACCGGGCCGCCGGCGGTCGTCATCGGCTCGATCGCGAGCACCATCCCCTCCTCCAGCCGCGGGCCTGTGCCGGGCTCGCCGAAGTTGGGGATCTGGGGGTCCTCGTGCATCTTGCGCCCCACGCCGTGCCCGACCAGCGTGCGCACGATCGCCAGGCCGTCGGCTTCGGCGCTGACCTGGACGGCGTGCGACACGTCGCCGAGCCGGTTGCCGGCGACGCACTGCTCGACCGCCGCCATCAGCGAGCGCTCGGTGCCCGCCAGCAGGTTCTGGGCGAGCACGCCTACGGCGCCAACGGCAAACGTGCGCGCCGCGTCGGAGACCCAGCCGTCGAGCGTGACGCCGACATCGAGCGAGATCACATCGCCGCGCTCCAGCGCGTATGGGCCGGGGATCCCGTGCACGATCATCGCGTTGGGCGACGCGCAGATCGAGGCGGGAAAACCGCGGTAGCCCTTGAAGGTCGGCACCGCGCCCTGCGAGCGGATATAGCGCTCGGCGGCCGCATCGAGCTCTGCCGTCGTCACACCGGGACGGATCTGGCGCTCGAGCAGGCGCAGCGTGCGCACAAGGATCGCGCCGGAGGCGGCGATGCTGTCGATCTCCGCCGGCGACTTGCGGATGATCACAGGTCCTCTTCGAGCCGGAGCGTCGCGAGGGTCGCGCGGATCCGCTCGTGGACCTGCGTCGGCGAGCGGGTGCCGTCGAAGCGTCGCAGCAGGCCGCGCTCCTCGTAGTAGCCGATCAGCGGCTCGGTCTGGGCGTGGTAGACGTCGAGGCGGTTGCGCACGGTCTCCTCCCGGTCGTCGTCACGCTGCTCGAGCTCGGAGCCGTCGATGTCGCAGCGTCCCTCGCGCTTGGGCGGGTCGAAGTCGACGTGGTACACGTGGCCCTCCTTGCGGCAGATCCGCCGGCCGGAGATCCGCTGGACGACGAGCTCGTCAGGGGCCTCGAGCAGCAGCACGGCGGTCAGTCGGCGCTCGTGGGATTCGAGCTGCTGGCCGAGCGCGCCAGCCTGCTCGATCGTCCGCGGGAAGCCGTCCAGGAGGAACCCGTCGCGTGCGTCGTCGTCGCCCACGCGCTCGAGGATCACCCCGATCACGACCGTGTCAGGGACCAGTTCGCCCTTGTCCATGAACTCCCTGGCGAGCAGTCCCAGCTCACTCCCGGCCTCGCGCGCCGCGCGAAGAATGTCCCCGGTCGCGATGTGGGGAAGGCCGAAATCGTCGGTCAGCAGCGCGGCCTGGGTGCCCTTGCCGGCGCCGGGGGGACCCAGCAGGATCAGATTCAGTTCAGACATCTTGAAGCTTTGGCCGGCTCGCTCCAGGCTCGCGGCGCCGCGGAAGCCAAGCCTAGCCGGTGGCGCTCAGGACTTGAGAAATCCCTCGTAGTTGCGCATCATCAGCTGCGCCTCGAGCTGTTTCATCGTGTCCAGTGCGACCCCGATCACGATGATGATCGAGGTGCCGCCGAAGTTGAAGTTCTCGCCGGTGCGGGCGTAGACGATCGCCGGCAGCGCCGCGACGGCCGCGAGGTACAGAGCGCCGGGAAAGGTCAGCCGCGCCAGGATCCGATCGAGGAATTCGGCCGTCGGCCGACCGGGTCTGACGCCCGGTATGAAGCCGCCGAATTTCTTCAGGTTGTCGGCCTGCTCTACCGGGTTGAACGTCACCGCGGTGTAGAAGTAGGTGAAGACGACGATCAGGAACGCCTCGCCCAGGATGTAGTGCCAGCCGTTGGGGGAGAAGAAGTCCTCGAGCTTGATCGACCATCGGGTGTTGACGATCTGGCCGATCGTCGGCGGGAACGCCATCAACGAGGCCGCGAAGATCACGGGGATGACGCCGGCCATGTTCACGCGCAGCGGCAGATAGGTCTGGCCGCCCGAGGTCATCCGCCGGCCGATCACGCGTTTGGCGTATTGGACCGGGATCCGGCGCTGGCCCTCCTGCACGAAGACGACGGCGGCGACGACGGCGAGCACCAGGAACGGAAGGACGACCTTGAAGACCTGGTTGCTGGACTGGTACCAGGTCTGCGCGGCGCCGGGCAGGCGCGAAACGATGTTCGCGAAGATCATCAGCGAGATCCCGTTGCCGATCCCGTGCTGGGTGATCAGCTCGCCCATCCACATCACGAGGACCGTGCCGGCGGTCAGCGAGATCACGATCAGAAAGATGTGCTGCAGGTCGAAGGTCGGGATGATCGCGCCGGCGCTGCCGCTCGGCAGCGAGTGGAAGAGGAAGACGTAGCCGATCGACTGGGCGAAGGCCAGGCCGACGGTGAGGTAGCGCGTGTACTGCGTCAGGCGCGCCTGACCCACCTCCCCCTCCTGGCGGAGCTTCTCCAGCGAGGGCACGACGACCTGCAGCAACTGCAGGATGATCGATGCCGTGATGTAGGGCATGATCCCGAGGGCGAAGATCGCCAGCTGCGACAGCGCGCCACCGGAGAAGAGGTTCAGGAAGCTGAAGATGCCGGAGCCGCTGAGCGCGGAGTTCGCCTTGACCGCCGCGACGTTGACGCCGGGCACGTACAGGTGCGCGCCGAGGCGGTAGAGCCCCAGTATGAGCGCCGTGAAAGCGACCTTCCTCCGAATGTCTCGGACAGTCAGCGCGGAGAGAATCGTGTTGATCATCGAGACCCGGGGGTCAGTTTAGTGGGTCGGCCTGGATGGTTGTGAGCGCAGCGGCGCGGGATGGCTGGCTATTTCTCGACCACGACGCAGCTGCCGCCGGCAGCCTCGATGCGCTCGCGCGCCGTCGCGCTGAAGGCGTGTGCATGCACTGTCAGGCCCTTTGCCAGCTCGCCGCGCGCGAGGATCTTGACCGGGATTCCCTTGCGCGTCCCGAGCCCGGCGCCGCGCAGGGCTTCGAGGGTGACCTGCGCGCCGGCCTCGAAGCGAGCCTCGAGGTCGGCGAGGTTGACCGGCTGGGTGTGCGTGCGGAACGGCTCGAACGGCATCGACTGCTTCTTGTGCGGGCCGCGCAGCTTGCGCATCCGCATGTGAATCGGCATCTGGCCGCCCTCAAAGCGCGAGCGGTCCTTCGCGCCCGAGCGCGAGCCGTAGCCCTTCTGGCCGCGGCCCGAGGTCTTACCGGTGCCCGAGCCCTCGCCGCGGCCGACGCGCTTGCGCGGGCGCCGGCTGCCGGGAGCGGGGCGCAGCGAATGCAGCCCGATCCACTGCTCGGGAGCCGCCTCCGGCACCTCCTCGGCCGCTGCCGGGCGCTTGGCCGCGGGGCTCACTTGGACTCCTGCGGCGGCGCGACCGAAACGAGATGGCGCACCGCGTGCAGCATGCCGCGCGATTGGGGCGTGTCATGCACGTCGACGGTGTGCCCGATCCGGTGCAGACCGAGCGAGCGCAGCGTGTCCAGCTGGCGCTTGTTCGCGCCGTTGCGGGAGCGCTCCTGGGTGACGCGCAGAACGCTCATGCGCTTGCCGCCTCGGGCTCGGCGACGACGGCGGCCTGCGCTGCTTCGGGCTCGGGATCGTCGCCGGCGTTCGCGGGCAGCGTCTCGGCGACCGGAATGCGCTTGTCGACCAGGCCGAGGACCTGGGCGACGCTCAGGCCGCGCAGCTTGGCGACCTCGGCTGGGGTCGAGAGGCCCTGCAGGCCCTCCACCGTGGCCTTGACAAGGTTGATCGGGTTCTGCGAGCCGAGGCTCTTGGAAAGGATGTCGTGGATGCCGGCTAGCTCCAGCACGGCGCGCACGCCGCCGCCGGCGATCACGCCGGTGCCCGGCGCGGCGGGCTTGAGGAACACGCGGCCGGCGCCGAAGCAGCCGGTCGTCTCATGCGTGATCGTGGCGCCGTGCTTTGGCACGCGGAAGAGCGCCTTCTTGGCCGCCTCGACGCCCTTCTGGATCGCGAGCGGCACCTCGTTTGCCTTGCCGTAGCCGACGCCGACGACGTCCTTCTCGTCGCCGACGACGACCAGAGCGGTGAACGAGAAGCGACGTCCGCCCTTGACCACCTTGGCGACGCGGTTGATCTCGACTACACGCTCCTGGAGGTCCAGGCCGGCGGGGCTGACTGTTCGATCGATTCGCATGGGGATCGGCAAGGGTAGCTCAGAACGACAGTCCGGCTTCCCGCGCTCCCTCCGCAAGCGCCTTGACCCTGCCGTGGTAGCGGTAGCCGCCACGGTCGAAAACGACGCTCGTGACGCCGACTGCCTTGGCCCGCTCGGCGAGCATCGCGCCGGCGCGACCCGCGCGGTCGGCGGACGGCAGCGCCCGCAACTCGGGCTCGGTCCAGTTGACCGCGGCCAGCGTGTTGCCGGCGACATCGTCGATCAGCTGTGCGGAGATGCCTCGGTTGGAGCGGAACACGGAAACGCGCGGCCGCACGGCGGTGCCCGAGACCTTGGCGCGGACGCGGCGGCGGCGGCGCAGGCGGCGAGCTTCCTTGGTGATCACGCTCATGCTCGCTTGCCGACCTTGCGAACGACGACCTCGCCCTCGTAGCGGATGCCCTTGCCCTTGTAGGGCTCCGGCGGGCGCTGCTTGCGGATGTAGGCAGCCACCTCGCCGACCTGCTGCTTGGAGATGCCGCGCACGACGACGCGGGTCGGCGCCGGGACCTCGAACTCGATGCCCTCAGGCGCGACGACGTTGACGGGGTGCGAGTAGCCGAGCGCTAGTTCGAGATCGCCGCCCTTCAGCTGCGCGCGGTAGCCGACGCCCTGGATCTCCAGGCGCTTCTCGTAGCCGTCGGTGACGCCGATCACCATGTTCGCGACCAGCGTGCGCACGAGTCCGTGCAGCGCGCGGTGCTCACCGCGGTCGGTCGGCCGCGTGACGAGGATCTGGTCGGAATCCTGGGCCACGCCGATGTCGCGCGGGATCCGCTCCGACAGCGCGCCCTTTGGGCCGTTGACGCTGACGAGCTCGGGCTCGATCGTGACCTGCACGCCGCTGGGAACCGGGATCGGTGCTCTACCGATACGGGACATTCACCACACCTCCGCCACGACCTCGCCGCCGACGCCCGCTGCGCGGGCCTCGTGGCCGGTCATCACTCCGCTCGAGGTCGACACGATCGCCGTCCCCATCCCACCCTGGACGCGCGGGATGTGCTTGGCATCCACATAGGTGCGCCGGCCGGGGCGCGAGACGCGGCGCAGGCCCGTGATCGCCGAACGCCGCGTTTCGTCGTAGCGCAGGCGGATCTCGAGCACCTCGCCCGGCGCGTCGGTCGCCGCCGCCACGCTGTAGGCGTCGATGTAGCCCTGCTCGGCAAGGATCCGGGCGAGCTCCGCCTTCTGGCGAGAGGCGGGCATCAGCACCGTCTCGTGCGAGGCGTGGATCGCGTTGCGGATCCGTGTGAGGAAGTCGGCGATCGGGTCAGTCATCGACATGCGTTGACTCCGTTCACCACGAGGACTTTGTCATGCCGGGGATCTGACCCTGGTGCGCCATCTCGCGCAGGCAGATCCGGCAGAGCCCGAACTTGCGGTAAACCGAGCGCGAACGACCGCAGCGGTGGCAGCGGCTGTAGGCGCGCGTCTTGAACTTCGCGGGGCGCGCCTGGCGGACGCGCTGTGAGGTCTTTGCCAAGTGCTACTCCTGATCTTTCGGTTCGGCGGTGTCGGCTTCCGCCGTTGGCTCTCGATCGAGCGACGTTTCGGCGTCGGGCGAGGCCTCGGCACTCGGCGCGGGCTCATCGGACGCGGCGGCTTCCTCAACCGCAGGCTCTTCTTCAACGGCCGGGGCCTTCGCTTCCGTGAGCTCCTGCGCAACGATCTCCTCGGCGATCTCCTCGGCCACGATCTCCTCGAGCGCCTCCTCGGCGATCTCCTCGAGCGCCTCCTCGGCGACCTCCTCGGCCACGATCTCCTCGACGATCTCCTCGGCCACGATCTCCTCGAGCGCCTCCTCGACGATCTCCTCGGCCACGATCTCCTCGAGCGCCTCCTCGACGATCTCCTCGGCCACGATCTCCTCGAGCGCCTCCTC
>Ga0182015_10002232_pt1 | contig 23965 bp, 20 predicted proteins | sample 712P3MmetaG_FD_120478 | JGI IMG/M metagenome (GOLD analysis project Ga0182015, IMG submission 120478) | Permafrost microbial communities from Stordalen Mire, Sweden - 712P3M metaG | ecosystem: Environmental > Terrestrial > Soil > Wetlands > Permafrost | place: Sweden: Stordalen | collected...
AGCAGCTGAGCCTCGAGCTCGTCGAGACGTACTGGACTCCGGACGGCGAGTTCCCCGATCACGAGCCCAACCCGCTGCTGCCGGAGAACCGCGAGCTGATCATCGCGAAGGTCCGTGAGACCGGCGCCGACCTGGGCATCGCCTGGGACGGCGACGCGGATCGCTGCTTTTTCTTCGACGAGCGGGGCGGCTTCGTCGACGGCGACTTCCTGACCGCGCTGCTCGCGAAGTCGCTGCTCGCCAAGAATCCGAATCCCGCCCACCCCGAAGCGATCCTCTACGACGTGCGCGCCTCTCGCGCGGTGCCCGACACCGTCACGAGCGCCGGCGGCGTGCCGTACATGAACCGCGTCGGGCACGCCTTCTTCAAGGCTCGTATGCGCAAGGAGGGCTCGCTGTTCGGCGGCGAGGTCTCCGGCCACTACTACTTCCGGGACTTCTACTGCGCGGACTCCGGCACGATCCCAGCGCTGTTGATCCTCGAGCAGCTCGCGAGTAGCGGCGCGCGCATGTCCGAGCTGCTCGCGCCCTACCGCGATCGCTACTTCATCTCCGGCGAGATCAACTCCGCGGTCTCCGATGCGAAGGCGAAGATGCACGAGATCTCCGAGCGCTACGCCGACGCTCGTCAGCAGCAGCTCGACGGCATCTCGATCGACTACGAGGATTGGCATTTCAACGTGCGCTCGTCGAACACGGAGCCGCTCTTGCGCCTGTGCCTCGAGTCGCTCGTCTCGCCCGCGGACATGGAACGCAGGCGCGACGAGGTGCTCGCGCTGATCCGCTCGCCGCCCCCCGGGGCATGAGCGCCGCCGAGGACCCGCAAAAGCGCGAGGAGCGCGAGGCGCTCGCGCTGGCGGCCAACGCCGGCATCCACCGTCTCGCGATCCCGACGCCGTTCATGGTCGGGCGCGTGAACGCCTACCTGATCGAGGACTCGCCGCTGACGCTCGTGGACTCCGGGCCGAACTCGGCGAAGGCGCTCGACGAGCTCGAGCAGGCGCTCGCCGCGCGCGGGCATCGCATCGAGGACATCGAGCTGCTGGTGATCTCCCACCAGCACATGGATCACTTCGGCCTCGCCTCGATTCTCGCGCGCCGCTCCGGCGCCGAGGTCGCGGCGCTCGCCGGGCTCGCGCCGTTCCTCGCCAACTACGGCCACCAGACCGACCTCGAAGACCGCTTCGCCCAGCGGCTGATGCTGCGCCACGGCATCCCGCCGGAAATCGTCACCGCCCTGCGCGCGGTCTCCTCGGGGTTTCGCGCGTGGGGCGCGGCGGTCGAGGTCACGCGGCCGCTGGCCGACGGCGCGGCGCTCGCGCTGCGCGACCGCACGCTGCGCGTGCTGCACCGCCCCGGGCACAGCCCCTCAGACACGGTCTTCCTCGACGAGCGGCGCGGGATCCTGCTGGCCGCCGATCACCTGATCGCGCACATCTCCTCCAACCCGCTGATCGCGCGGCCGCTCGACGCCGAGGAGGAGTACTCCAAGCCCCGACCGCAGGCGCTGCTGACGTACATGGCCTCGCTGGAGCAGACGCGCGCGATGGAGCTCGAGCTCGTGCTCCCCGGCCACGGACGACCGGTCACCGACCACGTGTCCCTGATCGACGAGCGCTTTCGCCTGCACGAGCGGCGCGCCGAGAGGATGCGCGGCCTGATCGCCGAGCGTCCGCGCAGCGCGCACGAGATCGCCCAGGAGATGTGGGGCAACGTCGCGGTCACCCAGGCCTACCTGACGCTGTCTGAGGTCCTCGGCCACATCGACCTGCTGCTGCGCGACGGGCTCGCCGTCGAAGAGGAGCAGGACGGCGTCGTGCGCTTCAGCGCGCTCTGATGCTCGCGGACGCGCGCCCGAGCGGTCGCGATCAGCTAGGGCCGTGCGGCGGCCACTTGGCGAGCGGACGGCCGATCTCCCAATGGTGGCCGTAGGGATCCTCGATCCGACCGAGGCGCCAGCCGTGCTCATCCGCGAGCGCCCGCACCTCCCGGGCGCCTGCCGCAAGCGCTTTGGCGACCGCGGCGTCCGGGTCCTCGACGACGAGCGCGAGTCGCGTGGTCGAGCCACCGAGCGTCTCGGGGCTGAAGTTGAGGTGATCGGGAGACTCGTCGGCGACCCACACGAAGCTGTCGCCGACGAGCAGCTGTGAGACGACCGGCGCGTGCTCGTCGCTGCCGCCGACGCGGTAGATCTCGACGGCGTCGAATGCGCGCTTGTAGAACTCGACGGCCTCGCGCCCGCACCTGACCGACAGCTGCGGCTGCGCGCCGGCGCGCGCCGCGCGCGCGATCGCGTCGACGTGCTCGACGTTCGCACGGTCGTCGAGCTCGGCGCTGGGCGCCGTCGCAAACCACGCGTCGAGGATCTCCTCGAGCTCGGCCTGCGAGGTCGCGCGCAGGCTCAGCGCGAGCACGTTCGCGTCGTTCCAGCGCCGCGCGCCGGCGGCGCTGGCGGCGTCGAGGCACAGCGCGGCCCGCGCCCCGGCGACCTTGTTGGCGGCGATCGAGGCGCCGGTACCGGTCCAGCAGCAGACGATGGCCTGCTGGGCGCGACCGGCGGCGACATCGCGCGCGGCCGCCTCCGACGCCCAAGCCCAATCGCAGCGCTCTGAGTCGGCCAGCGCGCCGTGCAGCAGCGGCTCGTGGCCGCGTCGCTCGAGTGCCTCGGCGATCGTGCCCGCGACGCCCGTCAGCTCATCGGCGGAAAGCGAGATGCGCACCCGCTGAGTATCGCCGACGCGCCACGCTGGCAGCGGGCGCCGACGCGAGTGCCGGCGGCAGGCGGACGATCACGCCGCCGCTTCGCGCACCATGTCGAGGAACAGCCTGTGCAGGCGCTCGTCGCGACCGAGCTCGGCGTGGAAGGCGACAGCCAGCATGCGGTCCTGGCGCGCCGCGATCGCGTGACCGTCGAGCTCCGCAAGGATCCGCACCGCGGGCCCGTGCTCGACGATCCAAGGCGCACGGATGAAGATCGCGCGTAGCGGAGCGCCCTCGATGCCATCGACCTCGACGTCCGCCTCGAAGCTCTTCGTCTGCCGGCCGAAGGCGTTGCGCTCGGCGCGCATGTCCATCAGCGCGAGGTGGTCGCGGTCGAGCATGATCAGCCCGGCGCACGAGCCGAGGATCGGGATCCCACCCGCCCCACGGTCGCGTGCAAGCGCGCGCAGCGGCTCGGCCAGCCCCTCGCGCTCGACGCCGAGCGTCATTGTCGTCGACTCCCCCCCCGGGATCACGAGCCCGTCCAGATCGTCCAGGTCGGCCGGGGTGCGTACCTCGCGCGTGCGCGGGGGGACTGGCCCCAATCGCGCCAGCATCCGCTCGTGCGCCTCGAACCCGCCCTGCAGCGCGAGCACGCCGATCAGCGCAGCGTCGCCCAAGCCGGCGCTACCAGCCGCGGTGCGCGAGCAGCTGCTCGCCCTCGAGCTTGGAAGTCTCGAGGCTGACCATCGGGGTGCCCAGCCCGCGCGATGCCTGCGCGACGCGCTCGGCGTCCTGCCAGTGGGTAGTCGACTCGACGATCGCCCGTGCCCGCGTCGGCGGGTCCTCGGACTTGAAGATGCCCGAGCCGACGAACACGCCTTCGGCGCCGAGCGCCATCATCAACGCGGCGTCGGCCGGCGTGGCGATGCCGCCTGCGCAGAACAGGACGACCGGCAGGCGACCGGCGAGCGCGACCTCGCGCACGAGATCGAGCGGCGCAGCGAGATCCTTGGCGGCGGACGCGAGCTCGTCGGCGCCGAGCATCGTCAGGCGACGGATCTCGCCGGCAATCTGGCGCATGTGGCGCACAGCCTCGACGATGTCGCCGGTCCCCGCCTCGCCCTTGGAGCGGATCATCGCGGCGCCCTCGCCGATCCGCCGCAGCGCCTCGCCCAGGTTCGTGGCGCCGCACACGAACGGCACCTTGAAGTCCCACTTGTCGATGTGGTTGGCCTCGTCGGCGGGCGTGAGCACCTCCGACTCGTCGACGTAGTCGACCTCGAGCGCCTCCAGCACGCGCGCCTCCATGAAGTGCCCGATGCGCGCCTTGGCCATCACGGGGATGCTGACGGCGTCCTGGATGCCGGCGATCATCTCGGGGTCGGACATGCGCGCGACGCCGCCGTCGCGCCGAATGTCCGCGGGCACGCGCTCGAGCGCCATCACCGCGGCCGCGCCGGCGTCCTCGGCGATCTTCGCCTGCTCGGGCGTGACCACGTCCATGATCACACCGCCCTTGAGCATCTCGGCTAGGCCGGTCTTAACTCGGAATGTCGCCTCGTCGCGCATTGCCTTAGTTTGACAGCCCCGTCGCCTCCTCGACGGCCGCCGCCGGCAGCTCGCGATCGCCCCAGAACTCGCGCGGCTCCGCGGCAACCGCGGCGAGGTCGTCGATCGTCGCCCGTTCAGGCTCGCGACTCATCGCTGTAGAAGCCCCCGCGAGAGCCGCGCGAGCCCGCGCAGAGAGCCCCGGCCACGCCGCGAGTCCAGCTCGCGGCCGTCGTCGGCGGCAGCGAGGCGGATCGTGACGGCCTCCTGCGCGTCCTCGCGGGCGATCCGAGTCCGGGCGGGTGCGTCCGCGGCGAGCGCGTGGCGCTCAGCTGCGCGCCTGAGCTCGGCCTGGCGCTGGCGCGCCATCTCCGCATTCAAGCCGTCTCTCGTCATTGCCCTACCTCAACCCGTAGCTAACGACCGATTGCTTGACCATAAAGCACCCAATCAAAATTGCAATATCGATCAATTTACGATTGAATGACTATGTGACGCTCGCAGACCGTCTCAGAGCCGTGGATCGTGGCGCCAAGCTGTCGCTTACCCAGCAACTTGCCGAGGTCTTCGCGACGGCGATCGCCACGGGGGAGCTCCAGCCGGGCGCAAAGCTGCCCCCCACGCGAGAGCTCGCGGAGATCGCCGCCATCAACCAGCTGACCGCCAGCCGCTGCTATCGCCGCCTTCAAGAGCAGGGTCTCGTCGTCTCCGCCGTCGGTCGCGGCACGTTCGTGCGCAGCTCCGCAGCGAGCGCGTCGGGCGAGGCGGACCTGTCCTGGCAGACGTATGCGCTCGCGCCGCCGCGCAGCGGCGATGCGGGACGAGCCCTCAGCGAGGCAGCGCGCCACGCGCAGAGCCCGGGGCTGATCGCCCTCTCGGTCGGCTACCCCGCCCGCGATCAGATCCCGGTCGAACAGCTGGCCGCAGCGGTACGAGACACGCTCGATCGCGAAGCGCTCGCGAGCTTCGACTACTGCCCGATCGAGGGAACCGACGAGCTGCGCTCGCAGCTCGCGGCGCTCGGCCGCACCCGCGGGCTCGACGACGAGGCCGACAGCATCCTCATAACCACCGGCGCCAGGCAGGGCCTGACGCTCGTCGCCCGCGCGATCCTGCGTCCAGGCGACGTCGTCGCGTGCGAGTCGCCCACGTACATGGGCATGATCGAGGCGCTGCGCGCGACCGGCGCGACCGTCCTGCCCGTCGACGTCGACGCTGACGGCTTCAACGTCGCTGGGCTCGAGCAGCTGTTGCGCGGCCATGAGCTACGACTGGTCGCGCTGCAGCCTCGCGGACACAACCCGACCGGCCGTGACCTCAGCGAGGAGCGCCGAGCACGCCTGCTCGAGCTGGCCGCGCGCCACGGCTTCTTCGTGCTCGAGGACGGCGTCTACGCCGATCTGCGACACGAGGGCACGGACCTCGGCACGCTGCGAGCGAGCGACCCCGCGCACGTGATCTATGTGGACTCGCTCTCGAAGACCGTCGCTCCCGGCCTGCGCGCCGGCTGGGTCGCGGCGAGCGGCCCAGTGCTCGACCGCATCATCGCCGAGAAGCGCGACGACGACGCCCACTGCGCCACGTTGCCACAGCAGGTGAGCGCCCGCTACCTCGCCGAAGGGAGCTACCCCGCCCAGGTGGCTCGCGCGCGCGAGCTGTACCGCCCGCGCCGGGATGCGCTGCTCGAGGCCCTCGAGGACGAGATGCCGGGGCTCGCCAGCTACCAGCGTCCCAGCGCCGGCGGCCACGTATGGGTGACGCTCGATCACGCACGCGACGACGAGGAGCTCTACCGCGTGGCGCTCGCCGGCGGCGTCAGCTACACGCCGGGCCCGGCGATGCTCGTGCAGGCGCCGCGCGCGACCCAGCTACGGCTCTCCTTCACCGCGCTGACGCCTGAGCAGCTGCGCGAGGGGGTGCGGCGGCTGGCGCGCGCGATCCGCGCCCAGCCGCAAGCCCCACGCCATCGCCACACCCTCCCCGTCGCATGAGGGGCGGGCGAAGCTACTTCAGCCGAAAAGCCTTGATGCGATCGTCGTACTGCGCGGTGTCCTGCGCATACACGCCGTACGCAAGCGCCTGGATGACGCTCAAAAGCGCCGTGTGCGAGCGCACATAGGCGGGGCTGTTGGATGAGTAGTAGAGCTTGATCTGCGCAAGCTTGGCGACCTCGGAGAGCGTCGCGTCGGTGATCGCGGCGGTACGCGCCTGGCGGTGGCGCGCGAGCTTCATCGCGCGCACGACCAACGGGTGCGGGCGCCCCGCGGACAGTCCGATCACGAGCGTGTTCGTGTCGATGCGCCCGAGGCGGCTGAGCGCCTCCTGCGAGGGGCTCGCGACGACGTCGACGCGCAGGTCGAGCAGCATCAGCAGGTGGCGCAGGTAGCTGGCGAAGAACGCCATCTGGTCGGTGCCGGCGACGAGCACCTTCTCGGCGCCGACGATCGCCTCGATCAGCGACTCGACCGAGCTGCGCGAGACCTTGCGCGCGGTGTCCTCGACATTGAGATGGTCGGCCGCGAGCGCCGCCTCGAACTCGTTCTGATCGAGTGAGAACAGCGGGGATGAAGCCCCGCTCGCCCCCGCGCCGCCCTCCTTTGTGACCTTCGCGTTGACGCGGCGGTATTCCTCGCGCGCGGCGGCTTGCAGCTCGGGGAAGCCCTCGAAGCCGAGCGCCTGGGAGAAGCGCACGACGGTCGAGCTGGAGGTGTTCGCGCGGCGGGCGAGCTCCTCGGCGGTCTGGAACGCGGCCTCGTCGAGATGGTCGACGATGTACTGCGCCACGTCCTTCTGGGAGCGCGAGCACTCGTCGAAGCGCGCCTGTATGTACTTGGACAGGCTCTGGTGCTCACTCGTGCCGTTCACCGGCGGAGGCTCGGCAATCTTTGTAGCTGCACGCTTCATCGGCGCTTACATTCGACGTCTTCGTTTCGCAGTCCTTCCTGCTGAAGCGAGTTCGCCACGAATGTGGACGGCTCACTACGGTGATCCGTCGCGCGGGGCAGTCCGTACATAAGCTCAAGCGATGCCGAGAGTCCGAGAGCCAACATGAGAGTCGCGATCGTCGGCGCCGGCGTCTCCGGGCTCGTCGCGGCGCATCTGCTGCATCGCGAGCACGAGGTCGTCGTGTACGAGGCGAACGCCTACGCGGGCGGACACGCCAACACGGTTCGGGTCGAAACGGACCACGAGAGCCATGACGTGGACACGGGCTTCATCGTCATGAACGACCGAAACTACCCCAACTTCACCCGCCTGCTAGACCGGCTCGGAGTAGTCAGGCAGCCGACGCACATGAGCTTCTCGGTGAAGGGCGAGGAGGAGGACTTCGAGTACTCGGGCACGCCTCGAGGGCTGCTCTGCCAGCCGAGCAACCTGCTGAGCCCGCGCTTTCAGCGGATGATCGTCGAGCTGCTGCGCTTCAACCGCGAGCTGCGCGCGCTGCTGGCACGCGACATCGACACGGGCGCGCAGCACCCGCAGGAGTCGCTGCAGTCGTTCCTCGAGCGCCGCCGCTTCTCGCGCGCATTCGTCGAGCGGCTGATCGTGCCGCAGGTGTCGGCCGTGTGGTCCGCGGACCCGCGTCAGATGCGCTCTTTCCCCGTGCGCTTCATGGCGGAGTTCTTCGCCAACCACGGCATGCTCGGCTTTCGCGACCGCCCACACTGGTCGACCATCGCCGGCGGCTCCGCGCGCTACGTCGACGCGCTGCTCGCTCAGTTTCGCGAGCGCGTGCGCCTGAGCACGCCCGTGCGCTCGATCACCCGTCACGCCGATCACGTGGAGATCGCCACCGGCGGCTCGCACGACGGCGCAGCCGCCGAGCGCTACGACCAGGTTGTGGTCGCCACGCACTCCGACCAGGCCCTGCGGATGCTCAGCGACCCCTCGCCGCAGGAGGCCGAGCTCTTGGGAGCGATCCCCTACCAGCGCAACGAGGCGGTGCTGCACACCGACTCGAGCCTGCTGCCGCGCCGGCGCTGGGCACGCGCGGCATGGAACTTCCACCTGCTGCGCGAGCCGAAGCCCGTGAGCACCGTCACCTACTACATGAACCACCTGCAGCGGCTGCGCTCCGAGCGCGACTACTGCGTGACGCTCAACCGCACCGAGGCGATCGACCCGCAGAAGGTGATCCGCAAGATCTCCTACGCCCACCCCGTGTACACGCCCGCGGGCGTCGCTGCCCAGAGCCGGCACGCGACGATCAGCGGCTTCGAGCGCCGCACCCACTACTGCGGCGCCTACTGGGGCTGGGGCTTTCACGAGGATGGCGTTCGTAGCGCGCTTCAAGCATGCGAGCCGTTCGGGGCGAGGCTGTGAACAGCTGCCTGTATGAGGGCACCGTGCGCCACCGGCGCCACGGCACGCCCGGCGACGAGCTCCGCCATCGGATGTTCATGGTCTGCCTCGACCTCGACGAGCTGCCCGCGTGCTTCGACGGGCACGCGCTGTGGTCCGCGAGGCGCCCCGCGCTAGCGTGGTTTCGCCGCGCCGACTACCTCGGCGACCCGCGCATGCCGCTCGCGCAGTCGGTGCGCGAGCTCGTCGCCGAGCGCACCGGCGAGATGCCCGACGGTCCGATCCGGCTGCTGACGCACCTGCGCTGCTTCGGCCACTGCTTCAACCCCGTGAGCTTCTACTACTGCTACGAGAGCACCGGCGAGCGCGTGCGCGCCGTCGTCGCGCACGTCACCAACACCCCGTGGGGCGAGCGCCACGCCTACGTGATGCCGGTCGAGCGCGCCGCCGACCATGGCACCGCGAGACTGATGGGCGGCCGCTTCGAGAAGGCTCTGCACGTCTCGCCGCTGATGGGTATGGAGCACACCTACGACTGGCGGCTGACAGAGCCGGGCGAGCGCCTCGCCGTGCACATCGCCTCCCAGCGTCCGGACGGAGAGACCGTGTTCGACGCGACGCTCGCGCTCGAGCGCCGCGCGCTCGACGGCTACCAGCTCGCGCGTGCGCTCGCGCGCTATCCATTTCTGACGACGCGCATCACCGCTCGCATCTACGGACACGCCCTGCGACTGCGGCTGCGCGGCGCCGAGTATTTCCCGCACCCGCACAGCGCGCCGGCCGACGCGAGCGTGGCGCTCGATCACGCCGAGCGCGAAGCGGCGGTGTCCACATGAGCGCTCGCGAGATCGTCGCCCGCAAGCCGCTTGCGCTGCAGCGTCGGCAGGGCCATTGGCTGCGGCGCCGCTATGACAGCGCCGCGCGCGGGCTCGTGCTGCGGCTGCTGAGCCGCATCCGCGGTGGCCAGATCGAGCTGGTCGAGGACGGCGTGAGCTTGTGCTTCGGCGAGGTCGCCCCAGAGCGCCCTCTGCGGGTTCTCGTGCGCGTGCGCTCGCGGCGCTTCTACCGCCAGCTTTTGCGCGGCAGCATCGGCCTGTGCGAGTCCTACATGGACCAGCTGTGGGAGTGCGATGACCTCGTGGCCCTCACGCGCATCGCCGCGTTGAACGTCGGCGCGCTCGACACCTTCCGCAGGCGCCTTGCGCCGCTGCTGATCCCCGCGCAGCGCTGGGCGCGCTGGCTCGCGCGCAACACACCCGTACGCTCGCGCCGGCGGATAGCTGCCCACTACGACCTCGGCAACGAGCTGTTCGCGCTGTTCCTAGACCGCACGATGATGTACTCGTGCGCGGTCTTCGAGAGCCCGCGGGCGACACTCGAGCAGGCGTCGATCGCAAAGCTCGAGCGCGTGTGCGCGAAGCTCGACCTGCGCTCCGAGGACCACCTGCTCGAGATCGGCACCGGCTGGGGCGGCCTCGCGGTGTACGCCGCCAAGCACTACGGCTGTCGCGTGACGACGACCACGATCTCGCGCGAACAGCACGCCTACGCGTGTGAGCGCGTGCGCGAGGAGGGCCTCGAGGACCGCGTCACCGTGCTGCTGAAGGACTATCGCGAGCTCACGGGCACATACGACAAGCTCGTCTCGATCGAGATGATCGAGGCCGTCGGCTGGCAGTACTTCCCCACGTACTTCCGCCGCTGCTCGGAGCTGCTCGCCGACGACGGCGCGATGCTGCTGCAGGCGATCACGATCGACGACCGCGCCTACCAAGTGGAGAAGGCGGGTAAGAGCTTCATCAACACCTACATCTTCCCCGGCGGCTGCCTGCCCTCGATGGAGATCATCTCGCGCTCGCTCGCGCGGATGACCGACCTGCAGCAACTGCACCTCGAGGACATCACCGCGCACTACGCGACCACGCTCGCGCACTGGCGCGAGCGCTTTCTCGGCGCCACCGAGCAGCTGGCGCAGCTCGGCTACGACGAGCGCTTCCGCCGCCTGTGGGAGCTCTACCTGTGCTACTGCGAGGGTGGCTTTCGCGAGCGGCGCATCCAGGACGTGCAGCTGCTGCTCGCCAAGCCCGGATACCGGTCCGAGGCGCAGGCGACGTGCCACGAGCGCCGATCTGGCCGCCGCCTAAAGGGCTAGGGGAGCACTGCCGTGCAGGCGCGATAGTGTCCCTCGCGGGATGAGACGCAGCCTGTACGAGGACGTGCACGAAGACTTCCGCGCGAGCTTTCGCACGTTCCTCGCGCGCGAGGTCCTCGGCGACGAGGGCCGCTATGGCGAGTGGGAGCGCAAGGGGATCGTCCCCAGAGACGTGTTCGCACTTGCGGGCAAGGGGGGCTTCCTTGGCATGGCCGTGCCCGAGTCCCACGGCGGCGCCGGCGCGGAGGACTTTCGCCTGAACCTCGTCATCGGCGAAGAGGTCCAGCGCGCGGGCGTCGGCAGCTTCGGCCTCGGGATCACGCTGCACAACGACATCTGCCTCCCCTACTTCCTCAGCTATTGCGACGAGGCCCAGCGCGAGCGCTGGCTCGGCGGCATCGCCTCCGGCGAGTTGATCACGGCGCTCGCGATGACCGAGCCGGGGATCGGCTCGGATCTCGCCGCGATGTCCACGAGCGCGATACGCAACGGCGACCACTATGTCGTCAACGGCGCCAAGACGTTCATCACAAACGGCATCAATGCCGACCTCGTGATCCTGGCCGCGAAGACAGATCCGTCCGAGCGCCATCGCGGCATCAGCCTGATGATCGTCGAGCGCGGCATCGATGGCTTCGAGCGCGGACGCAATCTCGAGAAGATCGGACAGCACGCGCAGGACACCGCCGAGCTGTCGTTCGTCGACGTGCGCGTACCCATCGAGAACCTGCTCGGCGAGGAGGGCAAGGGCTTTCGCTATCTCGTCTCGAACCTGCCGCAGGAGCGCCTCTCGATCGCCGCCTCCGCCGTCGCCGCCGCCGAGGCCGCGATCGGCTGGACGCTCGAATACGTGAAGGAGCGCAAGGCATTCGGCCAGCCGATCGGCTCCTTCCAGAGCTCGCGCTTCACGCTCGCCGAGCTCCACGGCGAAGCCCAGATCGCACGCGCGTTCGTCGACCAGTGCGCGCAGGTGCTCAACGCGGGGGAGCTGACACCGGAGGACGCCGCCACCGCCAAGTGGTGGTGCACCGACCTGCAGGGGCGCGTCGTCGACCGTTGCCTGCAGCTGTTCGGCGGCTACGGCTACATGCTCGAGTACCCGATCGCGCGCGCGTTCGCCGACGCCCGCGTGACCCGCATCTACGGCGGCGCCAACGAGATCATGAAGGAGATCGTGGGGCGCTCGCTGGGGCTTTAGCAGCGGTGGCTATCGCTCACCTCAGCAGGTGCTCCAGTTGATGTAAGCGGCGATGTCTTCGTATCCGCCGACGCAGACGTCTTTGCTGTTGGAATACCACCACGCTTCGTTCCAGTGGTACCAGCCGCCGTTGAGATGCTGTACGCCAGTCTGGTCTTTGCCTGAGTTTTCCGGTTTCGTTTCGTCCGACATCTCGGCGCCAACTTCAACGGCCTTCGCGTATGCGGGGTAGCCATAGCCTCCTTGGCACGCGAGGGTTTCGCTGGGGCCGTAGCGCTCGCACCAGTCACCGTTGTTCGACGGGTCTTCCAAGGTGAACGAGTTCCATGTGTAGCCTTCGACCGTCGACGGCAAGGTCGTCTCATGCAGTCCTTTTGCTTCGTCGTACGCGTAGAACTTATGAAGACTGCAACAGTTGTTCTCCGACCCAGCGAGCTGGCCGTCCTCAACCCAATATTCGTGATCCTGTGGAAAAATTGCCCACTGCTCGTTGGAGACAAAGACTTGACCGTCGTGCAAGTTCCATTCGGGCACGTACATTCCCGATGTATATATGACGGAGGACAAGCCTTTGACTTCTTCGCCTTTGTTGGACATAACCCATTCGGCCGTGCCGTAGCAGTGGTAGTTTGTTGGCGCTGACTCAATTTTGCATTCGCCACCCCAGGTCGCCGATGCCGTCGCCGGCACTGCCAGTGCGACGAGGACCGGCGTGAGTAGGCTGAGGAATGTGAAACGCCTAGACGACATCAGCTTCCTTCCTTTAAGGGACGCTGCAACCGACCGCCACGCGCGTGGTTTGACCCGCGCGCACGGAAGCACCCACAGATCGACAGCGCAGAAGCGGCGAGGACCCCAGCAGGTACGGGGTCAGCGTGTACTTGCCTGGTAGTAGATGGAACAGGAACGTCCCCTTCGGGCTCGTGTGTTGAGAAGCGAGGAAGTGCCCCTCTTTCGTGACATCGATCCAAAGGTTGGGGGCAACAGGCGCCGCTTTGTGAGTGCCGGGACGGGGATGGGGACCACCGTCCGCATATCCGGTTCCACGCAGGATGCCCTTGCCGCTCGCCGCCGTGGCATGAGGCGATGCTTCTTGGGTGTTGCTGGTAGCCGACGAATCGTCACTCGCACCGGCCGAGCTTTGCGGCGCGGTCAGTTGACTTAGATCAGGCGCTGCTTCGTTCGTAAGGTAGATGCTGATGACGAAGCCTGATTTGGCGTCGATGATCAGGTCAAGGGTGCTGCCTGTCGGCACGACGTCGCCGTGAGGAATCGGTACTCCGTTCGCCACGAATTGCCCCCGCATCGTGACCACGTAGACGGGGGTCTGCGCAAACGGCTCCCCGGTGCGCGGATCGACGTTCATGGGCGGCGACTCGTTGAGGAACGTAGAGGCGGTTCCCATCGACGTGGGCGCCGATTCGACGTCCGTCGGGGCTGCGTCGCCGTCCGCGGCCGCATAGCGCAGCGCAATCTGTTCGACGCCCGCGGCGATGGGCGCGACTTCGGCTTCGGCCGGCGACTGTGACGCGCTTTCGGCCGAAGCCCCGGTGCTCGCAGCGATGCCGATCCCGATGCCCAGAACCCCGGCGAGGAGGCTTGCGATGATCATCAGCCTTCGCATGTTCGTTCTCCTGCTTGGTTTGGCTGCCGGTTCCCCGCAGACAGTCGTCAGCGAATCTCCGCTTGCCGCAACGTATTCGGTAGTTGGAACCGAAATGTTATCGCATCGCGAACAAGTCCGATAGCCGGGATCGTGGCGAAGCTAGCTGGGGCTCACGGTGGCGGCGCTCCACAGTTCGCGAGGGGTTCGCTCGACTGTACGTGGACGATCGCCGGCGGCGGCAGGGGCGGTTCGTTACGGGCGAGGTCGAAGATCCGCAGGGATGGCGTGCCCGGCTTGTATTCACTGTCCCAGCAGCCGATTTCGCTGGGCAGGCGAGGGATGCCCGTCGACTCGACGACGGCCAGCGCCGGCCAGCGGAACGCGAGCGCATCCAGCGTCCGCGCGGGCGACTCGAAGCCGATCACAAGCCTCGGGGCGCTGTCAGGCGCGCCGCGCGATCGACCCCCCGCCAGGTCGCGAACCGACAGATACTCGCCATCGCCCGGAGGACCTTCGTGGTCTTCCTCGGTGAGCAGGTGCATGTCCGAGACGAGCGGGCGTTGTTCTGCTGTTCCGAGGTCGGCGATGCGCCGTCCGCCGGTGGAGTACAGGGCGATCCGGTGCTCGCATCCTTCGGCCTGAAAGAGAGGGAAACACACTTCGCCGGGTGCGCGGAGCACCGGAAAGAAGTCCACCAGACGGTCGGGAGAGGCGAAGCTCAGACGCCCGTCCGGTAGCGTCAAGCGAGCCTGTACGCGGTCGCTGCGCAGATTCAGAATCGACACCGTCATCCGCGCTGGCGAGTGCTGTGCGCCGATCGCGAGCAGCGGACCTTCAGCGGCGAGCACCGGTTCGTTTTCGCCCGGCAGCCAGCGCAGAACGTGCCAGAGTCCTGCGCGCAGGCTCCTTGTGAAGAGTGGCTGACGTGAGAAGCGATCGTCCCAGAAGCACTGGCCGGCGGCGACCAGCTCATCGTCGATGACCACATGAGCGCCGCTGGGTTCCCAGCCTTTGCACCCGCCGCCGGCGAACAGCGGCGGGTAGCGCAGGGACTCGAAGGCGCCCGGCGGTTCGCTGACGAGAAGACGCGGATCATCGCCTTCGGCGCTCGCCCTCTGGCCGTGACCGACGATCACCGCATCAGCCGAAGATTCTGCTTCGCGCGTGGGTATCCGCGTGCCGGCCGGGCCGAGCCGCATCTTCCCGGACCCGAACGGCTCGAAGAACACCGGCCCTTCATCGAACCAAACAGCACCTCCCGACACCAACGCGACGGCTTGCTCGGGCGGAGCAGGCGGCGGCTGCGCCCGCGCCGCGCCAGGCACCGCCGGAGCCACGAGCAGCGTCACGAACGGCAGCGCCACGAGCGTTCCCGCCCGCGCGAAGCCGGGACCGAAGCGACGAATCCAGATCGAGCCGCTGACCGCGAGCACGAACAGCGCGTCGCCGAGGTCCGCGTGTCGCACCAGCAGCGAGCCGACCTCGCTCGCGGCGAGTGCCAGCAGCGACAGCGTCGCGACCCGCAGCTGCCTCAGGCCGGGGTCGACTCGCGCGAGGATCCTGCTCACGTCGCGCAACCGACCGCCCGCCCGCTCACCCGCCGGCGGCCGCCCGCGGCGTCGCGCCGATCTCGCCCGCGAGCTCCACGAAGTACTCCAGCGAGCGCGGGTTCGCCAGCGACTCCACGCTCGCCGCCTGCTCGGGCGCCACCCCCATCAGGATGCGCTTGACCGGCACCTCCAGCGCCTTGCCCGAGAGCGTCCGCGGCACCTCCGCGATCTGGCGGATCTCGTTCGGGACGTGCCGCGGCGAGCAGTCCTCGCGGATGCGGCGCTTGATCTTTCCCGCGAGCTCGTCGTCGAGCGCCACGCCCTCGCGCAGCACCACGAACATCTCCATCCACAGCTCGCTCTCCGAGGCGTCGTCCGCCCCCGGCTTGGGGATGTCCACGACGAGCGCGTCCAGCACCTCCTCCACGCCCAGCGCCGCACGGTAGATCTCAGCGGTGCCCATGCGCACGCCCTGGCGGTTGATCGTCGAGTCAGAGCGCCCCGAGATGACCGCGCCGCCGCGCGGCGTGATGCGAATCCAGTCGCCGTGGCGCCACACCCCCGGGTACATCGCGAAATAGCTCTCGCGCAGGCGCGAGCCGTCCTCATCGCCCCACAGGAACAGCGGCATCGAGGGCATCGGCTCGGTGATCACCAGCTCCCCCACCTCGTCGTCCAGGCTGTTGCCCGCTTCATCCCACGCCTGTACCGCGCAGCCGAGCGCGCGGCACTGCAGTTCGCCCTCGTACACCGGCAGCATTGGGCAGCCCGCGACGAACGCCGTGCACACGTCCGTGCCGCCGCTCGTCGAGAACAGCCACACGTCGCCCTTCACGTGCTCGTACACCCAGCGAAAGCTCTCAGGCGACATCGGAGAGCCCGTCGCGCCGATCGCGCGCAGCGCGCTCAAGTCGTAGTCGCGTCCAGGCTCGATCCCCGCCTTCTCGCAGCTAGCCAACAGGCCCGGGCTCATACCCATGCACGTGATCCCCGCGCGCTCCGCCAGCTGCCACAGGAAGTTCAGGTCCGGGTGCGCCGGGCTGCCGTCGTACAGCACGAGCGCCGCATCCGACAGCAGGCAGCCGACGAGGAAGTTCCACATCATCCAGCCCGTCGTCGTGAACCAGAACATGCGATCGCCATCGCGCAGATCCAGGTGCATGCGCTTCTTCAGCTGCTCGATCAGGATGCCGCCGTGGCCCTGCACGATCGCCTTCGGCAGGCCCGTCGTGCCTGAGGAGTACAGCACCCACAGCGGGTGGTCGAACGGGACCTGCTCGAAGCTCGCCGCGGCATCGCCCCCGGAGTGGGAGCGGGAGACGGAGTCCTCGCCGAGTGACAGCAGCCGATCCCACGTGATGGCGCTGCGAACGCCGCCGCCGGAGGCGGCCTCATAAACGTCGTTGCCCGCCAGGTAGGGAAGCGTGACCACGTGCTCGACCGTCGGCAGCTCCTCGAGGATGCGCTCCACGACCGCGGTGCGGTCGAAGTCCTTGCCGCCGTGGCGGTAGCCGTCGACCGTCAGCAGCACCTTCGGCTCGATCTGCGCGAAGCGGTCGATCACGCTGCGAGCGCCGAACTCCGGCGCCGCGCTCGACCAGATCGCGCCGATGCTCGCGCTCGCCAGCAGCGCGATCAGCGTCTCCGGGATGTTCGGCATGTACGCGACCACGCGGTCGCCGCGCTCGACGCCCAGCGCGCGCAGGCCGCCCGCGGCCGCCGCCACGCGCGCCGAGAGCTCGCCCCACGTGACCTCGTCGAGGTCCCGCAGCTCCGAGCAGTGCAGCACCGCCACCTCATGCTCGCGGCCCTCGCCGCGCGCGAGCACGTTCTGCGCGTAGTTCAGCTCCGCGCCCTCGAACCAGCGGGTGCCCGGCATCTCGTGCAAGCCGAGCACCCGCTCGTACGGCTTCGACGCGCGCACGCCGCAGAACTCCCAGATGCCCGCCCAGAATCCCTCCAGGTCGTCGACCGACCAGCGCCACAGCTCGTCGTAGTCCGCGAACCGCCGGCCGCGGCGCTCGCCGGCCCAGTCCATGAAGCGCTTCATCTCCACGTCCCGCAGCTGCTCGCGCGGTGGCTCCCACATTGGATGCTCGGCGGAGACGCTTGTCATACGGGTATTCTCGCGGTTTGTGAGCCTGCCGGGGTTGCGCGAGAAGTTTCCCGTTCTTGGCGCCGTCGCGTACCTCAACGCCGGCACCGACGGTCCCATGCCCGCCGCGGCTGTGCAGGCGGCGTCGCGCGAGCTGGAGCGCGAGCTGCGCGACGGGCGCGCGATGGCGCACTTCGAACGCAAATCCGAGCTGAACACAGAGCTGCGCGCCGCCTACGCGCGCGCGCTCGGCGCCGAGATCGCCGACGTCGCGCTCACGAGCTGCACCAGCGAGGGCATGGCACAGGTGATCGGTGGCATGGGGTTCGAGCAGGGCGATGAGATCGTGACCAGCGACGAGGAGCATCCGGGGCTGCTGGGAGCGCTCACCGCGGCGCGCGAGCTGCGTGGCGTGCGCGTGCGCGAAGTCCCGTTCGCCGAGCTCGCAAACGGCGTCGGCGCGCGCACGCGACTCGTCGCCTGCTCGCACGTCGGCTGGGTCAGCGGCTCGCTCGCGCCCGCCGAGCTCGGCCAGCTCGACGTGCCCGTGCTGCTCGACGGCGCCCAGGGCGTCGGCGCCGTCCCCGTCGACGTCGACGCGCTCGGCTGCGACGCGTACGCCGGCGCCGGGCAGAAGTGGCTGTGCGGGCCCGACGGCACCGGCTCGCTCTGGGCCAGCCCCGAGCTGCGCGAGCGTATCTCCGTCTCGCGTCGCGGCTACGCCAACCTCGCCGACCCCAACGACGGGCTCGACGCGCACGTGCACGAGGACGCGCGGCGCTTCGACACGATGTCCCAGAACGCCGAGACCGTCGCCTGCGCGCTCGCCGCCATCGGCGTGCTCGAGGCCGCCGGGTGGGCCGCCGTGCACGAGCACGCGCGCACGCTCGCCGCGCGACTCGTCGAGATGCTCGCCGATGTCGGGCGCGAGGCCGCGCCACGCGGGCCGAGCACGCTCGTCTCCTTCCACAGCCCGGACCCCGAGGGCGAGCGCACGCTGCTCGCCGAGCGCGGCGTCGTCGTGCGCAGCATCCCCGACCGTCCGTGGCTGCGCGCGTCGGTCGGCGCATGGAACGACGAGCGCGACCTTGAGCGGCTCGTGGAGAGCCTTCCCGCTTGAGCGACCAGCGCCGCCTGCTGCGCCACGCCGGCCTGCCCGTCGCGATCGCGCTCTCGGCGGTCCTGACCACGCATCGGCTCGCCCAGAACGGCTACGCCAACATCTTCTACTCGGCCGGCGTCAAGTCGATGACGCACTCGCTGCACGACTTCCTGTTCGTGTCGTTCGACCCCGGCGGCCTCGTCACCGTCGACAAGCCCCCGCTAGCGCTGTGGGTGCAGGCCGCGAGCGCCAAGCTCTTCGGCTTCTCCCCCCTCAGCCTGCTGCTGCCCGAGGCGCTCGCCGGCGTGCTCGCCGTCGCGCTCTTGTACGTCGTGCTCGCCCGGCGCCTCGGTGCCGCCGCCGCGTTCGCCGGCGCGCTCACACTCGCCGTGTTCCCGTCGTTCGTCGCCGTCTCGCGCGACAACGGCGTCGACCCCCTGCTGATCCTGCTGCTGCTGATCGCCTGCGCACTGGCCCTGCGCGCCTGCGAGACGGGCCGCGGGCGCACACTGATCGCATCGGCCGTCGTCGTCGGGCTCGCGTTCAACACGAAGACGCTCGCCGCCTACCTCGTCGTCCCCGGCATCGCCGTCGGCTATCTCGTCTGCGCGCCCGGCTCGTGGCGGCGGCGGATCGCGCAGCTGCTCGCCGCCGGGCTCGCGATGCTCGTCGTGTCCTTCGCGTGGATCGCCTTCGTCGAACTGACCCCCGCCTCCAAGCGGCCCTACGTCGGCAGCTCCACGAACAACACCGAGCTCGGCCTCACGTTCGAATACAACGGCCTCGGCCGCGTCGAAGGCCAGGCCGGCGGCCCCAACAGCACCAGCGTGCGTCCCGGCGCCTACGTGCCCGCCGCCCGCCAGCACGCCGTCAACGACGCCGCGCGCGCCCATCCCGCAGCGCGTGAAGCGGCCTCGACACCCGTGCACCTCACCCCTGCCGCCGCGCCCGCGCCGGCCGTCAAGGTCACCGGCAGGGAAAAGGACCCGATCCCGTTCGGCGAAGAACCCAAGCCGCTGCGCCTGTTCGGCAAGGGTCTCGGCGACCAGGCCGGCTGGATGCTGCCGTTCGCGCTGTTCGGGCTGCTCGCGCTGCTCGCCGTCGTCGCGCTCGCGCTCCTCGATCGCCGCCGCAGCGGGCGAGGGCTGGGAACGCCTGCAGAGGCCGCGAGCGCCGACGTGGGCGCCGGGGCGCCTGCGGAGCGCCCGGCGCGGCCACCCGCGCCGGCGCCCTCGCTTGGCGCAGCGCTCGCACTCAGCCGTCGCGACCCCCGACTCGCCGTCGCGCTCGTGCTCGGCGGCTGGTTTCTCGTCGAGGCGGCCGTGCTGAGCCTCTCGAAGGGCATCGTGCACCCCTACTACGTCTCCGCGCTCGCGCCGGGAACCGGCGCGATGGCCGGGGCCGGCGCGGCCGCGCTCGTCGAGCTCGCGCGCGGGCGCCACCGGCTGTGGGGCCTCGCGCTCGCGGCATGCGCGCTGGCGAGCACGGTGCTCGTGCAGGTCGTGCTGATGCACCGCGAGCACTACATGACGTCGTTCGTGCCCCTGCTCGCGATCGGGACGGCGGTCGGCTTCGCGGCGCTGATCGCGCTGCGCCGGCTGGCGGCGCCCGCGGTCGCGCTCGTGTTCCTGCTGCTGCTCGTCGTGCCCACACGGTACGCCGCCACCACGTGGCTTGCGCCCGTCGAGGGCACGTTCGCGGCGGCCGGGCCGAAAGCGTTCGCCGGCAGCGGCGGCTATGGAGTAAACGCGCACGACCTCGCGATCGATCGCGCGCTGCTCGACTACGTCGCCACGCACCGGCCCGGCTCGCGATGGGCGCTGTTGACCGTCGCCTCCGACACCGGCTCGCCGCTGATGCTGATGGGGCTCGACGTCGGCGCGCTCGGCGGCTACAGCGGCGTCGACCCCGCCGTCGACGGGCCGCAGCTCGCGCGCATGGTCGCCGGCGGGCAGGCGCGCTACGTGCTGCTCGGCGGCGAGTACTCGTTGCGCGGCGGCAACCGCGCAACGCAGGCGGTCCTGCGCGCCTGCAGGGAGCTGGCGCCGTGGTTGTGGCACAGCCCCGTCGGCTACCCCTACGGGCTCGTGCTGTTCGACTGCGCCGGCGACGAGCGCGCGCTCGCGGCCGCGGGCTGAGAGGTCCGGATCGAATGCTCGCCTTCGCCTGCCCCGTGTGCGCGCGCCTCGTCACGTTCGAGAGCACCGTCTGCCTGCACTGCGGCAGCGAGCTCGGGTATGACCCCGCGAGCATGGCGATCGTCGCGATCGCCCCGGCGGACCCCGAGCCCACGCTGCGCTGCGCAAACGCGCAGCTGGCCGCGTGCAACTGGGTCGTGCGCCGCGACGGCGAGCTATGCGCGAGCTGCGCGCTCACGCGCGTCCGCCCCAACGACGCCGACGAGGACGGGCTCGGCGGCTTCGCCACGGCCGAGGCCGCCAAGCGCCGGTTGCTGTTCGAGCTCGCCGACATCGGGCTGCCGATCGTCGGCCGGCGCGAGCAGCCCGACGGCCTCGCGTTCGAGCTGCTCTCGAGCGCCCACACGCCCGTCACCACCGGCCACGCGGACGGCGTCATCACGCTCGACCTCGACGAGACCGACCCCGCGCACCGCGAGCGCATGCGCGTCAAGCTCGGCGAGCCCTACCGGACCGTGCTCGGGCACCTGCGCCACGAGATCGGCCACTACTACCAGCCGATCCTGCTCGGAGGGGTCACCGCCGTCGAGCAGCGCTGCCGCGAGCTGTTCGGGGACGAGCGCGAGGACTACCAAGAGGCGATGCAGCGCTACTACGAGCAGGGCGCCCCCGCGGGCTGGGAGCAGCGCTTCGTCAGCGCCTACGCGACGATGCACCCTTGGGAGGACTGGGCGGAGACGTTCGCCCACTACCTGCACATCCGCGACACCGTGCAGACAGCCGCGGCCTACGGCGTGCGCGTCGCCGGTCCCGCGATCGCCACCGCCGACCCCCAGCCGCTGCACTCCAGGCCTCCCGGCGAGCACGAGGACATGCACAGCGTGCTCGAGGCGTGGATCCCGCTCACCTACGCGCTCAACGCGATCAGCCGCAGCATGGGCGCGCGCGACCTCTACCCGTTCGTGCTCACCGCCGCGGTCGAGGCGAAGCTAGCGTTCATCGACGAGCTGATCCGGTCACAAGCGATCTGACGGTCGCCCAGCGACCGTCAGGCAGCGACGGATAGATCCCTATGGAAGGCCCTCGCGAACAGCTCGCGCTCGCGCCCAACCGCCCAGCGCGGCACCGCCGACTCGCCGTCGGCGATCAGCCGCAGCTCGACCTCGCCGTCGTGCAGCTCGAGGCTCGTCGCGCGTACGAGCTGGTCACGTGAGCGCTCGAGGTCCTCGGCGAGGCGCAGCAGCGTCGCGCAGCGATCCAGGCGCGCGATGTCGCCCTCGCCGAACAGCGCCGCCATCGGACCGGCCGCCGGCATGCCCTTGCGGTGATAGCGCGCCGCTTGGGCGACGATCGCCGTCTCCACGGGCGCGAAGCCCGGCAGGCCGCCGTTGAGGATCAGGTAGCGGGAGTGCTTGTGGTGGTCGTCGTAGTCGATCGACATGCCGACGTCGTGCAGCATGCACGCTGCCCACAACAGCTCGCGCTCGCGCGCGTCGCCTCCGTGCAGCCCGAGCCGCGCGAGCTCGTCGAACATGCCGAGCGCGAGCGCCGCCACGTGCTGGGTGTGCTCGCCGTCGACGCGATACTGGGCGGCCATGTTGAGCACGCTCGCGCGCCGCACGTCCTCGAACAGCGGCTGCTCGCGCGCCGCCAGGTAGCGCTCGAAGAACACGCCCTCGCGCAGACCCGCCTCGGTCGCCTCCAGCGCGTCGAAGCCGCCCGCGAGCAGCACGCCCTGCACGACGACCGCGCCGGCGAGGATCAGATCCGCGCGCGCCGGCTTGATGCCGGGCACGCTCGCGCGTTCGGCCGCCGGCAGCGCCGCCAGGCGCTGCACGAGCGCCTCCAGCGCGTCGCGCTCGATGACCATGCCCTGCACGCCGTTGGACGGCAGCCCCGCCGCGCGCTGCGCCGCCGCCGCGAGGTTGCGCACCGTCCCGCCGATCCCCACGAGACGCCCGCCGCCCGCCTGCTCGGCGCGGCCCGGCCGCACACCGGGCGCTAGCCACGGCGCCTGCGCGAGCTCCGTCGCGACGTGCTCGCGCAGCTCCTCCAGCTGCCTGCGCTTGGCGGGTCCGTTCGGTGGCAGGAAGCGCTCGCTCATGCGCACGGTTCCGAGGCGCCACGAGCCCGAGTCCTCGATCAGCCGGTCCTTGACGCGCACCAGCTGCATCGAGCCGCCGCCGAGGTCGAGCACGCTGCCGTCGCCGAGCGTCGTCGAGTTGACCGCCGCCAGATAGCCGTAGCGTGCCTCCTGCTCGCGGCTGAGCACCCGAATCGGAAAGCCGAGCCGCTCACGCGCCCGCTCGAGGAACCCCGGCCCGTTCTCGGCATCGCGGATCGCGCTCGTCGCAACCGCGTCGACCGAGCTCTCCTCCAGGTCGGCAGCGCGGCAGAAGTGTGAGAACACGTCGAGCGTCGCCAGCGCCCGACTCACCGGCGCCTCCCCCAGCCTGCCGCTCGCCATCAGCCCTTCGCCGATACGCACCGGCTCATAGATCTCATCCGTGCGCCGCCACCAGCCCTCGCCCGCCATGAACACGACCAGCCGGAAGGAGTTCGATCCCAGATCGATGACCGCGAGTCGCTCGTTCCTCTGCACATCCTGAGCGTATTCACCGCACCGGAGGGTCCCACGGGCGTCCGGTGCCAAGCCGCAACCTGCACCGTACATGTCCGTGCGCGCGCGTCTCGAGCGCGTCAGCCGGCCGCGGGCGCGCCGGCGCGTCTGGCATCGCGCATGGCGCTGTCGGCCTTCATCAGCGCGTGCTCGGCGCTGTCGACGTGCTCGTCCACCAGCGTGAAGCCGACGCTCGCAGAGAGATGCAGGACATCGTCTCCGACATCGACCGCGCAGGCCGCGGCCACGCGCTCGAGGCCCTCGGCGACGACGGCGAGGCCCTCCTCGTCGATGTGCGGCAGCAGCACCGCGAACTGGTCGGTGCCGAGGCGCGCCACCAGATCGGTCTCCCTGAGCCTGCGCGTGAGCGCGCGAGCGACCGCTTCGAGCGCTTCGTCACCGGACTGCTCGCCGTGGCGCTCGTTGACCTCGTGAAAGGCGTCGAGGTCGATCAGCATCAGGCCGGCGATCTCGCCGTAGCGGCGGCAGCGGGCCACCTGCAGTTTCAGGTCGTGGCCGAACAGGCGGCGGTTGCGCAGGCCCGTCAGCGGGTCGTGGTCGCCGAGGCCGCGCATGTTCTCCTCCAGGCGCCGGCGTTCGGAGACGTCCTGCAGCTGCACGACGTAGTGCAGCGGCTCGCCGTCGCGATCACGCACGAGCGAGGTCGTCACGATCGCCGAGACGGTCTCTCCCGCGGCGTCGATGCAGCGCTTGTCGCTGCTGAACGCGGGGATCTCCCCCGCGAGCAGGCGCTGGCGCTGCGCGCCGTCGTTTTCGACATCGTCGGGATGCACGATCCCGTCGAAGCGCTTGCCGATCAGCTCCTGCGCGGTGTAGCCGGTGATCTCACACAGAGCGCGGTTGACCAGCAGCCAGTGTCCATCGGCATCCAGCAGCCCGGTGCCAATCGCGTTGCGTTCGATGCGCTCCAGGTGTTCCTCGAAGCTCGAC
>Ga0182015_10002233_pt1 | contig 23948 bp, 13 predicted proteins | sample 712P3MmetaG_FD_120478 | JGI IMG/M metagenome (GOLD analysis project Ga0182015, IMG submission 120478) | Permafrost microbial communities from Stordalen Mire, Sweden - 712P3M metaG | ecosystem: Environmental > Terrestrial > Soil > Wetlands > Permafrost | place: Sweden: Stordalen | collected...
CAAGTCGGCTTGTCCCGCACCGGCGACGGCGATATTCACAGTAGCGGAGTTGTTGTTCAGGTTGATATCGCGCGTGGTGGTAGTGAGCGTACCGGTATCGGTAATGATGGTTCCCGCCGCGGTACCTGCATTTACATTCACGGTTACGACGAATGTGCTGACTGAACCCGGAAGAATTGTGGGATCAGTGCATCCGGCAGCAAACGAAGTGCAAGTCCACCCCGAAGGGATGGACGCCAGCGAAACAAACGTGGTGTTGGTTGGAATGGCCTCGCTCAAGTTTACGTTGCTGCAGGCGCTTGGACCGTTGTTGGTCACGATTTGGGTGTAAGTAATGTTGCCACCAGCAGCGACGGGGCTGGGGGTTCCGCTGTTGCTGAAAGCCACGTCGCAGGCATCGGTGACCGGAGTTGTGACCGTGGTGCTGTTATTGGCCAGGTTGGGATCTGAGGTGGTGGAAGACACCGACGAGGTTGCGGTGATGGTGGTAGCCGCTACGGTAGAGGTTACGTTTACTACGACGATTATGTTTGCCACGGCTCCGGAAGCCAGGCTGGCGGGGCCTGTGCAGGTGACGTTGCCGGTGGCGCCCACGGCTGGTGTAGTGCAAGACCAGCCGACGGGAATGGAGATCGAAGCAAAGGTGGTGTTGGTGGGTACCGCTTCCACGAAGGTTACGCCTGTTGCGGCGGCGGGACCGTTGTTCGTAACGGTCTGAATGTAAGTGATGTCGTTGCCAGCGAAAACGGAAAGCGGTGTGGAGGAAGTGCTGAGTGCGATGTCAGATTGCGCCGACGATGAGGCTACGACATCGGTGGCAAGCGCGGAATTCGAGCCGAAGGCCTGGTTTGCAGCGTTGACGGTTGCAGTATCCGTAATAATAGTTCCGCTCGCGGTGCCTGCATTCACTTTATAGATGACAGTAAATATCCCCGTGGAACCGGCGGCCACGCTGGGGTTGGTGCAACTGACAGGTGGCGACGTACAGGTCCAACCCGACGCCGCAGAAATGGATACAAAAGTTGTATTGGTCGGGGTCGCTTCAGTAAATGTCGCAGCGGTGGCTGCAGCCAACCCGGTGTTGGTGACGGTCTGGGTATAAGTGATGTTGTTACCAGCGACGACTGGATCCGGCGACGGTACATTCGTGACGGTTAGTTCGCCGCCGGCGGTGGTTCCGACTACGGTGGAAGCGGAGGCCGTATTGTTCGCAGAATTCGGATCGCTTGCCGACGAACTTACAGAGGCTGTATTGGTGATGACGGTGCCATTGGCGGTGCCCGCCGTCACTTTTGTGACCAGAGAAAAGGTTGCGGCCGTGCCGCCGTTGAGGCTGAGGTCTGTGCAAACTATGTTGCCAGCCGAACCTACGGCCGGGGTTGTGCATGTCCAGCCAGTCGGATAGGAAAGAGAAACAAAAGTCGTATTAGGCGGAACCGCTTCGACTAAGGTGGCATTGTCAGCTGCGCTGGGACCGTTGTTGGTGACGACTTGGGCGTAGGTGATGTTGCTGCCAGCAGCGACAGGATCCGGGGAAGCGATGTTGGTGACGGCAAGGTCGGCGCTCGAGACCACAGTGGCTACGTCAGTTGCGGTGTCGTTGGCTAAGTTGATTTCCCCGCCGCCGCTCACCACGGCTGTGTTGGTTTCGGTAGAAGGAGCGGTCTGCAGGATATTCGCGATAACGGTGATCGAAGGATAGCTGCTGCTTGCGGCGAGCACGGCCGGATCGATACAACTTACGGTTTGCGATGCGATGGAGCAGGTCCATCCTGTGCCGCTCGCGGAAACAGGAGTGAGTCCGACGGGCAAAGTATCGTTGACGGTTACGACGCCGCTGGTGGGACCGTAAGGACTCAGGTTTGAAACTGGAATCGTGTAGGTCGCAGTTGAGCCGCGAACAAAATTTCCCACATGACTTTTGCCGAGCGTCATGTCAGGAGTACACTGTGCGCCGGATTGCGTTCCTGATATCGAAGAGATGGAAGCATTGGTCACACTGGTGCCGGAAGCGCCAGATGTCGAACCATACGAAACACCAGGATTCAGCGTAAGGCCATCGGTTCCACCGGCAACGCTGCTGCTTGCCGGAGTTCCCGATACCAACAGCACGCCGCCGCCGCCGCCACCTCCGGGACCGTGGCGATTCCCGAGGCTAAACGGTTGAGAAGCCCATGCATCTCCGCCGTTTCCGCCGTTGGCCAGAAGAGTGAGTCCACCTTCGCCGCCGTTGGCGGAAAGCACGACGATTGTGCCGCCGGCACCGCCGCCGCCGCCAGCGTCATTAGCGGTGCCGTTGTATGCGGAAATCCCGTTCGCAGTAAGAGTCGCAGTCCCGCTGAGCGCGTATGCACGAATGATGATGATGCCGCCCCCGGTAGCGCCGCCGCTGGCCTGATTATCGCCATCCGAATTATTGCGAGTGCCTGCGCCGCCGCCGCCGCCCAGGGCAACGCGGTTGATGGTGGCCGGAAATGCTGTCCCGCCTTCTCCGCCGACGCTGAGGTTGCTGCTCCACGAATCGCCGCCGAAGCCACCGGCGCCGCCATTGCCGCCACCACCCCCGCCGGCATTCTGATCATTATTTGCGGGATCGGCGTCGGTACCTCCGGCGCCCGCGTTGCCGGGAGCACCGCGCGCCATGCTGCCATCGGTTCCGGCGGTGCCACTGGGATAACTACTGTTTCCATTCGCAAATGTGGTACCGGACTCAATCCAAAAAGGAGTGCCGGCAATGCCTTCACCCTTGGCCGCGTCGTAGCCAGCCTCTCCCCCGACCACTCCGGTATAGGTGGCGGGCGCGGGTTGGCGATAATCCGTGTTAGCACCGGCTCCGCCAGTTAACTGCATTCCTGCGCCGCCGCGAAAGCCTTCCCCATCCACTGCAACGGTTGCTCCATTGAGCGTAAGAGTGCTGGAAGTATCGAGGGCAAGGACTCCGCCCGTGGATCCGTTCCAGGCGAGCGCTGTTGGCGGCGTGGTGGCGCTGAACGATGCGGTAGTGTATTGCGGAACAACGATGACTTGATAAGTACTCTTTCCCGCAGTCGCCGAGGACGCGGACGAATGGTAAGCAAAAACAAGGCCACCTCCCGCCCCTGTTCCTGAAATTGTTACGGTGCCGCCAGCCGTGCCAACCGCGTTTTTCGCGGTAACAAACTCATAATCGCCCGCGCTGTTTAGCGTGGTAAATCCTTGACCGGTGCCTCCGTTGCCATACGCGATAGTGTTTGAATCATTAATGCTGGCATCCTGCATCTGGATAACAAGCAAGAGATTCCCGGCGGCAATTCCGCTGCCTGCTCCGCTTGCCGCGCCAACGGTGATGGAGGTCGCACCCGCGGTTACACTCGCGGTTCCTGGATAATACGTGTTCAACACGCCGCCAAGATTCGTTCCGACGGAAGCTTGCGACACGGTCGCACATGCCGCGGACTGCACGGTTGCAACGGCTACATAGGTGTTGTTGCCGCTGTTCGGATCCGGTGGCGTTCCGGAATCGGAGACGGTGGCGGTATTCGCAAAAGATCCCGCAGCTGTTGCGGTCTCCACTACCGCGACAGTTGCGGTGGCTCCGCTGGCTAGCGTACCGATGGTACACGTGACCGGATTCGCGGTTGTGACACAGGTACCGACGCTGGGAGTAGCTGACACCAGGGTCATTCCGGTAGCGAGCGTATCGCTCAGCGTAACCGCGTTCGCCGCGGACGGACCGTGATTGGAAATGGTGATGTTGTAAGTGGTGTTGCTGCCAAGAAAAATGGCGCTGCCAACGCTGGTTGTAACTCCAATGTCGGCTGATGTGGGATTGATCGACACGGCCCCCAGAGACCAATTGGAAGTCCCGCTGAAAGTCTCAGAGATGGGAACGCTGGGCGCACCAGTACGGCTGGTTCCGCTGGCTCTTACTCCCGTGTTTGCGCTGTTTTGACTATTCACATTCCACTGCTGCACTTGCGGGCCGGGAATGCTAACGGTCTGGGTCCCATCGGTCGAGAGAGTGTCGAGAATCATTCCATTGACGACGCTCGATACATTCAATTGCGAATAGGTGCCGGCAGCGCCGGCGGCCGAGGCGAAAGTGCCGAGCGGGACGGTTTGGTCGACTCCTGTAAAGGTTGTGGCGCCAGCGACAACACCCTCAGTCACGGCGGAGGGGACGTCAACCGAGACGATGACGTTAAATGTGCCATTGACGGGGGCGAGCAGATACCACATTTCAACGCGGCGCGTATTTCCAGCGTCATTGTGCGCGCCCACCAACGTCAAGGCGGTGCCGTTGTAGGTGATGCCGGTAACCGCAGCCGCAGCGTTATTCGTTATGTTGATGGAGGCGCCCACCAGCAGAACACGGTTGGCAGTGGCTGTGGTGGTGTGTGCAAAAGTAAGAGTCTTGGTGCCGGCTCCGGCAAGGTTGGCTGATGCGGAACTGGTGGAATCGACCGCGACCTGAGCGTTGCCACGTTGCGCGGCAAGAACAAGAAGCAGTCCCAACGCACAGAGAATGCTGGGTGCGCCGCGGCGGGTTGTAGCGCGCAGAAGTTTTTCGGCCAAATATTGGCCGCGTGCAGCGGCTCGAAGCAATTTACCGGCGATCCCCTTCAGATTCGTTCGCACAGGTTTTTTTCCTAGCTTGATTTCTTTGGCAACAACTATGCCGAGAATTTGATCACCGCGCGATGGAGGATCGTCTTGCTGACCGCAATCGCCGCGGGTCACGAAGAAATCTTTGGACTGGTCAGCCACCACCAACCGATGGGCGCGGAAGCCATCCTTAGATTTCACTAAGACAATATCGTCCTTTCGTAATTTGCTCACGATTACGGGGGTAACATAGACAATCTCCCCGTCACGTATGCAAGGAGACATGCTGGCGCCGCGAGCCTGAAAGCGAACGGTCAATCCTTGATTCAGCAGTTCGCGGCTCAGGGCATCGAACCGCGCTGAATCGCTTTCAGGATCAGTCATGGCAAGCTTTTGTCAGGAGATGAGTCGTTGGGATGAAAGGGGTACCACGCCGAAATTGGTTCTTGCCCCAGCGAGCCTGGTTCGCATCAGGGCGAAGTTGGTTCGTATCACGGCGAGATTGATTCGTATCAGGGCACGGCTTCAGCCGTGCCAATGGAGGCCAGGAATGATAGGGCTTTAGCCCCTGAAGGATCTCTCCCGCATTAATCATTGAACTGCAGAATTGTCTCCACAGCACGCTCATCCGGCTCGAAAGAGTATCGATAGCAAGGAACGGAATCCGCCACACTCTCCAGAAAACTCAATGCGTTTCCCACGTACTCATGCCGATGAAACGGAACAAATGCCCGCGCAAATAATTCTCCGACCATCTGACTGCGTGTGAGCCGAGTAAGCTCGTTGCCGTGGCCGTGTTCGAGGATGAAGATTCGTTGAAGCGGAGCGCGCTGCGGAAGAGCGAAGCATCCTTCTCCGTGCCACGGAGTGCCGTACATGAAGATCTGGTTGGGATCGTCCCCTGGCTGCAATTCGCGCGCCGGGCTTTCGCGAACAATGATGCGGTCGTCGCTGAGAATTTCTACTTTGTGGAGCGAAGTCCACAGGCGCGCGGTCGTGCTCTTACCGGCGCCGGAGTGGCCGACGAACAAGTTGGTTGCGCCGTTTGGACCGACGATGCCGACGCCGTGGAGCTCGATGGCGCGCTCCTGGGTTAGGCGGTGCATGATTAGGAGCTCGTCGAGGGGATAGCCCAAGGGTGGCACTCGCCAGTGAAAGTCGGAGAGGCATTCGTCATTCATCTGGAGTGTGGCATCGCGAAAAGAGCGATCTACTAAGAGTCTTTTGAAAGAACGCCCGCCAAATGGCGCAAGATGAAAATCGAATTGGAAGCCATTTTCGGTCTCATGTAATTCCCAGGTCATTCCTGAATTGAAGAGCCGCCTACCAGATGCAGGAGAAAGATCGACAACCCGTTCAATCCATACCTCAATGTCTGAGACGCCTGCATTACATCGGAATGGCTCAAGTGATGCAATCAAGTCTGCATCCTCTGCTGAAGTCGCCGTTAATCGGGATGTAAGGCCACCAATACAAAACTGGTTTTGGTACGTCGATTCGCTCTCGAGCCAGCTCAGTTGCATTATGTGGTGATAGGCAGAAATTCAATTCGTACTTACGTCACGACCCGATGTTTTGGCAGATAAAACTTGAGCACGGCTCGTTACAGACAGGGCTCATTCCCGTCGTTGTTTTGCAAGCGCCGAGCACCGCTTCCTCAGGGCGCAGATTGATTGTCGCCAGTCGCGGCGGCTCATAGCTCTTCTTGTTTTCGGCTCGTTTCGGTTCGAGATCCATTCAACCTCCAGTTGCTCCGCGCTCAGGGAGAACAGGTTCATACGCGTCTCTCCTAATGCTCAGTGGCCCGCGCAAGTCCCGCAGCCTCCCGCCGAGGCAGTTGAGTTGTTAAGAATCGGCAAGATTTGTTGCGGGCCGACCCAGCTCTCCACATCGATCTCTTTGCTCCGAATGCGGCGCACCGATTCCAGCATTTCCTCGTGCTGACTTCCACTGCCACAGAAGTCGCACTCTCCATGCGCCGGAACTTCGACGCCGATCACGGCTGCTCGAAGATGCGCCACACTGCAAAGGAACTCGACCGGGCTCTCTTTATCCCCGTTTTCCATTTCGCCGTTAGCCGGGCACATTCCACACAGCGATTGAATGCGACACTCGATGCACTTCGTCATCCGCGTCCGCTTGCGCGTTCTTAGCTCCAAAAGCGAGTGCTCCCACACACTCTTTAGTCCGGTCTCTTGAACGCGAAATGTGTCCTGTTGAGAAATCACGCAAATGCCCATCTCTCCGTAGGCATTGATGGCAAACGAGCTCATTCCTCCGCCGCAGAAATACACGCTGTCGCTCGCGGCCGGGCTCGGTGGACTCTCCAAGTCGCGCTTGGCCAGTCGCTGGTACTCACTGACGCCTTTCGGAGCGCTCATATCCAGCGCCACTACTTCTTCGGGCGTAAGCCGCACGGCGAGTGGACTCTGCGAGCAGTCAATGCGCGGATTGATCTGGCCGTCCATCTTGAAATCCACTCCGATTTCCACTTCCGCAAACTGGCGCATCGCCGCAACTTCATGCTTATTAATGCTTGTGGCCACCGTCTTCAACTTCAAGGGCAATCCGCGCTCGCGCAGCAACTTAATTCCGCGCAGGCAGCGGTCATACGAACCTGGAATCATTGTCAGCGCTTCGTAAGTCTCGCGAGTGCGTCCATAGAGCGTGATCTCGATGGCGAAGGGCGGCCACTCCACCAGATAGTCGGCGATCTTTTCGTTAATGAGCGTGCCGTTGGTAAAGAGGGTGATGAGAAATCCCTTCTTCTTGGCGTAGGTGTAGATCTCGAGAAAATCTTTGCGGACGAAGATTTCGCCGCCGGTGTAGAGCAGCCAGAAGCAACCCATCTCGACCAGTTCGTCGAGCATGCGGAAGTGCTCTTCGGTGGTCATTTCGCGGCTGCGGGCTTCCTGATCGCCCATGGGAAGATTGTTGTAGCAGTGCTGACACTCGAGTGGGCAGCGGCGCGTGACTTCAATGGAAACCTGCATGGGCGCGCGCTGCCCAGCCTGCTTCTGGTGCAGATCGGCGCTGAATGCTCCGTAGCTGATTTGTTCCATATTCGTCTGGTTTCTTAAAATCGTTTATCTGTTGTTGTTCTTAAGGTGCGATTTTCTTCGTGCTTTGCTGCTGTTCACAATCAATGCGAAGCTGCAACTTGCGATTCGAGCGCTGCCGAACCCATTGGAGCCATGGCAACGGCAGGCCGAACTTCCACTAGGTCCGCGGAAAACATTTCATCGAGGAACTGCTTTACGTCGCGCGCAGCTTGTTCGTGCTCGACCGCGTATTCCTGCTCAACGGCGGCGATCAATTCAGGCAGAGTCTTCGGAGACTCCAAGGATTGCCAGATGAGCGATCCCGTTCCGTTGAAGCTGTAGATGGAAGCGAGATCGCCGACTTTGCCGCGCACGGGAACGATTAAAGTTTCTCCGGCTATGCGCCGCGAGACTACGGTTTGCGAGCGCACAAAGATTTGCTCAATCTGAGAAGCACTAGAGTCTTCAATGAGTTCCCTGTTTCGTAATGAGATTGCGTCCATAAAAATTAAGTGAAACTTCTTCGCATTGGATTACCGCAGAACTGCATGGATAAAGCAATTGCGCCGTTGGCGGAGGTATTTGATTGGTTATCATCGCCGTTGGTTCTGAGAGGACGAAAAGTCACCGGCTTTTACCACTGAGGGCACCGGAATCATAGAAAAATGCTGGCCAAATGCGCCAGTGACTCGATGGGGGCAAAGCAGTAGAATTACGGATTCAAAAGCGCAATCTCCAAGAATGAGAAGCAAAGACGAGAGGCAATGCCATGGCTGAGATTCGAGAGAGCAAAGCGGCGGTGCAAACCAGCGAAGCACAGATCGCCGTGCATTGGCGCGAGGAAGAATATTTTTATCCGTCATCAAAGTTTGTGGGGCAGGCGAATCTCTCCGATCCGGGGGTGAATGAGCGATTCAGCGAAAACAATTTTCCAGAATGCTTTCGCGAATATGCCGACATGTTGAGCTGGGACAAATACTGGCACACGACGCTCGATACGAACGATCCGCCGTTCTGGAAGTGGTTTGTGGGAGGCAAGTTGAATGCGTCCTACAACTGCATTGACCGGCACCTGGAGAAATACAAAAACAAAGCCGCGTTGATCTTTGTGCCGGAGCCGGAGCAGGAAGCCACGGTGGCCGTCACGTATCAGGAATTGTATGTGCGGGTGAATGAAATGGCTGCGCTGTTGCGCGAGTTCGCCGGCCTGAAGGCGGGAGATCGGGTGACCATTCACATGCCGATGATTCCGGAGTTGCCGATTACGATGCTGGCGTGCGCCAGGCTGGGAGTGATCCATTCGGTCGTGTTCGGCGGATTTAGCGGAGAGGCGTGCGGACGGCGCATTGCGGATTCGGGCAGCCGCATTCTAATTACGGCTGACAGTTATTATCGCTCGGGAAAAATGATTGACCATAAGGCGAACGCGCAAATTGCGCTCGACATAGCGAAGCAGGAAGGCCAGCCGGTCGATAAAGTTTTGGTGTGGAGACGCTATCGCGGGCAATATGGCTCGAAGGCCCCGATGATCGAGGGACGCGATTACTTCGTGGATGATGAGCTATTAAAGTTTTCCGGCAGAATTATTGAACCGGTTTCGATGGACGCGGAGGCTCCGTTGTTTCTGATGTACACCAGCGGCAGCACCGGAAAGCCGAAAGGCTGCCAGCATCGCACGGGCGGGTATCTGGCCTATGTGACCGGCACATCGAAATATTTGCAGGACATTCATCCCACCGATGTGTATTGGTGCATGGCCGATATTGGGTGGATCACCGGGCATTCGTACATTGTTTATGGACCGCTCGCGCTGGCAGCCACCACTGTGCTTTATGAAGGCGTGCCGACATTTCCCGACGCGGGCAGAGTGTGGAGAATTGCGGAGCGGCTGAACGTTAATATTTTTCACACTTCGCCCACCGCAATTCGGCAGCTTCGCAAAGCGGGACCCGATGAACCGGCAAAATATAAATATCACTTCAAACATATGACCACGGTTGGCGAACCGATTGAGCCGGAGGTCTGGCGGTGGTATCACGATGTGGTCGGTAAAGGTGAGGCGGTCATCGTCGATACCTGGTGGCAAACAGAAACTGGAGGATTTCTTTGCACCACCAAGCCTGCGATCGATCCGATGAAGCCGGGCAGCGCGGGACCGGGAGCGCCGGGTATTTATCCGACGGTGTTTGACGAGAATAATGAAGACGTGAAGGCGGGATCCGGAAAGGCGGGAAATATCTGCATCAGAAATCCGTGGCCGGGGATTATGCAGACGATTTGGGGTGACCGCGACCGTTTCGTGGATCAGTACTATAGAAAGTACTGCAAGGATTCAAAGAGCAAAGAATGGCATGACTGGCCGTATTTTGCGGCGGATGGCGCGGTGCTGGCCGCGGACGGCTACCTTCGAATACTCGGTCGTGTGGACGACGTTATCAACGTGGCTGGCCACCGGCTGGGAACGAAAGAGATTGAATCGGCGTGTTTGACGCTGCCGGAAATTGCGGAAGCCGCTGTCGTTCCGGTCGTGGACGACATTAAGGGACGAATTCCGGAGGTATACGTATCGCTGGTGCCGGGAATTCAGCCGAGCCAGGAGATTGCGGATAAAGTAACGAAGACGATCGAAACGATTATTGGCAAGATCGCGCGCCCGCGGAAAGTCCATATTGTTCCAGATATGCCGAAGACCCGGTCGGGAAAACTAATGCGGCGCGTTCTGGCGGCGATCTCCAATAACCTGAGCACGGGTGATATCACGACGCTGGCGAATCCCGACATTGTGGAGAGCGTCCGCGAGATGGTTCAGGGAAAAGAGTCGGTAGTAGTAAAAGACGGTCCGGACGATTTGAAACAATTCGGCGGAGTCGAATAAAACTTAAAGGTCCAGATACGCTATCAGCGATGTCATATCTTCTCCGGCGCGAACCCGGAAGCCCAAACGCCTCATAATCGCTTGCATGCCTATGTTGTCGGTGAGCATTTCGGCCGACACCTGGCTCAGCTTTTCGTCGCGAGCAACCTCGATCACACGGCGTAACAGTTCGTATCCCAAGCCAAGTTTCTGATATTGGTCGGAGACCAACACGGCCACTTCGGCTTCATTTCGGGTGCGCAGTTTGCTCAATCGACCCACGGCAACGATTTTGCGTTGACCTGTATCCGGTTCGACGCGTTCGGCGACGAGTGCCATTTCGCGGTCGTAATCCCCAAAACAGATTTTGAGCAGCCGTTCATGCGCCACGCGCCTGCTAAGGCTGAGCGAACAGAAATAGCGGAGGTAGACGCTGCGGTCGGAAAGCGATTCGTGAAACGTAACCATCAGCGGCTCATCGTCGGGACGGATGGGACGAATCGTGACGTCGTTTCCGTCTTTCAACTTCCATTGCGCAACGTACTGCCAAGGGTAGGGACGAATCGCCGGTTTGGGAGTCTCTTCGAAGTTCATGGTTGCAGAAACCTATACTTTCGAGTTGTTTACCCTTCCCTCCAAACCGCCCATCGAGACTCGCGAAGTGAATTGTAGGGCATTGGGGGCGGAATTGGATTTTGCAATGCCGTTCTGTCCTGAAGACCATCAGGCGACCACGCGGATGTGATCTGAGGCCTGAGTTATGTCGTCGGTTTGCGCATTCTCCTACATTCCGCATCCTTATTACTTGATTAATTGGAACACTTCACGATAATTCGAAAACAACGGTGATCGTCGTTTCTACCTCCACCGGTTCCCCGTCCAGCAGATACGGTCGATAGCGCCATTGTTGAACGGCTTTGATTGCCGCTGGGACAAGCATCGGATGGCCGCTCACCAGTACCAGATTTTCAATTTCTCCTCCTTTAGAGATGATGGCGGTGAGCACGACCTGACCTTGGATGCGAGCAGCCTTTGCTATCTGCGGGTACTGCGGTTCGACTCTCTGGAGAATTCTTCCTTCCGTCACACCCTGCGAAATCCTAACGCGTTTAGGGGGAGCAGGAAGCGCGAGTTTTGGCACGGCCGAGAGTGATGAAGTGGCGCTGACGATGCCGCCGATCACTCCGCCGAGTTGACCACCGGGAATACCGCCAGGAACTCCGCCGACAACTCCCCCAGTGGATAGCGATGGTGGTGTCGCCTCTTCCTCTTTGATCATCTGGACGGCCCGCGGAATTCGGGTTGGCGTGCGCAACTCACCATTTTGGAAGTCGCTTTGTATGCGCTGTAGCGATGGCGGAGTTGCAGCAGCAGGGGGCGGTGGTGGTGGCGGCGGTGGTGCAACGAGGAATGAAAGCAGTTGCTGCTTTGGCAACGCTTCAGTAAACATCAACGGCAGAATGATAAGGAAGCCCAACATGGAACACTGGATAACGAACGACATTACGGTCGCCAAAGTGAGACGGCGGTGCTGTGCGCCGCCAGTTTCCAGCAGGCAGTCCGCAAATAAAGGTCTTGCAGATGGCACTGTAACCGTCACCTGCGGCAGATGCCTTATGTCAATTTTGGTGTTGCTTTCCGATTCCCGAACCTCAGTGGCGTAGCTCATCGGAGCCTCCTACACGGCCCTTCACCGCTCGGGTGCACGACTAAATTCTTTCAGCAACGGTTCGCGCCCACCATGCCCGAAGTCACGGGTTTTGGTGATCGAAGTCACTTGAGGTTTGGTGTTACAATTCGCCGTGATAGCGGGGTTCCCATGCGTGCGCCTTACGGGTTGAACATCCTCGATAACTGCCTCACTTGCCCGGTAAGAGAAGAGCATATTTTCTGTAATCTTCCAGTGGCCGCAGTGCAAAGGCTGAACGACATTAAGTCCACAGCGGTTTATCCAAAATCCACGATGTTGTTTATTGAGGGGCAGCAGCCGCGAGGCGTGTTTGTGCTTTGCACCGGTAAAGCGAAGCTGTCGACGTCCTCTTCGGAAGGCAAAACTATTATCACCAAGATCTCAGAGCCTGGGGATGTTCTTGGGCTTAACGCAACGATTTCGAACCGTCCCTACGAAGTGACGGCCGAGATGATCGAACCGGGTCAGGCAAATTTCATTGCGCGAGACGCGTTGCTCGGGTTTTTACGCGAGTACGGCGAAGTAGCGGTTCGAGTAGCGGAGCAGTTGAGTAGTAATTACTATACGGCTTATGAAGAAATTCGAACGCTAGGGTTGTCCACTTCGCCTTCGGAAAAGTTTGCGAAGTTGCTACTTGGATGGTCCAGCACAGCCAGGAACGGTGATCCTTTACAAATCAAGATTACGCTCACCCACGAGGAAATCGCCGAAATGATCGGCACGACCCGCGAAACGGTGAGCCGATTATTTTCCGACTTCAAGAAACGCCAATTAGTGCAGTTGAAGGGCGCTACCTTGTTGATCCGCAATAAGGCGGAACTGCAGAGAATGGTCAGCTCTTAGCTTTCCTGCTCTACGCGTCCCCTGTTTGAAAGCTACACAATTCATCCCGACGAAGTTCGTAGGTAAACCTCGCTCGTGATGAACGGCACATCGGCATGTGAGGGTTATCACCGCAACCGCAAACCCAAAGGAAGAGTATGAATGCGTCGAAGGCACTACGGTCGACGTTTCTTTCGCTTTCCGCGCGGCATTTCCTTACGGTGTTTATCAAGTGCGCGGGACTTTAAAGAGACAATCTCGGTTCAAGAAAAGGAGATCGACATGTCCCCAAAGCACTGGACCTTGCTCTTTGCCGCTTTGATTGTTTCAAGCTGCGTCAGCTTTGCTCAGGAGCAGCCTCAAGATCAAAATAAGGCCGTTATCCAGCACGTTCCAATTTCCGCGACGTCTCCGGCCTCAGGCAAGCAGATGTTCACGGCATATTGCGCAGTCTGTCACGGTACGGAGGGCAACGGTAACGGACCGGCTGCGAGCGCGCTGAAAACCGCACCATCGGATCTCACCCAGCTTACCAAAGAGAATGGAGGAAAGTTCCCCGCCATGAAGGTCTCCTCCGTTATCCGGGGCACGGCCGATCTGCCGGCTCATGGATCGAAGGATATGCCGGTATGGGGGGAGTTGTTTTGGAGTATGAGTCACGGCCAGGAGAGCCAGGTGCAGCAGCGAGTCTCGAATCTTACTCACTACATCGAGTCGATTCAGGCAAAGTAGCGAACTGCCTGTAACACTATCTTTGAGCCGAGAAGCATAAGAGCGGTCGGGCGCGAGAATTTCCCCTCGCGCCCGCCTGCTTTGTATAAATGATATGAGCTTGACTTCGAATCGTAACGGCTCGGGTAGGAATTCTGTTTAACTCCCACTCAGGATTCTCCAAGCCTCACGATTGGTGAACACCACATGCTGAATACTCTTGACTGCCTTCATATACTGTGCCCGCTCGAAGGCTGAAGGATCTGGGCAGCGGACCTGGCTCATACTGCCTTTCAATTGGCTCACAGAGACGTACTCATGCACTTCCATCCACTCGCGAACGGCGTTTTCAATCTTGCCAAGGTGCCCAATGCCGTTTCGCAATAGCGTGGAGCAGAGCATGGTGACATCGGCGCCAACTATAAGCAACTTGAGTACATCCGTGTGCCCATGCACCCCGCTGGTGCCAGCCAGATTCGCGCGAATCCGGCCAAAGAGAATGCCGATCCAGGTGAGCGGAAGGCGCAACGCTTGGGGAGTGCTGAGCAGTACGTTCGGCTGAATCTCCAATTCTTCAAGATTAATGTCCGGTTGATAAAAACGGTTGAAGAGCACAAGGCCATCCGCGCCGGCGTCATCCAAGCGCTTCGCCATGTTCGCTAGATTGCTGAAGAATGGGCTGAGCTTGATAGCAACCGGAATTCTTACGACGGACTTTACCGCCCTCAGAATGTCGATGTATTGTTGTTCGATCTCTCTCGAAGTGAGTTCCGGATTGGCGGCGATCGAATAGATGTTACATTCGAGAGCATCGGCGCCGGCCTGCTCGATAAGCTTCGCATATTGCGTCCATCCACCCGCGGTGGTGCAGTTTAAACTCGCGATGATGGGGATCGATACAGCGTGCTTCGCCGCCCGGATGTGTTTCAGATAACCGTCCGGCCCCACATGAAACTCGGCCGGGCGCGGGAAGAAAGTTCCAGCCTCCGAAAAACTGTCGGTTCCCTCTTCGAGGTGACGGTCAAGCTCGAAGCTCTCTTGACGCAACTGCTCTTCAAAGAGCGAATACAACACAATGGCCGAAGCGCCGGCATCTTCGAGACGGCGAATGCCATCGAGTTCTTGCGATAAAGGCGACGCGGATGCGACCAGGGGGGTCCGAAGGTTTATTCCTAAGTACTTCGTCGATAAGTCAACCATGATTGCTCCTGGCAAGATGCTGGCAACTCCTGCCCTTAGTTCGACTTCGCCTGCGCAAACAACAGTTAGCTCTTTCTATTTCGCAGAGCTTTGAGATTCGGCAACCTTCGCCGGTTCTTTGTTATTTTTCCGCTGGGCCAAATATTCATACATGTGGAAGCGCTCCAACACATCATGCTGTGCTTCGTCCCACAGGTGCTTGGCGCTATCCGGATTGCTCCTGGTAAGCATCTTGAAGCGTGTCTCCATCGACATAAAATCTTGCACTTTGCGCGTCGGTGTTCGCGAATCGAGGATCAGCGGGTTTTCTCCCTGCGCAGACCGTTCAGGATTGAATCGATAAAGCAGCCACTGCCCAGACTCCACGGCAGCCTTATGATTTGCCATCCCGGTTGTCATGTTGATGCCGTGCGCGATGCAATGCGAATACGCGATGATCAAACTAGGGCCGTTGTAAGCTTCGGCTTCGAGAAACGATTTGAGAGTGTGCTCGTCTTTCGCGCCCATCGCCACGCTCGCCACATAAACATTTCCGTAGCTCATCGCGATCAATCCCAGGTCTTTCTTCGGCGCAGGCTTGCCTCCCGCCTCAAACTTTGCCACCGCCGCCCGTGGTGTGGACTTTGAGGCTTGACCACCCGTGTTGGAGTACACCTCGGTATCAAGGACCAGTACGTTGACGTTGCGTCCGCTGGCCAGCACATGATCCAGGCCGCCGTAACCAATGTCATAGGCCCAACCATCCCCGCCCACGATCCAAACGCTCTTCTTTACCAGCAGGTCGGCGACGGAAAGCAACTGTTTCGCATCCGCAGTATTTACGCCCGACAACTTCTCTTTCAGCAGATCCACGCGCTGCCGCTGTTCATAAATGTCGGATTCGTTTTTCTGTTCCGCCGAGATGAGGGCGGTGGTAAGTTCTTGGCCAATCGTCCCCGCGAGGCGCTTCACCAGTTCGTGCGCAAATTCGGTTTGCTTGTCGATGGAGAGACGGAAGCCCAAGCCAAACTCGGCGTTATCTTCGAATAAAGAATTCGACCAGGCGGGCCCGCGGCCGTCTGCGTTCTTTGTCCACGGGGTGGTGGGCAGGTTCCCCCCGTATATCGAGGAGCAACCGGTTGCATTGGCGATAATCGCGCGGTCGCCAAACAGTTGCGACATTAACTTCAGGTATGGGGTTTCGCCGCAGCCCGCGCAAGCGCCCGAAAACTCAAACAATGGCTCTTGCACCTGCTGCTGCCGGATCGCTCCGACTTTTATATTGCGGCGGTCGAGCTCCGGAATTTTTAAAAAGAACTCCCAGTTCTCGCATTCAGGAGCACGCAGCGGCGGTTGCGCAACCATGTTGATCGCCTTTAAGCGTGTCTCTGCCTTGTTCTTCACCGGACAAATCTCGACGCAGATCCCGCAACCGGTACAATCTTCGGGCGAAACCTGAATCGTATATTTCATTCCCGCCCATTCTCTGTCACGCGATTCTGTGGCCTTGAATGTAGTGGGAGCGCTCTCCAACTCCTTGGAGTCGTATACCTTAATCCGGATCACGGAATGCGGACAAACCATGGCGCATTTTCCGCACTGGATGCAGATCTTAGAATCCCACTCCGGAATTTCGAGCGCGAGGTTGCGCTTCTCCCATTTCGCAGTGCCGGTGGGGAAGGTACCATCCAAGGGAAATGCGCTGACCGGCAGAGTATCGCCAAGTCCCGCGTATATGGTGCCCAGCACATTGCGTTCAAAGGCCGGGGCAGACGAAGAGAATGGCGGTGGAATCTCGATCATGCTGGTGAGTTCGGCGGGGATTTTGACCTCGAACAGATGCTCCAGTGTTTCATCCACCGCCTTCATATTCTTCTGGACAATCTCTTCGCCCTTGCGCCCGTAGGTTTGACGAATCGATTCTCGGATCGCTTCAATTGCTTCGTCCGCAGGCAGGACTTTGGAAATGGCGAAGAAACAAACTTGCAAGATCGTATTCATGCGGCTGCCCATGCCGGTATCACGCGCCACTTGATATGCGTCGATCACGTAAAGCTTCGCCCGCTTCGCGATAAGCTGCTGTTGAACATGCCTTGGCAGACGATCCCAAACTTTCTCGGGACCGAACGGGCTATTCAGCAGGAACGTCCCGCCGGGGACGAGGGCGCTTAGCATGTCGTAGCGTTCCAGAAAAATCCACTGATGGCAGGCTACGAAGTTTGCGCTGGAGACGAGGTAGCTCGATCGAATGGGTTGCGGCCCGAAGCGCAAGTGAGAAATGGTTGCGGCGCCGGACTTTTTCGAATCGTAAACGAAGTAACCTTGCGCATAATTATCGGTATTCTCGCCAATGATTTTGATGGAATTCTTGTTTGCGCCGACGGTTCCATCCGCTCCGAGCCCGTAAAACATAGCACGAATAACGCTGTCAGGCTCAATCGAAAAGGAAGCGTCATAGGTCAAACTGGTGTGACCGACGTCATCGTGAATGCCCACGGTAAAGTGATCCTTAGGCCGGTCGGCGCGCAGATTGTCGTAAATCCTTTTGACCATGGCCGGAGTGAACTCTTTCGAGGAAAGTCCATACCGCCCCGCTACGACAATTGGAGAGCTTTCGATCGGATTGAAGCCAATTTTGCTTCCTTCATAAAGTGAGTTGACGACGTCGAGATAAAGCGGTTCGCCAATCGATCCCGATTCTTTGGTGCGGTCAAGAACGGCAATCTTCCGGACCGTGACAGGGAGTGCATCGAGCAACGCCTTCACGGGGAACGGACGGAATAGATGGACTTTGAGCAATCCAACCCTTTCCCCCTGCGCATTAAGGGCTTCGACAGTCTCATGCGCCGCGTCGGCTCCCGATCCCATCATTACAATTACGCGGTCGGCATCCGGTGCCCCGACGTACTCAACCAGGCGGTACGAACGCCCGACCTGGGCCGCAAACTTATCCATCACCGATTGCACAATCTGAGGGCACGCGTCGTAGTAGGAATTCGCCCGCTCTCGCATCTGAAAGAAGACGTCGGGATTCTGCGCCGTGCCACGCAAGACCGGATGATCGGGCGATAGTGCGCGCTGCCGGTGTTCGAAGACACGGTCCATATCAATCAGTGCACGCATGTCATCTTCGGTGACCATTTCGATCTTGTTCACTTCGTGCGAGGTGCGAAACCCGTCGAAGAAATGCACGAAAGGAATGCGAGATTCGAGTGTGGCTGCATGTGCAATCAAAGCCATGTCCATTGCTTCTTGCACGGAATTCGAACAAAGCATGGCATACCCGGTGGCGCGGCAAGACATTACATCCGAATGATCTCCGAAGATGGAAAGCGCGTGGGTGGCGAGCGTACGCGCGGAAACGTGGAAGACGGTTGGCGTAAGCTCTCCCGCAATCTTATTCATATTGGGGATCATCAGCAGCAGGCCTTGCGAAGCGGTGAACGTGGTGGAGAGCGAACCGGTCTGAAGGGCCCCATGAACCGCTCCCGCGGCTCCTCCTTCACTCTGCATCTCGATCACGTGCGGCACGGTTCCCCAGATGTTTTTGACGCTCTGTGAAGACCATTCGTCGGCCCATTCGCCCATGCTGGAGGATGGAGTGATGGGATAGATCGCGATCACTTCGTTCACACGATAGGCGACGTAAGCCACCGCCTCGTTTGCATCCATGGTCTTGAACTTGCGCTTGATCATCCGCCGCCCACCTTTAGCTGAATCGTATGGTGATTTGCTTTTCGCACTGATGTAACAAGAATGGACGATAGTTCGGAACCAAGCAGCAAGGCAGGTCACAGCCCAATGTGATTTCCGTCACAAATAAACGCTTGTGACTTGCATCACAACCAGATGTGCCTTGCAATACAGCCACGCGGTTGGCCGCGGCGGAGACTGTGGCCAAGGCTTGAAACCGCAAGGAGGTCAAAGCATGCTTTCGCCCTATGGTTTGGAGATCGTGGAAAGCTGCATCCAATGCAAACTTCGTGCAGACCGTATTTTCTGCAACTTACCTCCGGCAGCCTTGCAGGAATTCGAGAAAATCAAGTTTGTCACGGCATATCCGCAAGGTGCCGTGCTTTTCGTCGAAGGGCAGACTCCGCGCGGGATCTTCGTTCTGTGTAAAGGCGGAGTCAAGTTGTCGATCAATTCCCCGAACGGAAGAACCATGATCGTGAAACTGGCAGAGCCCGGGGAAGTCCTGGGAATGAGCGCGACCATATCCGGAAAGCCCTACGAGGTGACGGCCGAGACCATTGACCCTTGTCAGATCAATTTCGTGAAGCGCGATGACTTTCTTCGGTTTCTTAGAGACGATGTGGAGACCTGCTTCCGAGTAGCCGAGCAGCTCGGGGAGAAGTATTACAACGCCTGCAAAGAGGTGCGTTCGCTTGGACTATCGCATTCTGCCGCCGAAAAGCTGGCTACACTGTTGCTGGAATGGAGCTCGAAAAATGGCGAGGCCGCCAAGGCCGAGCCGCGATTAAGGCTTCGCCTCACTCATGAAGAAATCGCCCAGATGATTGGAACTTCGCGCGAGACCGTCACTCGCCTCTTCGCGGAGTTGAAAAAACGGCAAATCCTGCAGGCCACAGGATCGACTTTGCTGATCCGCAACACAGCCGCGTTGCGGGATATGGCGAATCATAATTAATCTTTAAAAGCAGAGACCATCCCCCTTTGCGCTAAAAGCAATTTCCCACTTGTCGAACGGAGAGTGATTAAAATCACAATTTCTGGTGATAACCATCACCGCCTCTGGTTCCCTTCTCTTTTAGTGTTGCCGTGTAGGTGGGAGAAGGCGACGCACAGAACCTGGGGGTTCAACAAAATGCTAATTTCGATCTCGCTCGGCACCAGGCATAACCATCACGCAGCTTCGATCATGCAAAAGCCACGGCTCATCTTCTGGGAGTTAACAAAGGGCTGTAACCTTCGTTGCGTCCATTGCCGCGCCAGCGCCACTGAATTGAGTTCACCTTCAGATCTATCCACGCAAGCGGCACGCGATATCATCGACCAGATCGCGGCGGTATCTTCTCCCATTCTCGTGCTCAGCGGCGGCGAACCACTCTTCCGTAGAGATATTTTTCAGCTCGCGCAATATGGGACGAATCAAGGCCTTCGCGTGGCGTTGGCGACCAACGGTACGCTCGTTACGACAGAGGTCGCACAGAAAATTGTAGACAGCGGCATCAAGCGCGTGGCCATCAGCCTGGACGGAGCCGATGCCGCTACGCACGACAAATTCCGCGGCATTCCCGGCGCCTTCGACGCCGCTATCGCAGGTTTTAGAAACCTCAAGGCCCTTGGTATGTCGGTGCAGATCAATACCACGATCGCTCGTCACAACGCCCAACAACTTCCCGACGTGCTCGAATTGGCAAGGTCATTGGGGGCCGATGCCCTGCATACATTTCTGCTGGTTCCCGTCGGTTGCGGAGTGGATATTGCGGCCGAGCAGATGGTACCTCCGGAAGAGTACGAGCGGATGTTGAATTGGTTCTATGATCGCTCTCTGGAGGGCGGCATTGAAATGAAAGCCACATGTGCGCCGCACTACTTTCGCGTAGTGCGCCAGCGGCGCGTGTCAGAACATCCTTCAGCGGCTGCGGCAGAGGCTGTTTATGCATCGCACGACGTACCGCAGAGTTCAGCAGAGTCAGCTTCGCGGCACATCGGCGCAACGGAAATGACTATGCCCGGCTCGACCGGGATTGAACTCAAGCCGCATGGCGTTGGTAAGGCTGTTGGACACCACGGATCGCATCCTTCCGATATGAATGCCATGACTAAAGGATGCCTTGCGGGAACCGCCGTGTGTTTCATTTCTCATCAGGGAGAGGTTTATCCGTGTGGATATTTGCCGGCTCTAGCGGGCGACCTCAAGCATCGGTCATTTGCTGACATCTGGCAAAATTCATTCGTATTCAATCAACTTCGCGATACGAATAATCTCCAGGGAAAATGCGGATGTTGCGAGTTCCGCAATGTGTGTATGGGCTGCCGCGCCCGAGCCTTTGCCGCCACGGGTAACTATCTCGACGAGGAACCCTTCTGCGTGTACGTACCTCATTCGAACACTCCGCACGAGAACGGCGTTGGTCCGATGGAAGTGTCATCTAAGGCATGAGTAACGCTGGCGTCCGCGTGAATTTTTTTTCTCTAATCTTTAGAGTCATGACGTTAGCAAAAAAGTCTTTGCAAAATCCGTTTTTCAAATAACTTAGATACTAAAATCCGTGAAACAAAGGAGTTCGAGCTGCAACAGCTGACTTGTGCCAACCGTCACGGCCTCGATCATGATTGCTCGAGTGGTGTGCTGTGGACAAGGTTAGATGTCACAGAGTGGGAATCTGGGGCCTCTCCCGAGGCTGGGTCGGAGAGACGAGGGGAGCGTCACGCCAGTCCCGAAATTCCCGCAGCGAGAAATAACCTTTCGGGTTAGTCCTCTCAGGGGCGTGGCGGCACTTACGTCTGCCCCCAAATGGGCGAAGGAGAAGGGTTTATTCGGAATAAAGGCGAAAAGCGCACACTAACCCATCTTCTTTCGACCTTGACAGCTATTGGGACAGGGAGCAATATTCTGAGGTTCATTGCGGACCGAATGCACCGAACGCTGGGTGCTTGAAGTCCATTCCCCGGCCAGGGCGCTCTGCCCAACTATGCATTCCCAGGAGGTATTCAGCCATGACCATCCACAGCCTAAGCCGCTTGACAAGAAATCAACGTCCCGCCCGGCCGTTAATGCCGGCGGCTCTAAAAACAAATCATTTCTGCAAATCTATTTCGTATCAAAGACTCTGGGCCGGTTTTCTGCTATCAGTGTTTGCTACTACCCTCACCTCCGCGCAGATTAAGTTCACCACCTTGCTTAGTTTCGACGGCACCAATGGCGCGAACCCGCATTACGTCTACCTGGTGCAGGGTACCGATGGAGACTTATACGGGACGACGTATGTGAGCACCGGCTCCGGCGGCACCGTTTTCAAAATTACGACCAAGGGTGTGCTGACCACGCTGTACACATTTTGCCCCGACGGTGAGCCCTGCCTGGAGGGCGCTCAGCCGGAAGCGGGGCTGGTGCTGGCCACCAACGGGAATTTTTATGGGACCGCCGCGAACGGAGGCGCTAACGGCTTTGGCACAGTGTTTCAAGTTACAAGCGCGGGCAAGGTGACCGCGCTGCACAGTTTTGATTCCACGGATGGCGCCAGTCCTGAGGTCGGGCTGATTCAAGCCAGCAACGGCGACCTGTTCGGCACGACCTCCATTGGCGGAAGCAGCGATGTGGGGACGATCTTTGATATCAGCACGGCGGACAAGTTCACCTCGTTGCTTAATTTCACTGGCACCAACGGCGACTATCCCGACGGCAGACTGGTGCAGGGCTCAGACGGAAACTTCTACGGGACAACCGAGGAAGTGAGTTCGGGCAGCGGCACCGTCTTCAGAATGACGCTGGCGGGCAAGCTGACTACGCTGCACAAGTTCACGGGCACGGATGGCGCCGGCCCAACCTGCGCGCTGATTCAGGCCAGCAACGGGAATTTTTACGGCACCACTCAGGCTGGCGGAGCCAACAGCGGTGGCACGGTCTTTCAAATCACGCCAGCGGGCAAACTCACCACGCTCTACAGTTTCTGCTCAAAAGCGGGCTGCGCCGATGGAGCTAATCCCTCGGCAGGATTGATTCAGGCTACCGACGGAAATCTCTATGGCACGACTTTTTCAGGCGGAAGCAACGAGACTTCGTGCAACGGCGGATGCGGCACGATCTTCCGAATTACAACAGCGGGCATGCTGACCACGCTTTACAACTTCTGCTCGAAGTCGGGATGCGTTGACGGGAGCCAGCCCATGGAGGGGTTGGTTCAGGACACCAACGGAACGCTTTACGGGCTGACTTATTATGGCGGCACCGATGGCTTGGGCACCGTATATAGCCTGTCTGAGGGACTCGGCGCATTTGTCGAGACGCTGCCCACCTCGGGCAAAGTTGGCGCGAAGGTCGCGATTTTGGGGACGAGCCTGACAGGGGCGACGAGCGTCACCTTCGACGGTACAGAGGCGACGTTCAAAGTGATTTCGAGCTCGGAAGTCACTACCACGGTTCCTGCCGGCGCGAAGACGGGGATCGTGCAGGTCACGACCTCGGCCGGCACGCTATCGAGCAACGTTGCTTTCGTCGTGACCAACTAGAAAATGCTGATCGCAGCGTTGAAGCGATGCGCCACCCAAAGGGCCTACGTTATTGCGAAGCGCGGCACCACACAAAGGCGCTGTGTTATCCGAAGGCGTGCGCGCAAGGGCGAACGTTTGACGCGGAGTTAGGGGCTATTCATCGCCGGCTATGACGGTTTGGGCGCCTTCTTCGTCTCCTCCGATTAGGCCGAACTTCTTTAACTTGTAGCGCAGGGCGTCGCGGCTGATATCGAGCAGGCGGGCGGCGTGGGTTTGATTGTTGTTGGCCTGGCGCATGGCTAGCTCGACCATGGCGTGCTCGACTTCCTCCAGCGATGTCCCCCCTTCGGGAATGTAAAGGCGCGGGAGCATTCGGCCGTTGGGGAGTGCCTGGCCGTTATCGGCAGGGGAGGTTCGTTCGAAGGCGGTTCGTCCACCCGATTCTCCGACGGAAAATGGCAAGTAGAGGGGGCGAAGCAGAGGCTCTTCTTCGAGGATCATGCCGCGCTCGATGGTGTTTTTCAATTCACGAACGTTGCCCGGCCAGTTGTGGCTGAGCAGGAGACGGCGAGTGTCGTCGGTGATGCCGCGAATGTTTTTCTTGAAGCGGCGATTGTAACGATCGATGAAGAACTCGACCAAAGGCATGACATCTTCTCTGCGGTCGCGCAGCGGCGGGATGAAGATTGCGATGATTGCCAGGCGGTAATAAAGGTCCTGACGGAACTGGCTTTCGCGAACGGCTTTTTCGAGATCGCGATTGGATGCGGCGATGACGCGGACATCGACTTGCATATCGCGAATGCCGCCGACGCGGCGTATGACTTGATCTTCGAGAACGCGCAGCAGCTTGGCTTGCAGCAGCGGAGAGAGTTCGCCGATTTCG
>Ga0182015_10002234_pt1 | contig 23935 bp, 29 predicted proteins | sample 712P3MmetaG_FD_120478 | JGI IMG/M metagenome (GOLD analysis project Ga0182015, IMG submission 120478) | Permafrost microbial communities from Stordalen Mire, Sweden - 712P3M metaG | ecosystem: Environmental > Terrestrial > Soil > Wetlands > Permafrost | place: Sweden: Stordalen | collected...
CGACTCTTGCGGAGGAACTGGGCCGCGAGAAGATCAACATCGAGGGCCTGTGTGCCGTCGAGCAGAACGGGAGCATCATCTTCCACCTGCTGACGACCGACAAGGCTGGAACCAGGGTCGCGCTGGGCAAGGTCGGCTACAAGGTCACCCGCGAGATGGAAGTGATCGTTGAGTCGATCGAGAACCACCCGGGCATGCTTGGTAAGGTCACGCGCCGTCTCGCCGATGCCGGCATCAACCTCACCGTCGTCTACCTTGCGACCGACACGCGTCTGGTGCTCGGTTCCGAGGACATCTCGGCACTCGAGACCGCCTGGAAGGAAACTGCGGCTGTCGCTTCCCGCTAGGTTACTCACGCAAGCTGGTCGGCCTCGGGCCGGCCGGCTTGGCCGTGCGATTCCGACTTCAGATTGGGAACTGTTGCTGCAATTGTTATGACCATTCGATCAAGTTCAGATGATCAGTTCATTCGTCCCGGCGCGAACGGCATGGATGTTTAGAACGCTGACGCCCGCCGGCGTTGGTCATTGCGATATGTGCGGAGATGCGAGATGACTGAACGGAATGGGGATGATCGTGATCGGCGCGTCGCATCGGGCTTTCCCGATCCAGAAGATGTACCGGGGCCAACGGAAAGGTTGCGCCAGGTCCATGGAGCAGCCGCAGCGGAACCGATGCCGCCGAAGTACGGACGCGCCTTCGCATCCACGGCAGGTTCGGATGATTACGTGCCACTCGACGAGATGATGCACGCAACCGGCAGGCTCGCTGACGGAGCGGTTGACCGGGTGTCGGCCTTCGCTCGACGTGTTGGTGACGATCTCGCTGATCGGTTGCGCGCCGAGCTCGACGCGCGGGGCGCGGCGAAGACGGCGGGCATCGGTGTCGCCGAGATCGGTGCGGCTGGAGTACTCGGACTCGTAGCCGTTGGCGCCTCAGCCGGCGCGATTGTCGTCAGCCTCAACAAGGTCATGCCCGCCTGGGCGTCGTCCCTGGTTACCGCCGGAGTCTTCGGAATCCCAGCTGGGATCCTCGCGTCACGCGGCGTCCGCCATGTGAGAGTGCTGGCAACCATCGGGAGCCCCGAGCACCCCAGCTCAGTGGGTACCTAACCACCGCGGCGACCGTCAGACGCCCGCCGCGGTGGAGTGAATCAGGTGTGGTGACGTGCCGTCCCTGACGGCGCAGGTCGCGCGAGCGACCTCAGTAGTAGTGCCGGCGACCCGCCACCGCGTGTCCGGCCATCCCCATGAGCTCGAGAACGATCCCGATAATCAGAAGGATGATCCCGAGAGTCCAGAGGATCGGGATCGCTGCGATGAAACCGATGATCATCAGTACAACACCGAGAAAGATCATGTGCACCCCTTGTGTGGTTCGGTAAAACGTCATCCGCGCGTCATCGCGCTTAGGGTGGTCAGTCTAGGAGCGTACTCGTAACATTTACAGCAACAGGGGGCTGCTCTGACGCGCCGCTGCGTCGAAGTTCGTCGGGGTCATCTCAATCAACGCGGGCACGATTTCGCGCAATCCCATCGGCTTGTGCAGGATCCTTAGTTCATTGATATCTCGCATGGGAAGGAGGCGCATTCCGCCCTCGCGCACGCGGATCTACGCCGGCGGGTACGGCGCCGCGCTTACCCGGCAGCCGAGTCCTTCAAGGATTTTCACAGCGCTGTCAGCGTTGCCGTTCACCGTCAGGCGGTAGACACCCGCCTCGCCGATTCGCGGCTCGATCCGACTCACACCGAGTCCAGCATCCTCAAGCGCCACCAGCATGTTGGCGACACCGCCATGCCGTTGGGGCATGGCCAGCACGAGATCGGTATCTCTGACGTCGATCGTGAGCAATGTCTCGTCCCCTCTTGTCCGCTTACCTGTTGTGCCTCAGCCCGTGGATAAACCCATCAGGATCCGAAGACGAAGACGGCAACGCACAGCCAGCACGCAGTCGCCCCCACGCCGATCCAGACCGCGGTGCGTCGCCAGGTGCCGAAATCACGCGAGCGACGCTTGCGAAGATACGTCTGGCGGATGTGGAGGGCGTCGTCCCCCGATGGCGGTGTCATCTCACCCCTCTCGCTGGTGGCATCCGGCGATTCTGTCTTTCAGAGCGTAACAAGATCAGCAACATCAACGCCGCCCAAACGCTCGCACGCCGATTCCCAAAACCCAAGCCGTGACCGGAATCGTTCCGCTTGAGCCGCCACGACCGGCACATTGGTCAATTCGACTTCGCGCCGCGCCTGCGGTGATTGATCGGCCATGAGTTGCTCGATGCGTTCGAGGACTGCTTCCTCCATCGCCAGGATCTCGGTGTAGATGTTCCTCCAGAACTGGGCTTGCTCCAAGGTGGCAGTGGCGAGATCAGCCTCATCCTCCATGCCCAGATCGTGGTCCCCGCCTCTGATCGCGGCGACGACGTCAGGTCTGTCCTGGGTGGCTTCCTTGGGAGTCATGCGTCCTCTGATACACCCAAACGCGTAAAAAGATCAGCAACAGGTCTCGTAGAGTCACGAACATGGAGACGGATCGCGCGAAGCCGGTCACGCGGCCCTTTGCGGGCGAGGACATCGAAACCACGCACTGGGAAGACGCGCGCCACTGGATGAGCATCTATGACGACTTGATCCGTTTCAAGCTGGGCTTGCTCGATCGGGTCAACCGTGAGTTGCCGAAGCTGCACCCGGTCGCCCAGGCTGCCGCCGACGAGGATGTGCGCTTCATTGAAGCGCAGATGGCGGGGTACTACGCCCGGCTCGACCTCTGGTATCAGCGGGTCTGGGACCTCCAGGGCCTGTGGCTGGATCCCGAAGGTCGAGTGGTGCGTCACAAAGGGCAAGAGGCTGTGCTCACCAACCGCGAATTCGAGCTCCTCCAATTCCTCCTCGACCATCCTCACCGCTACTACACAGCAACTCAGATCACCGGGTTGGCGTGGTCGGACGCGGCGCTGTTTCCAGAAGAGGTCCGGAATTACGTGCTCCGAGTGCGGAAGATCCTCGCCCGTCTGGAAATTCCCTGTGACCTGGTCAATCGACCCGGCCGCGGCTATTCGCTGACCTTTCGGAGCACAGACTAGGACCGTCTCGACGATCTCCTGCGAGCGAGGCGAGGGCGAGGCACTGCCTGGATCAGAGCCGATGCACTACCCAGATGTTCGGCTCGAAATACAACCCGACACCGTCGCGGACCCTCAGTGGGGCAAGACCTCTGGGAAACACGTACTCACCATCCTCAGGGAACGTCATTTCTGTCCATTGCTCCCAGTCAGTCACGGGCGCTTCAATCCTCAGGGAGCTGGTCTCAGTGCGCAGGATGGTGCCACCGAGGCGCACGTGCACCCGCAGCCATGGGTCCAATGGCAGACCATCGGAGCGTACCCAGTACGCGTAGCGATCGATCGGGGTCACCGGGTATCGGTCCTTCCAGTTCGGACGCACGGGCGCGACGAGTGGATGCAAACCGGCGCGCCGGGCGACTGCTGACATCGACTCGATGATCAAAGCGCTCAGCCCCCTGCGTTGTTGACCCTCGGCGACCTCGGCTGCGAGCGCGAGAGGGCAGTGGGTGGCTGAGGATCATCGATCGCCCGAAGTCCCAGCGCATCGATCCCCGCCGGGAGATCCTCGAGGGTGCCGTCCCAGCGAAATGGAATCGTTCTTCCGCGGCCGGCGATGCTGTCCGTGTTCTGGTCGTACAGCAGCACCTGAAGATGCGCGTACTTCGGGTAGAGGGCGCTGAAATACTTCGGCGTGTCATTGCCGTGCATGTTGTACTCAGGCCATACCCCGTTGAACACCGTGCGTGAACGCTCCCAGAGGTCGGGTCGCTGCCCTGCTGTGAAGACCTCGATCGGCTGAGCAGACGAAGCCATGTCTCGTTGTGTTACTCCGTACTGAGTGTCTGACGCGCTTCGTAGATATAGTGATCCACAGCAACCGCAGGCTGCGCAGAACCTCACGAAGCTCGCCGACGAGCTATGCCATTTCTTCTCCGAACCCCACCGCCTTCCACAGGCGGGTGCACGCGGTCATCACCTTGGGACGTGAAGACGGCGCCTCGCTGGGCGTGCCGCTGACCAACCTCGATACGCCGCTGTTCGATGCGGCCGGGGCAACGAAGCGAGACCTCATCGAATACCTGGAGGCCGTGGCCGACCGGATCATTCCAGAGCTGACGGACCGCGCGCTCTCGGTGATCCGCGTGCACCGCGGTCAGGAAGCCTTCATGCAGAAGAACCTGCCCTCGTATACGCCTGCCTGGGTCGAACGCGTGACGATGTGGGCGGAGTCATCGAAACGGGAGGTGACATACGCACTCTGCAATGACCATCGGACGCTGCTGTGGTTCGCGAACCAGCGCGCGGTCGAGTATCACCCGTCGCTAATACGCGTCGGCAACCCCGAGCACATGACTCATCTCGTGCTCGACATCGATCCTCCGCATGGCAACGCCTTTTCCGAAGCCGTGCGTGCCGCGCGCGTTGTCCGGCAGGTGCTCTCTGACGAAGGCCTGGATGCTGTCATCAAGACGAGCGGAGCAAAGGGCCTGCACATCTTTGTCCCCATCGACAGCAGCGTGTCCATCGATGCCGCCGCAGCGGCCACTCGGGCAATCGCTGCACGCGCCGAGCGATTGGATCCCGCCGCCCTCACCACCGCATTCGTCAAAGATGACCGCGCAGGCAAGGTGTTTGTCGATTCGACCCGCATCGGTGGGGCAACGGTCGTCGCCGCGTATAGCCCGCGGGTGCGGCCCGGCGCTCCTGTGTCGTTTCCGCTGGACTGGGACGAGTTGGATGACGTGTCGCCTGCTGATTTCACGGTGCTCACAGTCGTGAGCCGCCTCGGCGATGAGGACCGATGGGCAAGCCGGATGCCGCCCCAGCAGCTGAGCCCCGAACTGCTCGACGAGGGCAGATCCATCCCGGTCGCACGCGTCCAGGCGATGCACGAGGGGAAGCGCAGGGCGCGGAGGAGTCGGTAGCCGGAGCCACGAGTGGACGTTTCCGGATGATCGGATCGCGGCTGCGCTGATGCGCAAACACACGCGCGACGTCGTCCGTTGCCCTCCAGTATCACCGACCGGTCATTTGCGACCAACACCGCGCGAGGCGGGTGATCGCTTCGGTGAGGGTTCCAGGGTCAGCGTAGAACGGAACACGAATTCGGTCGGTCGCACGCCCCGGACGGCACGTCAGGAGCGGGCCGGCGATGACGGCGACACCGTCTCTCAGGGCTCGATGGCTGAATTCGAGTGCGTCCGTGCCCGGGAGTCGTATCCAGAGATTCGGACCGCCGGGAGGCCTGGTCCATTCCGCAGCGGGCATCGACGCTTTGAGCGCCGCTTCGAGTGCGTCAAGAGAGTGGCGTAGCTGCTCGTTTCGCCAGGTACGAGTGGCTTCGTGATGGTGGTGCAAGAGCTCGGCGGCGATGATCTGCATCGGTGCTGACGTGCCGAGATCAAAGCCCGCCTTCTGCTCGATGAGGCGATTGATCAGCGACGATCGCGCTCGGATCCACCCAAGCCGAAGCCCACCCCAGTAGAGCTTGGACATGCCACCGATCGTGACGACACGAGACTGGTCGTCAAATGACCCCAGTGGCGGGGGCGGACGTAAGCCGAGGTCGAGATCGGTGTGCGTGCGGTCATCGATGAGCACGAGGTCTTCTTCCTGTGCGACGCGAATCAGTCGACGTCGGGTTTCCGCCGACGTCAGCGCGCCGGTCGGGTTCTGGAAATCCGGCGCGAGGATTGCCGCGTCGACCCGGCCCCTGTGACACGCAGCCTGCAGTGCATTGACGTCGGCTCCGTCCGTGCCCACGGGCAGGAGATGGATAAGCGCGCCGGATCGCATCGCGAGGTCGATCAGTCCGGGGTAGGCGACCTCCTCGATCGCCACACCCATTCCCGGGCGGGTCAGCTCCGCCAGCAGCAGTGAGAGCGCCTGCTGGACGCCGTTGGTGATCATCACCTCCTCGCGCCGAGTTGGCAGGCCTTGCGCGCTGAGCAGCGCTGCGACGGCCATCCGGAGGCGCGCATGCCCGCCGGCGTGGTAGCCGTGACCTTCTGTGAGCACGCTGGGATCCACCATCACCGAACTCGGATCAGCAATGGACCGCGCAACGATCGGTGCAGCGCTGGGGGCAGCGACGGTCAGGTCGATGGTTGTGCTGCCCAGGTCGCGGAGCAGCGTGGCCATCACCGAATCCGCGCGGTGCACGGCAGCCTCCGACGTGCGTGAGGCGGCGATCCGAGTGGCCGACCCTTGTCGCGCTTCGATCCAGCCCTCCGTTCGCAGCAGCGCATACGCAGCGGTCACGGTGTTGCGGCTCACGGCCAGGGCCTGAGCCAGCTGACGCTCGGGCGGAAGGTGACTCCCGTCGACGAGGTATCCCTCTTCGGCAAGCCGGCGCAATCCGTCGGCCAGGCGCCGAAAGAGGGGGCCGCCTGAGTCGTCCTCCCAGCCGAGCAACGTGGCGATCTGCGTGGAGTCGAGCGTCAGCACCGGCCAATTATCGGCAGATTGGCTCTTTCCATCAAGAGCCAATTGCGAAACGATCGCAGCCCAACCCATCGAGACGTTCAGCGAGGTCGCCGGTGTCCTCCTTCATCAGCGACCACAACAGTTGCCGGCGGTGATCGAGGCGACGCGGCTGCCCCGCACGACACGCCTCTTCCTCGCCGGCAACACCGTCTCGATGCTCGGAACCGGATTGGTGCTGCCGTTCATGCTCATCTACCTGCATCAGGTGCGTGGGATTGCACTGCCGGCCGTCGGGGCGCTCCTCGCCGGCGCGGCTGCCTCGGGGCTGGTCGTGGTACCGCTTTCCGGCGTGCTCATCGATCGCATCGGTGCTCGTCCGGTGCTGATCGGGATCATGCTCGGGCAGTCGATCGCGGACGTGTCGTTGGCCTGGGCGCATAACGTTCCCACTGCGCTGCCCGCGACGCTGCTCTACGGCGCGACGTGGGCTCCGATGTTCCCAACGCTCGCAACGATGATCGCCCGACTGACCCCGCACCCGATGATGCAGCAGCGCGCGTTCGCCATCAACTTCACGGCCCAGAATGCGGCGCTCGGCACCGGAGCCACGATCGGCGCCGTAGTCGCCGCCACGCAGAACCCCACATCCTTCCAGGCGCTCTTCCTTGCCAATGCAGCGTCATGCCTGGTGTTCGCCGCCGTGCTTCCGTTCATCCCAAACCTGCGCAGGCCGCGGCAACTCAATGAATCGAAGGTTGGATACCGCACCGTGCTGGCGCATCCTGGACTGCGATTGGTGATGGTTGCGTCGCTGCTCCTGGCCTTCACCGGCTACGCGGCGTTCGACTCTGGTCTGCCGGCCTTCGCCACGGTGGCAGCGCATGTGTCGATACACGTCGTCGCCCTGTCGCTCGCGGTGAACACGGCGATCATCGTTGCGACCCAGTTGCTCGTGCTGCGGTTCATCCGGCGCGTTCGCCGGAGTCTCTCCGTGGCTCTGACGGGACTCATCTGGGCCGTATCCTGGGCGGTGCTCGGACTGTCCGCGCTGCCGATCCTGCCGGCCGGAAGGGTTGCGTGTGTGTTCGCATTCACCGGTCTTTTCGGTCTGGGCGAAGTCTTCCTCGCACCCACCATGGGTCCACTTGTCAATAGTCTCGCCCACGATCGGATCCGTGGGCGCGCGAATTCGATGTCAGGCTTGACTACGTCGATGGCACTGATCGCGTCCCCGGCGATTGTCACCGGTTTCCTCGCCGCGGGTTTAGGAGTTGCCTGGATCGGCTTGTTGTGCCTCGGTTGTCTTGGCGCGGTTGGCGTCGGTGTCGTGCTGGGCCGCAGTCTCACGAGCGAGCAGGATCGTGTGAGCGCGCCGGCAGCAACGGCTCCAGTCGGTGATCGCGTCAGCGCGAAGTAGATGTCTCGGCGAGAGCCCGGGCGACGGCGTGGAAACCGGCGACGTCGCGAGCGGCGACGTCCTTCAGGGCGCTCTGCTCGATCGTCTGTAAGACGTCGATGACTGTGCGTGCTGCGGCTCGCCCGGAGCGGGTGAGGCTGATCAGGAACGATCTCCGATCGGCGTCATTGAGCTCGCGGCGAATCAGCGCTCGGGACTCGAGACGATCGAGGATGCCGCTCAAGGTCGACGGTCGGTGACCGAGGTCGTGCTGCAGCTCACCCACCGTGTGCTCGGCGCCATCGGCGAGGAGCGCGATCACGTGCGCCTCCCCCTGAGAAAGACCGGCATCTGTCAGGAGTTCCTCGAGCCGGACGCCCGCCACGTGCGTCGCTCTCTGCAGCTCGATGATCACCCGGGGCGCAGGCGCGGCGACCGGCCGCCGCGCGCTCGTCGATCTCACCCTGTTCGCCATCGCTGACAGGATACTTCGGAACGGAATAGTCCGTGGCCCGGTTGACTCTCGGGTCGCAAAGCGCTACGGTTCAGGAAAGTTCGTATCCGTATTAACTGGAGCTGAAGTGCCCGACAAGATCACGAGCGAGGTTGCAAGCCTCCGTCTTGACGACGATGAATTTATCGCGACCTTTGAGCGAGGCGGATTCGGCGGTGGCGACTTCCCTCATAAGGCACACATTCGCATGGCATGGATGTACGTGACCCGTGTAGGGCCAGAGGCCGCCATCGATCGAGCAGCCGGTGGCATCCGTGCGTTGGCGAAGGCGAACGGACAGCCCACCTTGTACCACGACACGCTGACGCGCGCGTGGGTGTACCTGGTGGCGGATGCGGTCACGAAGTCACCGTCCGCCAACTTTGAAGAATTCCTGGCTCGCAATCCCCAGCTTCTCGACAAGCGGCTTCTCCTCGCGTACTACTCGCCGGACGTCCTCTCGAGTGCGCAGGCGCGAGCCACATGGATCGCCCCGGACCTGGCGCCGATCCCCGGCGCGCCGAAGTCGAGTGTCGGCGGCCGCGAGCCTGAAGATGTGCCCGCCGTTGCTGGAGCTGATTACCTCGCGGCCTTCGGATCAGTCCCGACGGCTGTCGCAGTGATGGCCGCAACCGACGGCGTGAATGTGCACGGGATGACCGCGAGCAGCGTCACGTCGTTGTCCATGGACCCGCCATTGGTGCTGGTCTGCGTTCAGCGTGAGTCGCGAATTCTGCCGATGATCCGCGCGTCCACGCACTTCAGCGTTTCCTTCCTCAGCGACCGGCAGCCGGATGTCGCGCGCCACTTCGCCTCACCGCAGCGTGCTGCTGGCGCCGCGCAGTTCCACGGGATCCCTCACCGCGCCGGACGATTCGGTCTTCCGATTCTCACCGATGCGTCAGCGTGGCTGGCATGTGACCTCTGGTGTGAGTACCCCGGCGGAGACCACGCGATCGTCTGTGGACTGGTACGTGAGGCTTCCGGTAGGGATGCGCATCCGTTGGTGAGCTACTCCCAGCGACTTCTCTAACGGACCATTTTCAGGGCCAATATCTCGGAATTGGCTCTTTCCCACCAGAGCCAATTCTGAAAGGATGTCGTGTGAGGACTGACGTGCATCCATACACCGCCCAGCAGCTTGCCGAAGACCACCGTCACGACCTGCTGCGCGGCGCCGAAGTCTGGCGTCGCGCTCACCCCGTCGAGGTCGATACGACGACGCGCCCCCGATCGTCGATGCTGCTGTTGTCCTGGCTTCAAAAGCCAGTAAGGGCAGTCCGCTCGCTCGTACCCATCGGCCGGCGTTCGTGCGAGCCGAAGAGTGCGCTCACCCCATGCACGTGCCCGCCGCCGCGTTGAGGGACGCGAGCCGTCAACACGTGGCCGCTTCCCGTGAGGTCGATGGGTAGCGCTCAGACTAACCGTGGAGCGCGAGCGGGCATGGCACTTGCCGGCATTGGCGTCCTCCTGTTTTCCGCCACGTTTCCGGCCACCACCGTCGCGCTGCGTGGATTCGATGCGGTGTTCATCGGAGCCACCAGGTCGCTCGGCGCAGCGTTCCTGGCCGGAGTGACGTTATGGCTGACGAGGTCGCCGCTCCCAACGCGTCGTCAGGTCTGGATCCTGCTCGCCTGCGTCCCCGGCGTTGGCATCGGCTACGGCGTGCTCACCGCGATTGCGCTCGAGCGCGTGACCGCATCCCACGCTGCGGTGGTGACCGGGCTGCTCCCAGCTGCCACGGCGGCAGTCGCCACCTGGCGTGCCGGCGAGCGGCCGGGACGGCTCTTCTGGGCGGCGAGCGTCGCGGGCGCATGCGCGGTTGTCGCGTTCGCACTCAGCAGCAACGTCGGCAGCGTGCATACAGCTGATCTGTTGCTGCTCGTTGCGTTGATCCTGGGTGCGGTTGGCTACGCCGAGGGCGGACGTCTTGCGCGTGAAATGCCCGGCTGGCGGGTGATTTGCTGGGTTGTCGTCCTGGCGTTGCCAGTGTCGCTGCCTCTCAGCATCGTCTCCGGGATCATCAGTCCGCCCCATCCGGACGTTGCGAGTGTCGCGGCACTCCTCTATCTCGCCTCGGTCACGATGTTCCTTGGCTTCTTCGCGTGGTACAGCGGACTCGCACGCGCGGGGATCGCTCGAGCGAGTCAACTCCAGCTGGCGCAGCCGTTCCTCACCATCGCCATCTCCGCTGTCGTCCTGGGTGAACGACCGGGTCTGACCACATACGCGGCGGGCGTGGTCGTCCTTGCGTGCGTGCTGGTCGCTCAGCGCGCCAGGTTCGGCCACAAGCGCGCCCCGGTGATGCACCCAGAGCCGGCTGCGCCGATGCCAAGCGTTCGATGATCTACGCAGACGCGGTCGCCACAATCGGCCGCACGCCGCTGGTTGAGCTCGGGCGTCTGGCACGCGGTCTGCAAGGGCGTCTGCTGGCCAAGCTTGAGTATCGAAACCCGGGCGGAAGCATCAAGGATCGAGTCGCGGTGGCGCTGATCGACGACGCGGAAGAGCGCGGCGTCCTGCGTTCGGGGATGACCATCATCGAGCCGACCGGCGGGAACACCGGCGTCGGCCTCGCCCTCGTGGCGGCGGTCCGCGGCTACCCGCTGATTCTGACGATGCCGCAGGTCATGTCCGTTGAGCGCGTGGCACTGCTGCGCCAACTAGGCGCTGAGGTCGTGCTGACGCCCGGGATCCTGATGGGGGACGCGGTGGACGCGGCGCGACGGCTCGTCGAAGCTCGCGACGACGCAGTGATGCTCGACCAGTTCTCCAACCCCGCGAACGCGGAGATCCATCGACGCACCACCGCAGTGGAGCTGTGGGAGGACAGCGGCGGAGCCATCGACATCCTCGTGTGCGCCGTTGGCACCGGGGGCACGATCACGGGCGTCGGGGAATTTCTCAAACAACGTAATCCGAATGCGCAGGTGGTCGCGGTGGAGCCGGCAGGCTCAGCCCTGCTTTCCGGTGGTTCTTCCGGGCCGCATCAGATGCCGGGAATCGGCGTGGGCTTCATCCCTAAAATTCTGAACCGCACGATCCTCGACGAGGTCGTCACCGTGACCGACGAGGAGGCCTTTGGCTGCGCGCGACGCCTCGCGCGAGAGGAAGGCATCGTGGCGGGCGTCTCCTCCGGCGCCGCTGTCCACGCAGCACTACAGATCGCGGCTCGCCCCGAATCCGAAGGTGCCGTGGTGGTGACAGTCATCCCAGACACAGGCGAGCGCTACATCACCACAGAGCTGTTCCAGCATGACTGACGGCGTCAATCTGTCGCCCCCGGAATGTCCCTCTCCCGGCTCCTAATTCTCCACTCGGAACAGCACCCACTCCCCGGGAACACCCTTCAATGAGTGAGCGCCAAGATCGGTGAACCGAAGACCGGATCCAGCTACGAGATCCTTGACCGTGCTGGAGACACGGACCTCGCTCGGTTCCGCTCCCGCCGCGACGCGGGCCGCGATATGGACTGCAATGCCGGCCAAGCCGCCGTCCGTCACCTCGCACTCACCGGTGTGCAAGCCCGCCCGGATCTCAATCCCAAGCGGCCGCACTGCTGCCGCGACTGCTTGTGCACAACGAATCGCGCGCGCGGGGCCATCGAACCTGGCCATGAAGCCGTCGCCCGCCGTGTCGACCTCGATACCGCGGTGGACCCTGAGCTCACGTCGCACCACCGTGTGGTGCGCTTCGAGCAGGTCTCGCCACGCACGATCACCAAGTGCCGCCGCGTGCTCGGTGGATGCGACGATGTCGGTGAAGAGCACGGTCGCAAGAATGCGATCGGTGTCGGGGGCTCGATGTGCGCCGGTGAGGAAATCCTCGATCTCGTTCGTGATCGCCATGTGATCGCCAAGAAAGGGGATGTGGTCATCCCCCGGGAGCTCAACGAATTTCGCGCCCGGAATGCGCTCAGCGACGGCGCGTCCGTGGGCAATGTTCGTGACGCGGTCGCCAGTGCGATGGAGCACAAGCGTCGGAGCCTGGATGTGCGGCAAGGCCTGGCGCACATCGACAGAAGCGAGAATTTCCGCTCGCTCGCGCCACGCACCCGGCGAGTTGCCAAGACGTTCGAAGCGCGCCCACCACTGCTTGAACCGCTCGTCGTGGCTCGGTCCCTGGATATCGAGGTTGTTTCCGGTTCCCATCTCGCTGGCGAATCGCTCGTAGAAGCGCCGTTGCTCGTCCTCGGTCCGGCCGAAGGGCCAATCAGGCGACCGGACGGTCTTTGCCGAGGGCGCATAGAGGACGAGCGCGCGGACGCGCTCCGGGTACGTTGCTGCGAACAGCAGCATCATCGCGGCCGCGCGTGCCCCGCCGAAGATCGCCGCCGTTTCCGAGCCGGCGGCATCCATGACGGCCCGAACGTCGTCCATCTGCAACTCGACGACCGGCGGTACGGGACCTCGATCGGAGAGCCCGATCCCGCGCATGTCGAACAGGATGAGCCTCGAGAATGACGCCAGCCGGTTGAGGTAGCGGGCCCATGCGGGCCACTCCCACATGATTTCGAGATTGGACCAGATCCCCGGGCTGTACACGAGGTCGATCGGTCCGTCGCCGACGACCTGATATGCGATGTGAACGCCTTCATGGACCGCGTAACGGATCTCCTTGTCCATCGGCGAAGGGTACTGGCCACGGCGATGTTGCAAGACATAGTGGCCAGATCCGCCCAGGTGAGCATTTGCTCACCGCCTTGATATCTGCTCACTTGGCGAGCTATGGTGGCTCTCGCGCGATCGAGATATAGGAGATCTTCGTGTCTGAGCTTGGCGGCCGGTAGGTGCCGCTCGTCCCGCTGCAGCAGATCCTGGCCAAGGCTCGGTCTGACGGGTACGCCGTCGGGTACTTCGAGGCGTGGGACGCGTGCTCGCTCGAGTCGGTGCTGACCGCAGCGGAAGAGGAATCCGCTCCAGTCATTCTCGGTTTCGGCGCGATGATGGTCGACGGCGAGTGGCTGGACAGCGGCGGCGTCGAGGTCCTGGGTGTCATCGGGCGCAGCTATGCGGCGAGAAGCTCGGTAGATGTCGCTATGATTTTCAACGAGGCCCACTCCCTCGACCAGGCGAGGCGTGGCATCGACGCGGGCTTCAACGCGGTGATGATCGACACGCATTCGTGGCCGACGGAGGATGCGATCGTCGCTGTGGAGGAACTCTGCCGGGCGGCGCACCAGTTGGGCGTGGCGGTTGAGGGTGAGCTTGGCAGTCCAGCGGAAGCCACGGCGTCTGGCGTGGATCACAGTCATGCCAGCCTCACCGATCCAGACGAAGCCGCGCGCTTCGTCGAGCAGACTGGAGTGGACTGTCTGGCTGTTTCAGTCGGTAATGTCCATATCATGATGAACCAGGAGGCATCCATCGATATGGAGCGCCTGCGATCGATCCATGAGCGGGTCGATGTGCCATTGGTCATCCACGGTGGAACGAGCTTCCCGCGATCAGCAGTTGGGGCGGCGATCGCGCAGGGGGTCGCGAAGTTCAACGTGGGCACGGTCCTCAAGCACGAGTTCTGGTCCGGTCTGGAAACTGCAGTCCGCTCCGCCGATACCCATCCCGATGTGCATCAGCTCCTCGGCTCCCACAAGGACTCCGATGTCATGCGCATCGCCCAGGAGCGGATGACGGCCAAGGTTCGGTCACTGATCAGGCAGTACGGCGGCAGTGGGCGTCAGATGACTGCGCCCGAACTGGCGGCACGATGAGCTCTGGCACCGGCGTCGAGAGGACCGAGCCCGGCGCAGCGCAGGGCTCGGCCGCGGTCGACACGGCACACGAGCTCGACCTCTATCGCCGGATGCTGCTCATTCGGCGCTTCGAAGAGCAGGTCTATCTCCTCTATCTGCGGGGCGAGATCCCGGGGACGCTGCACCAGTCGCAGGGTCAGGAGGCGGTTGCGGTTGGCGTCTGCGATGTGCTGCAACGAACCGACTGGATCACGTCCACCCATCGACCCCATGGCCACGCACTGGCCAAGGGGGTCGACCTTAGGGCAGCGATGGCCGAGCTCTTCGGCAAGGCGACCGGATGCTGCGGTGGCAAGGGCGGCTCGATGCATCTCGGCGATCCATCGGTTGGCATGCTCCCGGCGATCGCCATTGTGGGCGGAGGCAACACGGTGGTCACGGGCCTCGGGCTGGCATTCAAGCTGATGAAGACGGACCAAGTGGTCGTGTGCTTCTTCGGTGATGGCGCAAGCAACGAGGGCGCCTTCCACGAGGGTCTGAACTTCGCGGCGGTCCAACATCTCCCGATCGTGTTCGCTTGCGAGAACAACCTGTACGGCGCCTCTACTCCGTTCCACCAGACGAGCCTCGTTCCGGATGTCGCATCGCGCGCGCCCGCATACGGTGTGCGCGGAGAGATCGTCGACGGGATGGACGTGCTTGCCGTACGCGAGGCGGCCGGACGCGCGGTGGCGGAGGCGCGCACAGGCGCCGGGCCAGTCCTCCTCGAGTTCAAGACGTACCGATTCGCCGGGCATAGCCGCGGTGACGTCAGAGGCTATCGCAGCCGCGACGAGGAGGCGGAATGGAAGGAGCGCGACCCGATCGTGCGTCTCCGCGAACGCCTCGCGGTCAGCCTGAGCGAAGTAGTCCTCGACAACACCGACGCGCAGGTGGAAGCGGCACTCGACGACGCCGTCGAGTTCGCCCGACAGTCACCGCTGCCGCGTGCCGAAGACGCGTTGACTGGCGCGTACGCGACCGTGATCGGCAAGGAGTCGACGCCGTGACCGTCGCTGCTGCGCCGGCCAACGGCGAACGCCGTCTCACGATTGCCGAGGCGTTGCGCGAAGCGATCGCCGAGGAGATGCGCCACGACGACAAGGTCTTCCTCATCGGCGAGGACGTCGGCGTTCCCGGAGGATTCGGCGGCGCGTTCGGCGTCTACCTCGGCCTGACCGAGGAATTCGGCCATGACCGCATCATCGACACACCGATCAGTGAGAAGGCCATTGCGGGTGCCGCGATCGGCGCTGCGCTGATGGGGATGCGACCCATCCCCGACCTGCAGTACGCCGACTTCTTGTTCGAGTGCATGGACGAGCTGGTCAACCAGGCGGCAAAGATGCGCTACATGTCGAACGGGAAGTTGAGCGTCCCGATGGTGCTTCGCTGCCCGGTCGGCACCGCGAATCGGGGCGCGCAGCATGGCCAGTGCCCGGAGAGCTACTTCGTGCACGTGCCCGGCCTCAAGGTCGTCTGCGTTTCCGACGCTTATCACGCCAAAGGACTGCTGAAGAGCGCGGTGCGCGACGACGACCCCGTGCTCTTCTTCGAGCACAAGTTGCTCTACGGCAGCAAGGGCCGCGAGCAGGCCGGTGGAATGGATCTCACCGCGCACGTGCCCGAGGAGGAGTACTTCTTCCCGATCGGCAAGGCGGTGGTGAAGCGCGAAGGCACGTCAGTCACCATTGTGGCAACCCACATGAGCCTCTACCGTTCGCTCGCGGCCGCCGAGGAACTGGCGCGAGACGGCATCCAGTGCGAGGTGATCGATCCGCTGACGTTGCTTCCGTTCGACGAGGACACGATCTTCGCGTCGGTCAGAAAGACCGGCCGTCTGGTGATTGCTCACGAGGACACGCTCACAGGAGGTTGGGGCGCCGAGCTTGCAGCCAGGGTCGCCGAGGAGTGTCTCTACTCCCTGCAAGCGCCGATCCGGCGAGTCGCCAGCCACGACGTCCCGCTGCCGGTCGCCCCAGTGATGGAGCAGACCGTGGTGCCGTCGCAGGCAAGAATCAAGGCAGCGATCCAACGCTGCTGCGAAGGCTGACTAGAACATGGCGCAACGAATCGATATGCCGTCGCTGGGTCAGACCACTGACGAGTTGGTGATCGTGGAGTGGTTGAAGACGGAAGGCGACACGGTTGCGCTGGGAGAACCGCTTCTCAGCGTGCAGACCGATAAGGCGCAAGTCGAGGTCGAGTCCGTGGCCGCTGGGACACTGCTCAGAATCCTTCGCGATGTAGGCGAGACCGTGCGAGGTGGGTCGCCGGTTGCATATATCGGCGCTCCGGGTGAGGCGGTTCCGGAGTCGCCCAACGGTGTTGAGGATGGCAGGGATTCCGCTGGCGCCCTGCCCACAGCTGTCGCGCCAACTGATGGCGAAACGTCGCTCCCTGCCCCACTGGCAGAAGCTGAGCGGCGCTCGCCCGCGAGTACAGGCGGGACGGTCTCGGCGCTGCCTGCCGCGCGACGACTTGCAACCGAGCTCGGCGTCGACCTGAACATCATTGGCGGGACGGGCCAGGATGGTGTCATCACCGTCCGCGACGTCGAGCTGGCCGCGCAGGAAACCACCGATGTCACCGACGACTCCCATGGCGCGGACACATGAGCGCGAGCACCACAGCGCAGTCGCGGGTGACCAGTCGCTGGGACGACGAGCGAGCGGCCGCGTGTGAGACCGAGCTGGAGCTGCGCGCATACACGTCGCGGCTCCTGGGTCAGGACCCCAGACTGGTCCTCCACGGCGGCGGCAACACCTCGGTGAAGCGCACCGAGACCAACATCTTTGGTGAGGCGGAGGACATCCTCTGGGTCAAGGGCAGTGGCTGGGACCTCGCCACCATCGAGCCGACCGGTTTCGCGCCGGTTCGGATGCAGCAGTTGCTCTCGCTCGCGGAGCTCACAGAACTGTCGGACGTGGACATGGCCCGGGAGTTCCGGGTCGGCACGATCGACCCGGCCGCGCCCGCGCCATCGGTCGAGGCGATTCTCCACGCGATCGTCCCATTCAAGTACGTCGACCACACTCACGCAGACGCAGTTCTCACGCTCACGAACTCGCTACACGGAGCCGAACTGATCGAGCAGGTCTTTGGCGATCGCCTTCTGCATATCCCGTACGTCATGCCGGGATTCAAGCTGGCCGCTTTGTGCGCCGACATGTATCCCCGGTTGCATAGCGCTGCCACGATCGGCATGGTGCTGATGAACCACGGCATCTTCACGTGGGCACCGACTGCTCGCGAGTCATACGAGCGAATGATCGACATGATCTCGCTGGCCGAGATATACATCGATAAGCACGTGCCGAGGCGTGTACCCGAGCCGGCAATGAGCTCGTGTTCATCGGTGGAGGTCGCTGACCTTCGGTGCCGGATTTCTGAGGTGGCCGGAGCTCCGATGATTCTTCAGGTCGACGACGGGGAAAGCGCGTTTTCCTTTGCCAATCGTGCGGACGTGTCGACGATTGCCCAGCAGGGCCCGGCGACCCCCGACCACGTGATTCGCACCAAGCGATTGCCAATGCTCGGCCGCGACGTTGCGACCTACGCGAGCGTGTACCAGCTGTACTTTGCGGAACACGCTGCCAGATCCTCAGCACCGTTGGAGATGCTTGATCCAGCGCCCCGGGTCATCGTCGACCCGCAAATGGGAGTGGTGTCGGCGGGCCTGTCCGCGGCCGATGCATCCGTGGCCGCGGACATCTACCGGCACACCATCGAAATCATCCTTGACGCAACGGAGTTGGGCGGCTACCGGGCTCCTTCAGCTGCAGACATCTTCGATGTCGAGTACTGGGACCTGGAGCAGGCAAAGCTCGGAAAGGGAACGCGGGCGCCGTTCCTCGGCGAGGTCGCCCTGGTCACAGGCGCGGCTTCCGGAATCGGTCGCGCTTGCGCGGAACTCCTGATGCAGCACGGCGCAGCCGTCATCGGACTGGATCTCGACCCTGGAGTTGCGGGCATTGCCTACGGGCCCGCCTGGATTGGCGTCCAGTGCGACGTCACCGATCCCGAACAGGTCACCACCGCGATCGAGGCCGGTGTCAAGCGGTTCGGTGGCATCGACATAGCCGTCCTTAATGCGGGCGTCTTCCCGCCGAGCCAGCGCCTGGATGCCTTCGACTTGGGGGCATGGCGTGAGGTCATGGCAGTCAACGTCGAAGCCTCGGTCGCGCTCCTGCATCACCTGCATCCGCTCCTACGACTGGCACCTCTCGGCGGCAGGGTGGTCGTGATCGGATCGAAAAACGTCCCGGCGCCCGGTCCCGGCGCGGCGGCGTACTCAGCCTCCAAGGCAGCGCTCACTCAAGTGGCGCGGGTGGCCGCGCTCGAGTGGGGTGCGGATGGAATCAGAGTCAACGTGATCCATCCCAATGCCGTCTTCGATACCGCGCTCTGGTCAGAGGAGATCATCCAAGCGCGCGCGCGCCAGTACGGCCTCAGTGTCGCGGAGTATCGAGCCAATAACGTGCTGCGAGTCGAGGTGAAGAGTCAGGACGTCGCGCAGATGTGCGTGGCCATGTGCGGGGCTGCCTTCGCCAGCACCACCGGCGCGCAGGTCCCGGTCGACGGTGGCAACGAGCGGGTGATCTGAATGCCCCCTCGTGGCGAGATACCGCAAGTCGCAATGAGCCGCGTCCGTGGCGTCGACCGTGACGTCGAACTGATGACTCGCGTCGCCTCGCAGTACTACCTGGAGGGGATGACACAGGAGGCAGTCGCTCGCTCCCTCCGTCTCTCTCGACCCAAGGTCGGACGCTTGCTGGATCGCGCGCGGATGACCGGCATCGTGGAGATTACCGTCAACGTGCACCCTGACATTGGCCTTCAGGTGGAGGCTGCGATGGTCTCCGCCTTCGGACTGGAACACGTCCTGCTGGTTAACGATCAGACAGATGAAACTGCCAAGCGGGCGTCAGTGGCCCGGGCGGCCGCCGTGTTCCTCAAGCGTCAGCTCAACGACGGCGACGTGGTTGCGCTCGGGATGGGCCGGAATGTCGGCGCTGTGCCCAACTTCATCGGCGCGCCGCAACCTCGCGCCGCGGCGTTTGTCAGTGCCATCGGAGGGTCGCCCCTGGTGGACAGCGGCGTTAACCCAAATGAGATCTGCCGCCGCCTAGCCGAGGCATTTCGGGGCACTGCCGAGATGCTGTATGCACCAGCCTATGCGGAGGCGTCGGAGGTGCGCGACGCGTTCATGCATCACGATGCGGTGCGGGACGGCCTCGATCGCGCTCGCACAGCGAACATCGCACTCATTGGGATCGGCAACGCTCGAGATGACAGTGCCGTCGTAAAAATGGGCTGCTTCTCGATGGCCGAGATGCGCAGGCTGCGGGATCGCGGGGCAGTCGGCGACATCCTCGGCTCGTTTTTCGACGCGGACGGCCGCGCCGTTGTCGACGGAATCGGGGATCGTGTGGTTGCGATCGGACGTCCGGACCTCGAGCGGATCCCGTGCGTTGTCGCGATCTGCAGCGAGCGAGACAAGGGCGACGCGATCCTTGGCGCACTCCGCAGCGGCATGGTCAGCGTCCTGGTCACCAATCTCTCCACAGCACGCACCGTTCTCGAGCTGTCGGGACGCTCATGACTCCACGCGTTCTCTGTGCAGGCATCCTCGTCGGCGACCTCTTCGTCCCGCCGCTGCCTCGTCTGCCGGCCGCCGGCGAGCTCCTGGTGACCGATGACTTCCTCATGGGGGCCGGGGGCTGCGCGGCCAACGTCGCGGTGGTCCTGTCGAAACTGGGCGTCAGCTCCAGGGTGATGGGCAAGGTTGGCCGTGACTCGTTCGGCGATTTCGTCATCTCCGCGCTTGCGGGATTTGGCATCGACGTCTCGTTCGTCGGACGGTCGGAGACCATGGGCACGGCCAAGACGGTGATCGTTCCCGTGGCCGGTGACGACCGGCGCTATATCCACACGGTGGGTGCCAACGCCGACCTTACGGGACAGGACTTCGGCTCCGAAGCGATGTCCGGAATCGATGTCGTCTACCTCGGCGGGTACCTGGTGCTGCCGGGCCTCCGTCCTGGAGCGGTGGTCGAGTTCCTCAACGCGGCACATCGCGCGGGAGCGCGAACCCTGCTGGACGTGGTCCTCCCCGGAGACACGGATGCCTCCATGGAGGATCTACGGTCGATCCTCCCGAGTGTTGACTTCTTCCTGCCCAACGACGACGAAGCCCGCCAGCTGACCGGCGAGCACGACCCAGAGCGTCAGGCCGCGTGCTTCAACGAGGCTGGTGCCGCAACGGTGGTCATCACCATGGGCTCAGAGGGGTTGCTCGTTCGCACCGCGACCAACACCCACCTTCTCACCGCTCCGAGCGTCGAAGTCATTGACGGTTCCGGAGCCGGTGATGCCTTCTCGGCGGGTCTGATTGTGGGCATCCTCGAAGGCTGGCCCCTCGAGCGTTCGCTGCTCTTCGCAAGCGAGGCCGGCGCCCTCGCGTGCACCGCGCTCGGCTGCTCAGCTGGAATCCCGGATCGGCAGCAGGTGTTCGAGCGGATGTCAGCGCACTAAGGTATGCAGCTGTGTTGACACAGGATCAGATCCAGGACGCGCGGCGGCGAGCGGCGCAGCAACTCGAGGAGGCGGGGTTCGTCCTCACCGACCTGGAGCGCGGCAGCATCGAAATAGCCGACTTCGGGCTCTCAGAACTCGAGCAGACGGGGTTGGAGGTGGTCGTGTACGTCAACACGCAGAGGGTCTGCGCCAAGGAGATCGTGATGTTCCCCGGCCAGACCTGCCCTGAGCATCGCCACCCGCCGTTCGACGGTACCCCCGGCAAAGAGGAGACGTTCCGCTGCCGCAGCGGCGTGGTGTACCTCTACCTCGAGGGCCCGCCGGTGGAGCAGCCGAGCTGCTGGCCAGCAAAGGCAGACCGGGGCGCGTACACAGTCTGGCACGAGGTCGTGCTTCGACCGGGCGAACAACAGCTCGTCCCGGCCAACACGCTGCACTGGTTCCAGGCCGGGCCCGACGGCGCCATAGTCTCGGAGTTTTCGACGCAGAGCCGGGACGATCTCGACGTCTTCACGGATCCTGATATCACTCGGACCACCGTGGTCACCTCGACCTGGGTGTCGGCGGAGGGCGAGGGTCCGGGTTCCGCTGCCCATCGGTAGCGCCACGGCGCCACGACGTGATCATCCTGGCGCTGCTCGCTTCCGCGTCGCGTGGTCAGTCGATGACCAAGACCCGGATAGTTAGCCCACCCGGGGCGGATCGTTTGCTCGGCAGTGCGAACACCTCGTCCAGCGCATTGGTGTGCACGTCGACAATTCGGCGACTACTGCTCTCCCGTGGGGACGGAAGCCAGCTGCCCTGCGATAATCGCCCGGTCCTCGTCGTCTGTTTCAGTCTGGAGCGCGTCGTCCGCAAGGCCGACGAAGCGGTCGCGCTCCGCGCGACTACCGGCCGCAGCGTGCGCTCGTGCCATCCCTTCCCGAGCCGAGGCCAACCGCCACCCTCCCCAGCCCGCGCGCTCGACACCATCAAGCGCATTGGCCGCATATCGCAGCGCAAGCGATCCTTCTCCAAGGGCAGCGGCAACTCGCGCTATCTGCCCGTCGCCGACCCACCATTCCTCGGGGCCACCGACCTGCTCCCAGTGATAACGCGAGGTGAACGCCGCGACGAGCATCTCGCGATCTTCCGCGGGGGAGCGTTCCGCATGCTCGAGAAGTTCCCAGGTGCGGTTGAAGGTGTCCGTTGCAACACGTCGATGCCACGCGGCATCGTCTGGTTCGACCGCGACGTGGTCGGGCGTGGTTGCTGGCATGTACGTGGCGATGATAACAAAGGGCAGTCACACCGCCATACATCAGCGTTCGGGAATAAGTCGTTCTGCCTGTACCATCACGTGCTACTTTTCGAGCGATTTTGGGGCCTGTCCGTGCACCTGCTTAGCCGCTCTATGGGCTCAGTCGATGCATGGCAAAAAAAGGCGGGTGCTTCGATGGCGATATTGAAGCCCGCACAGCGAATTTAGGAGGTGCAAGAGCAACGAATAATGTGGCATTAGCTGGTCTTGGTCGAGCGAAGCCGCCGCACCTGTCGACTCGCGAAGGCACATCGGCCTGGTGAAGGGTTGAACCCCTTCCGTCGTGATCGCGTGAGAGCACGCTGGGGTGCGCTACGCTGAGCTCGCAGGCTCACCTTCGTTCTGCCGTCGATTTTAATGCGCCGGGATGACGTCAGGCTGCCTGCGCGGCCCGCTCATACGCACACTCACCGCCGGACGAAGGTGGCGGCGCCGTGCGACCAGCGATGAACCGAGGTAGAGTACGGGCAAGCAACTTTTGGGAACACACAATGTATGCGCAGCTCAGGATATACACCGTCAACAGCGGCAGAATGGACGACTGGGTCGAGTGGTTCAACGATAAGCTTCGCCCGATCGCCAAACTCGCGGACCACACAATCCTGGGGCCTTGGGTCAATGAGGCCAAGACCGAATTCGTCTGGATTCGCACGTACGACAGCGCCACCGACGCCGAGGCGAAAGACGGGCTTTTCTACGGCTCGCGCGAGTGGAAGGCCGTCGGCCCAGAAGCTCGCGAGTTTCTCGCGAAGATCGAGGTAACGATCATGAGCACACCGCTACTTCCCCGAGACGAGTAGGCGGGTTCGTTCTCGGTCTGGCGTTGGCCAGCGCACTATGAGCGCGTCCCACAATATCCGAGACGTTGCCGAGCCGGAGGGGCCTTCCGGCAGGGCGCCGTATCTAAAAGCTCAGGACGGCGAACGATATGTCGGTGTAGCCCTTGACGCTGATGGAGGCCGTCAGTTGAACGCCGCCCGATCCCGACGAAGCGCAGCGATTTGGTTAGCGGCCTTATGCCGGCGAAGTGCTTCGACGCCGGCTCGGATGCTTCGACAGCGACCTCTGTTCAAAGGGGTCGAGATCGATGCGCACTGTCAGCAGACTCGTGGCCAACGCCGCCGATGCGCGTAAGCAGAGTCGGCGCCAAAAGTCGTCGCGCCCGAGCGTCCGCACGCGCTCAAATGGGTCGTCATCATCCAGGATGCGGGCCGTTCCGCGTCGCCAGCCGGCACGGGGGCCGCTCCGTACGAACACCCTGACGCGACTGTTGGCCTCGATGTCCTGCCCATAGTCTGTGCTACGTCGGTACTGAGCCAAGAGCCAGAAGACTTGCCCTTCTAGTCCATCACATATTCGCGAACGCCGGGTGCGCCCGGTGCCCCGTCCAGTCGTCTCGAGGAGACTGTCGCCGGGCGGCCCGATCCCAAGGTTGAAGGCCAGCTTGACGAGCTGGTCGACGACCGCCTTCTCGAGCGGACGGCTGATACGCTCCTTGATGGCCAGCATCAGGACACTGTAGCGCTCGCCCGGTTCGATGGCCGAAGCAATCCGCTCGATCACGGGTCCTTCGCATTTACTCGAGGGCCATTCGCGGCACCCTGGACTGGCTGTGCGAAGCTCTTCTGACGGGCTGTCGTCGGACGTGTTCACTGGAGTTGAACATGCGTGCACTCCGACTGATCGCCTGAGCAGGTGGACGCGGGCAACTCGGCCGTCGCGATGACGACCAGTCCGCGGTGGGTGTTCCCATGTCTGGTCTCAGATCCCTCAGGGGCGGAAGGCGCCTCACAGCCGTCGCCTCGGTAGCCACAGCGAGCGCCGCAATCGCCCTCGCGGCGGCTCCGCCAGTGCTGGCGGCGTCTCGGCCGCTGCAATTCCTGACGGTCAACGTGGGCAAGTTCGGCAGCTACGTTAACGGTGTGAACAACGCCGGCGTCATGACAGGAACGTATCAGGACGCCGGCGGCGGCAATCACGGCTAC
>Ga0182015_10002236_pt1 | contig 23919 bp, 20 predicted proteins | sample 712P3MmetaG_FD_120478 | JGI IMG/M metagenome (GOLD analysis project Ga0182015, IMG submission 120478) | Permafrost microbial communities from Stordalen Mire, Sweden - 712P3M metaG | ecosystem: Environmental > Terrestrial > Soil > Wetlands > Permafrost | place: Sweden: Stordalen | collected...
CCTATTGCCCGACGGGTCGGGGCCACCACCCTCCATGACAACGACTGACCCAACCACGCCAGCCTTTGCCCTATTGCCCGACGGGTCGGGGCCACCACCCTCCATGACAACGACTGACCCAACGAAGCCAGCCATTGCCCTATTGCCCGACGGGTCGGGCCCTCCGCCCCTCGGGAATCGAACCGCCTAAGGGAAAAATCGCGGCCTAGGCGGATTACTCTCGAAAACCGGGGGCAGATGAGATAAGCTGCTCCCGGCTATATGAAGCTACTCGCGTGGTTCATCCCGCTAGGGCTTCTGGCGCTACTCTTTTGCCTGTTGCTCCAGAGGCGTGCCTACAAGGTGTGCCCATGGTTTTTTACATACGTAGCCTTCGCCGTGGCCGCAGATTTAGGTCGGTTCATCGCCCTTAGCCACTCCCACCCTTACCGCACGACCTATTGGATCACCGAAGCCGGCTACGATCTCCTTGGAATTCTCGTGATGTACGAAGTGCTTCGCGCCGTCCTCGGAGGATTGACCCGGGCCTGGTGGGCCCGCCTCATCTTTCCGGCTGTCGTCGTCGCGGGCGTAGGCATGAGTCTGGCTCGCGCCAACGTCGTCCCGTCGCGCCTCAGCGGCATCGAGTTCTATATTGTCCTCGGCGAGATTGCTGTCCGCTTCGCGCAAGTATTCGTCTTTGCAGGCTTAGTGGCGCTTGTCCGGCTGCTTGGCCTTCGCTGGCGGCAATATCCATTTGGCGTGGCCACAGGCTTTGGGCTTTACGCCACAGTTATGCTGCTGACCACAATAAAATTTTCGGATTTCGGAACAGGATTCAAATTGTTGTGGGGATGGACTTCAGTTGTGGCATACTCGGTTGCCGTATTGATTTGGGTATGGTTTTTCAGCGTGCCCCAAAAGGCGGAGAACCAAAATCCTGAGCTGTCGGCCCTTTCCCCCGGTGATTTGAGCGAGTACAAGGACGCGTTACGGAGGATGCGCTAGGTTATGCTCTCTTTGATTTTCACCTGGCTGATTGTTGCCTGGGGCATTCTGTCCTGCATCTACATGCTGCGTTGCGCCTGGACGCGCTTTCCCAAGCGCGACGCCGATGATGTCATTCCCTTCCTCTACCCGGTGGATATTTCGTTGGCCGAATCGCTGCTCGACCCGGCAACGGATTTCGAATTCCGCTGGAACCTTCGTCCGCCGCAGTTCCGCGATGCGCAACGCAAGCGGATGCGCCTGTATCTCGAGCTGACCCGCCGCATGGCTCACAACGCCACCGTCCTGGTGCAGTATGCGGACGCGGAAAACAATAGCTGCGATCCTCGCCGGATCGGCCTGGCTTCTACCCTGCAACAGAAGGCGATCGAGGTCCGCATCTATTCCCTGCTGACCCGCATCAAACTCCGCCTTTGGCTGCTGCTTCGTTCCGAGCTCCTGACCTCCAAGCCGGTTCTGGCACATCTGCGCACGGCGGGCGATATTGACGGCCTGCAAACCTACAATGCTCTAAAAATCGCGGCCGCCGCAGCCTTTGTGGAGTTGCCCCCCGATGAACTGGAATCGCTGACGCGAAGCCTCTGAGCAAGTTGTCAGCAAAAATGCTCCGGCTTTGCCCAGAAAAAAGAAGTGCTGTCCCACCTGCTTTCCTCTCATCCCTCGCCCCGGGCGCCAAACTGCTGATACTCTTTATGCTGAACCCATGGCAAATTGCATTCGATGTGGCCGCCAGCTCCCCGGCTTAAGCTTCGGCAAGAAGATCTGCCAGTGGTGTGTGCAGCACGAAGCCGCGCAGCGCGGCGAACTTCCCGACGACGCGCCCACACCCGTGATGCGCACACCCTGGGCTCACAGCAGTGAGTCCACCATTAGCCTCACCCACATAATTTTCGGCATTAACCTGGCCGTATTTCTAGGGATGGTGCTATCGAGTTCCACGGTGATGGACTTTCCTTTGCGCGAGCTTGTGATCTGGGGCGCGAATGTGGGTGCGCTTACGTTCTCGGGAGAATGGTGGCGTCTTCTGACCAACGTGTTCGTTCACGGCGGCCTCCTCCACATCGCCTTCAACATGTGGTGCCTGTGGAATCTCGGCCAACTCTGCGAATCGCTCTATGGACGCTGGACCTACGCCGTCATTTATCTCACCTGCGGCCTGGGAGCCAGCCTTGCGAGTGCAGCGTGGCATCCCTACACGCCCAGCGTCGGCGCGTCCGGAGCCATCTTCGGCCTCGCTGGCGCGCTCATCGCCGCTTTCAAGCTGGGAGAATTCTCCGTCCCGCGCTCCGCCCTCTCCGGCACGCTGCGCAGCCTGGGTGCATTTGTTATCTACAATCTCATCTTTGGATTCGCGCTTCCCGGCATCGACAACACCGCCCACATCGGCGGCCTGATCACGGGACTCGTCGTCGGCGCTCTGATCGCCCTCATCGCACCCCGAGAGGAACAAGCGAGCCGCCGCGGGGCTATCTTTCTCGCCGTCATTCTCGTCCTGGCCGGCGTCGCCATCCAGGTGACGCATCATTACGGCTTGCCCCTGCGTCTGGGACGAGTCAATTTGCAACGCTCCGCGAACCTTCCCGAAGGCATTGCTGCTCAGCGGGCTGCTCGAGGCACGAAGCGCAGCGCCGCAGAGGTGCCGGCAATCGATTGATTACCCTCGATATACAAGTGGGATGTGTCGGAGGCATCCGCTCGGTACCAGGTGGCTAGCTCTTCAACTCCCCCACCGCCCGCCAAGCCTGATTGATCGCCCCATCGGTAAAAGCGTAAGCGCCCGCATCCGAGTTGGCGATCGCGATTCGTCCGAAGGGTTTGCGCGCCCGCTCACATGGCGTCTCGCTGCCCTCCAGCACAAACTTGTCCCACAGGCTGCTGTACTCGTAGGCATACCCGTGGGGCCAGCGGTTGACCGTAATCGCCAGGATGTCCCGCGCGGGATCAAAGCCGCCCGGCCCAAGGGTCCGGACCAACTGCTCGCGGATCTTGCGCTCCATGGTTTCAAACGCCGTGTTGTAGAGTTCGATGCGGCCAGCAATGTGTTGATCTCGCGCCGGGCGGCCGGCGCGGCACGGAGACTTACTCATGTGAACCACGACCGGCTCCTCAGGTGTGCGCGGGCAGCGATACGCCCCGATGCTTACCGGGAGATCCAGGTTGACGTTGGTATGGTAACCGCCCGGAGCGTAGATGGAATTCGCTCCCAGCTTCTGAAATGCAGTCCAGTTACGCAGCAGCACATTGCTATACAACAGTGGAACCTTGGTTGCGAAGGCCAGCGCTTCTTTCTGCGCATCCGGCAACTCTTCGCAGAGGTACGGAATCATCATGTTCCAGCAAGCCAGGATGGCATGCTTGCCTCTGACGGTATATGGCTTGCCGTCGCGGGCATAAGCGACCTCAACCTCGGTGGCCCGCGCCGGATCAGCTGGGCTCGCCGCGCCTAGGTGCCTCACCCGCACCGCCGTGCTGTTCAATCGAATGCGGAGGGCCGAGCCTTTCTCATCGAGCTTCGCGTAGTTCGCCCGGGCGGTCACGATATCGGTGGTGGAGTTGCCAGGCATGGCCTCCGGGATCAGCCGGCGCACCAGCAAGCGCGCAATGCTGGCATTGCCGTCGGGAAAGTGAAAGAAATATTTTCGCTCGTTGTCGAGCGCCTCCGCGCCAAGGCTCATCCCGCTAAAGCCCGGATATCCTGCATCCGATGCGTCCAGAGCGGCAACCGCTTCAATGCCCACCCCAAACAGAGGTTGAGAAAGGGTTTGGTAGAGGCGGATCACGTCTCCATGCACGCCCGCCAGTTCGGTCAAGAACTGGGCGTAGCTGATGCGCGCCAAGCGCGCCTTTTTCTGTTCGGCATTGAGTTGCGGAAGATAGTCTTTCCTCTCCCGGCACAGGCGAGACACGTCCCGGCGCGCCTGCTCTGCAATCGGCGCCTCGGCCAGGAAGTGCGCCCAGGCATCGGGCCCGGCGACCGCGAGATCGTAGGTCTCGCCACCCGGAAATGGGCACGGATCGTCCACCAGTCTGTCGCTACCAAAGGTCTCCTTGTCGAAGAAGATCTTGGGAACCCGCCCCAGGGAACCGTAGAGATCTCTCTCCAGATATTTTGGGAAGCTGGTCACGTCGATTCCCAGTTCTTCAATTAGGCTTTTCGCAACCGGGCTATACGGTTCCGCACTCTCGATTGAGTACGTGCCCCCATAGCCGAGAAGTGTTCTCTGGCCCACTTGGAATTCGTTACGCTTGGCGTGTCCGCCAAAGTCGTCGTGGTTGTCGAGGATAAGAATGCGCGCGTTTGCGCCTGCCACCTTGCGATAGAAGTGGGCGGCGGAGAGGCCGCTGATGCCGCCGCCCACGACGACGAGGTCGTAGGTCTCGCCCGTGTCTGCGGGCGCTCCGGCTGTGTCCCAGAAGGTGCCGTCCCGCAGGGCGTGCGCGGCATCGAAGGAGCCGGCGTGACTGCCGCGCAGTCCGGTGCGCGCGGGCGGATAGTAGTCAGGCGACTGCTCAGGATCGACCTCGCCTGCGGCGAACAGGTGCCAGGGCATCAAGCGAGCGCCCGCAATCACAGCCACACCGTCGAGGAAGTCACGGCGCGTGATGTTGCGCTTCATGCCGAGTTCACGATCACCCAGTTCACGATTACCCGGTTGGCGGTCGCCTAAGTCGCTCAGAGGGCCCTCCGAATCGTCTGCATGTTCGAACCGGAACCTAGTCGCGGCTATCCCAGCTGGAACATTTGTACATCCATTCTTAAAGCGATAGCAGTCGCAAGACACATATAATCAATAGGTTGCCGACAGATGGCGTGTCTTTTACGCACCTCATCGAAATTCAAAAAGGCCCTCGCAAAGGGCTTTTCCACGGCTCCGAGCGAGTGCGGGGCTTGCCAACGGCGGCCGCGGCATACCCCTCCCTCGTCGATGAACTCGGCCCGCGAAAAGGCGGAAAGCAAGAAGAAAGCAGGGTCCCTTGATCTTGCTCGCTTTCGCTCCGCTCCGCTCGGGATCACAGAGGGGGTTGGATCTCCACTCCGGAACTAGCCCTCAGCTTTCTTGACTGCGAGTTCTGCGCCCTGGAAGCCGATGCTGCTGTGAGTGCCGTCGCAAAAAGGTTTGTTCGTCGAGCCGCCGCAGCGGCAGAGAGAGAAAGCGGGCTTGCCGGTGAGGTCGAACTGGTTTCCGTTGACGTCGACGAGTTCGATCGAACCCTCGGGCGCCTCCACGCGATAGGGGCCGTTGGGACGGATTGTGATCTTTACCTGAGCCATGACTTTGATTCCTCCAACCTTACGGGTTTCTAGTAAGGCTAAAAAGATATCACTAAGCGGGGGTGGATGTCGCGGCGGACCGCGGGGGCGGCTCCCGCATTCATCGGGGCGCGTGAATCACGCGGTGGCGCCGACGCGGAGGATGCGGCGGACGTCGAACACCAGGACCACGACACCGATTACCAGCACCCAAACGGCTGAGCTTGCCATCCAGAAGTTTAGGGAGTTGACGAGTTGGGCGGCCTCGGTAGAACCAACATCGCTTCCACTGAGCGATTCGAGGAGGTTGGCTCGGCACAGACAGTAGATCAATCCCCAAGCGCAGCCATCGATGACGAGGCGAAGGCTGGCGCTTAGACGGGTCCAGCGCGCGGTCGAAAGATGCAGACCAGAGATGCCGATGCCCGCCAGGGTGAGCACCACCAATCCCCAGAAAAAATAGGGCCAGTGGGAGGATAGCGTGATGGTCACGCCGAAGATGTGAAACACGCGGTGGAAGGTATCGAGCTGGACCCAGAGAGCAAGAGTCGCGACGGTGATCGTCAGTTCGAACAGGGTCGCGCCGCGAGAGATGCGGTTATGGTCACGCTCGGAAGGGAGGGCGCGAGGGTTCCAATGGTTTACGAGGTGCGAGCGCGCTTGCGAGCGGTCCAGGAGCGCGAAGACCAGGGTGTTGAAGAATAACGAATAGGTGCACGCCAGCCACCAGGGCTCGAGCGATGCGAATAGCGCGGCGCCGGGATGATCCGCGCGAAAATCCGGGGAAAAGATGGTGATGCCCAGCCAGAGGAGCAGCCAGGGGAGCAAGAAGTAGACGAGGAGCGCGCGGATGACCATGCTGTAGATGGGAAACAGTGCGGGGCCGATCAGCGACCGCTGTGGCAGATAGCGTTCGGCCACGGCCATGGGAGAACCACAGCGTTTGAGGATGGGCTCGACGTCGGTGTCGGTGAGCTTGCGGCCGAGTTCGACTTCCTGTTCTTCGATCTGGGAGCGAAGGTCTTCAGAAAGCTCCGCAATAATGTCGTCCTTCTGCTTTCGCGGCAGCCAGAATTTGACGGCTTGGAGGTAACGATCGACGAGTGCCATGACTGTGCTCCTAAGTGGGTCTAGAAAATGTTTTCCAGAGATGTGTGAATGCTTTTCCACTCGATCAACAACTGTTTGAGGATCAATTTGCCGTCGGGCGAGAGACGGTAGAAACGCTTGTTGCGCTTGTCTTCTTCGCGCCACTGGCTGACCAGCAGGCCCTGGGTCTCAAGGCGGCGAAGCAGCGGGTAGAGGGTGCCTTCGTCGATGGCCATGCCATGATCGGCCAGGGTTTTGCGCAGGGTGTAGCCATAGTGTTCCGTGCGCAAGGCCGCGAGAACTGCCAGGGGAAGGCTGCCGCGGCGGAGCTCCTGACGGAGGTTTTCGAAGCGGTCGTCGTTATGGGTATCGGCGTTTATGCTAGGCGACATATAGTGTACGTCACACACTGTATATCACATAGTATTACAGGTCAAGAGATTTCTTGCGGCGGCATGCTGAGACCCATGGCGACGAAATTCCACGTCGATTCTGGGAACTCAGGCGGCGCTGAAGCGCTGCTCTTCCACATTGCCCTCAGCACCTGAAGGCGCGACGGAATCGGGGGCATTGGCGGCCCGACTGAAATCGGGTGCGTCCTTATCTCGCTCTCATCAGGCGGCCAGGGTGCTGGCTGAGACCAGAGAACGGTAGAGCTCGAGGTAGTCGTCGATCATGCGTTTGGTGGTAAAGCGTTCGCGGGCGCGGGTGTAGGCGCGATCGGAATAGGCGCGGCGCAGGGCACGGTCGGCGTCGAGCTGGCGAAGGGTCTCCGCCAGACTGCTGGCGTCGTTCGTGCGGAAGTAGAGGGCAGCGTCGCCCCAGACCTCGCGAAAGCTGGGGATATCGTTGGCGACGATCGCACAACGGGAGAAGGCGGCGTCAAGAGGGGCCATGCCGAGCGGCTCATAGCGCGAAGTGGCGGCGTATATGGAGGCTCGGCTGTAGAGAGCGCGCAATTGAGCTTCGGTCTGGGGACCGCGGATGGCGACGCAACTCTGATCGGTTGAGACCTTCACATCGGCGCGGATGGGAATGCGCGGCAGGGGAACGGTTTGCTCCGCGCCTACGATGCACACCGAGAAGGGATGGGCGCATTGCGTGAGGAGAAAGACCTGCTTTCCGGCGTCGAGCAGGCGGCCGACCGAGAGCACGGAATCGTCTTTGCTGACGTAGGGATTGAAGAAGATGGGATTGCGGCCGGGATAGATGACAACCTCGCGGCGCGGCCGGGTGTAGGTGGCGCGAAGGGTGTCAAGCATCCAGGCGGAAGGCGCGACCACGGCATCGGCGGCGGCAATGCCGCGGACGAAGGTATCGCGATACCATTTCAGCCAGCGCGTGGGGCGTGGACTGCAACCGTGAACCGCTTGGGTCCAACTGATGAGGTCACCGTGGGCCATCACCACACGCGGGATGTCCAGGGCAAGGTCGGCGTGGCAGAACTGGTGGAGATGAAGCAAGTCGGGCAGAACCTCGCGAACCAGGTTGGCGAGGTACTCAGACGATTCGGGCAAATCGTTTGGCGCGTCGTCCATCCACTCCAGGCGGAAGGCGGTGGGGCGATACTCGAGGCCGTGGAGAAGGTCCATCCATGCGGTCTGGTCGGGCAAGGGGATTTCGCCGAAGCTAACGAGCGTGACCCGGACGCCGCGAGTGACCAGTCCTGTGACCAGCTCGCGGGTGTAGGTCCAAGAGCCGGACATCGTATCGGCTGTGACCAGAATGTGCACAGTGCCTCCGGGAGCGTGCAGGACGCGCGATCGATGCGGCGCCCCGCCGTGTTGCGCTGGCCTATTCTAGTGCGAACCGGGTGAGGTGGTGAAGTTTTTTGTGAGGGGATATGGGGATGGGGCGCCTGCCAGGTCTTCGACAGGGATGGGTTGTGTGACTGGGGACGGGGGGAGTAGGCATTTCGCAGGCAGAATTATCAGAGCTCCCAAGAACCGCCGATCCGTTCACGCTCAGCCTTAGCCGCAGGTCGCGAGCGAGATTGTCCGATCATATTGTCCGATCATACGGATCTTTTCCGGGGCGGGGGCGGGAACCTCGGGCACGGCGGTGTCCAGATGCTCAAGCACCTGGTCGCTTTCTTCGGGCTCGTTCTCTAAAAGGAACGGACCGAGAGCAACCGCGGAGTAGGGCTGTTCGCGCAGCCGGGCCACCGCTTGCTGCAGATTTTGCACCCGGTGAGTCTCTCCGGGCGGTGGCTTCTTTGACGTGGCAGCGCAGGTTTGGCCGCGTGCCGAAGGAGAGTTATCAGTAAAATCATGCTCTTTCGACAGCACCCGAGGCACCAGCCGAAGACATTGAAAAGACGAGGGTTAGAGAGCGATGGCGGATGATTCTTGGGGTTACGAAACGCTCGCGGTCCCGCTGGGAATCTGACCTCCGATTTGGGGTTGCGGTGTTCAACACCGCCGTTGTGGCGTGGGATGATCCCCGCAAAAAAACGCTACGATCGGCCACCAGATAGCTCCGTGCTCCCCCGACGGGAGCCATGAGTCAGCGTGACCCTTCGTCCGCCTTCCGAGTTCTGCCTCACGACGGGGGGACAATCTGATTGCGAAATGCAAAAGGTCACTCAAAATCGGGGGAAAACCTGTGGAAAACTTGCAAAAGACTTGTTTCTGCGGTATCGGGGAAAACAATTCGCAGTTGTAAACCTTCGGCAAGGCCGGGCGTCCGAAGGAATGCAGACCTTTTATTCGCTAGCAGGGCGCAGGGATTGGCGATCAGCCAAGGAGTTCGGATCGTTAATCGTGACCGGAGATATCAAGCGGAATGTCAGACGCCGGCCCTTCTGCACTCGAACCCCGTCTGACTGTTCGAAGGTTCCCCGGGCAAACAGGCTCGAGGTCTGAAGGGGAAGTTGTCTGCCGTCGACGATGATCGCGGTCAACGTCAGCTCGAAGTAGCCCGAACCCGCATGTGCACGCACGGACTCGACGTGTCCTGTGGCCACGGTGCCAGGCTCAATGAGCGGATCCCCGTCAATCGTGAGGGGGGCGGCGACAGACGCTATAAATGTGTCGCCGGCACGAACTTCACCAGTGGAAAGAGTGTTTTCCAGTTGCACGGTGAGGAGAGTTCCGGAGGGCAAAATGTTCATGTGCGGCCCGGTCCGAAAAGGCAGAGTTCTGGTCAGTTTCGTGTCGGGCGAGACTGCAGGATGCGCGCCGTCGCTGGCTGAAGCCTGATCAGCTTCAGGATGGAACGGAAGCTTTTGTTGACTGGCCTCGGAACCTGCATCGCTCGGGCGCAAAGGCTCGGAGCGAACGCATCCCTGGCACAGGCTCAGAAACAGACAAAACGCGACGAGTGCGGACGCCCGCTCCCGATCGCCTCGAAGTCTTGCCATGGTGTACATCGTCGCCCGACTTTATGCGTTGGGGTAAGTGGCAAGTGGAATACCAGACCATCTTTGAGGGGAATCAAGGACATACGGAGATCAGGGCGGGCCATCCGTGTAGATGTTGCACGATCTCCCACCGTTTGCTTCGGAGATCGCGATTGAGCACGGTTCGCCCGCGAAAGGATTTGGATTGAAAACGCTAGTTGGAACCGCCGCTGGCGCTGGCGCTCTGCGCTTCGTTTTCCGGTTGCGCGATCACACCATCAAACGGAGTCGCCGCGACGTAGTGCCCGTGCATCACGCTGATGCGGCGCAGTGGGAAGCCGGAATCCGGACCACGCTGCCATGTGCTGCCGCCATCGCTGCTCTCAAAGACCACACCGGTCTGGCCGCTGGTCGCAAGCAGCCGCTTATGGCTGCCGTCGTAGGTCACGGAAGTGATGTCCTTGTCCGGCAATCCCGCCGCCACGTGGTCCCAGCTCTTGCCCGAATCGGCGCTGTGGAAGGCGCCCTGGCGAGTGGCCACAAAGATCTGGCCATCTGGCGCCACGGTCACGCTGCGAACATTAATGGGATACGAAGCCACTGGGGCGGGCTGCCACGCCGTGCCTGCATCCTGAGAGACCAGCACGCTGGAGCGGGTCGCGACGACCACCAGGCCGTCCTGAGCCTCGACTGAAACGAAGTCCTGCTGGCCTGCGATAGGGCCGCCCATCCAGACCTTGCCCTGATCCTTGCTGGTGAAAAGTCCGACGGAAGTCGCCGCAAACCAGCGGCTCGATGCAAGGTCGGTATCGCTGACCCGGCCTTCAAGAGTGGAGTGGGTGCTGGAGCTGGAAGTCACGGTCTTGCTCTTGCCACTCTTCAACTTCACGGTATGCGAGGCCGTCTTCACCACTACAACATTGTTGATGGGATGCCAGGTCGCGCTGCCCGGGGCCAGTGTAAACAGGCCACGATTGGTTCCAGCGACCAGGGTTCCGTTGCTGGCTTGTTTCAGCGTGAACACATCGCGCCCGTCCAGGCCTGAGCTTGTCTGCTGCCAGCTTTGTCCGTCGTCGTGAGTCGAGAACACGCCGCCGAACTCGCGGTCGTTCACCACGCCGATGTAGAGCATGTTCGGTTCTTTGCTGTCGGGCAGGATGGCGCTCACGTAACGGTGGCTATATCCATGGTTGGACGTAGAGAAGGTAGCGGCGGAGTCGTCGCTGGCCAGCACGCCGCTGCGGTCCGTCGCCAGCAGTACACGCTGCGAATTGCGCGGATCGATAAGCACATCGTTCACCACCACTTCTGAAGTGGTCATGTGCTTCCAGGTCTTGCCCTCGTCGACGCTCTTCCACAGACCCTCAGTGGTGCCGGCATAGACCACCGCCGGGTTGCTCGGATCCTGCTTCAGGACGCGCGTGCGCCGCGCGCTGAAGGGAATGCCCTGAATCTTCTCGAAATGATCGCCGCCGCTCGTGCTCTTGTAAATGCCGGAGCAGGCGCTGGCGAAGACCTCGGAAGAATTCGCGGAACTGACGATGATGGAGAAGACGTCGGAATCGTCGATCATGCCTTTGTTGATGTGCTGCCAGTTGGCGCCACCGTCGCTGGTCTTCCACGCCAGGTGCCAGGTGCCGGCGTAGACGACGTTCGCGTCTTTGGGATCGACAGCGATGGACTCGATGTTCTTGATGCCTGTGTCAGAAATGTGCTCCCAAACATTTCCGCCGTCGCGGCTGCGGTAGACGCCATCGAGGGCACCCGCCACTACGACCTTGGGGTCGGAAGCCGAAACCGCCATGGCGCGCACCGACTTGCCGTGCATAGCCGCCAGAGGTTCCCAGTCTTTGCCACCGTTGTTACTGCGGAAAATTTCGCCAGCACTCTGATCTTGCACGCTCCAGGCGGACACGAAAATGGTTTCGGAGTTGTGGGGATCGATCGCAATGTGATCGAGCACGTAATCGTCGCCACTTCCCAGTTTGGCAAATCGCGACCAGCGATGGCCACCATCCTCGGAGACGAAGATCACCCCCGTGCTCGTACCCAGGAAAATGCGGTTCGGGTCGTGCGGATCAAAGGCTAGGCTGCGGACGTCGCCTCCGTCTGGACCCAGAACGGCCCATTGGCGAGTACCCGCGCCAGCCGCGCATATTGAACCCAACATCAACACCGCCAGCAGCCTAAGCCAAGCAGATTTCATAAAGGTTTCGTCCCCGAGCGAGAGAGTTGGAAGCCCACACTAGCCTGACAGTGTAACCCGGCGGCCAGCAAGTTACTGAAGGACACGCTAAAAAAGAGCCGGTCGACATCGCCGACCGGCTCTCTGACGCTAGTTCCGACGTTAGTGCGTTTTCTTCTTGGCCCGCGGCTTGGGATGATCCGGAACCGCTGGCACTTTAGCCTCGTTCACTGGTTCAGAGCCGGTCGAGGCGAAGGTCGCGCCCGGAGGCACGATCCAGTACTCGGCCGTCTTGCTGCCAGCGCTGCCGGTGCGCACTTCGACGCGGCTGGGATCAATTCCCTGCTTGGCCTCGCCGCCCACCAGGTACGCTTTGGAATTGACGGCGCGTTCTGCCGCCAGATTCTTGCGTCTTTCGGTCGGCTCTGCATTCCCGACGATCACCAGCTTGTTGTCGGGGTTCTGCTGCAGGTTCTTGGCTACGTCATCCAGGATGGCCTTGCAGGTGTTGTCGACGCGCCACGGCTTCACGTTGTTGGGGAAGTCGCACTCGCTGAGTTTCGACGCCTTCGGGGGTGGCGGTGGCGGATTCTCTATCGTCACCGGCGTCGAGGCTTGTCCGGTCAGACCGCGCGAGTCGGTACAGCTAGCGCCGACGGTGATCGTACCCGGCGATGTACCAGAGGTGTCCAGGGTGGCCGAATTGCCACTGCCGGAAATGTTTCCCGAGCTCGCCGTCCAGTTTGCGACCGTGACGGGAACGCCATCCGGGCTGCTGCAGCTGCAGTTTACGGTTACGCTCGCCCCGGACTGCACGTTGGTCGGACTGGCCGAGCAGCTCATGGTGGGCGGATTCTTCGGCGGCAGCGGCTTCACCGTGAAGCTAGCCGAGCAGCTCGCCTCGTTGTTCTTCTTCTCTTTGGCGTCGGTCACATGGGCGGTGACGGTGTAGTTGCCGGGTGCCGCGCCATTAGTGTCGATCTGGGCGGTCGTGTCTTTCCCGGTAATCTGACCTCCGTTGCCGGTCCAGGCATACGTGACCGTATGCTTGGGTTTGAAGTTGCTGATCGCGACTGTCGCGGTGATGGGCTCACCCACCATCACTTCACTGGGCTGCACCGAGCAACTGGCGGCCGGTGTTAGCTCCGGCTCCCCACCCCAGCTAATGACCAGCCCGGTGCGCAGGCGGACACCTTCAAACGAAGGACGCCGGAGATCGGGAAAATTGGCGGCAACGAAATCAGCATAGTTGTGCTTGCCCCAGACGTAGTCGGCTTCAAACAGACGCCAGGCGAAATGCTTGTTGGGAAATGGCAAATCCATACCGCCGCCCAGAATGGCTCCAATTCCATTGTTCGAGCCCAGGCCGTAAACGCTTACGCGATTCAGACTTACCAAAGAATGCAAGAAGAAATTCGCACCCTCTGTGCGCCAGATGAGGCGGGGCCCGACCGAAAATGTGCTCTCGTACGGCGCTGACGGTTGGTTGCTGCTCCCCCCGTTCACCCCCACATCGAATTCCGCTCCCCAATGGGGATCGAAATTGTAAGTGAAGGCGGCGCCTCCTCCCTTGGTCATGTCCGGTACGGTGTATTCAGTGGGATTGTTGTAGTCGCCGCCGGGTGCGGGAACCGTGCCGCCCGGATGCAGATATTGATACCCGAAAAAAACGTCATATTTTGGATTGTAGTCGCTCTGCGCCAGCGCAGGACTCGAGACCAGCGTTACTGCCAGAGCAATCAACAGGCCGGCTGCGATCCGACCGTTCCGCAGTTCCGAACAAAGTGACATTCCGTCCTCCAATAGTTAGCGCGGTGTATCTGCGCTTTGCTGCGCCCGGCCGCGCCGAAGCGAAAAAAAATGTTCAAAGCTTGCACTGGACTGCACACCGGGAAGGGCAATTCTAACCCACTGCAATCTTAAAGCGAAAGACTGATTTTCAAGAATTGCCTAGTATGACAACAGATTTTCCGCGTTCGGCCGTCTCAAATTGACATTACAATTAAAGGACTTGGCCGCTCCAACACGCGGCTGAGTTGAAATAGCGGCCTCCCTCCCTTGCCCGACGGGAAGCTGACCGGTATGGTTGTAGTCTCGTTGCTGACACAGCAGTGGGCAGAACAAAACCACTCAAGCAGTGGGCACGAACTAAGGGATGAGCCACGAAAAGGTACTAATCGTCGAAGACGAAGAAAACGAGCGCACGGGTCTGGCCGAGTTAGTTTCCTCCTGGGGGTATCGCGCCGAAACCGCCCGCGATGGCGTGGACGGCTTGGAGAAAGCGGCGCAATCGAATCCGTCCATTGTCGTTACCGATCTCAAGATGCCGCGCATGGGAGGCATCGAACTGCTCGAACGATTGGGGGAGCAATCCCAGGCCATGGCAGTCATTCTAGTCACGGCGCAGGGCACCATCGATAGTGCCGTGCAAGCCATGCGCATGGGCGCTTATGACTACATCACCAAACCGATCGACACGAACCGCCTGCGCACCATGCTGCAAAACGCAGCCGCGCTGCTCGGAACCCGCGCGGAACTGGAAAGTGCCCGACGCAAGCTGCGGGATTCCGGCTCCCTGGGCCAGCTCAAGGGGGCATCGCGCAAGATGCAGGAGATTTTCCGGCTCATCGAGTTGGTCGCGCCCAGCACCGCGTCCGTGCTGATTACCGGAGCCAGCGGCACGGGCAAGGAACTGGTGGCTCGCACCATCCATCAACTGAGTCCCCGCCGCGAGCGGCCCTTCGTCGCCATCAACTGCGCAGCCATTCCTGAAACATTGATCGAGAGCGAGATCTTCGGCCACGAAAAGGGCGCCTTCACCGGAGCGCTGGAACGGCGCACGGGCTGCTTCGAGCTGGCCGAAGGGGGCACCATCCTGCTCGACGAAATTGGCGAAATGCCCGTCGGAACCCAAGCCAAGCTGCTGCGCGTGCTCGAAGACCACAAGCTGCGCCGCCTGGGCAGCAAAGTGGAAACCGCGGTGGACGTGCGCGTGCTGGCAGCCACGAATAAAGTTCCCGACGATGCTGTCGCCAGCGGGGAATTGCGCAACGATCTCTATTACCGGCTCAACGTCTTTAACATCCACATGCCCCCGTTGCGGGAACACAAGGAAGATATTGCCGATCTGGTCCAGCTTCTTTTGTCGGAAATGAGCGCGAAGCACTCCCGCAAAGTCGCCGCGGTGAGCGAAGCGGTGCTGAATATGTTCAACAATTATTCCTGGCCGGGTAACGTGCGCGAGTTGCGCAATACCATTGAACGCGCCGTGATTGTCTGCGACAGCGGCATGATCGAAACCAAACATCTGCCTCCCGGATTCGGCCACGCCCCCTTGCGTACGGCCGCCAATGACCCGGACGCCGTACGTCTGGGCGTGGGCACGACCGTGGGCGAGGCGGAGAAGATGCTCATTCTAAAAACGCTCGAGTCCACCAGCAATAACAAGACGAAGGCTGCGGAAATTCTCGGCATTAGCTTGAAAACCCTGCATAATAAACTCAAGGAGTACGGCAGCAGCACCCCGGACGCGGCTGCTGACAAGGAGGAGGCTTAGCCCGGTTCGCGGTTGCCAGTGAACCGGCAAGCGGTGGAACCTTTCACCCGCGAATGAATGGCGCTTTCCGGAGCTCAGCTGCTTCCACTGGCCGCTGGCAGGCGGCAACTGTTTCTCATGCGACGCAAAGCCATCATCGTGACCGGCATCACCTTCATGGTGACCGTGATGGTGACTGCGTTCTCCTATCTCTACATTACGCAGATCCTTCGTCAACGCATCACCAATGCCTACGAAAGCGCCAGCCGCCTGACCCAGCAACTGGCTTACTTCGCCGAAAATGATCTCCCGGATTTGAGCAGCACGCCCATCGATACCAATGATCCGGCAGCGGTGCGCCGCGCGCTCGCCGCCTACCTGCCGATGGATACCAATCTTTTGAACAATCTCGAATCCGAGGTGGCGCTTTGGCCCTTCATCTACGATGCTTCCGTGGTGGACGCGAACGGCAAAGCGCTCCTCCACACCAATCCCCAATTGCTCGGCAAGCAGGTCGCCCCACGGCCGGAGTTTTACGCGGTCACGACCGCTCGCGCCTGGGAACAGTTTCGCCTGGTGTACCGCCCCGCCACCGTGTACGACGTGAGCTTCCCCCTGCAACTCAACGGAGCGCCCTTCGGCACCATCCACACCGGGGTTTCCACGGTCTTTCTCAAGAGTGAAATCACGCCGCGCCTCCTGCACGCGATGTATTTCTCGATTGCCTCGATCTTCGCCTCTCTCTTGCTGGCTGCCGGCGTGTCCAATCTCGCTCTCGGACCGCTCAAGGAGATCAGCCGCAACCTGGATAGCTTGGGTTCGGGTGCAACCGAGGCACTCTCAGGAGACGAATCGGAACACGACGAACTCGGACTGGTCACGCTGAAGATCGCCCATCTGGGCCGGCAGATGCGCGATAGCAAGGAGATTTTTTCCGCTCTGAAAGACAACGTCGACCAGCTCATGTCCAAGTTGCAGGATGGCTTGATGCTGTTCACGCGAGACTCCCGCGTGGTACTGGTGAGCGCGCCGGTCGAGCGCTTCCTGGGCAGGCCGCGGGCAGAACTGTTGGGCAGAACCGCCCGGGAAATCTTCTCCACTGATTCTTCCCTGGCCACGCTGGTGGTCGACGCTTTCGAGCATAGGCGTCCGCTCCTGCAGCGCGAGTCGGTGGCCGCCGCCGGCAGGCGCGTCCAGGTTTCTTTGGATTTTGTACAAGAAAAGAGCACGCAAATCGGCGCTCTCCTGATCATGCGCGACGCCGAATCGGTCCGGCGCATCGGCGACGAAATCGAGATGTCCCGCCGCCTCTCGGCCAGCGGTCGTGTCACCGGTGGCGTGGCCCACGAAGTGAAGAATCCCATTAATGCCATCGTGCTCCACTTGCAGCTGTTGCAGAACAAGCTGGCGCAACTGGACCCCGATACCCGGCGCCACATGGACATCATTGGCAGCGAGATTCACCGCCTCGACCGGGTGGTACAAACTCTGGTGGACTTCATGCGTGCTCGCGAGCTGCACCTGGAAGAGGTGGACTTCCGCCGCGTGCTCGAGGACGTGGCCCTGCTCGCCGCTCCGGACGCGGAGCAGCATGGCGTCACCATCAAGCGCGACCTGCCCGAGGAGCCGCTGCCCATCAAGGCCGACCTCGACTTCATGAAGCAGGCCCTTCTCAACGTGGCGCTCAACGGAATCCAGGCCATGCCTCAAGGGGGCTCGCTCACGATCTCGGCGCGCCGCGACGAGGATGCGGTGGTCGCCGAGGTCTCGGATCAAGGCGAGGGCATTGCCCGGGATGTGCAGGACAAGATCTTCGAGCTTTACTTCACCACCAAGCGGGACGGCAACGGCATCGGCTTGGCGCAGACTTACCAGATCCTGCAGTGGCATTACGGATCGGTGGAATTTGAATCGACAGAAGGCGAGGGGACGAAGTTCCGCTTTCGCCTTCCCCTCGCTGGCTCAAGCTTGTCCTCGGAGCGCGCCGCCGGTCCTCACATTGAAGCGGCGATGTCAGAGCCCACTTGATTTCTGCTGCGACTCTCCGAGGCGTAAAATCCGAACAGCTTAGCCACATGACACGGATATCGAAGATGACTCTGGCCGCAATCCTCGCCGTCTGCCTTCTGAGCGTTCTGAGCATGGGTTCTCCGAGCACGCTTACCCTTGCGTCCCAAACGCCCGAAAGCCAGGCCGGCGGCTCATCGCAGGCGCCACCCGCACAACCTTCGCCCACTCCCACGCCGCCGACGCAGGACACTCGGAATCCACCCAAGCCCGCTCCCAAACCTCACCATCGCAAGAAAACGACTACGCCAAATTGCTCGGCGGCCGCACCTGCGCCAAACTCCGCGGTAAATTCCGCCGCTTCGCAGCCCTGTCCGCCTCCCAAGAAAGTTGTCCGCAACGGAGGATCGGACGAACCGGCGGTCCAGCTTACCCCCGGCGCGAATGCCGCACAGGCCTCGTACGAGCGCTTCACCGCCGAGCAACTCAGGGTGGCTACCGAGGAAAACCTGAAGAAGCTCGAGGGACATCAGCTCAATGCCAGCCAGCAGGAGATGGTGAGCCAGATCAAGCAGTTCATGGAACAATCAAAGAAAGCTGTCGCCGAGGGAGACGTCGACCGCGCCCACAATCTCGCGCTGAAGGCTCATTTGCTTTCCGATGAGTTGTTGAAACCGTGATCCGGCGTCACTTCGCTTTCGCCCGCGCCGCATTCACCTTGCTGAGCAGGTCTTGCGACATGGCCTGCACCGGACCGGGAATCTTCACCGCCTCCGTCAACACGTCGCGCGCTTCGTTCACCCGGCTGAGCTTGGCGTAGGCGAAACCCAAACGATAGAGCGCGAAGGCGTATTGCTGATCGTCCTGCCCCTTCAGCAGTCCCTCGGCCGCCCGCAATTCCGGAAGCGCCGCCGCCGTTTTGTCTTGCTTGATGTAGGCGTATCCCAGAATCGAATGCGCCACGCCCGCCGAAAGCTTGCGCGACTTGTCCGCATCCGCCTCATCCCCCTTCGCCACCGCAATCGCTCTTTGCGCGTAGGACACCGCCTTCGCCACGCTGCCCGGTTTGGCGTCGTCCACATAAGAGCCGGCCAGCAGCAATAAGGCGGGCAGCGAGTTAGGGTTTGCCGCCAGCGTTTTTTCTCCATACGCAAACAGCCGTGCCTGATCGTTCAACTGCCCTGGACCCAGCGTATAGATCGCGTAGCTTGAGACTTGATCCTGAAACCCCGAGTTCGGGAACGCCGCCGAAAACTTCTCGATGTCGGCCATCCGCAGTTTTGCATCGGTCTCGCTGGCAATCACGTTGAAGCCCGCGGACTCCAGAAAATTGCACCCGTTCTTGGCCGCGCTCTTGTCTTCCGCCACCTGCCGGTTGAACTCGTCGTCGCTCATGCCTTCCGGCTTTGCTTGCTTGCCGATGGAATTGCAAACCTCCCCGCCCTTCGCCGCATAATCCATCAGCTTCGTATTGTCTTTCGCTTGCTGCGCGATGCTGGCCTCGAAGACGAGGATGTCAAGGTTCCGCGGGCCCCCAGCCAGCGCTTTATCTCCATACTCAAGTGCTTTGTTCAAGTCGCCCGAGGTCTGGTAGGCCTGCGCAAGCTGCCAGTTCCCATAAGCCACGGCCGCCGGATTCGACGAATACTTCTGCACAAAGTCCTGATACATGGCGAGTTTTTTCGCTGTGTCCTGCTCGTTCGAAATGGCCTGCAGATCGTGGTCTTCCGGCGTGCCCGCCGGAATCACGATCCTGTCTCCCTGTGCGCTGGCGCGCGCCGCGGCCAGCAAAAAGCTGAAAGAAACCACGACCAGCACTCCCAACCCTGCCTTGCGTTTCATCGGTCACCTCCGCCCTGAGGCGAAAACGGATGTCCAGTTCCAACCGCAGGCGAATGCTAGCGCCGAATGCGCGTGGAAGCAAGCATCAGCGTGAGAGTGTGAGGAGTGAAGGAAGAAGGCAACTCTCCACGGAGAAACGGAAGAAGCGGGAGAAAACCTAGAAATTACACACGAGCCAGTAGAGTTCTGCTCTTGGTTTCTGGGTGACTGGCGTGTCTCTGTGGTGAAACTTTCGAGCTAGTTCAGCTAAAGTGAATTGATGCGCGCCATCCTCGGCCGACGTCCGCTGCGCTTCGTCTTTGCCGCCAACGTGATCTCCATGTTGGGCAGCGGGATGAACTCGGCCGCCGTCGCCTGGTACATCCTCGAAGCCACGCACTCGGAGATGGCGCTCGGCACCTTCGCCGTTCTGCAGACCATTCCTGCCATGCTGATGCTTCCCTTCACCGGCGTGATTATTGACCGCGAAGATCGCCGCCGCCTGGTCATGTGGCTCGACGCTGTGCGCGCCGCGATCATCGTCACGGTGGCCATCCTCGCGTTTCGGCATCGCGTCCAAGTCTGGCAACTCTATCTGATGAATACCCTGGTCGCCGCCGGCTTCTGGATGTTCTGGCCAACCATCACCGCCCTCATCCAGGAACTCACGCCCGAAGGTCAATTCGTGCAGTCGAATACTTTTCTCCTGGCCGGGGTTCAGGGAGGATGGCTCATTGCCGGCTCGCTGGTGGGCTTCATGTACAACCACATCGGCCTTGGCGGCGTGCTTTTAATCGATGTCTCTACCTACGTGGTCTCGTTTTTGTGCTATTTCGGCGTGCGCAAAGGGCGCCACGTCGTGCTGCGCCCCGACGAGCTGCGCGCCGACATCCTCGCCGCTGAATCCCAGTTCCAGCGCTTCTGGCGTGAGATGGGCGAGGGCTTACGCTTTCTCCGCGATCATCGTGCCGTCGTGCTGCTCGGCATTAGCTGGGCATTGTTCCTCGGAGCCATGATCACGGGAGTCGTCGTCACTCCATCTCTGAGCGAGCGCATCTTCCATGCCGGCGCAGTCGGTTACGGATGGCTCAACGCCGGATGGGGCACCGGCGCGTTTTTAAGTGCGTTATATGCTCCCGCCATCATCGCCAGCCTGGGCGGCCGTCGTTCCGTTGCGTTTTCCATGGCGATCATAGCCGCATGCGTGGTCTGCGCTCCAGTTTCGCACTGGCTGGTCGCCGCCATCCTCCTCTACGCAGTAATGGGGTCGGCCCGCGGCGTCGGCGGCATCGCCATGAACACCAGCCTCATGGAAATGGTCCCGCCACACCTCATGGGACGCGTGCAAAATGCCTTTTATTTCGCCGGAACTTTTCTGCAACTTGTCCTCGCGGTCAGCGTCGGCGCGGTGGCGCACAAGGTCAGCCTGGTCGCCGCCTTCGCCATCCTGGCTTGCGTGTATGGCCTCTCCTTCGTGGCCGCCAGTTGGCCCGTCCAAACAGCAGCGGCCGAGGAAGTCCATGACGTGGAGCTAAGTGAGAAGTGAGAAAGGAGAAGTGAGAAAGGAGAAGTGAGAAAGGAGAAGTGAGAAAGGAGAAGCGAGAAAGGAGAAGCGAGAAGCGAGAACGCAGAACTACAAGGCGGCACGCCTCCGCGCCTTCCTCCGACACGCCTTCTTAATCTTCTCCATTCTGAGCATTCGGATCTGTGACTTCTGAGTTTTCTCCTCACCTGTTATTCTTTCCCATTCCCAGGAGCCATCCATGTCCTCTGACCTGCAGGGCCGTAACGCCGTCGTCTTCGGAGTTGCCAACAAGCGCTCGATCGCCTGGTCCATCGCCCAGGGACTCCACGCCGCCGGCATGAAGCTTGCCATCACCTACCAGAATGAGCGCCTGGAGCAGGAAGCGAAGGACCTTATTCTTTCCCTGCCCGGCGCCGAAGGCTACATGTGCGACGTCAGCAAAGACGAAGAAATTGACCGCCTCTTCGCCACGCTCAAAGAGCGCTACGGCAAGCTGCACACGCTGGTGCATTCGGTCGCCTATGCTCCCGCCGACGAGCTGAAGGGAGAATTCCTCAACACCACGCGCGAGGGCTTCCGCATCGCGCTCGATGTTAGCGTGTATTCCCTGGTTGCGGTTGCCCGCGCCGCCGCCCCGCTCATGGAAGATGGCGGATCGATTCTCACCATGACTTACTACGCTTCGGAGAAGGTCGTGCCCCGCTACAACGTGATGGCCGTGGCCAAAGCAGGGCTCGAGTGCAGCGTGCGTTACCTGGCCTATGATCTGGGGAAAAAGAAGATCCGGGTGAACGCCATCTCCGCCGGACCGGTGAAAACCCTTGCCGCGCGCGGCATTTCGGGCTTCGGCGACATGCTCAAAGCCCATGCCGAGCACGCCCCGCTGGGCCGCAACGTCGAGGTGAACGAAGTCGGCTCGACTGGAGTCTTCCTCGCCTCCGACGCCAGCAGCGGAATCACCGGGGAAGTCCTCTACGTGGATTGCGGCTACAACATCATGGGGTTCTGAAACCAGAGTGTTCTACCCTGTCAACCTCTGTGCCCCCTGTGGTTGAGGTTTTGCCCGGATCTTCAACCGAACGGGGCTATCTGATTTTCGATTAGCGCATCAGGAACGAGAATCCATCGAACAAATATTCTCGTTTCCCATCTGTGGCCACCGGCTCCAGTTCTCCGCGACGTACCTGCTGAATCGCGGCAACCACCTTCGGAAGATCGCTCGGATCGGCGACCGGCACATTGTGGGAAGGCAAGAGAAGTTGCAGATGAGGCGCCAGCGCCGCCAGTTTCTCGATCGACGCCACATAGGCATCCAGATCGGTTTCTGGACGGTATAGATAGATCGGGCCAAGATAGAAGCTGTCGCCCGTGAACAACAGGCCGTTTTTCTCGTCGAGCAGCGCGATGGAGTCGGGCGTATGGCCGGGCGTGCCGATCACCTTCAGCGCACGTCCACCGAGATGAATCTTGTCGCCATCGTGCAGCCAGTGCGTGACGTGGAACGGCTTGGTCGCGTAGGCGTTTCGGTCGAACCCTGCCGGCAGCGCTCCGCAGATTTCTTCCGGCGCAAGTTCGGCTTGCGCGTCCTGTTTTGACCCTCGTGCGTTGGCTCGGGTGAAATCCGTATCCATGCCGTAGACATCCGTGAACCGCCAGTTGTCCCCGACGTGGTCGTTGTGAGTGTGCGAGTTCACCACGCTCACCGGCAGCCGGGTTAATCCCGCAACCACGGCCTGGATATTGCCGATGCCCATGCCCGTGTCAAACAGCAACGCCCTATCGGCTCCGATGATCAGATACGAAATCACCTCTTCCAGTTGGTGCGGTTCGTAGATCGCAAACACGCCGGGGCGAACCCTGTACACCTCAAACCAGGTGTCCGCAGTCGGAACCCGCTCCAACTTGCTGTAAGCCGGGCGGGGCAATTTCTTGCACCACTCCGCCTGCTGGGCAGCCAGAGGCGGCGTCACCCAGCCGATGACGAACACTACGACGAACATTGTGACCACGAAAGCGTTGAGGGTCTTCATCATCAGTCGACGGAAGTCTAGCTCACAACCCTGATCTTACGTGCATTCTCGCTTTCACGTTCCAGAGAAATCTCCACGTCTCTCTCCTGCCGCAAACTAGGAAACTTCTCTCCCCACTCAATCAGCAGAACGCTGCCCTCGGTACGCAGGTCATCCAGTCCGAGCGTTTCCAATTCGCGTGGAGTATCCACACGGTAAAGATCAATGTGGTAAAGGTTGGCTCGTCGACCGCGATACTCATGCACCAGCGTGAAGGTGGGGCTGGTGACGTCTTCTTCGTCCGCCGCTTCGAACCCCGCGGCGATTCCCTTGACCAGCGTGGTTTTCCCCGCGCCTAGTTCGCCGCACAGCAAAACCAGCTTGGGCGGTGCCCATAGCTCCGCCAGGGTCCGCCCGAAAGCGATCGTCTCCTCCGGCGAATATGTGGTGATCTCGCGCGTCATTCTCCGACCGGTCGCAGCCACGTCGTGCACAAACCACGACCAGTATAGCGAGAGCCGACTAGATCGTCCCCGCCACGCTCGAGACCACTGATTTGAGGCCCAGCAGGCCGCGGTCCATCACGTGGTCGAGCGACGTCCGCAAGCGGCGGTGGTGGTCATCCTCAAGCGCGACAAAGCGGAACGGTTGCAGCACTCCGTCTACCGCCGTCCGCATCGGAGTAAGGATCTCGGCCATACCGCGTACTGGCCCCGAATGGGTTCGAAATGCAACTTCGACGAAGGAGCCGTTTCCGAGCGAACGCGGCATTCGCAACAGTCCGCCAGTCACCGAGATGGTTTGGAGTTTAGCTTCGGCGCATTGGCCATCTTCTAAACGGATCGCAGCCAGCACGGAATCGCCAAGCTGGACCCGGGCCGAGCGCCGCGAAGGGTGCGGTTGGGGGAAGTGGGTCATAAGCCATCTGTACTATCGCAGGCGGACCGGAGGGGGTAAAAGGTTACGGAAGCAGCTGGCCGGATCCCCTTGCCCAGAGCGATGTTTCAGCGATCGAACCGCTGTACAATCAAGCACATCGCAAAAAGTTTACCGAAGTCGGCGTAAAGCCCCTGCCTTCAGGCCTGGGGATATAAGCCGACGGTTTTGTTCTTGCTTTTGCTCTTGGTTCCGGTATCTTAAAAGTGGCTAGGCGATAACCAAGCCGAGCC
>Ga0182015_10002237_pt1 | contig 23917 bp, 19 predicted proteins | sample 712P3MmetaG_FD_120478 | JGI IMG/M metagenome (GOLD analysis project Ga0182015, IMG submission 120478) | Permafrost microbial communities from Stordalen Mire, Sweden - 712P3M metaG | ecosystem: Environmental > Terrestrial > Soil > Wetlands > Permafrost | place: Sweden: Stordalen | collected...
AAGGGTGCAGGGCTGGTATCCCAGCGCCAATGTGGACGCGTCCTACGTCCTCGGAATCTGCTACATCCAAACGAAAGATTATCCCGGCGCTCGCAAGGCGTTTGCAAAAATGTACGGCGTGCCCGCCGATTCTGCCGCAAGTTATCTGTTCACCGCGCGAATGCTTTTGCGCCAGGATTTTGAGCCGCCCGCCGAAGAGTACGCGCGCGAAGCCGCGAAGATCGATCCGAGATTGCCTCTCGTTCACTATTTGCTTGGCGAACTCTATCTTTTTCAGTCCAAGATTCCCGAGGCGATTGCGGAATTCCAGAAGGAACTTGAGATCAATCCCGGTTATGCGGGCGTCTATTACAAACTCGCGGACGCCGATTCGCGAATCGAGAAATATGAAGACGCGGAAAAGCTGCTGCAGCGTTCCATTTGGCTTGATCCCACCTCAACCGGTCCGTATATTTTGCTCGGCAAAGTTCTCGAGAAAAAAGGCGAGACGCAGCTAGCAGTGCGCGCTCTCCAACGTGCAATCTCGATGGATCCCAACAATGCCATGCCTCACCACTTGCTGGGCCAGGCCTATCGCGACATGGGCCGTACGGACGACGCCGACCGCGAACTGAAGCTCGCGGAACAATTGCAGGAACGCCAGAGCGCGAAGCCTTAGCCCCACGCCAATGACCGCGAAAAACCACGTCGTCGTCGGCCTGGGAGAAGTTCTCTGGGATCTCCTTCCCGGCGGTAAGCAGCTTGGCGGGGCTCCCACAAATTTCGCCTACATCACCAATCTGCTTGGCAACAACGGCATTGTCGCGAGCCGCGTGGGTGCGGACGATCTGGGCAGGGAAGCGCGCCAGGCGCTCGAGAATTTAGGGCTCCGTACCGCGCATTTGCAGCTTGATTCAGCTCATCCCACGGGAGCCGTAAAAATTCAACTGGATGCAGCCGGCCAGCCAAAATTTGAAATCTCCGAGAACGTAGCTTGGGACTTTCTCGCCTGGACGCCTGAATGGAACGCTCTCGCAAGCGAAGCGGATGCCGTATGTTTCGGTTCGCTAGCCCAGCGATCGCCTGTATCGCATAAAACGATTCGCGAATTCGTTAACGCCGCGCGCCCAAACGCCACGCGAATCTTCGACGTGAATCTTCGGCAGGCGTTCTTTTCCGCTGAAGTGCTGGTTGAATCGTTAAAGCGCGCGGACATCATGAAGCTCAACGATGACGAATTGCCCCGGGTAATGGCCCTCCTCGGGATAGCGCACCACAACGAGCAGTCATCCGCGGAAAGTCTCCTCCGGACATTCAGCTTGAAACTTGTCTGCGTCACGCGCGGCGCGAACGGAAGCTTGCTGGTAAATAACTCGGGCAGCCACCATCATCACGGCTATCCGATCAAAGTAGCAGACACAATCGGCGCGGGCGACGCATTCACCGCCGCCCTCGTTCACCAATACCTTCGCGGCGCGTCACTCGCCGCGATGAACGACGCCGCAAATCTCGTCGGCTCCTGGGTGGCAAGCCAGATCGGCGGCACGCCCGCGCCGAATGCCGCGCAACTGCGGGACGTTTTCGCAGCGAACGGCTAGTCTTCTACTGATTGCCGACGGCTACTGCGCCGCCGCCCTTTGACCCTGCTCTTTTGCGAGCCGCTCCACCCAATTCTGCGGCAGATCGTGCAACAAAACCAAAAAAACGCCGTTCGTCCACCCAAACCCAATCACATTCGCTTCATAACCGGCAGTCACGTGAGTCTCGTCCGATCGAGTGACGGCGTTGTACTTCTCCCGAATCGTGCCATCGCGCCGAAAATTCTCGGCGACCGCGGAAATAAATTCATAAGACGCGCGGTTCGAGTCCTCGTCGAAACCGTAGCGCCGCATCCCCTCGTCGGCGATCAGCTGCATCGGCGCCCACGCATACGGATAATCCCACTGCGCGCCGGTTTCGAGCGGACTCATCGCGATCCCGCCCGGCCGTTCAATCAATTTCAAATTGTGCACCACCGCGCGCGCCTGTTCGGGCGTCGCAAGACCCGCCCACAGCGGGTAAAACGTCGTGATGTAAACATACGTCGAACGCTCACGCTTCTCGAAATCATAATCGAAAAACATCCCGCGATCGGCGTCCCAGAAATATTTCACCATCAGCGTCTTTCGTTCTTCGGCGTGCTGCTTCCACTTCGCCGCCTCATCCTTGTGCCCCAGAATTTCGCTCATTCGAGCAAGGTCGGTCTCAGTCTTGTAGAGCAAGCTATTCAAGCACACAGGCGCAAAATGCTCCGTGGCGGCGCTGTAGGGCTCAAATCGAAAGGAAGCGTCGAACCCCGATTCCCGCATCGCGCGGTCGCCCTCGTAATAGTCAGCGCTCAGACTGATCGTGTGAGCCCCTTCGCAATCCGGCTTCGCCATCGTCGTTGCCGTCTCGCAAACCTGAACCGAATACTGCCGACCATAAACAGTTTCCGGGGATTTGTGCTCCTCGTCGGCAACCACATAACCGTGATCAATCTCCGGACGCATCAGAAAATACGTAGCGACCTTGCGATAGTAACCGCTTTCGTCCTTCACGCTCTCTGGCGTTGGCCCCGCTCCGAAATCGTAATATCGCGAGAGCCCCGTTGAACCGGCCAGATGCGGCGCGCGCATCCACATGTCGTAATCCTTCGTTGCGTACCTGTAAGCATTTTCAAGCCAAGCGCGGTCCTGATGGCCCGCAGCCGTATCAGCATCGTAAACAGCCATAATCATCGACGAAAGAAACGGCGGCTGCGCCCGGCTCAAATAATACGTTCGGTTCGCGTTCAAAAACGTCCCGTAATGCTCGATCTCGAAAAAGAAGTTTTCCACCATGCCGCGCGCAAGCTCGATCCGGTTGTCGCGCACCAATCCTCGAATGATGAAATAGCTGTCCCACCCGTACATTTCGTTGAATCGCCCGCCCGGCACAACGTAGGGATGCTCGAGGTAAAGCAATCCGTGCGGAGAAATCTTAGTCGAGTCAATTTCGCCAGGTCCGTGTATTACCTGTGGAAGGCGCAGCATCTGGATATTGCAACGCTTCTGCAACTCTTTCACCGCGTTGCTCTCAGGATAATCCGCCGGAAGGTACAACGCCGACTCGCCCGAGTGCAGCTTGGGATCGACAACCGTCTCGCAATTTGAAAGCGATCGCGTCAGTGTATCCCACCCCGATGCGATGTAATTGCGAATCGGAGTGAGCCCGGAATCCGCAGCTTCGCCTGGCGATGCGAACGCTGCACGATCAAGCCACAAACACGGGGCCGCGACGCACAGGAGAACCGCGAACACGCTTCTCGAAAGCGCGCGCTTGCGCCGAGTCAGACTGGTGGACACTCCAAATTGTGTTGGCATATGGCCCAGAGAATAATCGTTCTCAACATCCAGGGCAAGCTGAGCGAGCTCACAGAGAGCCGGCAGACTAAGCGTCCCCCGGAATTATTTCGCGGGCATCAACTGCTTGAGCTGCTCCAGATTCTCCCGCGCCAGCACATGATTCGGATTAATCTCCAACGCTCGCTCCAAATGAGTCTTAGCTTCGGCGTATTGCCCAGTTTCCGCCAGCGCGCCGCCAAGATTCGCCTCAGCGTCAGCGTCATCCGGATGCAGCCGAACGGCGGCGCGAAATTGCTCGATCGCGCCGGGAAAATCGTTCGTCGCGATCAACGCGCTCCCGAGATTGTAATGCGCATCAAAATAATCCGGCCGAATCTTCAGCGCGAGATTCAAGTGCGCGATAGCTTCGCCGCTATCACCAGCGGCGAGTAAAGCCCCGCCAAGCGAATTGTTCGCAGTCGCGTCATTCGGATGAAGTTCCACCGCCCGCGAATATTCAGCAATCGCTTCGTCGAGCTGTCCCCGCGCCTGCAGCATCGCCGCGAGATTGTAATGCGCCTCGAAATCCGCAGGATTCCTCGTCACTCTGTGCCGCGCAAACGCTTCGAGCAAAGTCTTGCGCGGGTCGGCATCGCTCTCCTCCGCCTTCAACGGGATCACCTGCAGCCACAAATGAGCCATTTCATCTCGCGCACGATTGCCGGCCATCACGCGCTGCGGCGGATGATTCGGATTCGCAATATTGTCTTCCGAATTGTCGTAGGTATATTTCATCGCCACCGTGGTGCCTTTCGGAAGCCTCACGGGCGCGGTATAGCGAAACACCGCCTGCCAATTCAAATCCCACCGCGGAATATGAATCAGCGTCTTCGTGCTGCCATCAGGCAACGTCGCGTACCCAAGCAAATCTTTCCCAAGATAATGCGCGTGCGGATAAATCGCCAATAAATCCACGTCAACCGGCAACGTAAAATCGTCAGCAACGACAAAATCTTTCGCGCCCGCCGGAATGTCGAGTGCCCGATCGTTCTCCAACTGCAGCAGCATCGGGAATATCGACGCAGGTACATCCGTGAAGTAGAGCCCAATCGTCGGTTGCACTTTTTCCGATTTGCCGGAAGGCTGCATGTGCGTGTTCAACACGAGATCGGTATCCTTGTCGAGCCGCAACGCCATCCCGTCTGGCTCGACGTATGGCACGGTCCCAGGCTTCCAAAATAAAAAATGGCTGTCCGGATCGAACGACTCCGATTCAATCTCTAGTTCCATGCCGCCGAATCCCGCGCCCGGCTCTTTCTCCAAATGTCGCGCCGATTGCGTTCGGTCCACCAGCACGTTCGCGTGATGGATCAATTTCTTATCACCCGGCCGGATCTCCATCGCTTTCAGCCAACGCACGCGGTCAACGGGAGCGCGAAAAATAAAATTCCAGTAATTGTCGTCGCCGCCGGCAGGCAGGAGATAAGGCTTCTCGGCCGTCAGGATCAAGTCGGGCTTTCCAAGCTGCCAGCCCTCGGCGAAAGTCGGCCTCGGCGGGAGATCGGCTGCGTCGCCTTCCTTCTCTCCGTCGTCAATCCATTCCTGGAAAAGTGAGATTTGCCGATCGGTCAGCCGGAGTTCGTCCGCAAATTTAAGCTCGCCGTCTTCGGGAAGCCACGGTGGCATCTGCCGTTTGCGAACGACAGTCACAATTTGCCGCGCGTGGGATTTTACGTCGTCGAAAGTGAGCAATGTAAACGGCGACGCCTCGCCCGCGTGGTGGCAGTTCGCGCAATCGTGAAAAATAATCGGCGCGATGTCTCGATTGAACGTGAGCGGACGCTCTTCTTTGCCCGTCCCCGGCGCGAAAAGTGCTTCAATAGAAGGACCTGCATAAGAACGGGCGATTCCTCCGCGCCCGCTCGATGCAGCGGCCGCTAAACTCAACGCAAGCAATGAGCAGGAAATAATTCGCGGCGAACAAGTCATTCGAGGTCCGAGATGTAACAGCCGACCGCGTCAGTGGTACGAACCGGCGGAACCTTGCCGCCAAGCGCAGCCTGAATCGCATCGTCCAATTCGTGCGTAGTCGCCGCGCTCCGTGCGCGCCCAAAATCCACATACCAGTTATCAATCCGGCCGTGGTACACCAGCCGCGCGCTCGCATCGAACACGGCGGCTTCCGGCGTGATTTTCACCTGGCTCTCTCTCACCAGCGCATGCTCCGTATCTCGCAGCGCGGAAATCTTGTAGCCATACTCCGTATCGTGCTTCCGAATCATCGCAGCCGTTTCCGCTTTGTCAGGATAAACGAGCCAGAACGCAACTTTCCCCGAATTGCCAGCCCCCGCATCTTCGCTTCTCGCGTACTTCTCAATAATTCTCTGAATCGCCGGCGCGTAACGATTGGAAATCGGGCAATCTGTCCGCACAAAAATAAGCACAACGACTTTCCCGGCAGCCGCTTTCAGCGGATCCACAGCCTTTCCGTCGAGATCAATCGCTGCGCTCGAAGACGAACTGCGACTCCATGAATGAACGGGGAAGAGAATCGCCACACTCAAGGAACTCAAGGCCAGCAAAGAAACAACGAGCGTGAATCTCGCGAAAGGATGAATAGAGTGCATGGTGCGAACCGGATTCCGCATAAGCTGAATTGATTCTAGGAGCGTTCGCCGGCCATGTCCAACGAGACGCAGCCACCGCAGCGAGTTACTTTCCGATAACCCGGCCGGCCAGGAGTCATCAGTCTACCTTCACATGAACAGAACGCTTTCGCCCATATAAGCAGAAATATTGCACTGCTATACGTCCCGCTCTTCTAGCATATTGAACACAAAGCACTTACCTTCACCAACGGGACTCCCCGTTCGGCTCCTTAACTGCAACATTCCAACGGACTTTCGTCCGAGCTCCAATACTTGATGGAGGAGATAGGAAATGAAGGAACTGATGCTTCGATTGTATCGTGAGGAAGCTGGCCAGGACCTCACGGAATACGCTCTGCTGTTGGTGCTGGTTGCGTTGGTGGCAATCGCCACGATGCAAACTCTCGGCAATACGATTAGCGGCGTCTTCGCGAACGCCGCGTCGAACCTGACTTCGGCCACCTAATAATCGTTGGGCAAAGTGGCCACAACCGCCGGTTGTTTGTCGGTGTCCACTTCGCCCGAGCGATTTTCACGAAGCTGACGAATGAGGGAGAGCGATGAGAAATTTCCATTCGCTCAGCGAAATTTCTTTTCCAGCTCAGGCAAGATCTCCACGAATACGTGGCCAACAATCGCTAGACTCCGCGGACTAACTTTGTCCAACGTATCCTCGGCCGTATGCCAATAAGTCGTCGCGACGTCGAAATCAATGATGTCGCACGCCGCGATACCGCGCCGAATGAACGAAAGGTGATCGTCGCCGCCAATCGAAAAGCTCTCGTTCACAAACACATTCCCGTACCCTAATCGGCCAGCGGTCGCCCAGATGAGATCATTCAACCGCTGGGTAGATTGATTCTCTTTTTTGATCTTCAGATCGGACGGCCCAATCATATCGGCAAGAATCATCGCCTTAAGGTGCTTGAGATCTCCGGAAATCGCCATGCTCGCAGCCATCTCGCGGCTGCCAAACGTGCTATTCGTATTCGTCCACTGAACGCTATTTTTGTCGGCCCACTCGCCCTGCGCTTCTTCGCCGTCAAAAAAAGCTATCCACACGTTAAGCGCGCTCTCCGTTTTGCGGCCGCAAAGTAATCTCGCCAATTCGAGCATCATGCCAGTGCCCGAGCCTCCGTCGTCCGCGCCGACAAAGTTCGGAATGCGCACAGTGTCGTAGTGCGTGGCGTAGAGAACGATGCCCTTACCTTTGCCCGGAATCTTGGCAATGATGTTCTTCATCGCAATGTCGCCAAGCGGCGTCGAGCCGTGGAAATCGTGCTCCTCGACTTCGCATCCGAAGTTCTTAAGCTGCCCAACGATATACGCCTGCGCCACGTGAATCCCATCAGATCCCGGTGGACGAGGGCCGATATCCACAAGATGCCGCACATGCTCAAACGCTCGCGAACCGTCAAATCCACCAGCAGCACTGGACGCCGGAGCAATCGGCGGAGCCGTGGGCTGTGACGGTACTGCTTCCTGCACAGCTGCGTGGGTAACGGTGTTCGGCTGACTGCCGCAACCCAAGACGCAGAGCAACACTGCGATAAGAACTAGATTTGCTTTATTCATTAAGAATTACGATGCGATGTCGCTCCACTTGGTTTGCGGTTCAGCAGCGCACATCGTACGTCGGTCGGTGAGCAATCATTAATATTCGTAGCGTAGGGCGGGTCTAAGACCCGCCCGTTCTCCGTACGGCGCGCCGCATCGTCGGCTTTACGCCAACCGCACATATTCAAAATCAATCGGCTGATTATTAATTCCGCGTTCCGGCGGCGCAATCCACGCCGCCATCTTCCCGCGCTCGGTAACGCCTCTCATCAGGCTGTAAATGAACGCGCGATCCCCATCAGTCGGCAGCCATTCGTTCTTATGCGCGTCGAATTCTTCCTGCGTGATCGGCGTGCCTGCAGGATCGGTTGGCACGTTGGCCCAGCTTCCAATCGTCCGTCGAAATCGCGTGCTCGGCAGGGTCATTCGGAAACTATGGCCAACCTTCTCGATGTGCTTGTTCCAGCGCTTCATCCCCATCTCGCAATCTTTCACGTAAGACTCGCGCGTCACCTCATTGATGGCATTGCGCATCGGAATTTGCTCCGTCCGAACGCCGCCCGCCCCGTCAGGAAGCTCGAGATTGAAAATCTGGTCCGCCGCAATGTGATCTTCGTAGCGCACTTCGTCCGGTCGGCCCTTCAGCCCATTCGCGAAATAGGAAGCAGCGTTCGATGACGAATCGCCGCCAAACAAATCAAGAGAAGAACTAAACCAGAAATTCAGGTATTTCTGAACCAGAGGCAGGTCCACCGCGCCCGCTTTACGAATCGCGACGGGATCATCCGTATTCAACTCTTGCATCACTTCAAGCGTCCGCTTGATGACGCGAGAAATTCCTGTATCGCCCACGAACATGTGGTGCGCTTCTTCCGTCAGCATGAACTTGCACGTGCGCGAGAGCGGATCGAAGCTCGATTCCGCGAGCGATTTCAATTGAAACTTGCCGTCGCGATCCGTGAAATACGTGAACATGAAAAAACTCAACCAATCGCGAATCGGCTCGTTAAACGTCGTCAGAATTCGCGGCTTGTCCGCATCGCCTGAATGCCGCTCAAGCAATTCTTCCGCTTCTTCACGCCCGTCCCGCCCGAAATACGCGTGCAGAAGATAGACCATCGCCCAAAGATGCCGCCCCTCCTCCACATTCACCTGAAATATATTTCGGAGATCGTAGAGCGAAGGCGCGGTATGCCCGAGCAAGCGCTGCTGCTCGACGGACGCCGGTTCCGTGTCTCCCTGCGTTACGATAAGGCGCCGAAGAGTCGAGCGGTGCTCGCCCGGAATTTGCTGCCAGACTTCCTTGCCATAGAGGTCCCCGAATCCGATGCGGCGATTTGTGTCCGGCTCAGCCAGAAAAATCCCCCAGCGATATTCCGGCATGCGCACGTAGCCAAACGTCGCCCAGCCCTTTGAATCCACGGATGTCGCCGTTCGCAGGTATACTTCGTTAGCCTGAAAATCCGATGGCCCGAGCCCGTGCCACCAATTCATAAATTCCGGCTGCCAATGTTCGAGCGCGCGTTGCAGCGTGCGATTCGACCCCAGCTCAACATTATTAGGTATGCGATCCTGATAATTCAGCGACATTAGACTCTCTCCCAGTCAAAATTCGATTTCGATCCTGTTCCAAACTTTTTGAGCGCGCCGTTTTCGCCGGTAGCGTTGGGCCGGATGAAAACCCAATTTTGCCAAGCTGAAAGCCGCCCAAACACTTTCGTCTCGATGGTTTCGGCGCCAGGAAAGCGAAGGCTCGCTTCCATTCCAGTCAGCGCGTCGGGTGACAGGCTCACCCGCTCTTCAATGGCAACGCGAATTTCGTCTTCCCAATCCAAATCGTCCGGCGCGACCGTGATAAGTCCTCGCTCGAGCGCTTCCGAGGGCGAGAGTGCTTTTCCCGAGACGCTTTTAATGGCCGCAAGCTTGTGTTCATCGTTGCAAAATCGCGTTTCAAGGCGGCTTCGGCCATTGACCATCGGAAGCAGTCCAAAATTGAGCTCGTCGAGCGCAATCTTGGGCGATTCTCCTTCCACTTCCGCCACCGCAAGCATGTAGCTGCGATCCGCAGCAAGCGCCAGTTCGAAGAGAATTCCGGCAAAACACGAATCGCGATCAATGATTGCGAACAAGCTTCGAGAAGACACATCGAGGCGTCCCAGCGTGCGCCGAAGCAGCCCAATCGTTTCGCGGACCAGCCAATCGTCCTTGTGTTTTAGCATTACGGAGTCAGACGCGGTCACCGCGTCCACGCTGCCGCTCGTCTTCAGCAACACAAGCCCCAATTCCAGTTCGTTCGTGCGCAGCATCAAAATCGCATCGTCCAGCTCGCGCCCCATCGCCAACGGCCACCAGCGATCCCCGAGCGCGCGAATCGATTCCACCGTCTGCGGCTGATCGCCCTCCGGCCCGCGAACCGTCAAAGTCGCCGTCCGAGCCGCGCGATCGAATGCCACATCCACGAAATCGTAATGAAATCCAGCATCATCGATTCGCCGATTCAGCGGATGTAACTGAATGCCTTTCGAGTCCGCCTTTCGCGGCGAGCCAGCAACCAGCGCAGCGGCGCGCGTACGCGTCAGCTCCGCAAATTTCGCCGGCACAGCAATTTCGTCAACCAGCCCCCAAGCCTTCGCGCGATCGGCCTTCACTCCATCAGGATTTGTGCAAAACAAATCCGCCAAATCGCGCCGCACTTCTCTCTTGTCCACCACGCGAGTAAGCCCGCCCGTCCCCGGCAACACTCCGAGCAGCGGCACTTCAGGCAAACTGACAGCGCTCGACCGGTCGTCCGTCATCAAGATCTCATCGCACGCCAGCGCCAGTTCGTATCCGCCTCCCGCAGTCGTTCCGTTCAGCGCCGCAAGAAATCGCAGCCCATCATGCCGGCTGGAATCTTCCATACCATCGCGAGTTTCATTCGTGAATTTGCAAAAATTAACTTTCCACGCGTGAGACGAAGTGCCGAGCATATAAATATTTGCCCCTGCGCAAAAAATCCGCGGCTTCGCGCTGGTAATCACCACGCATGCAACTTCGGGATGCTCAAATCGAATTCGCTGCAGCACATCGTGAAGTTCAATGTCCACGCCAAGATCGTAAGAATTCAGTTTCAGCTTGTAGCCAGGCTTCAGCCCCGCATCTTCATTAACATCCATCGCCACAGTAGCGATGCGACCGTCAACGCTCACTCGCCAATGCCGCCGCGCACTCGGCGAAACGTCAAAAGTCACAAGCCCAGCCTCTTTAACATTAAGCATTGTTAGCGCGCTCCCCTCAATTTCTCGCACAGCACGTCGACATCAAGCTTTCACCGAACATAAATGCGCCTTATAGCAGTTTCAAAAAAATAGATAGCGCCTCACCGCCATCGCTGACTCACAAGCTTAGCGCTCACTCGTCGTCACCTGCACCGCCTTCAAAAGCGCGTCGAAACTCTCGCCGAGGCTCCGCCCCGAAGTATCCACCGCCACATCCGCTTCGCTATAAAGCGGCTCGCGCACAGAAAGTATTTTTCTCAAATCCGCCATGGACTCGCGATTTTCCGCCATCGGCCGCATATCGCCCTGCGCGATCACCCGCTGCATATGATCTTCCGCCGTCGCCCGCAGCCACACGGTGAAGCACGCCGTCAGCAACCGTTCAAACGTCGCGTGCTCCGATACGAGACTTCCTCCCGTCGAAAGCACGAATCGTGACTGGCGCTCCAGGATTTGCTCGAGACACTGCCGTTCGAGACGCCGGAAGCCGCTCTGCCCGTACAAATCGAAAATTACGCTCAGCGTGACGCCGCATTCCTGTTCAATAATGCGATCGAGCTCGATAAACGGCACGTCGAGGCGCTTCGCCAGCTTCGCTCCGAGCGTCGACTTCCCGGCGCCGCGCAACCCAATCAACGCGATCCGCGAGCGGCGCGCGTCCACGTCAGCGCCGCCAAGCTCGCTCGAGAAATTCTTCAGCAGCATTTGATGAGCGCGCCGGATCTCGCCGGGCCCGAGTCGCCGCAGCAGTTCGGTGGTGTGCATCAACCCGACCGGCGGTTCCGGCCCTTCCATCATGAGAGTTTCGAGGCGCAAATCGAGCGCCCGAGCGATCTGCCGCAGCAAGAGAATCGAAATATTCCCCAGGCCGCCTTCAAGTTGCGCGAGGTAGCGCTCCGAGACCGCCGAATCCTTGGCCAGGATTTTCCGCGTCATTCCGCGGCGCGCGCGAGCCTCCCGCACCCGCTCGCCCAGCATTCGCAGGTAGACGCGTTCCGGCAGGGCCGGTGCGCTCGCGGCGGCGGGAGTTCGGGTTGCGACGTTCGCTTTTGCCAGGGCTTTCATCCGATTTGCTGCTTTCCACTGCCGCTAGCCAACATGAAGTATTGCCCTTTCATCAGGCTACAGCATGCATTATACTGCCGCTGCCAACGCACCTCCAGCAAATTTCTTGCGCAAGAAGTAGCTAGTGAAGTCATAGCAACAGCAAAGGGTTGCGTGCCTCTTGGAGGGGTCTCGGCGGCAGCGCTCAAAATTCTGGATGGAACGATGGTAGGAAGATCCGAATTGGCAGCGCGGGAGGCTCAGCAGGCATCCGCATCGTAGCAAGTTGCAATCTTCTCGATCGTGCGAGGTACACAAATGGCTGACTGGATTCTGACGTTCAAGGGCGCCGTGCTGGCCTCGGAATACGATTTCACCGCCTACATGAATTCGCACATGTACGTCTCGCGCTTCGATCAAGCCACGTGGTTCCTGCTGCGCACCATCGGCGTCACGCCCACCTCGATGAAGCAAAAAAATCTGCGCGTCGCCATCGTCCGCCAGAACTATCAATTCCTGAAAGAGCTGCGCGGCGGGGAACTGGTCGAAATCAAGAGCGGCTTCCTCACCGTCGGCGAAAAATATTTTCGCTTTCTCCACCAAATGTACAGCGACGACCCAGGAAGAATGGTAGCCACATGCGATTGCGTAGCGGTGCAAGCCAGCCTCGAAACAGGTAAAAGCGTGCCGCTGGCGAAAGCCCTGCGCAGCGCCGCCACGCGCCACCTAGTCACACCAAACAGCCCCGCCGGCAATGAGTTTCGCTGATACCAGAACTCACGGACATGCTGAGCGCGCGTCCTCGTTCGATTCTCGCAAGGCGGGTTGCTTCTGAGGGTGCCGAACTTCAGCTGAGGTACCGATCCACCGCTCGATTGACTTGAGTAGCCTTGTGTATGGCTCGCCGCGTCAGTGGTTACCGACGGGGCTCATTTGGTCGCGCGGCGCTAATGTGAACGCAGAACGACGCGGTCCTAATTCGACCAGTGAGTTCGGTTGTGACCGAGAGAGATGACAATGCCGGCCGAAACTTCCGGGCTGAGTTGATATGTGCCGAAGAAGCCGGAGCCGTAGAGATCGCCGGAGATTCTGAATCCGATTCGGCTGTGGTGCGGCCTGAAGTCAATGCCGCCGCCGGTTTTGAAGCCGACTCCGTTGCTGCCTCCGAGAGTGGATGCCGGTGCCGGAGAGAGATGGTTATAGCCGACCAGGCCGTGAGCCCAGAGTTCGACCGGGCTAGAGTTCTGCCAGCGAACGCGAATGCCACCACCGGCAAACAGAGGATAAGAGGCGCCTCCGCTGGTCGAGCCGTACACGTAAGAGAATTGACCTTCGGTGCCGATCCAATCATGGTAGTCAACAATGTCCACGTTGCCGCCGTAGCCGTTGGCGACGATGCCCGGCGCTTCGTAGAATCTGACGTAGGTGGCGCCGATGCCGACTTGGACGGAGCTGTCAGAATGCCAGGCGGGTGTCGGAGATGCCTGCGGCGCTGCCGACGGCGGATTGTCTTGTGCCATTACGGACGTCGCGCTCAGCACGAGCAACGCGGCCAAGATGCCAAACTTTCCCATGAAAGGACTCCTCTTATTATTTCCGCGCCGGCTAATCAGCGGCGAGTCAATTTGTTCGCCACGGCGCGCTTACAATTACTTGCCAGCTTCGAATCAAAGGCTACGCGTTATCGGCCCGCGATCATTGAAATCCGAATCGAACATCGAATCTGAATCATGGATACGGGAGATAACGCCACAAATCGTTCAGCAAGCCGTTGCCCGACTTGCTGGCCGAATCGAAGCCTTGTCCGCCGAACATCCACAACTGACCGGAATTATCAATCCAGTAGCCGCTTCCCCAACGCGAGCCAGGATAATTGCCCACATAAGGCCACGTGACCGGCGTCGGCGAGAGACCGTACACGCCGTCCTGATCAACGGAGCTAGGCCCCTTGATCCAAGTCCATTGCCCGGCATCGAAACTCCACAGATCGCCGAGCGAGCCGTTAGCCGTGGCGTCGTAACCTTGACCGCCATATAGCCATAGGCGCGTATTGCCGTTCACATCGAGATCAGACCAAGCCGCAGAGCTCCAGCGCGCGCCAGGCACATTAGTTGCCGCGGCGACGCCTTGCGTGCCGTAAGTAGCTGTTTGATTTACCGTGTTCGAGCCGGAGACCCACGTCCATTGCCCCGCGCTGAACTCCCAGAGATCGTTGAAGGCCGTCGGCTGGCCGCTCGGCGAAAGGTTATAGCCGCCGAAGAGCCAGAAATTGCCCGACTTATCGAGCCATGAAACCGAGGCTTGCCGGCCTCCTGGGGCATTCGTGGCCGATGCCGTGCCTTGGGTGCCGTAGACGCCGCTGGGATTCGCTAGATTCGAGCCGCTTACCCATGCCCATTGGCCACCACTAAACTCCCAGAGGTCGTTGAGTAGGCCAAGCGCTCCAGTCGAGTCATAACCGTAGCCACCGAACAACCACAAGTTACCCGAGGCGTCGAGCCTGCCGGTGGCGCCCCATCGCCCGCCGGGAATGTTGCCGGCAGCCGCGACGCCCTTGGTGCCGTAGACGCCCGACTGATTAGCTCCACCCGACGCATAGGTCCACGTTTGCGTAGAAATGTCGTAGGACCAAGTGTCGTTAAGAAAATTCGTGCCGCCGTCCTGGCCGCCAAAGAGCCAGAGGTTTCCTGTCGCGTCGGTCCAGGTAACGGCGCCCCATCGGCCAGCCGGTACTGAAGAAGCGGGCGTCGTCAGCGTCCAGAAATCATTGTAAGAGCCACCGTAATCTGCTGTGCTCGTGTAATTCCACATCTCCTGGAAAAACGCCGGCTGCGGCACGGTGGTATCGGTGCTGTACCCGTAGCCGCTAAATAGCCAAAGATTGCCGTTCAGATCCGTCCATGTCGCTGGGTACCGCGCACCACCAGGGGTGTTGGTGACCACCGACGTGATGGGAAAGGTCGGCGCCGAATACGATCCAAACTGATTCGCTGTGTTGTCGCCACCCATCCAGGTCCAGTCGTTGTGCCCGAAATCAATCACCACGCTGGTCACGTCCGCGGTAGCCGTGCCCTGATAGAAATACGTTCGCGCGCCCTGAGGCTGCGTCTGCGGCGACACAAAGATCGTGACGTCATACGCGCTGTTGTAGGCAATCGGCGTGGCGAAGGTGAATGGGCCGTTTCCGCTAAAGGGCAGGTTGTCGCCGCCGTTGTCCTGCAGAACACCGTCGGCATTTTGGCCGGTGGGAACGTACAAGCCTACGATTTGTCCGCCAATCGTATTGAACACGGCGGGGCAAAGCACCTGGACGCTGGTCACGCTCGAAGTCGTCGTGCCGCTGCCGCCGGTTACTGTGCAAGTCTGCGCCGGATTTGTCGGCTGGGTAAGCACAGTCACGTTGTAAGCGCCGCCGCTCGCAATGAGCGTCGCGAACGTGAACGTTCCGTTGGCGGTGACGGTGAGATTCGATCCGCCGTTATCTTGAAGTACGAGGCCAGTGCCATCGAGGCCGGATACGGAACCGCCGACCGATAGAGTTGCCGCCGAGCAAGTCACGACGATGTTGCCGATATTGGCGTTGGCCGTGCCGCTGCCGTTAGCAACGACGCAGCTCTGTGCGGGATTCGTAGGCTGCGTGAGGACGGTCACGTTATATGTGCTGCCTGTCGCAAGAGCCGTAGCAAACGTGAATCCACCGCTCGCGCTGATGGTGAGGTTGTCGCCGCCGTTGTCCTGCAGAACGAGGCCCGTGCCCGTCAGGCTGACGACCGTTCCTCCAATCGTCGCAGTTCCTGGCGTAGATCCTGTGACGCAAGTGACCACCACGCTGGTCACGTTAGCGGTGGCTGTCCCGCTGCCGCCCGTAACCGTGCAAGTTTGCGTCGGGTTCGTCGGCTGAGTGAGAACCGTAACCGCGTAAGCCCCGCCGCTAGCGACGCCTGTCGTAAAAGTAAAAACTCCGTTCAGCGTAACCGGCAGGTTGTTGCCGCCGTTATCCTGCAAGACAAGTCCAGTGCCGGTGAGGCCGGTTACCGTGCCGCCGATTGTGAAGCCAGAGGGCGCTGACGATGAGCCAGTGTGCGGTGTGCCGCTGCATCCAAACAAAGCAACCAACAGAGCTGTCGTCAAAAGCGACTTGATAAAGACATTCGTATTCATCGGCGTCCTAGTCTTCAATTTCTACCGGGAGATAAAGTCTGTCGTAGCATGTTGAGTCGCGAGAGCGTGACAGGGCAATACCAGACTTCGCCGCTGTTTTCCAAACGAGCAATAGTGAGTAGCGCCAAGAGCGCAGGAAGGGTGACGTATTATGGCGATGGATGTGCTTACCCAGGCGGATCTATGCGCGGCAACTCGTTTTGTCACCTAACTGTGTGCCAGCACGACACATAGCAGTGGAACGCCCTTCAATCGCGTATTGGTGTTTGAGGCGCTAATGCAAGTCTGATCGAATATTTATTGGCAGAATCTTTCAGGCAATGCGAGTGTACCGCGATGACCCAGGACAGTATGGCAGACACATGCGATTGCGTAACCGTCCAAGGCAGCCCGGAGATAGAAAAGAGCGCGCTGCTAGCGAAAGCGCTGCGCAGCGCAGCAACGCGCCAAGTTGTCACGCGAAACAGCCCAGTCGGCAAACAGTTTCGCTGATACCGAACGGCGATGGGCACCTAGTTCGCTGTGACTGGCGGTCCGCTGCGAAAAGCTTCTGGCCGTGGATGGAGCTGGATCTAGCTCTCCAGATGGAATAACTAGTCAGTGTTACCAGGCCGGAGGATATCATGAGTGTATTAGCGCTCGCTTCTGAACGGGACTTGGATAAAGACCACCGTGAGTGGTGGGAGGGGATCAAGGCGATCGAGAAGGCAATCGCGAGAAATGGCCGTCACGACCTGGATGTAATGAGAGAGGCCGGAGTTGATTGCACCGTTTTGCTCAGGCTTCTCGCCCTTGCCGCTTCGCGTGACCGGTCCTTGATGCAGATGATGCGCCAGCGACAGGCCGCACTCGAGGTAGACCGAGGCTTGATCGCCTGATTTGAGGGTGACGGAAATTCGGCGGTATTCGGCGACCTCTTCGTAAATGTCGGCGGCGGCTAGCTCTTGCTCTGTGATTTCGAAGACGATGCCGGAGGCGGCATCTTGCGGATTGGAAGTTGGTTCCACGTTGGCGTGATGCGATTCGCCGCTGGAGGCCATCAGTTTTGGATCGATGATCGGCACCATGCGGCGGGCGTAGGCGGGCAACGCGTCCTCGCGGCCGGTTAGCTCACGGCCGAAGTTGGCGATTTGGACGTTTTTGTTTAGGAGTGAGCCGTACGAGAACAGCAAGACGGTCGATTTCCTCGGCGAATCTTTTTTCTGGTTTTCGTTCACTATTCAATTTTATCACGCCCGCTCGATCGGCCACGCAGCGCGCCGCGCGTCCGGCATGTCGGCTGCCTTCGCAAACGTAGCAAGCGACATGCGACGCGCCGCCTCGACTCTCCGGTCCGCTTCTTCTCCGCTCTTTTTCCCCGCTCTGCTTTCATAGCGGAAGTGACCGAGTTTTACTTTGTTACGATTTGCCTTTTCTCCCCTGCGATCCGCCTTCCTCAGTTGTCATTCCGACGACGATCCGGCGAGGATCGGAGGAGGAATCTGCATTTCGTTTCGTCTCAAATTTCAAACCTCAAATCTCAAATCGTCCTAATTTCAAGTGACATGCACCGGAACGCGCTGCAAATAGCAACGAAGAGACCGCGCGGAGGACTAGTACCCTTACAAACTGTTCATTTGCGCAACCGATTCCCGTATGCTAGCATTATGGCGGTAAAAGTATGTATCAATACAGTAAACACGGCAGCGCGGCCGGGACGGGCTACCCAACGAGGGTCGGTCGAGGAGTCTGCATTTCCTTGGCACGCCGAAATATTGGTCCCACGACGCCCTGAAAAACGCAATTTCTAATCGACACACTAAAACGATTAGAAATCGCCGTAAGCCGAACAAAACAAACAACCGAGGCCGTTTCTAATCGCTACAAAATGAGGGGGTCTGTGGACTCGATTAGCGGCGCGGAGTTAGCCGCAGTCGAATTAGCCGAGGCTGGGCCAATCGGATTGTAATTTTGGCGGGTGCGTTAGAGTTTGCATTACGACGCAGTACTGCTCTGTTTTTTCGCGCAGGCTACGGAGCTGGTCGGAGGTGGCTTCAGGGGCGGAGATGTCGAAGCGAAGATGGATGGTTTCGAAACCGACGGGGACATCTCTTGATATTCCGAGGGTGCCCCGGAGATCCAAGTCTCCTTCGACCGTGACCTCGATGCGTTCGGTGCGTATGCCCATCGCGGCCGCGACCATCTGACAAGTGATTTGCGCGCAGGCCGCCAGAGCGCCGAGCAGAAGATCGCCGGAACACGCGCCGCTGCCCGCGCCGCCGACGCCCTTGTGGGCTTCGGCTTGGTAGATGGCGCGGCCGATGTCAACCGAGCACGCGATGGGGGCATCGGACTGTCCGCCTTTCGCGCGGATTGTGATTTTCGAGGCGTTGGGGTCGCTGCGGTATTGGTCTTTCAGCGGCTTTTGAAGCGATCGAATGTCCATGGCGGCCTCGTTATTTTGTTGCTAGCTTTTATTATTGACGATTTTTCGCTGATTTGAAAACGTTCTGAACTGAGGCGTCTTGAAGCCGCTCGGCGTGCATGCTAGCATTTGTGAGCTTCAGGTTTCTCATCTTGTCGCTCATCAGTTTGCATATGGGAGAATGCTCATGCCCAAGTTCGTCATCGAACGCGAAGTGCCGGGGGCCGGAAATTTAACCGACGCGCAATTGCGAGAACTATCGCAAAAGTCGGCGAATGTTTTGAAGGGCATGGGTCCTGAAATCCAATGGCTCCATAGCTACGTCACGGGCGATAAAGTTTACTGCGTCTATCTCGCGCCAGACGAGGCCACCGTTCAAGAACACGCGCGACGCGTCGGGATTCCGTGCAATCGCGTTTCCGCTGTGCGGCGAATGATTGACGCGTCAACTGCGGAATGAGCGCGGACTGAATTTTGCGGCGGCATGCGGATTTTGTTCGCGCCGGAGTTCAATGCGCTTGGCTCATTGCGACCGGGCGCTAGCATGCGGGGGATGCGGCGTCGAGCATCAGAACTTCCTCGATAGCTTTCTCTATCGGCATAGACCAACCATCTAACCAAGCCGTCGTGCCTGCCGTGTTGATCAATGCCTGGCGCGCCGGGTCCAGAATGGCTTCGAGTTTGGCTTGTTCCGTGGGTGTAAGCGGAACGCCAATATTTTCGCGCAACGCGGCAGCAGCGCCGGCCAGCCGAAGCGCACGCTCAGCTTGTAATTGAACGGCAGCCGAGCACGCGAAACCCTCGAGCAGGCGGGCGATTCCGCGTTTGTGTCCGAGTTCCTGGAAAATTTTTAGGCTTTCGCGATAGAAAGAGTGCGCGGTGGGACAATCGCGCTGTTCCCTGGCGATATTCCCGAGATCGGCGAGCGAGCCGGCGATGCCCCAGCGATCATTGAGCTCTTGAAAAATTGCCAGGCTTTTCTCATACAACGTCTGGGCGGCGGCGAAGTCACCCTGATCGCGGGCGACATCGCCCTGGGAATTCAGCGACCAGGCGACGCCTGTACGATCTCCGAGTTCACGGAAGATCGCGAGACACTCGGCGTAAAGAGAACGCGCCCGGGGATAGTCGCCTTGTAGTTTGACAACGCTTGCGAGATTGCTGAGCGAACGAGCGACGGCTTTCTGGTCGCCTGATTCGCGCCAGAGCGCCAGACCTTCTTCAAACATCGAGTGCGCCAGCGCGAGGTTGCCCTGATCTCGAGCAAGGACAGCGAGCGCGTTTACACCGACGGCGACGCCCTGGTTGTCATGCAGTTCACGAGCGATGTCCAGACTTTCGCTGACCAGCGCATTTCCCGAGGTGTAATCTCCCTGTTCAATGGCGAGCACGCCTGCGGAAAAAACGGCGCGCGCTCGCGGTTTCGTACGATCTGCCGCAGCTGGTATTTTCAAGAGCTTGCCAAGACTGTCTCTGCCTTCGGCGAGATACTCGCGTGTCTCCCAGAAGCGAAACAGAGCCGCGCCGAGACGCAGGCCCCACGCCGCATCTCCGGTTTGTGTCAGCCACTCAAGAGCCGCGCGAAAATTGTCATGATCTAACGTGAGGCGTTCCAACCATTGTGCCGCTTCAGCGCCGGTCTGCTCCGAAGTAACTTCTTCTGCCAGAATCAAGCAGTAGGCGGCGTGGGCGCGCTTCGTCGAGAGTTCCTCGCCGCTGGCCTGCAGTTTTTCACTCGCGTATTCGCGAATCGTTTCGAGCATCACGAAGCGAGACTCGCCGTTCGGTTGCTCGAGCTGCTGCATGAGGCTTTTGTCCACCATGGATGCCATACCGTCGAGCAGATCCAAGTCGAGATCGGATTTGGTGTCGCACGCAGCTTCCACGCCTTCGAGCGTGCATCCTCTTACGAACACCGACAATCTTCGGAAAAGTTTTTGCTCGGCGGGAGTTAGTAGATCGTAGCTCCAGTCAATGGCGGCGCGGAGCGTTTGCTGGCGCTGCGGCAGGTCGCGCGCGCCGCCCGTCAATAGCTGCATCCGGCTGGCGAGACGTGTCCGGATGGAAGCGAGAGAAAGAACTTTGATTCGAGCGGCCGCCAGTTCGATAGCGAGAGGCAGGCCATCCAAGTGGGCGCAGATCTCGGTGACGGCGAGGGCATTTTCCTGGTTAAGAGCAAAGTCAGGTTTTACGGCGACGGCGCGTTGTACAAACAGCGCGACCGCAGGGTATTGCGACAGCGCCTTGAGCGGAGGCATGGATCGGGAATCTGGCAGCGCAAGAGGCGGCACTGGAAATTCATGTTCTCCGTATACGTGCAGCGCTGCGCGACTGGTAACCAGAATTTTGAGATGGGGACCCATCGCCAGGAGTTCTGCCAAGATTGGTGCAGCGGCCATTAGGTGCTCGAAGTTGTCGAGCAGGAGCAGCATTGGCGCCCGAGTCGAATCGAGTAGATGCTTCTTGAGTATTTCCAGCGGCGACTGGCCTCCGGCCTCGCGGATTCCCAAGGTCTGGATGATCGCGGATGGGATCAACCTCGGATCGCTTAGCGGCGAGAGCGGGACAAAATGTGCGCCACCCGGAAAATTGTCGCTAAGACCAATTGCCACTTGAACGGCGAAACGGGTTTTTCCAATACCGCCTGGGCCCGTGACGGTGACCAGGCGCACATCCTGTCGCAGCAGGAGTTCTTTGGCGGCAGCTATTTCCTTCTCGCGCCCGACGAACCCAGTTTGCTGCACCGGAATATTGGCCGGCCGAGTGTCCGCTTGCTTAAGCGGCTTTTCCGAGAAGCGATCGCGTATCGCTGCAAGTTCGTGGGCGAGATCTCGAGTGGAGGCGTAGCGTTTATCGGGCTCTTTTGCGAGACACCTCTCAATGGCCCAACACAGCGGAGCGGGGGCGTCTGGTATCTGCACTCCGATCGGCTCAGGGTGCTCCTTGAGAATGGCTACCATCGTTTCCGCTGCCGTGCTTCTTCGAAAGGCACGTTTGCCGGTGACCATCTCGTAGAGCACCAAGCCGAACGAGAACTGGTCTGAGCGGAAATCCATTCGACCGTAGCTAGCCTGCTCGGGTGACATGTATTGCACCGTCCCTAGAAGTTGGCCCGGTCGAGTCTGCCACGAGGATTGAGTTTGCGCGTCGAGAAGCTCTTCGCCGGGTGAGGCGAACTTCGCGAGGCCAAAGTCGAGGATCTTGGCGAGTCCGTCGTGAGAGATCATCACGTTTGCGGGCTTTATGTCCCTGTGTGCGATGCCCGCTTCATGCGCCTTGGCGAGGCCCTCTGCCACTTGCGCGGCAATTTCGATTACTTTACGTATCGGGAGCACGCCGGCGGCAAGCAGCTCGCGCAATGTCTTACCATCTATCAACTCCATCGCGATGTAGTGAGTGGAACCGTCCTCGCCCAGTTCGTAGATGGTAATGATATTGGGGTGATTGAGGGCAGATGCGGAGCGCGCTTCTCGCTCGAAGCGGTGCAACCCATCACTGTCGGCGGAAAATGCGACGGGCAAAATCTTGATGGCAACATCGCGATTCAGGCGCGAATCCCGCGCCCGGTAGACTTCGCCCATGCCTCCCGCGCCGAGCGGAGCGACGATCTCATAGTGAGCAAGTTTGGTGCCTGGAGCTAGCATCGTGGCCGTAAGATTATAACGTCAAGGGCGCCATCGTGCGGTTCGTTCAGCTTTCACACAAACGTATAACAAACTTGCGGCGGATGTGAAAACGCGGATTTCCCGCCGGGGCGAGCGAAGAGAGATTCTTCGTCGGACCCTCATCAGAATGTCTCGCGGAGAACCAACGAAGTGGAGAGGTGATGGCTCGCGCGCGCGGAGCGGGCGCTAGGGATTGACAGACGCAAGACGCCTTGCGGCGAGACTGATCATTAAGCGCGTTGTGCCGGTGAAGATCATGCTGATTCCGACGAGCGTTCCGATCACCCACAACGAGCTTGAGGGCCATTGCCTCCAAACCAGCAGGCCGAGAATCAAGGTGATGATGCCGTCCATCAGAAGCCAGCCCGATCCTCCCGCGTGGCGGTTTTGAAAATAGGCTGCCAAGTCCAACACGCCTTCGGCTAAAAAGAAAATTGCTAGGCCCAGGGTGAGGCCGGCGACCCCTATGACAGGATGCATCAGAAAAAATATCCCGACGATCAGATAAAGAATCGCGACGAGGAGCTTCCAGAGTACGCTGCCGGCGCCTTTCGACTGGAAGGCATGGATAAATTGAAATCCGCCGCTGAGGACAATCAGCCACCCGATGACTATGACCACGCCGAACGATGTGGCTAACGGGAGCGAGATTGCCAGGAAGCCGAAGACGATGAGCAGAATGGCCCATACGATTGACGGTCCGGAGCCCAAGTTGGAAAGCTTCGCCTCTGCCATGATTCTATTCCTCCTCGCAATTGGACGATTTGCGGATGACCTGGAGGAAGCTAATAACACAAATGCGGTTGAATTGTTAGAACTACCGGATGCGGCAGGCGCCGACAGTGATCCTCGGTGGCGCGCCGCTGGATTACTTTTTGTCTAAATATTTTGCGATTATGGCGGCGCAGGATTCTACGAAGTCCTGATCCGATTTGGTGAAGGTGCCGGCGAAGTAGCTCTCGATATCAAGTTCGGCCGCGAGTTTTTTCTTCACGAAGATGGGGACGACGATTTCGCACTTCACCATGGACGACCCGGCAAGATAACGCGGATCGGTAGAGACGTCGTGTACGACTATCGTTTTGCCGGTTATACCCGCGGCGCCGCAGAGTCCTGTGTCGAGGGGGATTCGAAGATTGGGCGTGAAGCTGCCGACGAACGGGCCGATCACCAGGATGCCAGGGTCTGCTGGGTCGACAAGATAGAAGCCGACCCAGTTGTAGCGCGTCATTTTTTCGTGAAGGCGCTGAGAGATGCGCTCCATGACGGATTTGACCGTGGGAGCGGTCAAAGCGAAGCCCTGTAATTCACGGAGAAGATCTTCGTGGACTGGCATCATGTTTCGGCCCTCGAGTCGAGCGGCGTGGGGCTTTGGTGTCACGCAGCGCTCGGCTGTGTCAACACATTAGCATACGTGGATGGGGGAATTTTGTGGGAGGGGTCCGATCTGGGCCGCGTACGGCGAGGTGCTCTAAAATGTGCCGCACGAAAATCGGTGCGGCGCTAAAGGGTGCGCTTAAATCTGAAGGCCGAATTGATTGTGCATTTCGCGACGGCCTACGCGGGTGATGGACAGCGCGCGACTGGCGAGATCCTGGATTACCCATTTTCGTTTTAGCGCGATTTTTAGCAAAGCTGCACCGAGAGCGCCGCCGACATGAGGGCGCCGTTCACTCCAGTCCACACAGGCGAAGGCGAAGCGGCGGCGCAGCGCTCGAGTTGCGCCAACGTCAATTCCGAGGGTGGCACACGCCTTCGTTCCACGCGGCGTGAGGTCGTAAGCTTGGCCGTTTGCCGAAGCATCCGATAGCCAGCCGAGCGCGGTGAGGCGATCGTGGAATGAAACGCCCAAGGCGCC
>Ga0182015_10002238_pt1 | contig 23916 bp, 18 predicted proteins | sample 712P3MmetaG_FD_120478 | JGI IMG/M metagenome (GOLD analysis project Ga0182015, IMG submission 120478) | Permafrost microbial communities from Stordalen Mire, Sweden - 712P3M metaG | ecosystem: Environmental > Terrestrial > Soil > Wetlands > Permafrost | place: Sweden: Stordalen | collected...
GGGTATAATGCCCTGCGTCCGGGCGAAAGCCGCACCACACGACATGAGCGAACCGACGATCTCCGCCGCGACTTCCCAGACCAGCCCGTTGATGCGCCAGTATCACGCCATTAAATCGCGCTACCCGCACGCGCTGGTGCTATTCCGGCTGGGCGATTTCTACGAGCTGTTCTTCGAGGACGCCGTCGTGGCTGCGCGGGAATTACAGATCACATTGACTTCGCGTAATCGCGAACGCGGCGAGCAGATTCCGATGTGCGGCGTTCCCTATCATGCCGCCGAGGCCTACGTGGCGCGGCTCTTGCGCGCGGGATACAAGATCGCGGTGTGCGACCAGATGGAAGAGGCTGGGCCGGGCAAGAAACTCGTGCGGCGCGAAGTCGTGCGCGTGATTACGCCGGGCACGGCCACGGGACTGAACGTGATCGAGCCGCGCGAAAATAATTTTCTGGCGGCGGTGGCGCGAGGAGCGGCGGGCTCGGCGATCGGACTGGCGTTCGTGGATGTGTCGACCGGCGAATCGAGCGCCACGGAGTTTTCCGGGCCGGGCGCGGAGGAGAAACTTCGCGACGAAATCGATCGGCTGCATCCGCGGGAGATTCTGCTGCCGCGGCAAGCGGGACTGTTCGCGCGCGATGCGGGATCCGGCGTGGGCGCCGATGGTTCGGCGGCGCGGCTACCGGGAGGTGATTCTTCCGAAACGCGCATCGAGGAATGGGTTTTCGCCCACAGCTATGCGGAACGGATTTTGCGCGAACAGTTCGGCGTATCGGGCCTGGAAGGTTTTGGGTTGGCCGATCACCCGGAGGCAACGCGCGCTGCCGGCGCTTTAATTCACTATTTGCGCGAGACGTCGGCGGTCGGGGCGGAGGGCGATGGCGCGAGGGCGGATGCGCTGCGGCACGTCGATCGTATGCGCTTTTACGAGCAGGCCGATGCGCTGGTGCTGGACACGGTGACGGTGCGCAATCTGGAACTTGTGGCGCCGCTATTTGCGGAAGACGCGGCGCGCGGCACGGCCGTCACGCTGCTCGCCGCGCTTGACGATACCGTAACCGGCATGGGCGCGCGGCGGCTGCGCGCGTGGATTTTGCGGCCGCAGATAGATCGCGCGGAAATCGCAATGCGCTTGGACGCGGTGGGCCAGCTCGTTGCGCAGACGGTGCTGCGCGAGGAGATTCGGCGCGAACTTGGCGGCGTGCAGGACATCGAGCGGCTGGCGGGGCGCATTACGCTGGGCGTGGCGTCGCCACGCGATCTTGTCGCGCTGCGCGATACGCTGGCGCGATTACCGATGCTGCGGGGATTTCTCGAGCGCGCGACAAGCGCGCGCCTCGCCGCGCTGCGCGGGCAGATCGACGATTTCGCCGACGTGCGCGAACGCCTGGAGCGCGCGGTGGCGGACGATCCGCCGAATCTGGCGTCCGATCCTGGTGTGATTCGCGCGGGCTTCGATGCGGAGCTCGATGAATTGCGCGAACTTTCGCAGCGCAGCAAACAGATTATCGCCGCGATGGAAGAGCGCGAACGGCGGCGCACGGGCATCGCTTCGCTGAAGATTCGTTACAACCAGATATTCGGATACTACATTGAGGTGTCAAAACCCAATCTGCATCTGGTGCCGCCGGACTTCGAGCGCAAGCAAACGCTGGTGAACGCCGAGCGCTTCACCGCGCCGGAGCTGAAAGAATATGAGCGCAAGGTGCTGGACGCCGATCAGCGCATCGCAGAAATCGAGCGGCGGCTGTTTACGGAATTGCGCGCGTGGCTCGCCGAACACGCGGGGCGGATGCGGCAAACCGGCGCGGCGCTGGGCGAACTCGACGTGCTGGTGAATTTCGCTCGGCTGGCGGCCTCGCGGCGGTACGCGCGGCCGGAATTTACTGCCACGGGCGAGCTGATGATCGTTGCGGGGCGGCATCCCGTGATCGAGCGGCTGCTCGAACAGCGCGGCGAGCGATTTGTGCCGAACGATTTGTACCTCGATCAGGCGACGCAGCAGATTCTGCTGATCACCGGGCCGAACATGGGCGGCAAGTCCACCTACTTGCGGCAAGCGGCGCTGATCGTGCTGATGGCGCAGATGGGATCGTTCGTTCCGGCCGAGCAGGCGCGACTGCCGATCACCGATCGAATCTTCACGCGCATCGGCGCCTCGGACAATTTGGCGCGCGGGCGATCGACGTTTTTGGTGGAGATGAGCGAAGTCGCGGCGATACTGAACACGGCCACGCCGCGCAGTCTGGTGCTGCTGGACGAAGTGGGCCGCGGCACAGCGACGTTCGACGGACTGGCGATCGCCTGGGCCGTGGTGGAGCATTTGCAGGCGGAGACGCGCGCGTGCGCGCTGTTCGCCACGCATTATCACGAGTTGACGGAGCTGGCGGATTTGTTGCCGGGGGTCCGCAATGTGCACGTGGCTGTGCGCGAGACGCCGGACGACATTATTTTTCTTCGCCGGGTCGAGGAAGGCAGCGCCGATAAAAGTTATGGCATCGAAGTCGCGCGGCTGGCGGGCGTGCCGCGCAGCGTGATCGAGCGCGCCCGCGAAATTCTGCGCCGCCACGAACAGAGCGAACACAAATTGAGCGAAGAGCTGACGCCGGGCGCCGAACATTCTGGCGCAGAGGCCGCCGAGCGCGAACCGCCTCTGTTTACGCCGATCGACCGCACGGTGCTCGAAGCTTTGCGCAACGCCGACCTCGACAATTTGAAGCCGCTCGACGCGCTGAATCTGCTTGCGGCGCTGAAGAAGCAAATTTCATGAGCCGCTCGCGCCGCGCCGCCGCGCTAATGCTCGGGATGATGTCGGGCACTTCCGCCGACGGGATCGACGTAGCTCTCGTGAAGATTGCGTCGGGCGGGCGGCATGGTGTTGGCGGCGCGTCGATCCAGAACTTCGCGAGCTTCCCGTATCCCCGCGCGCTGCGCGAGTCCATTTTGCGCGTCGCGGAAGGCGAGCGCGTCGCTGCGGGCGATATCAGCCGGCTCAATTTTCGCGTTGGCGAGGAATTTGCGCGCGCGGCTCGCGCAGCGCTGCGCCGTTGGCGCGTTCGGCCGGAGCGCGTCGCGGCGATCGGCTCACACGGCCAGACCATCTTTCATCAAGGTTTTGGCCCGGGCCGCGGTGCCTCGATTCCATCCACGCTGCAGATTGGCGAGCCGGCCGTGATCGCCGCGCGCACAGGCATCACCACGATTGGAGATTTTCGCCCGGCCGATATCGCTGCGGGAGGCCAGGGCGCTCCGCTCGTGCCGATTGTGGATTATTGGCTCTACCGCAGCGCGCGCGTGGGCCGCGTCGCGCTGAACATCGGCGGTATCGCAAATCTAACGGTGCTGCCCGCGGGCTGCGCGCTTGGCGACGTATTCGCCTTCGATACAGGGCCGGGCAATATGGTGATCGACGCGCTGGTGTGGCGCGCGACGCGAGGGCGGCAGAAATTCGATCGCGACGCGCGCATCGCCATACATGGCCGGATGATTCCCAAGCTGCTGGCGAAACTGCTGCGCGACGATTATTTTCGCCTGCCGCCGCCGAAGACGACGGGCCGCGAGCGTTATGGCGAAGCGTACGTGCGGCGGCTCGCCGCGCTACCCGAAGCGCGACGCGCCGCCGGCGCCGATTTGATTCGCACCGCGACGCTGCTGACGGCCCTTTCGATCGTCGACGCGATGAATCGCTGGGTTCGTCCGAAAGCGAAAATCGGAGAGATGATCGTTTCCGGCGGCGGCGCGCGCAACCCGCTGCTGATGGCGCAACTCGCCGCGGCGCTGGGCGGAATTCGCGTGATCGATTCGGCGGAACTCGGAGTGCCCGTGGACGCCAAAGAAGCTTTCGCGTTCGCGCTGCTGGCCTGGCAGACGCTGCATCGCCGCCCGTCGAACGTTCCGCGCGCGACGGGAGCGCGCCGCCCCGCGATTCTTGGGAAAATCTGCTATGCGTCACGCGCAAAAATCTAGCGGCTTGACGCGTTCGGCGCGCGCCGCGCTTGCGGCATTCGCCGCATCGATCGCGATCGTGCTCGCAATGTGCGGGTGCTCCGGCGCGCCGCATCCCACTCCGGGAGACGTAACGTTTGTGATCGAATCCACGCCCGCGAATCTCGATCCGCGGATTGGTACGGATGCAGCCTCCGAACGGCTCGACGGCCTGCTCTTCGACAGCCTGGTGCAGAAAGACGCGCGGATGAATATCGAGCCCGATCTTGCCACAACCTGGGAGCAACCCGACCCCGAGACGTACGTATTTCATCTTCGGCACGACGTTCGCTTTCACGACGGGCGGCCGCTGACGTCCGCTGACGTAAAGTTCACGTTCGATTCGATCGCCAGCGGCGCCGTAAGCACTTCCAAGCGCGGCGCTTTTTCCGTGATCCGCGCGATTGAAACGCCCGATCCCTACACGGTTGTTTTTCGCCTGAAAGTTATCTCCACTTCGTTTCTGTGGGACATTTCGCGGCCCGGAATCGGAATCGTGCCATCCGGCGCGGGCGCCGATTTCGCGCAGCACCCCATCGGTACCGGGCCGTTCGTCTTTGAAAGCGAGGTGCAGGACGACAACATCGTCTTCACGCGCAATCCGGATTACTTCGGCGGCGCGCCCCAAATCAACAACGTGCGCTTTCGCATCGTGCCCGACGCGATCGTACGCGCGCTCGAACTTCGCAAGGGCGCGGCCGATATCGAGATGAGTTCCCTTTCGCCCGACATGATTCCCGTTCTCGCCCGCCAACCGGAAATGGCGGTAACCGAATCGCCCGGCACAAATTACAGTTATATCGCTTTTAATTTCGACTCTCCCGCGTTGGCGCATCGCGAAGTCCGGCAGGCGCTGGCCTACGCCACCGATCGCGCCTCGATCGTTCAATATTTGCTGCGCGGCCACGCTCGCTTGGCCGACGGTTTGCTCCCTCCGGGAAATTGGGCCGCCGCGCCAAATCTTCCGAGCTATGCGTACGATCCCGCGCGCGCCGAGCAATTGCTGGACGCGGCTGGATTTCCGCGCCGCGCCGATCTCGGCGGAATGCGTTTGCAACTGACGCTTAAGACGTCCACGGACGAAGGTTCGCGTTTGCTGGGCGCCGTGCTCCGCGAGCAGTGGAGCAAGGTGGGAGTTGATCTGGAATTGCGCGCGCTCGAATTCGGCACGCTTTATTCCGATATCACGCGCGGAAATTTCGAGCTGTACACGCTGCGCTGGACCGGCGCGAACAATGACCCTGCGATTTATCAGTACGCCTTCGACTCCGATCGCATGCCTCCGACGGGAGCCAATCGCGGACACTATCGCAATCCGCAGCTCGATGCCCTGCTGGCGCAGGCGCAAATCGAACCGGACATCTCCCGCCGCCGCGGATTATTCATCGAGGCGCAGCAGATCGTCGCCGAAGATGTGCCGTACATCAGCCTGTGGTTCAACGACAATATTTGCGCGCATCGCACGCGCATCACTGGCATCGAGCTTTCGCCCGCGGGCAACTACGATTTTCTGTGCACGATCCGCGCGAATTAGAATTGCGGGGATTGCCGAGCGGGGAAACGGGCTGCCATCGCGACGGGGGCGAGCGCGGCTACTTCGCCAGCGCTTCGCGAATTTCGCTTTCGGGGAAAAGTCCTTCGCGGATGATGTGCCAGCCGTCGGCACTCAATCCCACGATCGTGGAGGCAAGGCCGACGCCGGTCTCGCCAGCATCGAGCACCAGCGGAAGCCGGTCGCCCAACTGCTCCATCAATTCATCGCCGCTGGAACACGAAGGCGATCCGGAAAGATTCGCGCTGGTTCCGGTGATTGGTCCTTCGGCTTGTTCGATGATCGCGCAGGCCACGCGTGAATTGGGCCAGCGCAACGCCACGCGCCCTGTGTGCCCGGTAACCTTCAGCGGCAAACGGCGCGAGGCTTCCACCACCAGCGTCATGGCGCCGGGCCAGAATTTTTCCGCGAGCTTCATAAATTCCGGCGGAAGATGGCGCGACAGCGTCTCCGCCTGCTTCAGCGAATTCACCAGAATCGGCAGCGCGCGATTATCGGGCCGGCCCTTTACGCGATAAATTTGTTCGACGGCGGAAAGATTGAACGGATCGGTGGCCAGACCGTAAAACGTGTCTGTGGGTATGCCGACCACTTGTCCCGCGTGGATGAGTTCAGCGGCGTAGCGAATCGCGTTCGGGTCGGGCGAATCGCAAGAAACTCTCAGCAGCTCTGCCCGCAAAGTGATCCCGCCTCCAGGCCTGGGCGCCTTCGCTTACGCCGCGATGGACGCCGTCGAAAGGACGGCCCGAATAGGCCTTTTGTTTTCAGCAAAATACCACAGCGGTAGGCCGCACGCAAGCGAATGGGGCACGGCGCGCGCGGAAAATTCGCGGATCGGGCGCGCAAAATCGGGCCTGGGCGCTCGGAGTGTCCGCGCCGGCGTTCTTTGACCCGCGCGGGGCGGTTTGTTAGTCTCGTCGCCATGAAGCCCGCACTCCGCACAAGCCGGCTGCGCGCGGGCATGAGCTCGAGCGCCCCGGCGGACGTCATTTCCAGCCGCGAGAATCGCTGGCTGAAGCGCTTTCGTTCAGCGCTGCACGGCGCGGATTCGGGCGCGGATTCCGCGATCGGCGTGGAAGGGCCGCATTTAGTGGAAGCGGCGCTTGGTTCCGGCGCGCGCGTTGAGGCCGTGCTGATCTCACATTCCGGCGAGCGCCACTTGGCGCGGCTGCAAAGCAAAATTCCCGCCGATGCGCCGATCCTGCGCACCACCGATCGGCTTTTCGCCGGCGTGGCCGCAACCGAAGCGCCGCAAGGCATCGCCGCGCTTGTGCACCCGCGCGAAGCGAGTTTCGACGAAATCACGCGCGGATGCCCGCTGCTTGTGGTGCTCGCGGGAGTGCAGGATCCCGGCAATGTCGGCGCGATTCTGCGCACTGCGGAAGCCATGGGCGCGACGGCCGCCGCGACCTGTTCGGTCGCGGGCGTCGGCACATCGAATCCGCGGGCGCCAAAGGCGTTGCGTGCTTCCGCTGGTTCCGCGCTTCGGTTGCCATTGATGCGCGGCGCGGCGGCGGCGACGATGCTGCTGCAATTGCGCGTTGCCGGCATCAAAAGTATCGCGGCATGCCCTGCGACGCCGGACGGCGCTGTCGGCGAAGGCGCTTCGCGTGCGCTGAGGCCGTGGGAAGTCGATTGGAATGGCCCCGCCGCGCTGTGGATCGGCAACGAAGGCGCGGGCTTGCCCGGCGAGATCGCGCGTTCGGCCGACGCGCGCGTGACGATTCCGCAAGCGGCGGGCAGCGACGCGGGCGCGGTGGAATCGCTGAACGCCGCGGCGGCCGCGACCATCCTATTATATGAAGCGGCGCGGCAGCGCGGCACGCTGACGTAACGCGAAAATTTCGCGACGCGATTCGCGGCCTCGCATCCAACGAACATGAGCCTGTTCGCACAGCCCGGACCGATACACGACGGTCAGGCCGCCGATCGCCCGCTCGCCGAGCGTATGCGCCCGCGTACGATCGAAGAGTTCGTCGGCCAGGAGGCTCTGCTCGGCCCCGGCAAACCGCTGCGCACTCAGATCGAGCGCGACGAAATCGGCTCGATGATTCTGTGGGGTCCGCCGGGCTGCGGCAAGACGACGCTGGCGCGATTGATCGCGCGGCTCACGCGCTCGGAATTCATCGCGTTCAGCGCCGTGCTCTCCGGCATCAGCGAAATCAAACGCGTGATGGCCGAAGCCGAGCGCGCGTTTCGCACGGGCCGGCGCACCATCGTGTTCATCGACGAAGTGCATCGCTTCAATAAGGCCCAGCAGGACGCGTTTTTGCCGTACGTCGAATCCGGCAGCATCGTGCTGATCGGCGCGACGACGGAGAATCCTTCCTTCGAGGTGATCGCGCCGCTGCTTTCGCGCACAAAAGTATATGTTCTCGCGGCGCTCACAACGCCGCAGATCGTCGCGCTGCTCGCGCGCGCCCTCGCCGATTCCGAGCGCGGATTGGGCCGCGAGCACGCCGAAGCCGGCGGCGACGTTCTCGAACGCATCGCGACGTTTTCCGGCGGCGATGCCCGCGCCGCCTACAACACGCTCGAAGCCGCCGTGCGCGCCGCACCAGCGGATGCCAACGGCAAGAAATTGCTCACCGACGATTTGCTCGCCGATATTCTGCAGCGAAAAATTCTGCTCTACGACAAGGCCGGCGAAGAACACTACAACATCATCTCCGCGCTGCATAAATCCGTGCGCAATTCCGATGCCGACGCCGCGCTCTACTGGCTCGCGCGCATGCTCGAAGCCGGCGAAGATCCGCTCTACATCGCGCGGCGCATGGTGCGCATGGCGAGCGAAGACGTCGGACTCGCCGAGCCCGGCGCTCTCGCCGTCGCGATCGCCGCGATGCAGGCGGTGGATTTTCTCGGAATGCCGGAAGGAAATCTGGCGCTGGCGCAGGCGGCGGTCTATCTTTCCCTCGCGCCGAAATCGAATGCCATCTACACCGGCTACGGCGCCGCGACCGCGGACATCGCGGCGACTCGCGGCGAGCCCGTGCCACTTCACTTGCGCAACGCCGTCACGGGCCTGATGAAAAACATCGGCTATGGCAACGACTACCAGCACGCGCACCAATTCGACGATGCTGTAACCGACATGACGTGCCTGCCGGAAAGTTTGGCCGGACGCCGTTACTATCAGCCCACCGATCGCGGGTTCGAGCAACGGCTCAGGCAACGCATGGAGGAGATTCGGCGCATCCAAGCAACCAGAAAGGCGGCTCCGTAAAATAACGTGCGCGCGAAATCTTCAACTCGATTCTCTGCCGCAGCCGCGCTGCTGGCATGCGCCTGCGCGCTCGCCGCGCCCAGAGCCGTGCGCGCGCAGGACAAACCGGATTTTCGCGTCGAGGACAATTGCACCGTGATGGCCTACGCGCCGGATGGCCGCATCGCGTATTCCGTCCAGCGCATGTTTCACGTGAAAAAAGTGATCTACGAACGCGACGACATTTGGATTGCGACCGCGCAAGGCTCGAAGCGCCGCATCGTCGACGGAGAAAAGTTTACTCGCGGCCTCACGCCATTCAGTTACAAAGTTGACGCGCTGGCCTGGTCGCCCGACAGCAAGCAACTCACCGCCCAACTCACGACGAATAAATTGACGGACGCGAAGGGCGACGCGCTGCCGATCGCCGAAACGCTGCTGCTCAACGATTCCGGCGGCGAAATCGCGGTATCCGGCGCAGACAGCCTCGTGCACTCGGCGAGTCATGCCACGTGGCTGTCCGACGACGCGACCGTCGCGTATCTCGCCGACCCGGCACCGCCCGCGCTGCTTCACTCGATCAGCGAAGTCGTGCCGGCAACGGGCAAGACAACGCAACTTTTCCCCGACCAGGGATTCGCCGCCGTCGCGTGGGCGCCAAGTTCCGACAGCGCCATCGCTATCGCCACGAGTTCCGCGCGCCGCGCCGCCGCGCGTCTGGTCGTCGTGAATCTTGCGCGCCAAACACTTCGCGAAATCGCGCCGATTGACGCCTACGTCGGCGGCCTCACGATTTCCCCCTCCGGACACCTCGCCGCCTATTTCATCGATCCCGAAGTGCTGGAAGTGCGCGACCTTGCCAATCCGAACCGAGTGGGCCGCGCGCACGTGGCGTTCGGAAAATATTATTGGTCCGCCGACGAGACGCGCATTTTGCTGAAACGCGGCGACGAACAGCACCAGGCAGATCTTGTGTGGGTCGCGCTTCCGCCGCTGGACATTACTCCGCCCGGCCAGGATGTTCCCATCACGGAACCGGACCCGGAACCGATCTTCCACGATCTTGAATATCCCAACTTCGCGGTTTCGCCCGACGGCCATTCGATTGCCGTGATCGAATTCGGCCGCGGCTGGATTTTGGTCTATCCGCTTCCCGATTAGGATTGGTCGGCGAGGGTAGTTCGTCTGCGGTTCAAATCACGGCGCGCAAACGCGCGCCTACTTTTTATGCTTGGCGGGCGCGGACGAATGCTTTGCTTGTCCCGGCTTCGGCCGCAGCGCGGAAAGAAATCTGTCGAGCGGCAAAGTATTGATGACGTCACGCTTTTCAATCCAACCGCGGCGCGCCATCGAGACGCCGTAATGCATCTGCTGCAGGCCGCGCGTGGAATGCGCGTCGGTCGAAATCACGATGCGCACGCCGCGATCTTTGGCCATCCTCAAGTAAACATCCTTCAGATCGAGGCGCTCCGGCGCCGCGTTGCATTCCACCACCACGCCGTGTTTCTTCGCCGCTTCCAGAATTCGCTCGAAGTCATACTCAAACGCGTCGCGCCGCAGCAGCAGCCGCCCGGTCGGATGCGCGATGATTTGCGTGTACGGATTCTCGATCGCCGCCAGCAGCCGTTCCGTCATCGCCGCGCGATCCATATTCATGTACGAATGCACCGACGCGACCACGACGTCGAGCTGCGCCAGGACGTCGTCCTCCAGATCGAGCCTCCCGTCCTTGCGAATGTCCACCTCGATCCCCGCCAGCAAACGAATGCCTGCCACTCGGTCATTCACCGCGTGAATTTTCTTGATTTGCTCGAGCGTGCGTCGCTCGTCCATGCCGTTTGCCACCGTCACGGCCTGGCTGTGATCGGTCAGCGCGATATATTCGTAACCCAGGGCCTTGGCCGCCGCGCCCATCTCTTCGATCGAGTTCGTGCCGTCGCTCGCCGTCGTGTGCATCTGCAGATCGCCGCGCATGTCGCCCAAGTCGATCAGTTTCGGCAAGCGATGCTCGGCCGCGGCCTCGATCTCGCCGGTATTTTCGCGCAGCTCCGGCGGAATCCAATCGAGCTTCAGTTTCGCGTAAACTTCTTCTTCCGTCGCGCCCGCCACGCGCCGCTCTTCCTCGACTGTCGCCAGCGCGTATTCGTTCAGCGTGTAACCCATCTTGTTCGCGCGCCCGCGCAAGGAAACGTTGTGCTCCTTCGAGCCCGTAAAATAAATCATGGCCGCGCCGAAATTGGTTTTCTCCAGCAGCCGAACGTCCACTTGCATCCCGCTTGTCAGCCGCACGCTCACTTTGTTTTCGCCGCGCGCCAGCGTCTCTTCGATCTCGGGATATTTCACAATGTGTTCTTCAACGGCATCCACATCTTTCCGCGAATACTTCCCTTTCGGAAATGTCACAAGTAAATCGAGGTCGCCAATCGTCTCCTTCGCGCGCCGCAGCGAACCGGCCGCCGTCACCGAATCCACTTTCGCGCCCAACTCCTCAATGTACTGGATCAATTTCCCGGCCGCGGCCTGCGCGGCGCTGATCAGGAATCGGCCCGACGAACGCTTGAAGACCTCGACGGCCTTCAGAATATTCTGCTCGCTCTTCTCGCCGAACCCCGCAAGATCGCGCAGCTTTCCCGAGCGCGCTACCTGCTCCACCTGCTCCACAGTCCCCGCCTTGAAGTGCTTCCACAGCAGCGCGACTTTTTTCGGGCCCAGCGATTGCAATGTCAGCAGATCGAGGATCGTCGGCGGATATTTCTTCAGGAGTTTCTTGCGCAGCGAATAGTCGCCGGTCTTCAGGATTTCCTGAATGTGCTCGGCCATGCGCTCGCCGATGCCAGGCAACTCTTCGAGGCGTTTCGGATCGGAGGCGATCTCCGCGATCGATTCCGGCAGCGAATCGAGCATCTCCGCGACGCGCTCGTAACTGCGGTAACGCCCGATGATCGCGCCATCGATTTCAAGCAGGCTGGCGGTTTCGCGCAACACGCGGGCAACGTCGCGATTTTCCATGGCAGTGGGATTACTGGCCCAGAATGTGGGCAAATATCAGCGGCGCAACGATCGAAGCGTCGGACTCAATCACGAATCGCGGCGTATCGATTTCAAGCTTGCCCCAGGTGATTTTTTCGTTGGGCACCGCGCCGCTATAAGAACCATACGAAGTCGTGCTGTCGGAAATCTGGCAAAAGTAGCCCCACTTCCGCACCGGCTCCCGCAAATCCTGCTCGATCAGCGGTACTACGCAGATCGGAAAATCTCCCGCGATCCCGCCGCCGATCTGAAAAAAGCCGACGGAACTTTTCGCCGTGGTCGCTTTATACCATTCGATCAGCGCCGCCATCTGCTCCACGCCCGATTTCACCACGCCAAAGCCTGAAAGGTCGCCGCGAATCACGTTGGCCACGAAAATATTTCCGAGCGTGGAATCCTCCCATCCGGGCGTGTAAATCGGCAGGTTGCGCTCGCATGCCGCGATGATCCAGGAATCTTTCGGATCGATCTGAAAATATTCCTTGATCATGCAGCTGCGAATCAATTCGTACATGTACTCGTACGGGAAATGGCGCTTCCCCTCCTTGTCGGCGCGCTGCCACAGCTTCAGCACTTGCCGCTCGATGCGCCGCATGGCTTCTTCTTCGGGGATGCACGTATCGGTCACGCGGTTCATGCCGCGTTCGCGCAGCGCCACTTCATCGGCGTCGGTCAGATTGCGATAGTTCGGCACGCGCTTGTAGTAATCGTGCGCGACGAGATTGAAAATGTCCTCTTCCAGATTCGCGCCCGTGGTGCAGATGGCGTGCAGCTTGTCCTGACGGATCATCTCGGCGAGCGAAAGGCCCAGTTCCGCCGTGCTCATCGCGCCGGCCATCGCCAAGAACATTTTTCCGCCGGCGTCCAGATGCGCCGTATAGGCGTGCGCGGCATCGCGCACCACCGCGGCGTTGAAATGCCGGTAATGGTGGTCGACGAATTGGCGGATGCTCATGCGCTCCTTGTTCGCGCCGAAAGTTTTCGCTCGGCGCGCCTCGCACGCATCGTATTCCACCCGCGCGCGTGTTTCAAGAACAACAGCGAATTAAATTCGCGCCGCGGTGCGCCGGCGCGTCCCCCGCCGCCGCGCTCAGCGCGAACCGCGCGCCTTGGCAACGAAGCGAAGATAATAAAGTATGCCCACCACGGACTTCGCATCGCGCAGCGCGCCCCGCCGAATCATGCTCAGCACGCGCGCTTGCGAAAACCGCCGAGCCACGATGTGCTCATCGGCTTCCGGCCGCGCCGGCCCCGCCGTCAATCCTTGCGCCGCGAAGATCGCCATCGTTTCGGTCAGGAACCCCGGCGTTGGAATCACCTCGATCAACAATCGATATCTCCGCGCCGTGTACCCGGTCTCTTCAAGCAGCTCGCGCCGCGCGCCCGCCAGCGACGATTCGCCGGGTTCTTTGCTTCCCGCCACCAATTCCCACAGCGATTCTCCCGCGGCGTATCGAAACTGCCGTACGAGCAGCACATCGCCATTCGGAAATACCGGCATCACGACGACTGAACCGTTGTGCGCGATGATCTCGCGCGTCGCGCGCAATCCGTCCGGCTCGATAATTTCGTCACGCCGCACGTCGAACACCAGTCCCTTGAAAACGGTTTTACTGCTTACGACTTTCGCGCGCTTCTCCGCCATTTTTCTCTCCCGCATCGCAAATGCCGCCCAACATCATAGCAGGCCGCCGCTCCCGCGCCGCGCCTTGCCGCTGCGCTCGCCGTTTGCATATACTGGCCGAGGTTTCGCGTCCCGCGCCATGCCCATCAGCACACTGATTGTTGACGACGAAAAGCCCGCTCGTGACGAGCTGGCCTTCCTCCTAAAAAGTTTTCCCGAATTGCGCCTGATCGGCCAGGGCAAAAACGGCGCCGAAGCCGTGGCCATGATTCAGGAGCACGAACCGGAACTGGTTTTTCTCGACGTGCAAATGCCCGGCCTCGACGGTTTCGGCGTAATCAAGAAACTCATCGACCGCAAAGCCAAACTCCCGCATTTCGTTTTCGCCACCGCCTATGACAATTACGCTGTGCAGGCCTTTGAAGTGAATGCTGCCGACTACATCCTGAAGCCGTTCGACAAAGCGCGCCTGGCGCGCGCTGTCGCGCGCGTAAAAAAAGCTCTCGATGCCGACGCGTCGCCCGCCGCGCAGCTCGAACTGCTTGTCAGCCAGATCGGCGCGGGCCGCGCGGCACAGCGCATAAAATTAATCGTCAAAACGCAGCAGCGCCTCTTGCTCGTGGACGCCGACGACGTGATCTACGCCTCGATCGCCGACGGCCTGATCACCGTCGTCACCAAGGAGGTCGAGGGCAGCTCGAATTGCCGCACGATCGAAGAACTTCAGACCTCGCTCGATTCCGATCGCTTCTGGCGCCCGCATCGCTCTTATCTCGTGAACATCAATCACATCAAGGAAGTCGTGCCGTGGTTCAAGTCCAGCTACATGCTGAAAATGGCCGACCGCCGCGCTTCGGAAATTCCCGTCAGCCGCGCGCAAACAAAGCGCCTGCGCGAACTGCTGCGCATGTAGCCGCGCGCTTTTCCTCCTGACGCAGCGCCCGCTTTGCGGATACAATGGCGTTGCTCATGCCACGTTCGCTGACGCCGTCCGCACGCACGCCAAATCTCGATGGAGTTCTCTCGTTTGATCGCCGCGCCTAAGCAACGCGTGCTGAGCGGGATGCGCCCGACTGGCCGCTTGCACATCGGCCATTTTTTCGGAGCCCTCGCCAACTGGATCGAAATCCAGTCCGCATACGAATGCTTTTTTTTCGTGGCCGATTGGCACGCGCTCACTTCCGATTACGCCGATACGTCGGCGATTGCACAGAACTCCATCGAAATCGCGACCGACTGGCTCGCCTCCGGCCTTGATCCCAAGAAGTGCACGATGTTCGTGCAATCGCAAGTGCCCGAACACGCCGAATTGCAACTCCTGCTCTCCATGGTGACGCCGCTCGGCTGGCTCGAACGCGTCCCGACGTACAAGGAAGCTCTTGAAAACGTCAAAGGCAAGGACCTGCATACCTTCGGCTTTCTCGGCTACCCCGTTTTGCAAGCCGCCGACATCGTGATCTATGACGCCGATCTCGTTCCCGTCGGCGAAGACCAGGTCGCGCACGTCGAGCTGACTCGCGAAATCGTGAACACATTCAACACGCTCTACGGATTCGATGTCGACTTCGAGCAATGGGAGAAGCACGACAAGCGCGGCCTTACGAAAGCACTGCGCCACGTTCAAACGATCGACCGCGAATCCGTGCGCAAACAAGTTCTGGAAGAAGGGCTCGTCAATTTCTATAAGCGGATTGGCGATGCGGATCAGAAGTATGTGCGCATCACTAAAGTTTTGCGCGAGCCCGATGCCATGCTCACCAAGACCCCTCGCATTCCCGGCACTGACGGTCGCAAGATGTCGAAGTCCTACGGCAATTTTATTTCGCTCAGCGAAGACGACGATTCAATTCGCAAGAAATTGCGCGCGATGGTCACCGATCCCGCCCGTAAACGCCGAGAGGACGTTGGCAATCCGGACGTGTGTCCCGTCTTCGACTGGCATAAACTGTTCTCGACGCCTGAAGTGATCCAGCGCATCCGCCGCGATTGCACCACCGCCGCGATCGGCTGCGTCGATTGCAAGCAAGTGGTGGCCGACGCGCTGATAAAATGGATTGAGCCGGTGCGCGAACGCCGCCGCGTTTTCGAGTCCAAACCCGCGGCCGTGCTCGAAATTCTGGACGAAGGCTCGAAGAAGGCGCGCACCGTGGCGCAGGCCACAATGGAACGCGTGCGCGAGGCCGTCTTCGGCTGGAAGAAGACGCGAGAATCGATTGCGTCGAAGGCGAGAAACTGAGCAATGGCATCGCCGCTAAAAATTCATCTCGCGATCTACGACGGGCCGCTGGACTTGCTTCTCGATTTGATCAAGAAGCAGGAACTCGACATCCACAACATTCCCATCGCGCAGATCACCGGCCAATATCTCGATTATCTGCACAAGCTCGAGCAGCTTGACATGGATGTCTCAGCCGAATTCATTTACATGGCCGCGACGCTGATCTACATCAAATCAAAAATGCTTCTGCCGCCCGATCCCCTCGCCGGCCCCGAAGGCGCGGAGGATCCGCGAGAAGAGCTCGTGCATCGCCTGATCGAGCACGAAAAATTCAAAAGCGCGGCGCAACTCCTCTACCAGAAGCAGCAGATCGAACAACACGTCTGGTCGAAACCCGATCGTTCGCTCTACGAAGGCGAAGGCACCGAAGCCGAACTCGTCGTCTCGCTTGTCGATCTGGTGAAGGTGTTCCAGCAAGTTCTCGAGCGCCGCAAGGAAATCACGCGCATTGAACTGCATCACGAGCAAATCACCGTCCCACAAATGATGGATTTGCTGCGCAAGGAATTGCTCGCCAACGAAGAGGGCGTCAGCCTGATTCGCTTTTTCGAGTCGTGCCCGTCGCGGCAGGCCATGATCGTCGCTCTGCTCGCCGTGCTTGAGCTCGTGCGCCTGCAAGCGATCGTGCTCGTGCAGGAGCAATTGTTCAGCGAGATTCAGATTCGCAAGCACAAATTATTCGACCTGGTATTTTCCGGCGGCGACGCCCTGGGCGAAATTGAGAAACAATATGAATAGCCGCGCATCACACGCCGCGCGCATTCGAGGACTCGCATGACGCCCGCCGAACTTACAGGCTCGCTGGAAGCGATCATTTACGCCGCCGACGAGCCGGTCACGCTCGATCAATTGGCCTCCGCTGTCGGCGAGGAAAAAACCGCCGTGCGCGCGGCTCTCGATCTGCTCGTCGCCTCATACGCGCCGGACGAACGCGGCGTGGAGATCCGTCGCGTGGCCGGCGGCTACAAGTTCTACACCAAGCCGCAGCATCACGACGCCGTCCGCCGCTTCATCAAGGCACTTCGTCCGCCGTTGCGCCTCACCATGCCGGCGCTTGAGACGCTGGCCGTGATCGCCTACAAGCAGCCCGCCACGCAGCCGGAAATACAGGAAATTCGCGGCGTGAATTGCGCCGGGGTGATTCAAACTCTGCTTGAAAAGCGCCTGATCTCGACGGCCGGACGCAAACACGTTCTCGGCCGTCCAATTTTGTATCGCACCTCGAAAGAGTTCATGATGCGCTTCGGACTTTCCGATCTCGACGAGCTGCCAAGCCTCAAGGAATTCGAGCAGCTCGCGCGCGATGCTCTTGGCACCGACGAGGGCCTGGCTCCGGCTGAATTTGAGCCCGGCACTGAAACGTCGCCCGGCGGACCCGAGCCGTCTTCTGAAACTTCGACCGAGAACGACGCGGCCGGCGCTGAGCCGTCGCCCGCAGACGAATCACACTAGCTCCCACAGGCCCACTCAATGCTCCAGCGTTTGCAAAAAATAATCGCGCAAGCCGGAATCGCCTCTCGCCGCCACGCCGAAGAATTGATTCGCAGCGGCCAGGTGCGCGTGAACGGCGCAGTCGTCACCGAACTTGGCTCGAAAGCCGATCCCGATCACGATCGCGTCGAAGTCGCGGGACGCGTCGCCGAAATCCCCGAACAGCGCGTCTATGTTCTTCTGAACAAACCGCCGGATGTGGTCTCCACCATGGCCGATCCCGAAGGCCGCACCACGTTGCGCAATTTTCTGCGCGGCATGCCGGAGCGCGTCTTCCCCGTCGGGCGCCTGGATTACTTCGCGAGCGGCTTGCTTCTGCTCACAAACGACGGCGAACTGACCGCGCGGGTTCTGCGCGCCGCGAAACTTTTGCGCCAGACCTATTGGATCAAGGTGAAAGGCCGCATCAGTGAAAGCGAAATGCAGGAAGCCGGGCGCGCCGCCGACGCGCACTTCGCCCCGCTCAAAGGACCGTGGGCGCGCCGCTCCGCCGAAAATCCGTGGTACGAAGTCGAACTCACCGGCGCCAGCCGCGACGCGCTTGGCCGCTCGCTCCAGCGGCAAAAGCATCCGATCGAAAAAATGAAACGCGTGCAGCTCGGCACGCTGGATCTGGATAACGTTCCGGAAGGCCACTACCGCCGCCTTGAACCCGACGAAGTCGACAAATTTTCCCGCGCCGTCGATCGCGCGCTCGCGGAACCAATTTCGTCCGCAGCCGCCGCGCCGATCTTTCGTCCCGCGGTCGCGTCCCCGAAGACGTTCGTGCCGGCGAGACCCGTCGCGCTACCGAGCTTCCCCCCTCCACTCGGCGCGCAGTTCAAGCGCCCGCAACCAAAACCGCGAGAACCGTGGCGTGCGCGGCAGACTGGTCCGCCACGCCAGTACAAATCCGGCGCCGCGCCGCGCTCGCAGAATCAGCCGCGGCCAGGAGCGCCCACTCATCGCCCCGGCGCGCCACCACAAAAGGATTGGCGCGCGCAAAAATCCGGCCCGTGGCGCGGAAACAAATCTGGCGGTCCGCCGCGCTCGCAGAATCAGCCGCGACCCGGAGCGCCAACTCACCGCCCCGGCGCGCCCGCGAAACAAGATTGGCGCGCTCAAAAATCCGGCCCATGGCGCGGAAACAAAACCGGCGCCCCGCCGCGCTCGCAAAACCAATCGCGGCCCGGAGCGCCAACACATCGCCCCGACGCCCCGGCAAAGCACGATTGGCGCGCCGAAAAATCCGGCCCATGGCGCGGAAACAAAGCCGGCGGTCCGCCGCGCTCGCAAGGCCAGCCGCGACCCGGACAACCCCATCACCGGCCCGGCGCGCCCGAAAAGCGCGAATGGCGCGGAGACAAAACCGGCGGCGCGCCGAGCTCGCAAAACCGTCCGACAAACCGTCCACAAAATCGGCCACCGAACCGTCCGCAAAATAATGCTCAGCGGCCGGATCGTCCACAACGCCCACCGAACTTCGCGTCGAAACGGAGTCGCCGCCCCGATCGCCCCGACCGCGATCCGCGGCACACGCCGCGCCACTCTCGGTGACAGCCGATCCGATTCGCGACCTGCTCGAAGGCGCGAAAGTCATCGCGGTCGTCGGACTCTCCTCCAGCCGCTCGCGGCCGAGCAACGGCGTCTCGCGCTATCTGCAATCAGCCGGCTACCGCGTCATTCCCGTGAATCCGAATGAGACCGAAGTGCTCGGAGAGCGAGCCTACCCGCGCCTTGAAGACGTGGCGGAGAAAATCGACATCGTGGATATTTTTCGCCGTTCGGATGCCGTGAGGGAAATTGTGGAGAGCGCGATCAAAATCGGCGCGCGCGCCGTGTGGATGCAGGAAGGCGTGGTGCACGAAGCCGCTGCCGAACGGGCGCGCGCAGCGGGCTTAATCGTAGTGATGGATCATTGCATTATGAAAGCGCACCACCAGCGGTTCGTGGCCTAACTTCCGAGATTAGTCAGCGTCCAGATCGATCTCGCCGACGCCGCCATTCACCTTCAGCCGAATCGTAACGGGCGACTTTCCCAGCGCGGCGTTTACGTAGTCGTCGCCTTCGCGCGTCAATCCGTGCGTGCTGATTGCGCCGATGCCGCCCGCGGCGTGCACGCGCACGCCGACATCCTGCGGCAATCGAATTGTCGCCTGGCCGACACCGCCGTCGATATCGGCATCCAGGTCCGCAGTGCGCGCGCCTCGCAGGTCAACGTCGAGTTGCCCGACACCTTGATTCACTTTCAAGTTGGTCAAGTCAAGTCCTTCGAGGTCGAGCCGCGTCTGCCCCGCCCCCGTGTCGAGCGAGAGATCGAGCGGAACGTTGTTCGCGAATCGCAATTGCCACTCGTTGTTCGACGTGCCCACGTGAATATCCGGCTGCGTCTGCGATATTCTTAGATCGCCGAATCCCCCGGCGACGTTGTAATTCACCTGCGGATCGCCGTAAGCGTCGGAGTATTCGAACTGCGAATCGAGCAGCGACGCCGCGCCTGATGAAATCGCAAGGCTCCCGGCGGGCATATCGACGTGCGCGCGAACCGACGTCGCGCCGCCAAGATCCACCTCGTGGGTCTGATGTAAAGTTCTTCCGTTGCCGCGATGACGCCAGTGTCCAAGCCCGAGTAAGATCACAACGGCCATGAACACGATCACCGCGCCGGATGCTTTCACTTGCGCGGCATTCGGATCCGAACGCGCGCGGAAATAATCGACGATCCCGCCGATCCCAAGAAAAATCAAAATCAACGGCCAAAAGCGCGCCAGTACCGACCACGCGTTGAAACCCACGCCCAAATTCGCCAGCAGTAGAAGGACGCCCAGCGCGATCAACACCGCGGCGCCCCAGATCGAGCGGGCCGGCCGGTGCTCTGTCTCGGACATGTTTTGCCCTCCACCCTGTCTAACGAAGTTCGAGGCCTGAAAGTTCCACGGCGTCCGCGCCGCCGATGGCCGCCGCAGCCGGGAGGCAAAACGCCCAGAAACGCGGTGCCGCTAATCCTTGGGCTTGAGTTTCAAGCGGCTCTTGTTATTTTCGAGGAAGGCGCGCAGATCGGGCACGGCCTCGAGCAATCGAATCCACTGCTCGTAATAGAGTGTCACGGGGAAGCGCCCGAGGCCGTAAACGCTCACGCCTCCTTTTTCGCCGACGCGAAATTCGATGCTGCCTTTCGCGCGCGGCGCCGCCTGCTTTTCAAGTTCGGCGATGCGAGCCAGCAATTCCTCTTTGGTGGGTTCAGGCATCTTTTCGCTCCCTGAAATTCACGAATCGATTGGGCCCGGGGAAAATCATAGCACCGCGGAGAATCCGAATCTCAGGCCGAGGGCGAATTCACGCTGGCGCGAATTTCCCGCCAGCGCTTGGGCCGCTTTTTGGCATCCAGAACTTTTTTGCGCAAGCGAATCGATTTCGGCGTGACCTCGACAAATTCGTCGTCGGCGATAAATTCGATGGCTTTCTCAAGCGTCATGTCGCGCGGCGGAACCAGGCGAATGGCTTCGTCCGCCGACGACGAGCGCATGTTGGTCTGCTTCTTCTCTTTCGTGATGTTCACGCTCATATCGTCTTCGCGGGAATTTTCCCCGACGATCATGCCTTCATACACTTCCTCCGTCGGACCGATGAACATCTCCCCGCGCTCTTGAATGCCCCAGATCGCGAACGCCGTCGAGACGCCCGCGCGGTCGCACACCAGCGCTCCGGTCAGGCGCGAAGCCATGTCTCCGGCGTAATCCGTCCAGCCTTCGAGCACGGAATGAATCAGCGCGGTGCCGCGCGTATCCGTCAGCAACTGGCCGCGCAATCCGATCAAGCCGCGCGAAGGAATGTGAAAATCCATGCGCACCCGCCCGGAATGATGATTCACCATCTTCGCCAATTCCCCGCGGCGGCTGCCCAGACTTTCCATCACGATGCCGATGAACGATTCCGGACAATCAATCACCAGACGTTCCAGCGGCTCCACGCGCCGGCCATTTTCTTCGCGGACCACGATCTCGGGCTTGGCCACCATCAGCTCGTAGCCTTCGCGGCGCATCGTTTCGATCAAAATCGCCAGCTGCAATTCCCCGCGCGCCAGCACGCGGAACGAATCCGTCGCGGAGGTCTCCTCAATGCGCAGCGAAACGTTGGTCAGCAATTCGCGATCGAGACGCGAGCGCAAATCCCGCGAAGTGACGTATTGCCCTTCGCGCCCGGCGAACGGCGAAGTGTTCACCGTGAAAATCATCGTTAGCGTCGGCTCGTCGATCGTCAGCGGCTCAAGCGGCGCCGGGTGCTCGAGGTCCGTAATGCTCTCGCCAATCTGAATTCCTTCCACGCCCGCGATGGCCACGATGTCGCCTGCTGCGACCTCTTCGGCTTCATCGCGATCGAGGCCGCGAAACGTGTAGAGCTTGGTGATCTTGGTGGGCACAAGCTCGCCCGACAATTTCGCGATGCCCACATCGGCTCCGCGCTTGAGAGTGCCTTCAAAAACGCGCGCGATCGCCAGCCGCCCGAGGTATTCGCTGTAATCGAGATTGGTCACTTGAATTTGCAACGTGGCCGCGGGATCGCCCGAAGGGGGCGGAATTTTCGCGACGATCGTCTCGAACAATGGAATAAGGTTCGTGGAATCGTCGCCGAGCTTGTAATGCGCGACGCCCGCGCGCGCGTTGGTGTAGAGCACCGGGAAATCAAGCTGGTCTTCAGTGGCGTCAAGATCGATGAACAGATCGTAGATTTCATCCAGCACTTCGGCGCAGCGCGCATCCGAACGATCGATCTTGTTGAGCACGATGATCGGCGGCAGCTTCGCGGCCAGCGCCTTCTGCAAAACGTAGCGCGTCTGCGGCAATGGGCCTTCGCTCGCGTCCACAAGCAGCAGCACGCCATCCACCATGCGCAGCGCCCGCTCGACTTCGCCGCCAAAATCGCTGTGGCCCGGCGTATCCACGATGTTGATTTTCACGCCGCGATAGGTCAGCGCCGTATTCTTAGCCAGAATCGTGATCCCGCGCTCGCGCTCGAGTTCGTTCGAGTCCATCACGCGGTCGGTCAATTCCTCGTTGTCGCGGAAAATGCCGCTCTGCCGCAGCATGAAGTCCACCAGCGTGGTCTTGCCGTGGTCCACGTGCGCGATGATCGCGATGTTGCGTAGCTGCGTGTTCATAGAGTTTTTGGGCGCTGCGGCCAAACCAATAGGGATGCACGCGACGTGGCGGCCAACCCGAATCCATACCCAAGGGGTTCTGGAGCGGCAAACGCACCTTTCATTTTAGCACGATCCGCGCGTATACGCTTCGGTACCGAGCAGTGCGCCGTTCGTATCGCCAACGGGCTCAGCTCGATCGCCTTTGTGCGGTCGCGATGCACGTTGCAATGCGCGCCGCGTTCGCGCATCATACTGCCTTTGGTTTTGGCGCCACGACGCGCGTGATCCACTCGACCGCGAATCGAGCGCCGCTTTGCTCCACACTTCAGGTTTTCAGAGGAGGAACTTGCATGCGACGACCGTCTCGAATTGCGCCGCCCAAAGGCACGCTCGGCGTGCTGACCGTGGGCATGGGCGCTGTGGCCACGACGTTTATGGCCGGAGTCGAGCTGGTGCGCCGCGGCAAAGCCGCGCCTGTGGGCTCGCTGACCCAGCTCGGCACGATCCGCCTCGGCAAGCGCACCGAGAGCCGCGCGCCGATGGTTCGCGATTTCGTTCCGCTGGCCAAAATCGAAGACATCGCGTTCGGCGGCTGGGACATTTTCCCGGACACGGCGTACGAGGCCGCGAAGAACGCCGCCGTGCTCAGTCCGGAGCACCTCGAACTCGTGAAGGGGTTTCTTTCCAAGATTCGCCCCATGAAAGCCGCGTTCGATCAGACCTACGTGAAACTGATCGACGGCCCCAACGTAAAAAAGGGCAGCAACAAATACGACCTCGCGCTGCAGATCAAGGAAGACATCGCGCAATTCAAAAAGAAATCCAAGGCCACGCGCGTCGTGGTGATCTGGTGCGGCTCGACGGAAATTTTCCTCCAGCCGCACGCCGTGCATCAGACCATCGCCTCATTCGAGAAGGCCATGAAGGAAAATCATCCCGCGATCGCGCCTTCCATGCTCTATGCCTGGGCCGCGATCTCCAGCGGCGTGCCCTTCGCCAATGGCGCGCCCAACCTGACGCAGGACATTCCCGCGCTTCTCGAACTCGCGCACAAAAATAACGTTCCGGTCTGCGGCAAGGATTTCAAGACGGGCCAGACGCTGATGAAGACGATTCTCGCGCCCGGTTTCAAGGCGCGTCAGCTCGGCATGAGCGGCTGGTTCTCCACCAACATTCTCGGCAACCGCGACGGCGAAGTTCTGGAAGATCCCGATTCGTTCAAGACCAAGGAAGAGTCGAAGCTCGGCGTGCTTGATTTTATTTTGCAGCCCAAACTCTATCCCGATCTCTATGGCAAGATTTTTCACAAGGTACGCATCAACTACTATCCGCCGCGCGGCGACAATAAAGAAGGCTGGGACAACATCGATATTTTCGGCTGGCTCGGATACCCCATGCAGATCAAGGTCGATTTCCTGTGCCGCGATTCCATTCTCGCGGCCCCGCTCGCGCTCGATCTCGTTCTCTTTCTCGATCTCGCCAAGCGCGCCGGTCTGCGCGGCATTCAGGAATGGCTCAGCTTCTATTTCAAATCGCCGATCGTCGCGCCGGAGCTTTATCCCGAACACGATCTGTTCATTCAATCCATGAAGCTGAAAAACACCCTCCGTTGGCTGATGGGCGAAGACCTGATCAC
>Ga0182015_10002239_pt1 | contig 23910 bp, 19 predicted proteins | sample 712P3MmetaG_FD_120478 | JGI IMG/M metagenome (GOLD analysis project Ga0182015, IMG submission 120478) | Permafrost microbial communities from Stordalen Mire, Sweden - 712P3M metaG | ecosystem: Environmental > Terrestrial > Soil > Wetlands > Permafrost | place: Sweden: Stordalen | collected...
AAGCCCAGTCGAAACGCTCCTTGCCCAGGATCTGCTCGCGCAGCAAGACCATGCCATATGCTCCCTTGAAGTAGCTCGCCGGATGGGTGATGGGCCAGGTGTATGCCTCCGCCGGCATCAACAGGACCGGCGCAGCCGGATCATCCAACACTTTCAAGATCGTGTCGGGCGGCTCGCCTCCCGCCGAGTATTCTGAGTCGCGCTTCGGGCCGTAGACGCCGCCCTGAAACTCGGCGGACTCACCGATGTCGATGAAGGTGTTGAAGCCCTCGTCCATGAAGGCATTGCGCCGTTCGTTCGATCCCACAATCATCGGAAACCAGGTATGCCCAATCTCATGCGCGGAAATCCAGAAAAGCGTCTTGCCCTTGTCATCGATACCGTCGAAGATGACGCCGGGATATTCCATGCCGGTGGAGAAGCCGGCCACATTAATGGCCGCAGGGTAGGGGTAGGGGTACCACTGCCTGGAAAACCGCTCGACTGCGTCCTTCACATACTCCGTCGAACGCCCCCACGCCTCGTCGCCCACGCTTTCCGGCGGGTAGACACTTTCCGCCAGGCTCTTCTTCCCATTCGGCAGGTTGATGCGCGCCGCATCCCACACGAAGACGGGGCTCGCGCTCCACACCACGTCCCGCGTGTGCTCCATATGAAAATGCCAAGTCAGTGTGCCGGTCGCTTTTGGCCGGCTCGCAGGGTCGTTCACCTCGGCCGCGGTCCGAATCGCCACGGTCTTGTCGCTATTGCTGGCTTCGGCCAGCCGCGCGATCTGCGTCCGAGTCAGTACGTCCTTCGGATTGACCAGCTCGCCCGATCCGGCCACGATCATCTCGCTGGGCACCGTCACGTAATAGTCGAAGTGGCCATACTCCAGATAAAACTCGCTGCCAATATATGGGAGCGTGTCCCATCCCCGAAGATCGTCATATACGCACATGCGCGGATACCATTGCGCCATGTCGTAGATATCTCCCTGCTTCGACGAGCCCCAAGAGGTGCGGCCGCCCCACACACCCGGTACCTGGTATTGATATTTGATGTGGATCTTCAGCACGCTGCCCTTGGGCGCCATCGGCTGAGGCAGCCGGATCTGCATGCGCGTATCGTCGACCAGGGAGTCGGCCTTGAGCAATTCCTTGCCGCGCTCGATCTCAACCGATTCCAGCACAAACCCTTCGGTTGTGCGGCCGTTGGGGTTTTCTTCGCTGTCGGGCACCGGCTTCTTTCGCCGCAGCCCACCGTTTACCACTTGCCCGCGTGCATCCTTGCGATAGATATTCTGCTCCAGGTGAATCCAAAGGCTGGTCAGCGAATCGGGGCTGTTGTTGGTGTAGGTGATCACCTCATCGTTCCGCAGCACCTTCGCAGCAGTATCGAGCGTGGCGTGCATCTCGTAATCCGCTTCGTTCTGCCAGTACGCAGGCCCAGGAGCGCCATTGCTCGAGCGATAGGCGTTTACCGGATCCGGCAGCGTCAGCGGCGCAAAGGTCAGCCGCGGATCATACTTTGTGGGGGCAGTCTGCGACCACGCTACCGGCCCCCCATTCCCTTGAAAGCTCCCCAGCGAGAGGACAGCAGCAGTTATAAGCAGACGGTCAAAGCGCATCGATCGAAAACTCCTGGCAAGCAGAGTGTCCCAGTGGTTCTCTCAGCATACCCAAACTTTTCTTGCCGGTGCAGAGAAGCGGCGGCTCACCAGCTGAAGCCGCCGGAAGGTGGTGGCCACGCTTGACTGAGCTGGCGAAGCAAGACAATCCGTCCGAAGTGATAGGCATTGTGTGCTGCCAGGCTCTCCAGTTGTTCGCGGACCGACATGATGCGAACAGGATCGCCTGGCCGCGAGGGGCACCGAACCTGTTGTTCCAATCGCTTCTCGTCAGCCGCCACCAGGGCCGCCTGACGATTGCCTCGAAAAAAGCGCTGGCATAACTGATCCCAGGACTCGCGCTCGGACACTTCAGGAAATCCAGCAGAAGGATGAACGGGAAACGGCGTCTCCACGCCGGTCACCCAATCCAGGCTGATCTGCTGCCAGAACGTAATATGCCAGAGCTCCTGATAAATGGTGCGCGGGGCGCCCACCACCACTCGATGAGCGAGGGCGCTCTCGACTCCTTCAAGGATGTGGGCCGGAGGCGCCGCTGCACTGTCGCCGATAAGAACCTGCTCTAATTCGTTCATCGTTCTTCCATTCGTTTCTTCATTGATTCAATTGTTCATTCTTTCACGGGCGTATCTTCTCGTGTCTTTCCAGCCTGGCGACCGGCTCATGTATACTCCAGCCACTTTCTAAGGGCCAGCGTGCAAATCACTCCCAATGACGGCCAACTCGCTTCTTCTTCTGCCGGTGACCACCACCTTCATCGGCGGTTGAGGTTGCGCGACCTGGTTCTCTCGCAAATCCTGTGCGTGGTTGGCAGCTCGTGGGTTGGCGTTGCAGCGGGACTTGGCCGAGCCCAGGCTCTCACCTGGATTGCAGCCATGATTGTCTTCTACGTGCCGATGGCTGCTTCTGTGATCAGCCTGAATCGGATGTGGCCATTGGAGGGCGGCCTCTACGTTTGGGCGCATCGGGCGTTCGGCGACCTGGGCGGCTTCCTTACCGCATGGAACTTGTGGGTGTACGGCATCTCGATCGCGGTTGCCATTGTTTACGCCATACCCACCGAACTGTCCTATCTTATTGGTCCTTCGGCAGCAGGACTTCCGGAAAACCGTCTCGCATCGCTCGCGATCATCGCGCTGGTGATCGTAACGATTACGATCGCCGGGCTTCGCGGGCTGGAAGTTGGTAAGTGGATTCATAACGCCGGCGGCATCGCGATCCTGATCGTTTATCTCGGCCTCATTCTCCTTCCGCTCTGGGCGCTCTGGCGGCATATGCCCATCCATTGGACCGCGGGGGTGGTAGAACTTCCACCACGGAATCTTAGGTCGCTGGCGCTCTTCGGCCAGATGGTCTTCGGTGCGCTCTGCGGCCTGGAGTACATTGCGATCCTGGCTGGGGAGAGCAGGCACGCGTCGCGCAGTATTGGACAATCGGTATGGATCTCCTCGCCGGTCATCTGCGCCACGTTCATTCTTGGCACCAGTTCTGTGTTTGCGTTTAGTCAGAACGGTCACATCGATTTCATTGCTCCCATTCCACAGACAGTTCGCTTGGCCCTGGGCAACAGCGGGATCGGCAACCTGGTTGCCGTTGCCGCCATTCTTTTGGTCCAGATACGTTTGCTTGCAGCCGCCAGCTACTTGTTCACCGGAGTCACTCGTCTGCCTATGGCCGTGGGTTGGGATAACCTGGTTCCAGCCTGGTTTACACGCCTCCACCCCGCTTGGCGGACGCCAGCAAACTCCATCCTATGCACCTCAGCGCTTATGTTTCTCCTGTTGGTGCTGGGGAGCCTTGGGGTACACGCGCAGGAGGCTTATCAACTGCTCTCGAATGCCGGCCTCGCCCACTACGAGCTTGCCTATCTCGCGATGTTTGCTATTCCCCTGGCCGGGTTCAGGACCTTTCGCCGCTCGATGCCCGGATGGCTCAAGTGGACTTCCCTGATTGGCTTTTGCGCTACGCTCTTCAGCCTGCTGATTTCAGCGTATCCATTTGTTGACGTTGTGAACCCGCGTGTGTACGCCGCGAAGATTCTCGGCACAACCGCGTTCAGCAACCTGACCGGCCTTGCCTTCTACAAGCTGCGCACTCGATCAAGAATCTCTATGGCGCGCACTGAATAGTGGCCACGCTCATTGTGGTATCGTCTACCAACTTGTGAAGAGGACTTAGCCCATGATGTGTGATCGCGAGACGATACGAGGTTCCCGACCGGTTATTTGCTGTTGCGCTGTTGTGCTTTTTCTGACGACGGCCTGCAAGCAGCAGGCGCCGGACACGCGACCAGCCGACCAACAGACGATCCGAGACCTGGACGGCCAATGGTCGAAGACGGCCGGCACCCGAGACCTGGATGCTACTGTGGCCTATTACAGCGATGACGCGGTTCTGCTTCCGCCGAACGAGCCTATTGTCACGGGCAAGCAAGCGATTCGCGCTTCGTGGGTGTCGCTGCTGAGTCCAAATATTGCGCTCTCCTGGCAAGCGAACAAGGTGGATGTCGCGCGATCGGGTGATCTGGCATACGTAGTGGGCGCTTATACATTGACGACGAGAGATGCCGTAGGCAAACCGGCCATGGACCACGGCAAGACCGTCGAGGTATTCAAGAAGCAGGCGGACGGTAGCTGGAAGGTGGTGGCCGATATGTATAACTCCGACCTGGCCGCGCCGCCGGCTTAAAAACCGGACTAGGAGACGGAGCCGTCAAGCTCAGAAATGCGGCGACGGAGATAACGAAGCTCGACAGCATTGGTGGTGAGAGCCAGGCCTCGATGGTAGCTCTCAAGTGCTTCGCGATTGCGTCCCATGCGACGCAGCAAGTCGGCGCGGGCGGCGTGGTAAAGATGGTAGGAATCGAGTTCGCCCGACGAGCCTAGCCCATCTATCAACGCCAACCCCCGGTCAAACCCTTCGCTCATGGCGATCGCCACTCCGTAGTTGAGCAGAACAATCGGCGAGGACTGACGTTCGTTGAGAATGGCGTAGAGGGCTGCGATTTGCTTCCAGTCGGTTTCAGCGGCGGTGCCGGCTTCGCCATGAACGGCGGCGATGGCTGCCTGCAATTGATAGGGACCGGCATTGCGACGACCCAGCGCGCGCTCGACCAACCGAATACCCTCGGCAATCTGATCCCGGTGCCAGAGAGAGCGATCCTGCTCCTCCAGGGTGATCAGTTGCCCGTCATTACTTGAGCGGGCATCACGGCGCGAGTCATGCAGAAGCATCAGAGCCAGAAGCGCCAGGCTCTCGGGATTATCGGGCAATAGTTCAATAAGCGTGCGCGCCAGGCGAATCGCTTCGGCACAGAGTTCACGGCGCACCAGGCTATCGCCAGAGCTCGCCGAGTAGCCCTCATTGAAGATGAGGTAGAGCACCGCCTGCACGGCAACAAGACGCTCAGGCAGAGAGGCGGGACCGGGAACCTGATAAGGGATGCGGGCTTGCTGGATTTTGCGTTGAGCGCGCACCAGACGTTGCGCGAGCGTCGGCTCAGGAATCAGAAAGGCGCGGGCGATCTCGGTTGTGGTGAGTCCGCCCAGCGTGCGCAGGGTAAGCCCGATCTGCGCATGCATATTGAGCGCAGGGTGGCAGCAGGTAAACATAAGGCTTAGCCGATCATCGTCAAAAGGGTGGCTCATTTCCTCTTCGATCGCATTGCTGCGCGATTCGTACTCGTACAGCAGCTGGCTTTCATTGTTGCGGCGCGTCTGTTCACGGCGAGCATAGTCGATAAGCCTGCGGCGAGCGGTTGCCGTGATCCAGGCAGCGGGATTCAGCGGAACGCCTTCGTTGCGCCAGGCTATGACGGCGGCGGCGAAGGCGTCCTGCATTGCTTCCTCGGCAAGATCGAAGGAATGCGAAACACGAATCAGGCCGGCAATGATGCGCCCGGATTCGCTCCGAAACACGGACTCGACGGTCGCAAGATGCTCATCCATTCCCGGCCGCGCCCCGGGGAAACTCGCGGATGGGACGGACCTCGATGCATCCAGAGCGACCAGCGCAGGCAGTGGGTATCCTGGCAGCCCACTCAAGAGCTTCGTCAAGATCCTGGCAGTCGAGAATGTAATATCCGGCCAACTGCTCTTTGGTCTCTGCGAAGGGACCGTCGGTCACCATCGCTTTCCCATCGTGCAAACGCACCAAAGTCGCCGTAGCGCTAGGCTCAAGAGGATCGGCGGCAAGCAATGCACCGCGCCGCTGCGCTTCCTCCATAAATGCCCGGTGAGCCACCGCAACTGCGCCCCTATCATCGTGGCTCACTGATTCATCTTCCTGCGAGTAGATCAACATCATATAGCGCACGGCAACCCCCAATTCGACAACGATGGAATGGTAGCAACGCCGGTGGCTGAAGGAAACATGAAATGAGCCCGGGCTTCACGGATTTGTTCCGTGTGCCGCTCGGTATGCAATCCAGCTGCCAACAGCCATTGATAGCCGTCCCACAAGCCGAAGAGGGGATGTGGCCGAACGCGGCCACGCAGTAGCGGGGCAGCCAACAGTTGTATGGTTCGTTCACGGCCGGCGAAGAAGCACTGCAATGCTTCTTCACCGCTCCAGCGTCCTTGAGGGCAAACCGGTTCCGGCGCTTTCAACTTAGTCGAACGGTTTGGAACCTCGCGCAAGATGATCGCATCCATTTCGATTTGGCCGCCACTGGATATCGCCTCGGGCGCATTTTCCATATTTCGAATAATGGCCTGTACGCGACTCTCGATGAGGACCAGGTGTTCCACGTTTTCAGCAATCGACCAGCTTTCAGCCGTAGGCCGGAAGCTCCATTGTGATGGCAGGAGTCCGGCCACCAACTCGACGAGTGCATCGCGGGTGGTAGAGAGATGGTAAGACGCTAGGGCAATCTGCTCGCTGGTTAAACCGAACTCCTGGGTAGTGGGGGATGTACTCTCAATCACGATGTCTCCTTTACGATGAAACTGGGGAGCGGGGCCGGAAAGGCCCCGCCGCGCAGCTATCCGAAAACCAGGATGGGCCGGACTTCCACGGAGCCGTAGCGGGCAGCTGGAATGCCTGAGGCAACGGAAGCTGCTTCTTCGATGCTGGCCGCTTCGAGCAGATAGAACCCACCGAGCTGCTCTTTCGTTTCCGCGAACGGGCCATCCGTCGTGATGGTCTTGTGGTCGCGTATGCGCACCGTCCTGGCCGTTGCCGTGGGTTGGAGCGCATTACCAGCTTTGATGGCGCTCGCATGCTTCTTGCCGAAAGCACCATATTCGGCAAACTCGTCTTCGTTAAATCCGTTTGCAAAGCGGGCTTCATTTTCGTAGATCAGTACCAGATATTGCATGATCTTGTTTCTCCTTGCTGTTACGACGTTTGGGTTTTACGGAATCGACAACCGTGGGAAATTTTTTTTAATAATCCGGATGGCTGAAAATGGACCAGGCCACGACCCTAGGTGGGCCGTTATTTAGTCCTTTCCTGAGTCGGTCTCGGGAAATCGGATGCCGCCGTCCCGGCCTTCACCCTGCGCAAGAAGCAGAGGGTGGGGCAAGCGGAGTTTCGCTCATGAAAGAGGGGCGGCCGGCATTCAAACGGCCTGGAGCTTCTGCATCAGCGCTTGCAGGTCCATGTAGTTCCATCCAGCGACGATCTGGTTGTCCTTGACGATGGCGAAGGTCGAGCCGGCAAGCGTCGCCTTCTTGTGACTTGCGGGAAAGCCAAGATGATCACCGTGATGGGTCATCGCGACATGCCAGCGAACTGCGACATGATCCCCTTCGGTGATGATCTCTTCCACATCGACGTGCACGTCAGGAAAGGCTCCGCAGAAGGTGCGGTGGACAGCCTTGAAGGCTTCGGGCCCCACAAGCACTGAGTCCGGATCAGGAAATCCATAGGACTTGCCCTGCGGGCTAAACATTTCGTCGATCGCAGCTTCGCTCTTCTGGTTCCAGACCTGCTCAAACCAGCGCTTCAAGAGAAGTTTATTCGCCTCGGACATACCTGCCCTCCAACGTGGAAGAAGCTTAGAGCATTTCCGTTGCCGGTGTATACCCCAGAGAAACGTGTCGTCAGGGTAGCCGGGTGCAAACCACAGCCAGGGTTTCGTAAGGGAAAGTGACCTGGGTCTTGCCGGCGAGTTCGGGGAAAGTGGCGATGACATTCCGGAGCTGAGCCGTGACGTGCTCCCGTTCACCCGGTGGGAGCGCCGCGATGAAACTCACCGATAAGATACGTTCGACAATCACCTGCTCGGGAGGACCGGTATGGCGATTTGAGAAGCGTCGCTCGCGGAGCGGACTAAACCCTTCGGCAGGAAACAGGTTTCGCCATTTTTGACTGTGAAAGCGCGGAGCATCGCCCTCAAAGGGCTTCATAATCCGAGTAAGTGCGGCGACCCATTCCACACTATCGTCGCGAACGTTCCAGACCAAACCGAAGGCGCCGCCCGGCTTGAGGACGCGATGAATTTCATGAAGCGCTTCCGGTGTGGCAAACCAGTGAAACGACTGCGCGCAAACGACTGCGTCCACCGATGCATCCGGGAGTGGTATGTGTTCCGCAGAGCCTCTCTTCGGTGTGATTTCAGAATACTGGTGGATCAGTTGATCTAACATCGCGGGGACAGGTTCCACGGCGATCACCCGCGCACCCGTGGCCAGCAGACTACGCGAGAACTTGCCTGTACCGGCACCCAGATCAAGCGCGGTCGCGGCACTGCTTAATCCAAGGTCCTGGGTTAACCATTGCTCGATTGCAGGCGGATACTCTGGACGCCCAGCAACATAATTAGCTGCGCCGGCCGCGAAGCCTTCGGCTGCAACCTGATGAATCTCTGCCATGAGTTCTGCCTTTTCCGCATTCCGGTACCGGTATGAGCTGGTTCATTTGGCAGTATAGAAGCTGTACTTAGCCTTATAGGGAACCCGCTGTTCGCCGCTGGAACACACTGCCGCGGGAGCGACGCCGCCCTGAGTCTGGGTGCGCCGAATGTAAACCACATTCGCGAGCTTGCCGCTGCCACTGCCGGGGACAGCTTGCAGCAGCAGCCACGGTACGGAGGAAGCATCCGGGGCAGGTTGATTCGCCATGACCTTGCCTTTGATCTCGCTCCCATCCTGAAGCCGCCACGTTGGACCGGCAAAATGTGTACCGATCACCTGCCCCTGTCCATCCAGCAATTGGGCGTCCGGAGCCTTGAGCGTCCAATGTTCATCGGTGCAGGTATAAATCTGCGAGCCCTCTCCTGCAGCTTCAAGCATCAACTGGGCGCCTGCGGGCGGCTCGACCGAGGACGGAGCCGGCTTGCCCTGGAGCAAGAGAATGGAGTAAGCGATAAGAGCGATAGCAATCAATCTTTGAAACATACCAGCTGCCTATTGGGAAACGGTTAAAAGCTCGTGGCTGTTTATTCGGACCGCAATGCCGTCATGGGATCGGTCGAAGCCGCACGCCGTGCGGGAATCAGTCCGGCCACGCAGGCTGAAATGGCCAGCGCCAGAATCGCACCCGCCATCACCCACACGTCCTGCCCCGACACGTTGTAGAGTTGGGATTTTACGAAGCGCACGCACAGCAGAGCGGTGGGAATGCCAATGATTAACCCAATGCCGGCTTGCACCATCGCGCCGCGCATCACCATCCCAACCACCGCGCGTCGGGCCGCACCGAGTGCCATGCGTATGCCAATTTCCTGTGTTCGCTGCACAACCATGTACGAGGTAACGCCATAAAGCCCGACCGAAGCCAGCACCAGCGCGAGCACCCCGAAGAGGAGGGTTAGCCGGGAGATCATCCGCTCCGCATTGAAGTTTCCCTGGATCTGCTGCGCGAACGTCTGGTAATGATCGACGGTCAGATTGGGATCGATGCCCGCCAGCGTTTTTCGGATCTGCCCCTCCAAGTCGGGCGTCATTCTCTTCATCTGGAGGACGAGGGCTTCGGCATATAAGGACGCATCCAGCTCTTTTGGGGGGCTAGTACGCGACTGCTGCAGCATCGGGGTAAAGTACATTGGCCGCTCCGGGTCGCGTACGCTCTCATACCTTGTGTCCTCGACCACACCTACGATTTTGTAGTCGCTGGAACTCTTGATTGCCGTCGCGCCGAAATGTTGGCCAATTGGATCTTCGCCTGGTTTGAAAAGCGTCTTTACGAACGTTTGGTTGACTACGGCCACACCCTCGGAAGTTTCCGTGTCGGCCGGCGTAAACGTTCGGCCACGAACGACCCGCTGGCCAATCGCCTTGAAGTAGTCCGGACTCGCGCGGTTGAATAGAGAAGTGACATCTTTCCCTGGATCAGGCGCGTTCTGGCCCTGGACGTAGACGTAGAAGCTCCAGCTATTGCCTTCCAGGGGCGTATAGATCGAAAGGCCGATGCGCTCGACACCGGGCATAGCGTGGAACTTGTCTTCGATTTGCTGATATAGGCCATGCAACTGTTGCGGCTTATACCCGGCCTTCAGAGGGTTCATGTTGACGACGACCCGGTTGTCCGCCTCGACGCCAAAGTTCTGATGCTCGAGTTTATTCAGGCTCTTGCCCAGCAGTCCGGCTCCGACCAGCAGTACCAGAGACAACGCCGCTTGCAGGATAACGAGCGATCGTTGCAACAGGGATGATCCGTCGCTGGTAGTTCGATTCATGCCACGCATCGCATTGACCGGCTGCTCTTGCGAAGAAATCCAAGCTGGGGCGATGCCGAAAATGAGACCCGTCAACAGGGAGAGACAAAAGGCGAAGCCTAGCACCGGCAAAGACGGCGCCGCATCGATCGGCACAACGCGCGAGTCCGGAAACATCAGGGCCAGCAGCAACCTCGTCCCTGCGTAGGCGAGTGCTAAGCCCGCGAGGCCGCCAAATAGCGCGAGCAAAATGCTTTCGGTCATCATTTGCGAAATAACGCGTCTGCGCGCCGCACCCATGGCCATACGAATCGAGATCTCGGCACGCCGCGCCAATCCGCGTACAAGCATGAGGTTGGCAATGTTTGCGCAAGCGATCAACACCACCAATCCAGACAGGCCCATCAATAGATACAGGCTGCTTTCCGCGCTGTGCTGCATCCTCGCGATCCCGATGCCGCCCGGGGTAAGTACCACACGAGCTCTGGCAAGATGCCCTCTTCCATGCTCGGACTGGTATACCGGTAGTTGCGCCAGCGATTGGCGAAGCAGACCGCTCACTTTCGCCTGGAGTGGCCCCATCGCCGTTCCCGGCCTAACGCGTCCTATGAGAAACAACCAGCCGAGTTCCGGTCGATTGCGTACCGCATAAAAACCCAGCGTCGGCTCCTGGGAAACGGGAAGAAAGAAGTCCGGAGGAGTTTCGCTGACCCGGTCGCCGTAGAAGGATTGCGGCGTGACACCGACGACCGTAAGTGGATGCGTGTTCATGACGAAGGTGCTGCCAATGACCGAGGGATCGCCTGCGTAGTCCCTCTGCCAGGCCCGGTAACTCATCACCGCGACGGGCTGCGCGCCGTCTTGATCATCGGAGGGGGCGAGGACGCGCCCAGTGAACGGCAATATGCCAAAGGTTTGAAAGTAATTGCCGGAAACGAATTCGCCCACCGATGCCTGCGGAGGAGCCTCTACCGAGGCGCGGCGAACAGAGAGGTCGGCCTGACCCGCCTGCACGGCGGCCAACTGCTCAAACTCCGGCGTGCGATCGCGCAGGTATTTGTAGCCCTCGTAGGAAAAAATCGTGTAATCGCTGTCGATCGAGGATAGGTTCAAGTTGCAGCAGTCTTCGTGGTCGCCGAGGCGAACCAGCGACCTGGGGTCCACCACCGGCAGATTCTTCAGCAACACGGCATGCACCAGGGTGAAGATGGCAGTGTTCGCCCCGATGCCCAGCGCCAGCGTCAGAACAGCCGTTGTTGTAAAACCCGGGGTCTTGCGCAATTGGCGCAAGGTGTAGCGCATGTCCCCGATCAGATTTTCAATCATTATGGCTCCGCTCTCAGGTGTCCCGATTATGCGGACGTGAAGCTACTTGCTCGAGAAAGAATGCACGTGGTTGGCCAAAGCTCGGCCCCGTATCCGTCTTTTTTTCTTCGACTTACAAGCCACTTCGAGCGCAAGCTGTCCGAAAAAGCGGTTCAATGTCCAACATCGGACACTTGAGGCTCAACGCGGTGTCGCGGGGAGAACGGATGGGGTGAGTGAGGCGCCGGTAGCGGGTGCGCTGGGCACGGGGGCTGGCTGACTCAGATAAAACGAGATCGCGGGCGGCTTTGGTTTCTATCCCGGGCGGCTGCAAAAAGCCAAGATCGCGAAACCACTCGATGAAGCGGAACTGCCAGGAGCCAAACGGTATTCCGTTGCGGTCAGTCAGGCCGCCGGTCATATGGCTACCATCCCGCAAAGGGTCCCCAGGATGGCGGCCGTTGGCATAGATGTGCATTTCGAGGTTAGGAATGCGGAGCGCGAGCATGGCAGCAAAGTACTCGATCCGCTCACTTTACCGGGTTGCTCGAGCCATCGGGCAAGACGTGAATGGTGTGCAGCCATATCTCTACACTCTGCGGCCACGTAGTAACCGGAAGTGCCGTGCGGCGCAGACCGTAACCATGCCCGCCTTCGGCATAGATGTGTAGCTCAGCCGGAACCTTCGCATTCTTAAGTGCGAGAAAGTAGACGACGGAATTTTCTACATGCACTGTGTCATCCTCGGCTTGCACGAGGAACGTCGGCGGGGTTTGCGCGGTCGGATGAATGTCAGGATTGGGTGCAAAGTTCTGCTCTGCGAGCGCAAGATAGCCTGGATAGACAATCACGGCAAAGTCGGGGCGGCAGCTTAGCTTGTCGGCCGCATCGATCGGATCGTAAAGCCGTTGGTCGAAGTGGGTGCTGAGGGCAGCGGCAAGATGAGCGCCAGCCGAGAAGCCGAGAACGCCAACACGGTTTGCGTCTATGTGCCACTCGGCAGCATGAGCGCGTACCAGGCCGAGAGCGCGCTGAGCATCCTGCAAAGGGGCGGAAGACTTGGGGTAGGGTCCGGGCTCAGGGACGCGGTACTTAACCAGAATGCAGCTTATGCCAGCCGAATTGAGCCAGTCGCAGACTTCTGTCCCTTCGAGGTCGATGGCCAGGATGCGATATCCTCCGCCGGGAAACACAACTACAGCGGCCCCGGTATTGCTGCCCTTCGGCGTGTAAAGCGTGAGCGTAGGACTGGTGACATTGCCGATGCGGATCACAGACCTGCCACCGGGACGGCCGTCCTTCGCGGTGGTCATATCGGCTTCTGGCCCAGGAGCGGGCTGGGCTCCAGGCGCCCCGCTGGGCCACAAAGGCATAGTCAGATGATCGGGTGAGGGCGGCCAGGGGGACGCTTGTGCCGACAGGGCCATGGACGCGCTCAACAGAGCAGCGAAAACCAGCACGCAGTTACGCATGGAAGGGACCTTTCAAAATCGAAGCCCAAAATGGAAGCCCAATGATCGCAGCCGCTGGGGTTATGACGCAAGACCGGTTGGTCTGCCGTGCCGCTCAGGCACGGACAAGAAGGTCTTCGATGCGGATGGGGAGCTCGCGCACGCGGACACCGGTGGCGTGATACGTGGCGGAGGCGATGGCCGCGGCGATGCCGGCGAGGCCAATCTCACCTACGCCGCGAGCGCCAAGACTGTTCAGCACCATGTCAGGGTAATCGAGGAAGGTGACGTCGATTTCCGGGGAGTCGGCGTTGGTAGTGACAATGTAATCGGCAAGATTGTTGTTGATAGGAGCGCCGAAGCGCGGGTCATAGACAGTCTCTTCGAACAGCGCCATGCCGACGCCCATGACGACCGCACCCTCGATCTGGTTGCGGGCGGGCTTGGGGTTGAGGATGCGGCCGGCGTCGATCACGGTAACCACACGCGAGACGCGCAGTCGCGCGGTCTCGGGTTCCCAGGTCACCTCTGCGAATTGTGCTCCGAAAGAGTGCTTGGAATGCTTGCTGTTTGGATCACCGAACGTGCCCTCAGATTTTCCCTGGCCGGAAGCCCCTCGAATATTGGCATCCGTAAGAATCTGCTCGTAGAGCACACCGGTATCGGGAGATTTGTCTTTCAGGTGGATGCGACCGTTGGTGAAGGCCATCGCCTCAGGTTTCTGCCCTGCGAACGCCGGATCCTTACCTTGGCTTGCGGCCATAAAGAGAGTCTGCTGCGCTTTCTCGATGGCGTCGACGACCGCAGGAATAACCGATGCGGTCGCCCAGGAACCACCGGAGATTGGCCCCGGAGGGAGTGCAGTGTCGCCCAGGACAACCTCGATCTTTTCGAGCGGAATGCCGGTCTTTTCGGAAACGATCTGCGCGAGGACAGTGTAGGTGCCGGTACCAATATCCTGTGTGGCGCAGGAGACGCGCGCTGTGCCGTCAGCATGCAGGTCTACGCTGGCGGCGGTGGCCATGCGCTCAGCAATCCAGGAGCAACCAGCAACTCCCCAACCCAGAATCAACCCGTCTTTCTTCATCGAACCGACCTGGGGGGTGCGCCGGGACCAGCCGAACTTTTCTGCACCTGTGTTCAAACACTCGACAAAGTGCCGCGAAGAGAAAGGCAGGTTCTTGCCTTCGTCCTTCTCCGGCTCATTCAACAAGCGCAGTTTGATGGGATCCATATTGAGCTTGACGGCCAGCTCATCGATCGCAGACTCAAGAGCAAACAGGCCGGGCACGGCTCCAGGGCCTCGCATCGAGGTTGGGGTGCCGACGTTGCGGCGAACGATGCCAGAGGTGGCGCGGAGATTGGGAGTGCTGTAGCTGTAGGCAGTCGCCTCACTGCAACCCTCAGAGTAGTCGTCAAGGATCGATGTGTGATTGAGCGAGTCATGGATAAGCGAAACCAGCTTGCCGTCAGGCGTGGAGCCGACGCGGATACGCTGCTGCGTTCGCGGACGATGACCCACATTCTGAAACATCATGTCGCGGGTCACGACCAGTTTGACCGGACGATTGAGGTTGCGCGCCGCCGAGGCCGCGATCATGCAGTGCGTCCAGGGCCAAAGCTTGCCTCCGAAGCCGGAGCCAAGAAAGCGAGAGATCACGCGGACGTTCTCGGATGGAACCCCCAGCATCTGGGCCATTACGTCGCGATGATTGACCACCGCCTGCGTGGTCTCGTAGAGGGTAAAGTTTTGCCCATCCCAAACGGCGACGCTGGCGTGGAGCTCGATGGGGTTATGTGTTTCTGTGGGTGTGACGTAAATTTCATCCACTTTAATGGGAGCGGATTGAAAAGCCTCATCCGGATTGCCGCGATGGCTGTCAACCGTGGGCTTGTCATCGGTTTCCAGGTGACGGCGAACATCAAGCTTTTCCGCTTTATAGGTTACTTTGACGGTGTTGGCAGCGGCAACGGCCTGTTCGTAGGTATTCGCCACAACGGCGGCGACGTACTGCCCGTAGTAACGGATGACGTCGTCATCGAATGGCGGACGGCGCTCATCGAGATATGCGGACAGGCCATCGGAGGGCGCGGTCCTGAAAATCTTGCCCAGGTTCTGGCGATGATAGACCGCCTTCACCCCAGGCATCGCCTGGGCGCGGTCGACATCCAAAGTAGCGATAGTGCCCTTGGCGATGGTGGCGCAGACCGGCACGGCGTAGAGCATGCCGGGGAGATTGTGGTCGGAGGTATACATGGCGACGCCGCTGACTTTGAGCGGTCCATCAACACGAGGCAGCCCCGCATTTGTTTTCGGAGGAAGGTTGAGGATCGATGCCATGGATTCTCCCGTGGTGGCTTTACGCCTGTTTGGTTGCAAGGGTGAGAGCATGCGTGATGCAGCGCCGGGCCAGTTCGACCTTAAAGCCGTTCTGGCTTTGCGGTTGTGCCCCGCGGAGTGCTGCTTCTGCCGCCTGGTGGAATGCCTTCTGATCGACAGCCTTGCCGTGCAGAACCTTTTCCGCCTCGACCGAACGCCAGGGCTTGGTGCCCACGCCCCCCAAAGCAACGCGGACAAAGACCAGCTTGCCACCGCTGACCTCGGCCACGATGGCCGCTGAGGAGAGGGCGAATTCGTAGGAGGCGCGGTCACGCAATTTGAGGTAGACCTGCTTGCAATTCGGCTTCGGCGCGGGCAGCGTCACGAACGTGATGAGATCACCGGGCTCAAGAACGTTTTCCCGTTGCGGCGTGCTGCCGGGAAGAAGGAAGAAGTCGCCGATCGGCACTTCGCGCTCCCCCTTCGCTCCCTGAACGTGAATGGTGGCTTCGAGAGCCGTTAGGGCAACATTCATGTCGGAAGGATTGGTGGCGATGCAGTCTTTGCTGGAGCCCAGGATGGCGAGGGTACGGTTTTCGCCTTCGATGGCGGAGCAGCCGGAGCCGGGCTCGCGCTTATTGCACGCCATGGCATCGTTGCGGAAGTACATGCAGCGGGTGCGTTGCAGCAGATTGCCGCCGGTGGTCGCCATATTGCGAAGCTGCGCGGAAGCGCCAGCGAGCAGGGCCTGCGAGAGAACGGAGTAGCCGCTCACCACCGCCGGATCATGAGCCAGATCGGAGTTGCGTACCAACGCTCCGATTTGCAGGCGGCCGTCAGGAAGCTTTTCGACCTTGTTGAGCGGCAAGCGATTAATGTCAACGAGTTGGTGCGGGCGCTCGACATTCAGTTTCATGAGATCGAGCAGCGTTGTTCCGCCGGCGATGAACCGAATCTGCGCACCCTGTTGCGCAGTGCTGGACTGGGCAGCGGCCTGGATGGCCTGCGGTACATCAACTGCCTGGGTGTACTTGAACATTTCCATGACGGAAGCTCCTATGCCTGCTGACGCACGTCCTGGATGGCGGCGACGATGTTGGGGTATGCTCCGCAACGACAGATGTTGCCGCTCATGAGCTCCTTGACTTCAGCATCCGAGGAACCGCACTTTTCCTTAAGCAGGGCCACGGCGGACATGATCTGGCCCGAGGTACAGTAACCGCATTGGTAGCCATCGTGCTTGACGAAAGATGCCTGCATGGGATGCAGGTCGCCAGGCTGGCCAAGACCTTCAATCGTGGTGATCTCGTCGCCCTGGTGCATGACCGCCAGCGTGAGGCAGGAGTTGATGCGCCGGCCGTTCACGTGCACGGTGCAGGCCCCGCATTGGCCATGGTCGCAGCCCTTCTTAGTGCCGGTGAGGTGGACAGTCTCGCGCAAGCAATCGAGGAGTGTCGTGCGCGGATCGATTTGGAGATCGAGCTGCTTGCCGTTGACCCGAAGGCTAATAGGAATTGCGCCATCGATCGCCTCGTTGATAGCGCTGGGCGCGATCGTTTCTGGCGGCATGGGCGGCTCTGTCTGGGCTGCGGCCACCATAGGGGCGGCGGTCGCGGCTAACCCCGCGGCACCGAGCGACGAAAGAAAGGATCGGCGGCTGACGTGGCTCGCCAAGGGATTCTGCGACTTGCCGGAATGCGGTCTTTTCTCCTCAATGGTCATACACGTCTCCGATTTACTCCGTTTGCCCGCGGCCAAGCGTTCTCAAAGCCAGCCTTTTTCATGATAACGTTCTCAGACTGAACTTTGTTTGTATCCGCGAGAAAGCCAACATAGATTGAGGCCATGAAAATGCACGTTCCCTTTCCTCGGCGGTTCTCCGCCGCATTCAGCCTGAGTGTGCTCACGTTGCTTGCTGTGGCCCACGCAGCAGACAAGAAGCCGGGCAAGACGGTGGACCCGCAGCAAGCCGGTTGGAACGATGCGCAAATGCAGCAGCCGGGCACCGAGTCGATCGACCTGAATGCTTACAACGCGATCCGCGAGGAGGGCCTGGAGCATTCGCACGTGATGGATTACGCCGGAGGACTCATCGACGGCATTGGACCGCGGTTGACCGGTTCACCCAACATGGCAAAGGCTAACGCGTGGACGCGGGACCAACTCACCAAAATGGGCTGCGTCCATGCCCACCTCGAGGATTGGGGGGAGTTTGGCATGGGCTGGCAGCAGCTCAACACCTGGGTTCGCATGACCGAGCCGGATACAGCCATTTTCTTGGCCCAGGCCACTCCCTGGTCGCCCTCCACCAACGGACCGGTAACCGCGCAGGCGATTTCGGTTGTGATCAACGAGGCCAGTGACATCGCTAAATACAAGGGGAAGCTTTCCGGCAAGATTGTCCTGCTGGGCGCCATGCGCGATGTACCGGTGCCGGATACGGCTTTCTTTTCACGCTATACCGACAAGGAGCTCAAGGAGCTGGAGTTACTTCCAGTGGCAGCCGGCGACCCAGACAGGCAGGCGCGCATCGATCGCTATCTCAAACGGAACAAGCTCATGAGCATGATTCTCCCGATGTTGACCGAGGAGAAGGTCGCAGGCGTTATCGTCCCCAGCCGCGATGGAGGTCATGGCGGCGGGACCGGGATCATCTTCGACGACAACGGCGCAGCCTTAGGCCGCACACCCTATCACCGGGATACCGCGGTTCCATTCCCGGTCGTGGTGGCGCAGATTGAAAGTTATGGCCGGGTCTTTCGTTTGCTCGAAAATCATGTTCCGGTTTCGATCGAGATGGACGTAGAAACCAAGTTCTCAGGGGACCACGAGCACGGCTTCGATACCGTCGCCGAAATTCCCGGAACCGATCCCGTGCTGAAGGACGAGGTGGTCATGGTTGGCGGCCACCTGGATAGCTGGATCGCGGGTACCGGCGCTACGGATAACGGCGCGGGATCGATCGTTGCGCTGGAGGTCATGCGCATCTTGAACTCGCTGCAGATCAAACCGCGGCGAACCATCCGCATTGCTCTCTGGTCCGGCGAAGAGGAAGGACTTTTCGGCAGCAAGGGATACGTAGCGCAACACTTTGGCAGTTTCCCGCTCTCAACCGCATCCGATCAGATGGAAATGCCGGAATCCCTAAGGAAGCCGGCGGGGCCGCTCGCCCTTAAGCCCGAACAGAAACTCATCTCCGCATATTTCAACGTCGACAACGGAACCGGCAAGATTCGCGGTATCTACACCCAGGGTAACGCTGCGGTGGACGCCATCTTTTCCCAATGGATGGCCCCGCTGAAAGACCTCGGGGTCACCGCAATTAGCAACCAAAACACGGGCGGCACCGACCACCTATCGTTTGACGCTGTGGGTATTCCTGGCTTCCAGTTCATCCAGGATCCCATGGATTACGAGACGCGTACTCACCATTCCAATATGGATACGTATGAGCGCCTGCAGCGCGGGGATCTGAAACAGATCGCGGTGGTGGAAGCCATCTTCGTCTACAACGCGGCGATGCGCGAACAGATGGTTCCACGCAAGCCGCTGCCTCGTCCGGAGCTACGCGAGCAGCAGGCGAAGCCGCTCCCGGATCTCTACCCTACAGCCGTTGTTCCGGAGACGAAATAACGAATGCCCGCGTCCTTTCTCTACCAGGACGAGTGCCGCCCGTGGCCGTTAGGCTCTGATGATCTGAAAGCCTCGAAGGGCACGGTTCTTCGCCGCTCAGGTGCTGGAGTTGTTCGATCCAAGATTGCCCGCAGGGCTAAAGCCCTCAAGAGCAGCCGCGTATTGCGGCACGGCTGAAGCCGTGCCCTGATACAAAGCATCTTTCCGCAGCCTGTAGTGCCGTTCGGTCGGAGAGGAGAGCGATGAATTTGTTAATTTCCCACATCTCCCCACAAAAAACGTGGTGAGATACCCGGATTTCCTGCACGCAGCGCCAGCCGGTGCCGCGTGTGCGGCTTTCGCCAAGGAAAGCCGCATGAAGTGAGTGGCCCCATACACGCCTCACAGGAAATCCGGGGTATGGGGCACCCGAGTTCGTGGCAGGGAGAATTCCTCAAATCGTGTTCTCACGCACTGAGGGTCGTCAACGCCGTGACGACCGAGAAAGACCTACAGGAAATGCGGGTCGGTTTACACCCATTGCGAAACTGCTTTTACTGTTGCGGCCAGTTGTACGAAGTAATCAGCTTGCCTTCGTCGCTGATGAGCAGGAGAGCGGCGCGGCCGTTTTCGAGCTGGCCGGAGAAATTTTTCCCGCTGCGCACATCATGGAAAGAAACCGCCTTCTGGTTTGTTTCCGAGGTGAGCACGTAGAGAGTCGCCTTGGGCAGGTGCATGGGACAAATGAGGATACCGGCGTCGTTCAAGGCCGTGGTGTAAGTGGGACTAACGTTCGCTGCCTTCATCGCGTAACGATAAATATCCCCCACAGCTTGCAGGTTCTGGTTGAGTTCGATGGGTAGCGATGCAAAAAGGATCTTTCCCTTCCCCAGGGGCTGCTCAAGCCAATCATGGCCTCCTGGCATTTGCGCGCGGCTCAGCACAGTGGTTTTGTTGCCCGCAAAAATAAACTCCTGCTCGCCGCCAGGCCACGTGAAGGCATGGCTACGCAGAGTGAGTGGGACATCGAGGTATGGAAGCCCTACCTGATCCTGCCTTTCTGTTGGATGGAAGTGCGGGTCGCCAGCGAACGGCCCCGTCACGAGCAGCACGGCTCCCGCTCGCACCCTGGCGACGATCGCCTGCCAGGCATCTTCAGCGAGCACGAACGATGACGGCAGAATGATGAGCTTCGGCGAGCCGAGGGATGCTATCTGATATTCTCCGACGGCGTACGCCTCCCCGCGAGCATAGTAGTAGAGGGCGCGGACCGCATTCTGCTGTGCCTCGATGGCAAGAGCATTGGAAACGGAGAGCTGAAAAGACTGGGGTAGGATGATAGCGATATCCGGCTTGAGGAAGTCGGTGGCATAGGGCGCTGCGCGCTGAGCAAACTCTCCTAACCGCTGCATCATCGGCTGCCATACTTTGGCCGAGCCGTCGCTGCGCTGCATGCCGAAGTCGACCTCGCGCGCCCAGTCCCACTGCATGGCTCCGGAACTGCCCGCCGCGAATCCCAGGGCCCACTTGCGTTCTGTGAGCGGCAGGCCCGTGAACTCGTCGTATCGCCAAGCACCATCGGGAGCCCAGACCGGTTGATAGCCGGTTTCGCCGGTGATGTTCGGGACTCCTGGGAGCTTGGCCGCGATCGAATCCCATAGCAGCGCATCGTCTTGCCAGTAGGTGTGATTGGTCGTAAAGGAAATACCCGCCAAGCCGTAGAACTGATTGAGTACGCGATTCGTGACGCCGCCTTCATCCTGTCCAACGTCGATGAGCTGCGTACTGCCGGATTGGCGGATAACAGCGACCATGGATTTGACCCAATCGCTGAACATATCCTGCGCAAAGAGGTTGTAGTCGACGGCGCGAACCTGCCGAGGATTTCCGTGACGCGCGTAGCTGAGATCGGCCGCGACAGGCAGCGGGATGCTGTCAAAACCGCCGAGCTCTTCCGGTGTCTCGGCCCAGGCATCTGCAAGGGCGCCGAGATTCTTGTACTTGCCGCGCAGCCAGACTCTCCAGGCGCTTAGTTCCGCGTCATCTCCGTTAGGGATGTTGCCTTTGAAAATCTGCTGAGGATTGGAAAAACTCGGCTCGTTGATGAGATCCCAGCAGAGCCACGGGACGTTCGCAAATCTTGTGACGACGCTAAGAACGTAAGCCTGCTGCGCATGCAACGCATTCTTATCGATGTATGGATTCGTTTGCGGAGCCGCAGCATCGGGGGACGCGCCGGAAGCAGGAGAGAAGGCAAAGAAGGTGAAGTTGACGGAAATGCCATGGTGATGGGCACAAATGAGAAATGCCTCGAGATTGCGCAGAAAGCGTTCGTTCGCGTCGCCTGTTCCACTCTCGATAAATTTTGCGTTGTTCATCCACACGCCGGTGCGGACAAAGGTGACACCATGGGCCGCCATCTCGGCAAAATCCTTTTCCCAAACGGCGGCATTGCGTGGGCCGGAGAAATCCCAGCCATTCTCTTCGGTGGTGAAGTAATTGGTGCCCACGGGGAAGAATGGCTTTCCACCTCGCGTGAGGAAGTCCCCCTTCACTCCCAAAGCTGGTCCCTGGTCTAGAGAATCGTGTTCCGCAACCCAAAAGCCGTTCTCATAGAACTCACGAAAATGTCCCTGCTGTCGATAGGTGGCGCGGACCTTATAGAAGCCGGGAGGAAGCTGCGCATGAAATGGGGCTGGAAGGTCTGCGAGTTCGTTGGCCTCAACCGGCAACGTAGAAGCCTGAAGAACCTTATCCGCGGACAAAAGCTCAATGTGTATTTCGCCGCTCGCAGAGGATCGTTGCCGTAAATGCACAGTAACTTGCGGAGGCTCGTTTTGTCGAAGGACGGAAAAAAGCATCTCCACCGAGAGGCTGGTTGAACCCTGACGCGCATACTCGGCGCTTTGACGAATGAGAGCCATGCCATCGGGACTCGCCCAATATCCCGGGGCCGGCTGGAAATCGAGGCAGACAATGCGGCCACCGGCCATCGCGCCGCCCAGCGCACGATCCATTACCATGACCGGCGCCGCTATCAGCAATCCTGTGGCGTCGACCATGTAGCCAAGCCCATTAAGATGACCCTCCACGGTGAAGAACTTCTCTGCCCGCATTCTGGGGGTGGTTTCAAACGCGTAGCCGGACCGCCATGCAAAGTGGGCATCCGAGGCTACAGGGACCTCGTAGCTGTGGCGCAAATTCAGCTCCCGCGAATACGTATCCTGCGGGCGCCCCTGAACAAAATTGTTGTCTACAAGGGTGACGGGCACGCGCAATGGCTGACCGCCAAGAACCAGGAGATTTCCGCCGTGTTGCAGGTACGCCAGGATCGCCTTCCAGCCGGCGGTAGGTACGCCAGAGCCGTAAGGCAAGACCAGAAGCTGTGTGTTCTCGAGCGCAGCGGGAGATTGCAGAGCCCCCACGTCTAAAAAGGAGAGAGGGGAGGCGGGATGCAGATCACCCAGCGCAGCCACAAGCGTGGCGCGATCCAGAGGCTGGCTGGCGACCGTGGGAAATCCCGGCTGCCAGAAGACGGCTACCTGTGCCATCAGGGCCGGGGGGAGAAGCACAAGAAAGACGGTGACGCGCAGAAGTACGTGCATGGGGAAGGGTTCATTGTTGCGTCCGCGCAGCGATTGTACATCCAGACCTGTTGCTCCGCTGAGGATCTGGGACGCACTTTGGTGTACTCGAAGTAAAAGATGATTAAATACCTGCGTGCACTTATCAAGGTCCGAAAGGCGTATGAACATGTCTTCCATTTCTCGTCGCAAGATGCTCAAAAGCACACTCGCAGGCACGGCATTGGCCTCGAGCGCTTCCATATCCGGTTCTTCCATGGCCTGGGCTCAAGAGAAAGCGCCGGCCGCGGGTCCGACCCAGAGGAAGGGAAATATTCGCCAGTCTGTCAGCCGCTGGTGCTATCCCAAGATGAGCCTGGACGAATTGTGCGCCTACTCCGCGCAGATCGGATTGAAGGGAGTCGATCTACTGGAGCCGCAGGATTTTGAAGTCCCGAAGAAATATGGACTGATCTGCACTATGGGCTACGTGAACGCGGGAACGATTCCGGATGCCCTCAACGTGGTTGCAAATCACGACAAGATCGAGGCAGGTCTGCGTGCCAATGTTCCCCTGGCGGCAAAGGCGGGTGTACCCAATGTGATTACTTTTTCTGGAAATCGCCATGGGATGTCCGATGAAGAGGGCGCCAAAAACGTGATTCTCGGGTTGAACCGGGTGAAGAAAATCGCCGAAGACAACAACGTAGTCCTGTGCCTGGAGCTTTTGAACAGCAAAGTCAACCACAAAGACTATATGGCGGACCACACCGCCTGGGGCGTGGCAGTGATGAAAGAGGTTAATTCTCCCCACGTAAAGCTGCTTTACGACATTTACCACATGCAGATCATGGAAGGAGATTTGATCGCTACGATCCAGGCGAACATTGAATGGCTTGGCCACTTCCACACCGGCGGCGTCCCCGGTCGACACGAGCTGAACGATCAGCAAGAAGTGCAATGGGATGGCGTGATGCGCGGCATTGCGGCGACAGGCTTCAAAGGATATGTTGCGCATGAGTTCGTGCCCACCGGCGACCCTCGCGCTTCGCTTCTGCAGGCTGTCGACCTATGCGACGTTTAGTGACAATTGATTAACGCGGTTCCTGTATTATTTCGGCATATCTGGAGGATTTCATGCGTAAGTTAGCCCTTATTTTCACACTGTGTGTCGCCGCCGTCTGCATGGCCACACCGGTCAACAGCGTTTACAGCTTTACTTTGAAATCGATCGATGGGCCGCCGGTCAGCCTGCGTAGTTACAAGGGGAAGGTCCTTCTACTGGTGAATGTCGCCAGCAAATGCGGCTACACTCCCCAGTATGCCGGCCTGGAATCACTCTACGAAAAGTACAAGGACCGCGGCCTGGTGATTGTCGGCATTCCCGCTAATAACTTCGCTGCGCAGGAACCGGGCACGAATGCGGAGATCAAGACGTTCTGCCGCAACAA
>Ga0182015_10002240_pt1 | contig 23908 bp, 23 predicted proteins | sample 712P3MmetaG_FD_120478 | JGI IMG/M metagenome (GOLD analysis project Ga0182015, IMG submission 120478) | Permafrost microbial communities from Stordalen Mire, Sweden - 712P3M metaG | ecosystem: Environmental > Terrestrial > Soil > Wetlands > Permafrost | place: Sweden: Stordalen | collected...
AGCATCAGGCCGGCCTCGTCGGTCATGTTCAGGCGCTGATAAATGACGAGCGCCTGGTTAAAGCTGTCCAGCGCCTTCTGGTTCTGCTGCAGGGCGTTCTGGGCCAGCCCGAGCCTGTTCAGAGCCTCGGCCTCGACGAGCGGGAAATTGAACTGCCGTGCAACGGCCAGCGCCTGAGTCCAGGCATCGATGCAGTTTTTGTCGCGAAGGCTGGCGTAAATGTCGCCGATTCCGATGAGAGCCGCGGTCTCGCCGGTGTGATCGCCGGCGGCTCGATATAAGTCGAGGGCACGGTTGGCGTAGTCCAGCGCCTGCTGGTTGTCTCCGGCGCTGTTGTAGCCGGCGGCGATTTCGGCGAGGATGGCGGCCTGACCGGCGCGGTCGCCGAGAGACTGGCGAATGGCGAGGGCCTGATTGGCGTAGTTGAGAGCCTGCTGGCCCTGATTCTGACTCACGCTGAGGAGCGCGAGGCCGTTGAGGGCATCCGCTTTGCCGGCGGGGACGTTCTGGGCGGTGGCGACGTCGATGGCGCGCTGATAGTCCTGGGCTGCATCCTGTGGTTGGTGCTGGGCGCGGGCGGCGTTGCCGAGTCCGTTGAGCGCGGCGACGCCCTGTTGAGCATCCTGTGCGAGGCGAGCTGCGTTCACGGCGCGGTTGTACGCGTCGGTGGCATTTTGGGGATTGGCGACACGGAGCCAGAGATCGCCGAGCTGATTCAGGATTTTTGCGGCGGTGTGCGCATCGCGCGCGGCGATGGCGGATTGCAGGGACGCCTGGAGCTGGGTGACGCGCGCCTGGTCCTCAGCTGACAAGGGCGCGGGCGGTTGAGCGGCCGGGGCCTGCGGCGGCTGTGGGGTGGTTTGGCTACCAAGATGAAACGGCAGGAGCAACGCGGCTGCAAGAGCCAGCGGAATGGCGCGGGCGGAGGGTCGCAGAAAGAAGCGGGGTTGGGGAGGCACTGGGGTGGTTTGAAGTTTACACGAGGGGACAGAGAGAAAGCCCGGGCGGGTCAGGAGAGGGAGCGGAGGTTGCGGCGGAGGCTATTGGGATTGACGTCGCCGAGGAGGGTTTCGAGGTGCTGGCTGGTGCGTTCCCAGATGGGAACGGCACGGGCGAGGAGGGTTTTACCCTGAAGAGTGAGGTGCAGGAGGCGGCTGCGGCGGTCGGAGGGGTCGGGCGTGATTTTGAGAAGGCCGCGGCGCTCGAGCGGTTTGAGAGCAGCGGTGAGAGTGGTGCGGTCCATGCCGAGGAGGTCGGCGACGGAAGCCATACCGGGCGGGTCGGGGCGGTTGAGGGACACGAGGAGGGAAAATTGACCATTGTTGAGTTTGACGGGACGAAATGCGTCGTCGAAGCGACGAGCTAATCCTCGGGCGGCGCGCTGGACGTGGAGGCAGAGGCAACAGTCGCGAACCCGGTGGGTGGTTTCGAAGGGAAGGGCCGCCTCGGATCTTGACATATCTCTATTAACGTTGATATCAACGTATATTGTCAATCCCTCCCCGGAGAAGACCCTACAGGGAACGACAATCCAGGGCAGAATGATTGTGCGCGCGAGGATCAGGCCGCAGGCAATAGATGGAGGAACGAAATGTCTTTTCTTCGTGATTTGAAAATTGCAATGCGGTCGCTCGGGCGCGTTCGTGCGCTGTGGATTACGGTGGCCCTGACGCTGGCGCTGGGGATCGGGGCGAATGCGGCCATCTTCAGCGTGGTGCGGGCGGTGCTGCTGCGGCCGCTGGCGAATCGCGATGAGGATCGGCTGCTCTATGTGCGGCAGAGCGCGCCGGGGATCGGGATGGAGAACGCGACGTTCTCGGTTCCGGAAATCGACGATCTGGGCAAGGGGCTGAAGACCATCCGGGAACTTGGGACGTTTTCGGAAATCGATTTCACGATCCAGGGGCTGGGGACGCCGCGGGAGATTCCAGCGGGGGTAGTGGACGGGAATTATTTCGAGGTGATGGGACTGCGGCCCATCCTTGGGCGGCTGCTGGGGCCTGGCGACGATGGGCCGAACGCGCAGGGCGCGATTGTGCTGACCTATAAATTCTGGAAGGAGTCGTTGAAATCGGATCCCAGCGTGCTGGGGAAGGCGGTGCGGCTGGACAGCGTCAGTGGATCGCGGACTGCGGTCGTCGTCGGGGTGCTGGAGCCATCCGTGCCGTACCCGGTGGCGACAGAGATTATCGCGAACGTGGTGACGAGCCCGCATCATCTGTCGGCGACGATGGTGACGGGGCGCTCGCATCGCATGACGGAGGTGTTTGCGCGGCTGGCGCCGGGGGCGAGCCTGGAGGCTGCGCGGGCGGAGTTGCGGACGCGCTATGCGGCGATCATGGCGGCGCATCCGGATGTGTACAAGCCGGAAGATCAATTCCAGATCAGCGTGAAGCGGATGCATGAGCAGATCAATGCGCGCGCGAATACGATTCTGTGGATCCTGTTCGGAGCATCGGGACTGTTGTTTGTGATCGCGTGCTCGAACGTGGCGAATCTGGTGCTGGCGCGAACGGTGCGGCGTGAATCGGAGCTGGCGGTGCGGGCGGCGCTGGGAGCGACGACGGCAGCACTGCGGCGGTCGTTGCTGGCGGAAAGCATGGTGCTGTGCGGGACCGGAGTGGTGGCGGCTTTGCTGATCGCGTGGCCGATGGTGGCGATACTGGGCCGTTATGCGGCACGGTTTTCAGTGCGCGCCGACGGTCTGACGCTTGATTCCACGCTGGTGTGGTTTGGCATTGCGCTGGCGCTGGCGGCGTCGGTTTTTCTGGCGTATATTCCGCGGCTGCCAGTGGGAGACACGTCGCGCGGGCTGGGACTGAACAGCGGAGGAACGCGGGTGACGACGGGGAGCAACCGGCGGCTGCGGGTTTTCGCCATTACGCAAATCGCGGCATCGTTTTTGTTGCTGGCCGGAGCCGGGGTGCTGATGAGGACGCTGTATACGCTGGAGCAGATGCGGCCGCCGTTCGACACGTCGAGGGTGCTGGCCGTGAATCTGCCTGTGGTTTCGTATGGGCGAACCGAGCAACAGGTGCGGGATTTTTATCATGAAGTGCAGCGGCGAGTGGGCGCGCTGCCGGGAGTAGAACAGGCGTCGACGGGGTTCAGCGTGCCGTGGCGCGACGAACAGGAGCTGACCATCAGCCTGGCCTTTGCGGCACAGGGCGCGACACGGAAGAACGGGCTGGAGGATTTGCGGGCAAAGTTTCGCACTGTTTCGCCGGGATTTTTCGGAACGCTGGGCGTGCCGATTGCGGAGGGACGCGACTTCAGGGATACAGACAAGGAGGGCGCGGATCGGGTGGTGATCGTGAGCCAGAGCGTGGCGAAGCAGCTGTTTCCAGGACAGGAAGCGATCGGCCGCGAGCTGTGGTGGACAGATCCAGTGATCAAGTTTATCGGCATCAGCGACGCACCGCGGCGGATTGTGGGGGTGGTGCCGGATTTCGACGATGAAAACATCATTCCGAATCCGACGATGACGGTGTATCAGCCAGCCGATCAGGAGGGGTGGTACGGGCGGTTGCTGGTGCGCACGCGGCAGGCCGATCCGTACGCGCTGGTTCCGGCGATTACGCGGACGATTCACGAGATGGCGGTGGATCAGCCGGTGGAGCGAGCCAGCACACTCGAGGACATTCGCGCGGAGGTGCTGACACCGGACAAGCTGAACGCGGTTGTGTTCGGGGGATTCGCGGCGGTGGCACTGCTGATTTCTGTTGTGGGCGTGGCCGGCGTGCTGGCATTTTCAGTGAGCGGGCGTACGCGGGAGTTCGGCATTCGCCTGGCGCTGGGCGCGCAGCCGCGCGACATCCTGACCAACGTTCTGTACGACGGGCTGATGATCGCGGGGATTGGCGTGGGTGCGGGCCTGTTACTGGGCCTGGTCTTCACAGGTGTCGCCGGTAAATATGTCTCGGAGGTGCATCAGCCGGGGGCGCTGTCGCTGGTTGCGTCGGCGATTGTCATCCTGGGTGCGGCGGTGATTGCGTCGGCGGTGCCGGCGGCGCGGGCGGCGCGAGTGAACGCGGTGGAGGCGCTGCGGGCGGAGTAGTCGCGGGTTGGGACCTATCGTGCTTATAGGGAATACGGATAGCCGGACCAGCGGGCGATGACTTGCTCGAGGAGTTCGGGGCCGACGACGGTGTTGGAGTCGTCAAGGCCCTGAAATGGGACAGGCTTCGGGGGGATTCCCGTTTGAGCGGGGCCGGGAGGGGACTGTGACGGATCTCACAGTCGCTTGTTGGTGAAGGGGGTTACTTTCGACAGTACTACAACCTGATTACCACTCTGGAATGGCACAGGGATGCGTTAGGCCATAAGGTTGCAACCAGGACGGGCGGTATGAATCGACGGAATTTTCTGAGGGGTTCCGGGCTGGCAGCCGCGGCGTGTTCGCTGGGCGGGGTGCGGGCGGCCGGGCAGGAAGCGGAGAAGTCCGCGCAGATGTCATCGGGCAGCTTCACGTTCGCGTTCTTCACTGACGTGCACATCGAACCGGAGATGGATGCGCCGCAGGGCACCGAACTGGCGATGGAGATCATCAACGCGTCGGACGCGGAGTTCGCTATTTGCGGCGGCGATCACGTCTTCGACGCGCTGGGCACGCACAAGGAACGGATCATCGAGCAGTATGGGTTATATACGCAGGCGGAGAAGACGCTGCGCATACCGGTACGACATGTGCTGGGAAACCATGATGTGGCGGGACTGCAGACCAGCATGAGCTCGCACGATGCGATCTACGGCAAGGCGATGTTCGAGCAGACGTTCCAAACGCCGACCTATTATTCGTTCCTGCACAAAGGCGTGAATTTCATTGTGCTGGATTCCATTCTGGTTGAGGGGCGGGAATGGCATCCGATGATCGACCTGCGCCAGATGGCGTGGCTGGAGCGGGATCTGGAGGCGAACGCCGCGTATCCGCAGATTGTGATCAGCCATGTACCGCTGGCAACGAGCATGGCCAGCTACGGGCCGGGATCGAACGACAAGAAGTACGAGCCAGTAAGCAACGCCAACGCGATTGTCCCGATGCTGGGGAAGTACAACGTAATTGCGTTGCTGCAGGGACACACACACATCGTGGAAAGCGTGCACCGTCACGAGATGCAATTTGTGACGGGAGGCGCAGTGAGCGGCAACTGGTGGCGGGGAACGCAGTACGGGGATCACGAGGGCGTGACGTTCGTGACGGTAGATAACGGAAGCATCTCGACGAGCTATATGCCGACGGGGTTTGTGAGTACGGATCCGGCGAATACGTAAAAGAGCTGCGAAGAGCGGTTAGCGAAAAACTTTTAGCAAGAAGCGCTTAGCGAGAGACGTTTAGCGAGAAGCAAGATAGAGGCGCCCATCGCGAGAAGACTGCGAGTGAAAAGCGAGCAGGAAACGAGCGGACAGCGAGAAACAAGCGGCTAACTCAAAGCGATAGCGCGTGAAGGCCGGCGGCTGCTTCGATCATTTCCAGAACAATTTGGTGGTTAGCGGGCGGATTTCTTTGCCGGTGCTTTGGTTGCCGGGGTTGGCTTGCCCGCGATGGCTTTGACACGCGCGTTGAGGCGGCTCTTGTAGCGGGAGGCGGTGTTGCCGTGGATGACGCCCTTCTGCACGCTCTTGTCGATGACAGAAACGGCGGTGCGGAATTCCGCGGCGGCGGCTGTGGAGTCGCCCTTCTGGAGGGCTTCGCGCAGGGCGCGGAGGGTGGAGCGGAAGTGGGTGCGATTGGCGCGGTTGACGGTGGTTTTTCTGGTGGTCTGACGGGCGCGCTTGAGCGCGGAAACGTGGTTCGCCATGGGTGAATCGGATCTCGCTTTCGGAAGTGAATGCGGGCAGAGGAGACAGACGCCGCGCATCCGCCGCAAAGGGTAAGTTTACCACGACAGTGAATCAGAGCTCCCATTCGACTCGCCGGCTACGCCGACTCGCTCAGGGCAGGCTCCGCGCGGGGCCGAAGAAAAGTCGATCAGACTTCGTGGTTGTCGAAGAGCAGGATGTCGAGGTCGGCGAGAGACTGAGCGTGGGCACCGGCGGCTCGGCCCTCGGGGCTTGCGAAGGCCAATTGCATGGTCTTCATATTGTCGAAATGGAGGGTGGCCACCAGGTGATAACCGGAGGGGCCGAAGGGCGTTACCACGGGGCCCTCGCTAATTTCGTACTTGCGCAGGCCAGGGATTTTCTTGGCGAGCGGGATGTGGTGGGTGAAGTAGTTCTGGTCGAAAACAGCCGCGTCCTTCGGGGTCTTATAGAGGACGATCATCTGAGCCATTCCATTTCTCCAGTTTTGAAGTCGCAGCGATCATACGCGGATTCTGGATGGGGCCCATGTCTCAAAGTCGAGACCCATTCGACTCCCCTCCACTCAGGGTGGGTTCATGATGGTGACCTGGCGGGGGTCAGTTTTTTACAATCCCGGTTACGCTCGGTTGAAGGACGATCGATGCAGCCAGGGTCGAGGAGGGGAGCATTATGGCGAGTATTCCATCACAGACAATTTCGAGCCGCGAGAGGATTCACTGGGTGCGGATTCTGGTGGGCGGCTTCATGGCGGAGGCGTTGCTGATTGTCCTTGTGATTCCGATCGCCATGAAGTGGGGGCAACATCCGTTGCTGTACGTGGCGCCCGTGGGATCGCTGCTGACGTGCTTTGTGTTCGGGTTGTGGGTCGGGCGAGGGGTGCATTCCCGCTTCGTCGTGCATGGATTGCTGGTGGGCGTGGTCGCGGCGGTTATTTATGCCGCGCTGACGCTGGCTCGCCCTGAACCCATGGCGTATGTGATTGCGCACGGACTGAAACTGCTGGGCGGGACAGCGGGTGGGTGGTTCGCAGGGCGGCAACGGGAAAACCAGCGAGGGGCTTAGAGGGGGAATTGGATGGCGATGGCGCCGGCATCGGTGCTGGCGGTGCGCCGGTGCAGTGCCGTTTTGGCTTAGAGACGGTACTAAGGAGTAGAAGTCCGGCATTCAGTTGTGTCGGCGGCGCTCGGTGCGAGCTTAAGCTTCTTGCTATGGGGTGAACCTGGCCGCGTGCAAGCGGGGGGTGCGCTTTTTTGGGGGGGAAGCTGAGGAAGCTGCGGAAGCTGGGGAGGCTGGGGAGGCTGTTTAGTGCAGGACGTCGTCGTAGAAGCGGGTGAGCGTGGCGGTGAGGGCGGAGTCGGGAGAGGCGCGGAGATCGAAGTACTGTTTCGGGTAGGAGGAGGCCTCAAAAAGGGCCCGGGTGCGGGTCGAATTCAACCCCGCCACGCCAAGTGAATGCGTGCCGCCGACACCTGAATCCGGCCGCGGCCCACCGACTGCTTGCGTGCCCGGGACCCCGGAATCGCCGCGGCGATCGAGGAAGAGACGCGGGATGTGGGAGGAGGCGAGGTCGGCGGAGGGGTCGAGGTGCTCATTCTGTAACAGCCACAGTGGCAAGATGCGAGCGCGGGCGTCGGAGAGGAGAATCTGGCGCGCGGGCGGGTTGGGGTCTTCGAGGATGGCTCCGGCGGGGGCGAACTGCGCGGCGAGACGGGCGGCGAAGGTGGCTCCCACGCCGTCGCCAAAGACGATGAGACTGCGCGGGGGAATGTGGCGCGTGTCGGTGAGATACGTCCAGGCGGCGAGGGAGTCTTCGGTGGCAAGACGTTCGGTGGGATGGGATCCGGCGCTCCGGCCGAAGCCGCGGTAATCGAAGGCGAAGAGGTTGACGCCGGTGGAGTGGAGAGTCGCAAGGGCGGGAACACAGCCCGAGAGCGAACCGCGAGCGTCGTGGAGATAGAGAACCGTGACTGTGACGTATTTCGATTGCGGGTCAGCCGCCACCCCATCGCGCAAATGAGGCGCGCTCCACCCCATCAAGCCAACAGCGGGCTTGCTGGGGACCCCAGCGCTGGGGACCCCGGCCGGAATCCACCAGCCGTCGAGCTGAGGAAGGCCGGCGTCGGTGACGTCGAAGTGGATTTCTTCGTAGGCGAGGCCAGCACTGGCCGGAGTTGCGGTGATGGCGCGCGAGGGATGGAAGAGGAGTTGCCACTGGCCCTGGTAGAAGAGCAGGCAGAGGGCGGCGTATCCGCAGAGAGCGGCGGCGGCGAGGGCGACGGCGAGGGCAGTGAGGAGCCAGCGGGGGCCGATATCCGGCGGCGGCTCGGTGCGGTAGTCGATTTTTCCGGTCGGGGGCTGGCGCTTCAGCATTGCGTTATCCGAAGGCGAGCTCGTCGGGGGATTCGAGAGGCGTTCCGCATACGCGGCAGATGACGGCGGAGCAATCACCGCAGACGAGCGGGTCGTCGAGGGCGCGGGCGCAGGTGGGACACCAGAGGCGGATGGGTTGCGGCGCCGGTGAAGTTTGCGGCGGCCTGGAAGATGATGCGGACATTCTGCAATGAGCGTAGCACCGCGAAAAGGATGGCTGGGCGGGGGCCGGATCGACCTCGGAATTGGTCCGGCGGCTGTAACTGACTCGCCATCGTTTTGGGCCCTGGAAACGGGGTCGGGAAGAGCGCGGCGGGCACCCTGCTGAGCAATGAGGGGGCAGCAATTAACAGCGAAGGCACGTGCCAACTTTTGTTCGCGCCAGGAAAAAGGAGGCGAAATTTCCCGTATCCGGTTGTTTACTATGCATTAACGAGTGGATTAGTGCGCTCGAGCGGGGAGCAGCGGCGGTGCTGTGATCCGCGGGAGGAAGGTAAGGCATGGCGACAGCAGGCCTGAATCGGATGATGTTGTGGGGCGATCTGGAGGGCCGGCAGCTGGAAGAGCGCTGGCTGCTGGGACGGCTGGTGCGGCCGGAAGGACGGACGGCGTGGTTCGAGGCGATCGATCCGGACGGAGTGCCGGTGATGCTGAGCGTGACCGAGGCGCTGAACGACGAGGATGAGCTACTGGCGCGGCTGAGTGCGGCGGCGGAGCTCCGGCACCCGAATGTGGTGGTGATTCGCGAGGCGACGATTTCGCATCTGGACGATACGCCGGTAGTGGTAGGCGTGATGGAGATGACGGAAGAGAACCTCGGCGACGTGCTGCGGGAGCGGACGCTGAGCGCGGCCGAAGGACGGCAGGTGCTGGACGCGGTGCTGGCGGCGCTGGGAGCGATGCATGCGCACGGGCTGGTCCACAAGCACATCGAGGCGGGCAGCGTGCTGGCGATGGGAGAGACGATCAAGCTGCGCAGCGATTGCGTGCAGATGGGCGGTTCGGCGTTCGGGACGGCGGCTGCGGACGATGTGCGTGCCGCGGCGCGGATGGCGACGCACGCGGTGACGGGCAGGTATCCCGCGGGAGAGAACGACCCGGTGCTGCAGTTGCTGCCGGAGCCGATGGCGCGTGCGATACGGCGGGCGCTGAGCGGCAACGCGGGAGCGACGGAAGTGGCGGCGCTGGCGGGGACGCGGCTGGAGCTGATGCCGGAGATTGCGCGGGACGCGACGCGGGTTGAGCCCCACCAAAAAGCGGCGACGAAGATGGCGGCTGCGGAGGGGGTTGCGGCGCAGGAGAGAGCTGCCGGAGACGGGGAGTCGATGCAACCGGAATCAACCCCTAAAAAACGAGTTGGGGCGAAGGCGGAAGCAAAAGCGGCGAGTAGGGCTCCGCGGCTGGTCGCGATGAAGCCGGCCGATGAACGCGCGCAGGCGGCGCTGTTTGGGGATCCGTTCATGCTGCCCAACGAGCGGGAAATGGACGCGGGATGGGTGATGGAGCCGGAACCGAGCGAGGGCAAATGGCCCGGAGCGGTCTACGTGGTTGCGGCCGCGATCGCGGTGGTCCTGGTGACGGTCTTCACGCTATACGGATTGATGCATAGGGAGCCGGAGCAACGGCCGGCGACGCCGGCGACGAGTGCGGCGACGCCACCGGCAGCCGCGAAGGGCCAAGTGCGGCCGCGGTGAGCGCGGTGACGCAGGCGACAACGGTTTCCATGGCGGGATGGCGGGTGATCGCGTACTCGTTCAATCGTGAAGAGGAGGCGCGGGAGCAAGCGCGGGATCTGGCGCAGCGTTTTGCGGAACTGAACCCCGAGGTGTTCGCGCCCAGGGGCGGAGAGGTGTGGCTGGTGACGCTGGGCGGCATCATGAGCCGGGGCGAAGCGCTGGCTCTGCGTGACAGGGTCATCGACATGGGCCTGCCGGAAGACACGTACGCGCAGAATTTCCGCTGAAGCGGGGCTGCGCGCGAGACGCGGGTTCGACCCTCCTGTTGTGCCCAACGGCGGAAGCGAATTAGGATTGCCGGACAGCGCGTAAGCGGCGGTGCGTTTCGCCCGCCGCGTTGTGCGCCGTGAGCTCCGGCGAAATTCCGGGTCAACAAAGACCGCGTGCATGGAGTGGAGATCCCAGAAGCGGATGCGGTGCAGGCGAGAGCGATGGAGTCGGACCCTGCTCGGTTGCCTTTTGCTGGCCGGAATGGTGGCGGCGTCCGGGGCGATGCGGGCACAGGAAGCAGGGGCGGAGAAGCCGTCACAGGACGATGTACGAGCGGCCTACCTCTATGACTTCGGACAATTCGTGCGCTGGCCGGAGGGCGCAGGCCGCGGACCGTTGCTGGGCTGTGTTGCGGGCAAGGATCCGTTCGGGCAGACCATGGGAAAGCTGGCGGCGGGGAAGCAGATCAACGGGCGGACGCTCGAAGCGCGGAATCTGGACCGGCCGGAGGCGGCTGGAGACTGCTCGATCCTGTTTGTAGGGACACCCGAGCGCGGACACGCGGATGCTTATCTGGCGGCGACGGCGGCCAAGCCGGTCCTGACGGTAGGGGAGGGGCCGGATTCTCTCACGCGTGGAGGGATGATCGAGTTCGTGGTGGTGGAGGATCGGGTGCGGTTCTCGGTCAATCTGGATGCGGCTAACCGCTGCAGCGTGGGACTGAGCTCGGAGCTGCTAAAGGTAGCAGTGACGGTTACAGATAAGCCGGGGACGGGAGGATCGCCGAAATGAAACCTGGCTCCTCCTCTATTTCAGCGAAGCTGATGTGGATGAACGTGGTGGTAAGCGCCACGGTGCTGGTGCTGGCGACGATCGCGTTCTTCTCTTACGACGCGATCTCGTTCCGGCGCGATCTGATTCACAACCTGGAGACGTCGGCGCAGCTGGTGGGAACGAACAGCGTTTCGGCCCTGCTGTTCGACGATCAGCAGAGCGCGGCGACGAGTCTGCAGGCGCTGGGCAGCACGCCGGACGTGGTATCGGCGACGCTGGTGACAGAGGACGGATCGAACTTCGCGGAGTACCGGCGCTCAGCCGGGGCGGGGGCGACGCCCGTGCGCGCGATGGAAGCGGGCAGAAACGATGAACACTGGGTGGACGGGAGCCATGTGCTGCTGGCGCACCGGATCATTCTTGAAGGCAAGGCAGTGGGCACGGTCTATATTGCCGCGGAACTGACAGAGACGGGGCAGCGTGCGCGGCAGTATCTGGCGATTGCGGGCGGCATTCTGCTGATTTGCATGGCGGCGGGCCTGCTGATCAGCCTGACGGCGCGAAGGCTGGTGGCACGGCCCATAGTGGCTCTGGCAGATACGGCGCGGCAGGTTTCGCGGGATCGGGATTATTCGGTGCGGGCGGCGCCGCATCCGGACAAGGATGAGATCGCGGTGCTGATCGAAGCCTTCAACGAGATGCTGGTGCAGATCCAGGAGCGGGATACGGCGCTGAACCGTGGGCGGGAGCAGCTGGAAGCGCGCGTGCAGGAGCGCACGGCGGCGTTACGAGCTGCGAATCGGGAGCTGGAGGCTTTCTCCTACACGGTGGCGCACGATTTGCGGGGGCCGCTGGATGCAGTAGAGGGAATGGTCTACATTCTCGAGGAACTGGACCGCGAGGGGCGGGAAGGCGATCGCCGCCAGATTCTGGAGCAGCTGCGGCAGGCCAACCGCAGCATGACGGCGCTGATCGATGACCTGCTGCATTTGTCGCAGGCGAGTACGGCGGCGCTGAAGCGGATGCCGGTGAACCTGACGGCAATGGTGAGCCAGATCGCGGAAAGCCTGAAGCGGGCAGAGCCGTTGCGGCGTGTGGAGTTCATGATCGCCGAGTTGCCGGAGGTCGAGGCGGATGAGGGGCTGATGCGGGTGGCGCTGGACAACCTGATCCGGAACGCGTGGAAGTACAGCTCGCACCACAGCCAGGCCTGCATTGAGTTTGGCGCCGTCAACCGGCGGGGAGAGATTGTCTACTACGTGAAGGACGATGGGGCGGGGTTCGATCCGAAGCTGAGCGATCAGCTCTTCCAGCCGTTTCGCCGGTTGCACAGCCGGAGCGAATTCGCCGGCACGGGCATAGGTTTGGCGACGGTGCAGCGGATTTTGGCGCGGCATGGTGGGCGCATCTGGGCGGAAGGCGCGATCGAGAAGGGTGCGACGTTCCGGTTCACGCTGAAGAGCGGCGCCGTGGCAGCGGCCTGAGGGAGGCGCGCCCGCAGTTTTCCTGGGTCAATGATCGAAGTACGCCGCCTTGGATGAGCCGGGGTTAAGAATTCTCTAATCGTTCTGTCCTCATTTAGGGCACTGGCACGCTCGGTGGGGGCGATGCCTCCTGAACCGGACAACATGGGAAGGGCGGCCTCTCCTGGGGGAGAGACGGGGATCCGTGCGGCTACGGCGGCAGCGGCCGGGCGAGCAACCCCCGCGGTTTATCCGAACGCGCCGGCGACCGGCGCAGGAGGGACACCGGCTTTGCCCGCGGCGATGCGGGCGGTCGGGGGAAATGCGTCGGCGCTGGTGCGCGCGGATGGAGGGGAAGAGCCGCCGCCGGAAGAGCCGGAAGGGGATACGAGGCTGGGCCGGTTGCCCATGCAACTGGACGTGATGGTGAAGATTCATTCGTTTCGCGTGCAGGATCTGCTGTCGCTGGAGAAAGGAACCGTGGTGGAGACGGAACACGAGCACTCGCAGGATGTGCCGGTACGGTGCGGAGGGGCGCCGCTGGTATGGGCGGAATTCGAGGTTCTGGATCAGCAGCTGGCGGTGCGGATTACGCGGCTGGCGTAGTGGGCGGGGCTCGAGGGTGTGCGACCGCGGCGAGGATCAGCAGGCACCGGGTGAGGGACGGCGGAGTGCGCAGAAAGAGGGAAGCGATGGGGATGGTACTGAATCCGGTTTTTGATGGGAGCACACCGCTTCCGCGTTACAGCTGGACGATGCGAATGGGGCTATGGCTGCGGAGGCTGATGAGCCTGCCGACGGCGGGCGAGATGCCGATCCGCCTCGAAGGGCGGCTGAGCCTGGGCCCAAAGAAGTCGCTGGTGCTGGTGAACTGCCGCGGCAAGAGCGTGCTGCTGGCGCTGGGCAGCGAAGGGATCACACCGGTGATGGAAGTTCCGGCGCACCGGCGGCGGAAACGGGAGCCGGGACAGTGAACGCGCTGCTGCTGGTCGCGGTGAGGGCGCAGGACGGGCTGCCGGGACTGGACCTGTCGGGACACCTGAGCAACAACAATTCGATTCCGTGGACGATTGTCTTCACGCTGACGCTGTTGACGCTGTTGCCGGCGATCCTGCTGGCGATGACGCCGATGGTGCGGTTGCTGATCGTGTTTCACTTCCTGCGCCAGGCGTTGGGGACGCAGACCGCGCCGTCGAACCAGGTGCTGCTGGGGCTGGGCCTGATGATGACCTGGTTTCTGATGCAGCCGGTTCTGGTCGAGGTGGACCAGCAGGCGGTGGAACCGTTCCGGGCCGGGCAGATCTCGGGGTGGGACGCCATCGATCGCGGATCGGCGCCGGTGAAGACCTACATGCTGCGCTATGCGCGGGAGAAGGACCTGGCGCTTTTTGTCTCGGCATCGATGACGGAGCGGCCTGCGAAACCGGAGGACCTGCCGATGCGGGTCGTGGTGCCCAGTTACATCCTGAGCGAGCTGAAAGCGGGATTCGAGATTGGCGCGGTGCTGTTTCTGCCCTTCCTGCTGGTGGACATGGTGGTGGCTTCGATTACGACCTCGATCGGCATGTTCCAGCTGCCGCCAGTGGTGATCTCGACGCCGCTGAAGATTCTGCTCTTCGTGATGGTGGACGGCTGGAATCTGCTGGCCGGCTCCTTGCTGAAGAGCTTCTGACCTGGGCAGGCCGGACAACCTTGACGGGTGGAGCACGGATGGCGGGGCGGAGAGAACGGGTAAGCAGGGAATGGAATTCCCAGAGGAGGGGCGCAATGGGACCGGATGAGGCGGCGGAACTGATGCGGCATCTGCTGCGCGAGGCGCTGATCCTGGGAGCGCCGGTGTTGGTGGCGGCCTGCGTCACGAGCTTCATCATCAGCTTGTTCCAGACGCTGACCTCGCTGCAGGACCAGACGATTTCGACGGTGCCGCGGCTGCTGGTGGTGGTGGCGCTGCTGATGGCGGCGCTGCCCTGGTTTCTGGGCCGGCTGATGAGCTACACCATTGGACTTTTTTCTGACTTTCACCGCTTTCTGGGGCTGGGATGACTCCGGATTTCGAACAAACGCTGGAGGCGATGACCCTGGTGCTGGTGCGGGTCAGCGGACTGATGGTGTTCGCGCCGGTGTTTTCCTCCGAGGCGATCCCACCGCGGGTGAAGGCGGCATTCGTGCTGGCGGTGTCGTTTCTGGTCGCGCCGGTGGTGGCGCAGTTTCCGCGCGCGCACGCAGAGCTGGGGCTGCTGGCGGTGCTGGGCGAGCTGAGCGTGGGGCTGGTCTTCGGGCTGACGTTGTCGCTGCTGTTTGAATCGCTGGAGTTTGCGGGGCAGGTGATGGGGTTTCAGTTCAGTTTTTCGCTGGTGAACCTGATGGATCCGAATGCGCCGGTGCAGACGCCGCTGATGGGACAGATGTTCGGGCTGCTGGGAACGCTGACGCTGCTGGGAGCGGGGCTGCACCGGACGATGCTGGCCGCGCTGCTGCGGACCTTCGCGACCGCGCCGGTAGGGACGGTGACCCTCGACCCGAGGGCGGGTTTGGCGCTCGTGCCCATGGCGGTAGGGATCTTCGCGGCGGCGCTGCAGCTTTCGGCTCCGGTGCTGGCGGCGACGCTGTTGGCGGAACTGGCCGTGGCGCTGGCCGGAAAACTGTCGCCGACGCTGCCGGTGATGGCGCTGACCGTGCCGGTGAAAACGCTGCTGGGGTATGGGGTGCTGATCGGAGCCCTGGCGTTGTGGCCGCACTGGATCGAGGGGCGCTTCGCGGCGCTGCTCGATGAGGCAGGCCGGATGCTCGCCGGGGCGGCGGGGACGGCGTAAGCGATGGCTGGCGACCGGACCGAGACAGCGAGTCCGCGGGCGCGGCAGAAGGCCGCCGAACGCGGCGACCGCGCGCGCAGCCGCGACCTGATGGCGGGCGCCGCGACGCTGGCCGGGGTGGTGGTGCTGGGCGCGGTGGGGCAGAAGTGGGTCACGGGATGGGCGCAGGCGTACCGAGCATGCTTAGCCCTGGGGCAGCCGGGGTTCTGGGAGCGGGCAACCGCAGAACAGACGGCGGTGGCGATCCGGGGGATTCTGCTCGAGGCCCTCAAGCCGCTGGCGATGATGTTCGCAGCGTCGCTGGCGGGCGCGGTGGCCGCGGGCGTCCTGCAGGGGGGCGGATGGTCGCTGAACTTCGAAGCGCTTACGCCGAAGCCGGAAAGGCTGAACCCGGCGGAGAACGCGAAGAATGTTTTTTCTCTGCGCGGCGTGGTGCGGCTGGGGAAATCGCTGGTGCCGGTGCTGGCGCTGGGCGTCATCGCCGTACGGGCGATCGAGGCGCAGACCGAGATGCCGCCCATGAGCACGGCGCAGTATCCGGATTTGTTCGCAGAGATGTACAACCTGCTGCTCGATGCCGCGTGGATTTTCCTGGGCTGGGCCGGGATCGACTACGTGATGGAATGGCGGAGCCGGGAGGGCCGGCTGCGCATGTCGAAGCAGGACCAGCGCGACGAATACCGGGAGATGGAAGGAAGCCCGCAGATCAAGGCGCGCATTCGCGGGCTGCGGCGGCAGATGCGGCGGCGGCAGCTGAAGGCGGATGTCTCGCGCGCCTCGGTGGTGGTGACCAACCCGACCCACTACGCCGTGGCGCTGAGCTTCGATTTCGAGACCATGGATCCGCCGCGGGTTCTGGCCAAGGGCCGGGACCTGCTGGCGGCGCAAATTCGCGAAGAGGCGCAGTGGGCGGGGGTGCCGATTGTCGAGAATCCCCCGCTGGCGCGCTCGCTCTACCGGCAGGTGGAGCAGGGGCAGACGATCCCCTACGAGCTGTATGCGGCGGTGGCGGGGATTCTGGCGTGGCTCTACCGGCGCGAGGTGGAGGAGCGTGTGCGGCGGGAGCGGGCGGAGGCAGCGGCTCGGGGAAAGAAGGGTTCCGGAAGCAGCGGAGGCGAAAAGGCGACGCGATGAGGACAGAACGGCGGGGAAGTGGGTTGAGGCAGGCGGAAGAAGAGCGAAACGGTGCGGACGCGATGAGGACAGGACGGTGAGGAGACGGCCATGAGTGCGGGAGCGATGACCCTGGGGACGGCGGGGCAGCGGGGCAGCGGCGCTGGGAAGATGCTGCGCAACACGGCGCTGCCGGTGGCGGCGATCAGCGTTCTTTTCGTGATGGTGGTGCCGGTGCCGGCCTTCGTCATGGACATGCTGCTGGCCTGTTCGATGGCGGCCTCGATTCTGGTGTTTCTTTCGGCGGTGCAGTTGCGGCGGGCGGTAGATTTCTCCGTGTTCCCGACCCTGCTGCTGCTGCTCACGCTCTTTCGCCTGTCGCTGAACATCGCCTCGAGCCGGCGCATTCTGCTGCACGGCAACGAGGGGACGGCGGCGGCCGGCCGGGTGATCGAGGCCTTTGGGCAGTTTGTCGTAGGCGGCAATTACGTGGTGGGTTTCGTGCTGTTTCTCGCCCTGATCGCGATTCAGTTTCTGGTGGTCAGCCATGGCGCGGTGCGCACCGCCGAGGTGACGGCACGATTCACGCTCGATGCGCTGCCGGGTAAACAGATGGCCATCGACGCGGACATGAATGCCGGCCTGATCGACGAGGCGACGGCGAGAAAACGGCGCCAGGCGATCGCCCAGGAGGCGGAGTTCTACGGAGCGATGGACGGGGCGGCGCGCTTCAATCAGCGGGACTCGCTGGCGACCATCCTGATTACCGCGATCAACATCGTTGCCGGCCTGCTGATCGGGACGCTGCAGCAGGGCATCGATCTGGGCGAGGCGGTGCGCACCTACACGATTCTGACCGTGGGCGACGGGCTGGTGACGATGATTCCCTCCCTTCTGGTGTCGGTCGCCGGCGGCATGGTGCTGACGCGCGCCTCGTCGTCCGGACAGCTGACCACGGAACTGGCCGCACAGCTGCTGGGGAAGGGCTCGACCTTGTATGTCGCGAGCGGCGTGCTGGGGGCGTTGTGCCTGATTCCCGGGCTGCCCAAGCTGGCCTTCCTGCTGCCCGCCGTAGCCGTGGGCTATGCGGGGACGCGGGTGGCGAAGCGGGAAACGCCGGCGGTCGAGGCGGAGACAGCGAGCAAGGCAGCCGAGAAGCCCGAGAACATGGCGGCGACCCTGCGGCTCGACGATCTCAGCCTCGAAATTGGATTCCAGCTCATCCCCCTGGTCGACGAAAAGCAGGGCGGGCAGATGCTGGCGCGGGTGAAGACGCTGCGGCGCCACCTGGCGCAGGAGCTGGGCTTCCTGATCCCCCCGGTGCATATCTCGGACAACCTGCGGCTGAAGGCGCGGGAGTACGTGGTCTCGCTGCGGGGCATCGAGATCGGGCGCTGGCAGACGGAAGGGAACTGCCTGCTGGCCGTGTCGAACGAGACCCAGCCGCGGCCGCTGCCGGGCCGGGAGACGCGGGAGCCCGCCTACGGCGCTCCGGCGCGCTGGATCCAGCCGGCCGTGGAGGACGAAGCGCTGGCGGCCGGCTATTCGGTGGTGGATCAGGGAACGGTGGTCGGGACACATCTGGCGGAGCTGATCCGGAAGCATGCGCACGAGTTGCTGGGGCGCGGGGAGACCAAGCGGCTGCTCGATTCGCTGAATGAGAGCCATCCCAAGCTGGTGGAGGAGCTGGTGCCGAAGATCCTCACTCTGGGCGAGGTCGAGCGGGTCCTGCAGCAGCTGCTGCGGGAGCGGGTCTCGATTCGGGATCTGGGCACGATTCTCGAAGCTCTGGTTGAAACGGCGCCGCAGAGCCGCGGGCTGGCGCAGCTGGTGGAGGCGGCCCGTCAATCGCTGGGGCGGCGGCTGACTCAGCCCCTGCTCGAAGCGGACGGAACCCTGCGCGTGCTGGCTCTCGAGTCGGCGCTCGAGGCGGAACTGATGACGCTGGTCTCCCCCGATCGGTCGCCACGGCAGCTCACCAGCGGGGGGAACACCCCGATCCTGAAGCGCATTTCCGATTCTTTGAAAAATCTCATCGGCGCGGCTCCTGCCTCGGCCCAGCCCGTGCTGCTCTGTTCCAGTCCGGCGCGGTACCACCTGAAGAGGTGGCTGGAGCCAGCTTTTCCGCGGCTGCTGGTGCTTGCGCCGGCGGAGATCCCGCCGGAAGTGCCGGTGCGGGCGGTAGGGATGGTGAGCCAGGGATAAGCGGTACGGGGTCAGTCAGCAGGAACGCGCAGGGCAGGGAACGCGTCGGAGTTGGGAATCAGCGGGAACGCGTGGGGCGGCGAACGAGCGAAGCCAGGAAGCAGCGGGGAAGCGAGAACGATGGAATACGCAGGCCAGGCAGCGGAGACGTGGAGAGGATCGGGGCGCAACCCGGGGGCGGGAGCGAAGAACCGGAAGGCCGCGGAGCCAGAGGCCGGGCCCCAGGCGGGAACCGTCCTGAGCGAGCAGGAGCGCGAGCGGATGATGCTCGAGCACATGCCGGCGGTGCGATGGATGGCCCGCCGGATTCACGAGCGTCTGCCTCAGCATGTGGACATGGAAGACCTGGTGAGCGCCGGCACGGTGGGGCTGCTCGACGCCTTCCGCAAGTTCGATCCGGCCAAAAAGGTGCAGTTTCGCAGCTACGCCCAGTTTCGCATCCGGGGCGCGATCCTCGACAGCCTGAGAACGCTGGACTGGAGCCCGCGCGATTTGCGCCGCAAGGGCCGGGCGGTCGAGGAAGCGGTGCGGCGGCTGACGGCGCGCTGCGGGCGGGCGCCGTCGGAACCGGAGGTGGCCCGGGAGATGGACCTCGGCCTCGAGGAATATCAGCAGCTGCTCGGGGAGCTGAAGGGTCTGGAGATCGGCACGCTGCATCTGGAGCGCTCGGAGGACTCGGGCGAAGAGGAGCTGGCCTACATTCCCAACCAGCCCGGGGACGATCCACTGTTTCGCTGCCTGAAAGGGGAGATGCGGGAGCGCCTGGCGGGGGCCATCGACCAGCTTCCGGAGCGGGAGCGGCTGGTGGTGACGCTCTACTACTACGAGGAGATGACGATGAAGGAGATTGGCCTCGCGCTGGGAGTGGTGGAGTCGCGGGTCTCGCAGATTCACTCCTCGGCCGTGGTGCACCTCAGGGCGCGGCTCCAGGAATTCGCCGCGGGGCGGAAATAAACCGGCATGGCGATGGAAAAGGAACTCGGCCAGGAGGAGATCGACGCCCTGTTTCAGGCGGCCCGGGCGCGCACCCAGGCGGTTCCCGAGGCGCCACGCAGCCGGGTGCTGCCGTGGAGTTTTTCGCGCTCCGGGCAGATCTCGAACGAGCAGCTGCGCGCCATCAGCATGATCAACGACATCTTCGCGCGCAACCTCACCCATCATCTGGGCGCGTGGTTTCGCAGCCGCGTGCAGGTCAGCCTGGTTTCGGCCGAACAGATCCCGTTCAGCGAATTCCTGCTGCGCATTCCGGAGCTGGCCTATGTCTCGTCGGTGCGCCTCGATCCGCTGCGTGCGACCTCGGTGCTGCAGATGGATCTGACCACCGCGCCCTCCATGATCGATCTGCTGCTGGGGGGCGAAGGCAAGCCCTCGGAGCCGCGCGAGCTGACCGATATCGAGGAGGCGATCCTCTCCGGCGTGGTGGAGGCGATCTGCCGGGAGCTGACCACGGCGTGGCAGCCGGTGGGGCTGAGCTTCAGCTTTGAGAAGCGACAGATGCAGACCCAGACGCCGCGGCTGATTCCGGTTTCCGAGAAGACGCTGTGTCTGAGCTTCGAGCTGCGCCTCGCCGAGACCAGCGGGTTGCTGAACCTGGCCTTTCCCGCCGTGGCGTCGAACACGATTCTGCGCCGCCTGGCCGGGGAACGATCGCGGCAGCGGCGCCACTCGGAGGAAACGCGGCGGCGCATGCGGGAACTGGCCGGCGCCTGCCGGACAGGGACGGCGCTTTATCTGCCCCCGGTCCGGGTGGCGGCCGGGGCATTGGGTGAGCTGCACCCGGGCAGCGTTCTGCGCCTGGGAATGACGGCGCGGACGCCGGCGCAATTTCGCGCCGGCGGCGTGGTGCTGTTTTCGGCAGCGCCCGTAGGGCGGTCGGATCACCGGGCGGCGCATCTGCTGGCGTCGAGCGAGGGGCGGAAATGAAAGAGGGGGCGCGGTCGTGGTTGGGCAAGCTGGAAGCGGAGATCGCCCGGGAGCTGGGACAGCCGGTTGCGCTCGCCGCCCAGGGCGACGCTCCCGAAGCATCGCGGAGCCTCGTGGACCGGATCGAAGTTCCGGGAGCGCGCCTGACCTTGGCCGTCGACAGCGAGGATGCGGCAGGGTTTCTGGCCGAGGCCCGGGTGATCGAGGCGGGCCAGGCGGATGCGGAGATGGTGCGGGAGCTGTGGTCCGGCATTGTGGCCAGCGTGGCGGCGCGGCTGGGTGGAAAAGCTGGACCGGCTGCCCCGTTGGCGGAGCCAGCCGGGGATCCCTGCGCGCTGCGCCTGGGGAGCGCGGTACTGCGCATGGCGATCGACGTGGAGGCTGCGGAGAGCGAAGCCGAGGAGACAGTGCCGGTGCGCGCCGCGGCCGGCTCGATGGGCAGCCGGCCGGCGGGTAATTTCGATTTGCTGCTGGAAGTGGAGCTCGACGCTTCCGTTCGTTTCGGATCGCGCGAGCTCGAGCTGAAAGATCTGCTCGAACTGGGGCCCGGCGACGTGGTGGAGCTGGACCGGAACGTCGCCGATCCGGTGGATCTGATCGTGGGAGACAGGATCGTCGCGCGGGGTGAGGTGGTGCTGGTGAACGGGAATTTTGGGCTGCGGGTGACCGAGGTGGCGGAACCGGTGCGGCGGCTGGAGAGTATCCGATGCATCGCCTGACCGGCGGGACCGCTGGAGAAGCTGCAGGCGTGACGTCCCCACCCGGAGCACGGGCCGGATCGTTGTTTCCCCATTGCGCCAATCCGCGCTGCGCGACCGGATGGATGCATCTGTGGCGCAGCCGGCGGGTCCCTGGATTCGAAGGGCGATGGGCCTGCTCGGGGGAGTGCATGGGAGAACTGGTCGCGGCCGCGGTGCGGCGGGAGATGGATGGGGGTCACGCGATCTCACCTCCTCATCCGCATCGCATGCCGATGGGGCTGATGCTGGTCGAGCAGGGCGGCATCACACCCGCCCAGCTGCGGGAGGCGCTCGAGGGGCAGCAGCGGGCGGCGGAGCAAACCGGGGAAGCGGTTCGCCTGGGAGAATGGCTGGTCCGGAGCGGCGTTCTGGGGGAGCCGGCGCTGATGCGCGCGCTGAGCGCGCAGTGGAACTGCCCGGTGTTTCCGCTCGCGAGCTATCGTCCGGAGGAAGTGGCTGCCGCGATGCCCGGATTTCTTTCCGAGGCGTTCGGAGCGCTGCCGGTGCGCGCCGCAGCCGGCCGGATGCTGTATGTGGCGTTTTCCGGACGCATCGATCGCAGCCTGAGCTATGCGTTGGAGCGCATGACCGGGATGCGGGTGGCGGCCGGGCTTGCTCGGGATTCCGAATTTGAAGGCGCGCAGGCGGACTTCCTGGGGACGCCGGCGCCGGCGACACGGTTTCTGGAAGCGGCCAGTTCCTGGGTTCTGGTGCGGGCGATCACCGAGCTGATCGAGTCGCAGAGGCCGGTGGAGGCGCGGCTGGCGCGCATCCATGACTACTACTGGCTGCGGCTGTGGCGGCGCGCGGCGGATGGTCCGGGGCTGCCGGCTCCCGGGGCGGTCGAGGACCTGCTGGCGACCGTGGGGAACTCGGGGAAGAGCACCGGGTAGTGAAAATCGGAGCGCAGCCGATGAAGAAGGGTGGAGGGGACTGCGCGATGTCCGGAATGACGGTGCTGATTGTCGACGACTCGTCGGTGATGAGGAAGATTGTCGAGCGGGCCCTGCGCCAGGCGGGCCTGAATTTGACCAGGGTGGTGGAGGCGGGCAGCGGCCGGGAGGGCCTCGAGGCGCTGGGACGCGATCGGCCGGACCTCATTGTTTCCGACATCAATATGCCGAGCATGGATGGCCTCGAGTTTCTGCGCCAGATTCAGAGCCAGGGATTGGCGCAGGGAGTTCCGGTGGTGATGATCACCACGGAAAGCGGTGAGGAGCATGTGCGGGAGGCCCTGGCGGCGGGTGCGCAGGGATACATCCGCAAGCCGTTCACGCCCGATCAGGTGCGGGAGCGGGTTCTGCCGCTGCTGGCTCCGGCATAATCCCGGACCGCGGGGAGGGGACAAGGGCTGGGGGTCGAGGGCGAACGACAGAACCGCAGCGACTTCGATGGCGCGGCGCAAATGGTGCGGCGCAGATCGTGCGGCAGCGCGGCGGAGAGCTGAACCGCATGGTCCGGTGCGGGAAAGAATCGGGCACGGGAAGAGAGAAGGAGCGAAGGAATCCATGGCAGGGAGCAGAGGGATGGCGGCGTCCTCCGGCACGGCGAAGAGGATTGAAGTCGACCGGTTCGAGGAATTTCTCGACCGGGCTGCAGGCGAGGTCTTCAGCACGATGGTCGGCGTGCCCTGCGCGCCGACGGAAGAGGCGGAGGACGGGGATCGGGGAACCATCTCTGCAGTCATTGGGCTGGCCGGCCGGATGAGCGGATCGCTGGTGCTGCACGCGAGCAGCGCGGCGGCGCTGAGGATCGCGGGGCGGATGACCGGGATTGAGCCCACGGAGCTGGATGCCATGGTGCGGGACGCGATGGGTGAAATGTGCAACATGATTGCCGGAGCGTGGAAAGGTCACGATCCGATTCTCGCGTCCGGGTGCCTGCTGTCGACGCCGACGGTGGTGGCTGGAACCAGCTACGAGCTGTTCAGCCAGCGCGCGTCGATTCGTATCGAGCGCCGATATCGTTTCGAGGAGCTGATGTTCACCATCAGCGTCGTCTGCGAGTTCCCCGAATGAGTCTTTTCTAATCTTTTTCCGCCCTCCTCTGGCCCCATTCCTGCACCAACTCCCGCCGGGAGAGTCGAGGGCAGCGGTGGACAGCGGGTATTACGCAGCGTTTTCCGGGTGGCTCGCGCGCAGTCAGGCGCTCGATGTGGCCGCCGGCAATCTGGCCAATGCGGGGACGGCGGGGTATCGTGCGGAACGAGATTACTTCCGCTCGGCGATTCTTGGCCCCGACGTGCTCGATTCCCAGCTGAACACGACCGTGAATGCGTTTGGAGTGCTGGGCGGCAGCCGGCTCGATCTCGGGCAGGGTGCGCTCACCCCGACCGGGAATCCTGTCGATCTGGCGATCGAAGGCGACGGCTTCTTCGCGATTCAGACAAAACAGGGGGTCCGCTACACGCGCGACGGGCAGTTCGAGCGGGCGCAGGATGGAACGCTGACCACGCAGGCGGGCGAGCCGGTGCTCGATGCCCGCGATGAGCCGGTCCGCGTGCCGTCCGGAGAGATTGTGGTGGGGACCGACGGGGCGGTGTCGGTGAACGGCGCCCTGGCGGGCAGGATCGCGGTGTACGGGTTCGCGGACGGTGCGCAGCTGACCGCGGAGGGCGGGAACCGCTACGCGCCGGTGGACGGCGCTCAGCCCGCGGCGGCGGCGGGGGCGATTCATCAGGGCGCGCTCGAGAGCTCCAATCAGGATGTGATTGGTGGAAGTTTGCAGCTGGTGCTGATGCAGCGCCAGGCGGAGATGAT